>Ga0272441_10002315_pt1 | contig 38718 bp, 35 predicted proteins | sample SSMProp6N_FD_193582 | JGI IMG/M metagenome (GOLD analysis project Ga0272441, IMG submission 193582) | Marine sediment archaeal communities from Little Sippewissett salt marsh, Falmouth, MA, United States - SSM-Prop-6N | ecosystem: Environmental > Aquatic > Marine > Wetlands > Sediment ... | reverse complement strand
ACCGTGACTGTAACGGTCAATGCCACGGTCAGTTATTATATGTCTATACAGGAAACACATGGAGAGGCAGGGGATGAGATAACCAAAGGACCCATGAAGACAAAGACAGTGAGCGCCGATATAGACATTACCATTGAAGAAGCGGTGTGGGAAGGAAATTTCAAAGCTTCTTTTACGGGATGCAATTATTATGTGTGTATTTATAACTATTCTGTTGAGGTTGATTTTACAATCATTGAATTGGATGAGCCAATTAAGGTAGAAGGTATCGAATTCCAGTGGATGGGGGATGCAACTGTTACACAGAGCGGTGGAAATATTACTGCAATAGATGAGGATTTATGCATTATGAATTTTTATATGAATGATACTTTTGAAACAGAAGCATTTGGATCAAGATTAAAGGGTACAAATGAAATAGCTTTTGAATTCCTTACTATTATTATTTTAGATCACTTCGATTTTGATTTGTGCACCAAAGAGGTTGATTATCAGGGGGAGCATTTTTATTTAGGAGGAGGTGTGTTGGGATTCGCAGAGACACCGGAGACATATCCTATATTTAACATAGTTCTTGAGGGCGATGAAGTAACAAAGAGTGGCACGTGTATATTAGGTATTTGGTTCTCACCTCCATACATCTGGGGACCTTATACGCTGACAATTAAGAAGAAGAAATAGAAGACCGATCGTCCTTGATCGGGAGTATATCCTAGGTAAAAAATGTCATTCCCGCAATTTTTTGGCGGTAATCCAGGTATTGAGGGTTCATCCCGTGTGATATTTTAACTATCCCACGGTGTAAATGGTGGATCCCCGACAGGAGCATTCGGGGACGACACTTTTAACTATTTATAAAATTTGCCAAAGTTCAGTCATAAATTTATAAAAATTCAGCAAGGAATGCAGATCGCGTTATTCTTCCTCTTCGATCTGGTCAAAAAATTGAACGATATTGCCCGCATCCTCACTCGAATTAAATTTCATAGCAGACCGGGGATGCTGGTTCAGCACCCCTGTGATCATATAGGGGATATCATATCCCCAGAGCAATTCCTTTTGCATGGGTTGAATATAATCCTGAATACACTGCAAAATTGGACGTAATTTATATTTGGGATTGTGGAGAAATCCCAGCAATAACTCTGTGGGACAGTTGCCTGCACCCCGGCCCAGTCCCGCAATACTGCCATCAAGCATGTTGGCGCCCGTGATGACCGCTTCTATTGTGTTTGCATAAGCCAACTGCTGATTATTATGAGCGTGCATCCCCACCTGTTTTCCTTCCGGTTCGGCATATTGTATATATTTACGCAACAAATAATGAGCCTGCTCACTGTAAAGCGCTCCGAAACTGTCTACCAGGTAAAATACATCAACCTCGGAATTTGCGAGCATCTCAAGTGCACCATCTATTTCGCTTTCCTGCACTGCCGATACAGCCATGAGATTCAGTGTGGTTTCATAGCCTTTATCATGGGCATCCTTAATGATATCTAATGCAGCTGGAATTTGGTGAATATAACATGCCGTACGTATCATATCCAGAACGCTCTGTTTTTTGGGTAATATATCTGCACGATCGGTTCGGCCTGTATCCGCCATGGCAGAAAGTTTTAAATTTGTCTTATTATCACCGACAATACGACGCAAGTCGTCTTCACTGCAATATTTCCAGGGGCCGTAATCTGTCGGCACAAATACTTTTTTGGATCCTTTGTAGCCAAGTTCCATATAATCAAGCCCGGCTTCCACACAGGCATTGTAGACTGCCTTGACTATTTTATCTTCAAATTGATGGTTGTTCATTAATCCGCCGTCCCGAATGGTACAATCCAGAACTTTCAATTCAGATCGATACGATACCCATCTGCGAGCGAAGTTACTGCTCGAATTGAATTCATTCATATGTTTTTCTCCTGCTGATTTTGTTTTATTCATAATTGATCCCAAGAGATATGATGTTTTGAAGTGGGCAATTTTTGATTCACTTTTTTCCCCTGATTTCTTACAATGCGTCCCGGAGCGCCAACAACTGTACAATGATCAGGAATGTCATGCATGATAACAAAAGATTCAGCGCCGATTTTTACATGATTGCCAACCTGAATCGGACCCAGCAATGTAGCAGCTGTGCCGACAATCACATCATTGCCCAGTGTGGGGTGGCGTTTGCCCGTATGCTTTCCCGTACCTCCAAGGGTGACATTGTGGAAAAGAATACAATGATCGCCTACTTCGGCGGTCTCACCGACGACGATCCCCATGCCATGGTCAATAAACAGGCCCTTTCCGATTTTTGCACCGGGATGAATTTCAATCCCGGTAAAAAAACGCATTATCTGCGAAATCAGTCGTGCTAAAAAACGCCATTTTATCTGATACAGAGGATGACAGATATACCGGTGCATCAGAATTACATGAAGACCGGGGTATAAAAGCGCTTCCAATCCCCGGGCCGCCGGATCATTACGATATATGGCTTTAATGTCTGCCCACATTGAAAGAGTTGACTCCGCTTTTAAAACTGGAGTCGATAATGTATTAAAGAATTATAAAAAATGCAACTGGTTCTTTTTACTTTATTTTTGTTGATCGTACCAGACCGGTCAGCATTCGGCCAACTTCATCCACCGCGCTGATTAATTCACTGTTCTCCTTCATGAATTCCAGGTCTCTTGCGAGAATTAAATAGTATTTCAGCGCTTCAATCGCAGACTGGCTCTCTTTATACGAGACGGCTTTTTCTTTGGGACTACGGCGCATGAATCCTTCACCGATTTTTACCGGTACTGTGACGGCCGCTCGACGTATACTGGAAGCAAGCTCGGCTTTTTCATCTTTGGAAAATTTTTTTGTTAAATCAAAAATTTCCAATACCAGTTGATGCGCTTTTTGCCAGACGTTCAGCTGCTGAAAATCCGTCAACTTCTCGTTCACGTTTTTCCTCCTCTCCGATTAGGGATCAGGTGATGATAAAAGGGCTGTATTGCTGATGAATTTACAAGTTGGTTTCCTTAAACATTCCTGCCTTTATCAATCATCTGTTGTTATGATCCATTCTTTGCTCCAGTTTTTACCGGTTCTGATTAATTTTAACGCGCTGCCCGTTGTAAAATGGATCACCTCAGCTTCCTTATCTCCTGTAAGCATTATATTACCCAGATAATCCAAAAACGGCAGATGGCTGACCAGCGCAATATTTCGTTTTTCAGCTTCCAGGGACTTTTGCATTGCTTCTGGATTGCCATGAGGTGATAAGCCTTCTATTTTTTCAAGACCATTCAATGGTGCTATGTATTTTTCCAGTATTTCGGCTGTTTGATGCGCACGTAAGATTCCACTATGCCAAATTTGATCGATTTGGCCTTTAACTTCTGACAATCGTTGTCCCAGGATCTCAATATGTTTTTGTCCACTCAGAGTCAGAGGTCTTTCAGGATTGGTCATTCCGCTTTCGGCATTTCCGTGTCTTATCAGAATAATGATCATTTATTTGAACTCTCTGGCAATACGACGGTAAGCCTCTCTGAAAGGCACACCCTTTCTGACAAGCTCATAGGCTTTTTCTGTGGCATAAATTTCCGGAGTGAGACCGGCTTTGCATTTATCTTTATTTACTTTTAGGTTATCAATGACCAGGGTCATGATTGAAATGCTTTTTTCAGTAATATCCAGAGATTCCATAACGGGTTTTTTTGTAATCTGCATGTCCCTGTGATATCCGCTGATCAGATTGCCAATCTGAGTCTTTAATTGCATTTCACCTGCCAGAACACGGTGGTAATATGCCCGTACCAGTTCCAACACGTCGGGATTTTGCTTTTGCGGCATAATTGAGCTGCCGGTACAAAATGCCGGAGGGAGCTCAAAATATCCAAGTGCGGGTTCTGAAAATAGAATGATATCTGAAGCCATTCGGTTCAGATCCACCATGATCTGAGTCATTGTATGCACGAGTGTCGATTCCAGTTTACCGCGGCTGAGCTGAACGTAGGTCGGGTGCTGCTGTACCCGGGAAAATCCGGCCATCCTGGCTGTATATTCACGATCGATGTCTAATGGTATGCCGTAGCCGGCACCGGTGCCCAGTGGGGATTGGTCCATCAGTTCACGTGTGAAGCCAAGCAGTGACAGGTTGTCTGTCATGGATTCTGCATACCCGGCTGCCCAGAGAGCCACAGAAGACACCATTGCTTTGCGTGTATGTGTATATCCGGGGAGTTGAACAGAGCCGCACCGTTTCATTATATTTTTTATTGAATGCAGAAATTCATGAATGATGCTGTCAACTTGATCAAGTTCAGATTTATAATAGAGACGCAGGGCGGCTATTATCTGATCATTCCGGGATCGGGCAGTGTGTATTTTCTTCCCCAGTTCACCCAGTTTTTCTGTTAAGTGGTTTTCAATGGCTGTGTGGCAGTCTTCCTGCTCCTGAGAAATATGAAATTTATTTTGGTGGTTCAATTCAATAATATGGTTTAATTCTTGATTCAGCTTTTCGACTTCATCCGTTTCGAGTATGCCAATTTTACCGAGCATGCGCGCATGTGCAATGGAAGCCAGACAATCATATTGCACCAGTTTCAGATCAAGTTTCGGATCGTCGCCCACAGTGAAGGTTTCGATGCGGGGATCGAGCCTTGAATTTTTCTGCCAGAGTTTCATTATTAAATTTTACCCCGTAAAGTCAGTATATAATGCCTAATGGGTTCCAGAAAACGCTGCCTCAATGTATAATGATAGTTGCGTAAGTTTTTACAACCAATACTCAAGTTCAATTTTCCAAAGTCGTATTGTATCTGCGCATCCAATACATGCATGGGAACCCGCTGATCATTGATAAATATAATGACTTTTTTATGCACAGATGCATATCGATAATCCAAACCGAAAGAAAATCGCTTGAATACAATTTCTCCTCCGGCGGTTATTCGATGGTTCGATCGGTAGGGTAACGGCTCTCCAGGATTCAATTCATATTGATCCAGCAGACCCCATCCGTCCAGGTCATGATGATCCAGCCAGGTCCAGCTGCTATTGAGGATGAATAAACCGTCCCATAAAGAAGCTTTTATTTTCGATTCAAGCCCGTAAATCTCCGCGCGACCCATATTCATAAACTGATAGGCATTCAAATTTGAGTTCTTACCCACATCGATCATGTTGTCGTACCAGTTGGCAAACAAGGCCACATCCACGATAAACTTTGGATGCAATCCATACAGCAGTCCATAACTGGTCGTCTGGAACATTTGGTTGATGCCGATTTCAGCACTGATGGCTTTTTCGGCTTTTTTTAGCTCAAGATTGGGCACCACACGCACACCTGAAACATAGACCTTTGAAAAAACCTCTGCAAGAGAGGGAGCCCGAAAACCGCGACCCATGGACATTCGAACCGATGTGCCGGATTGAGGCCGAAAAACCAAACCGGCTCTTGGGCTGATCTGCCAGTCAAATGAAACATCCGGGATGCGATGGACATCCAACCGGGCGCCTGCCGTTAAGGTCCACAATGGTGAGAACTTTATCTGATCTTCCGCATAAATTGCAGCATCCCAGCTGGATTCCTGGCCGAAGATGCGGGCATCAGTGATGGTGTAAATTCCTTCACTACCCAGCGTAAAACCATGATTTCCCTCCAGAAAATCCACTTGAATCTCAGATCCGATTTTATCAGTCACCGCGTAATCCGGCATGCCTGGGAAATTGTTTTCCCAGTCCGTTCGGTACCAATTTGATTTGATCGTATAAGCGAATCGGTGGTTGATCGCATGCTTGAACGTACTCATCAAACCACCTTTTCTGTAATCGACACGGTTGCCGTACTCACTCTCAGGCACAGTCATGGGCGCGGACTGACTTTCCCATTGAATGAATTCTCCATGATCATTCAAGGACAGACTTCCCATAAGGATCCATTTCTTTTGAGGATTGAAATGAATGACTGTTTTTAAAAAAGCATTCCATCGGGAATAATCGCCATTTTCATGATAGCCTCTCGAGGTAGTTCTGCCTAAAGAGGCAAGGATCCCGATATCCCTGATTCGCTGGCTGTATGAAACATCCATCCCTTCATAGGTAAGGGCGCGTTGCAGGTCAATATTGTTCTTGGATATTTGACGGGTGAGGAAACGGTCGGTCCATAGCCAATTGTCATAAGCCGGCTCGTCATAATATCCCCAGTGCAGCTTGTATCGTAACTGGGGTGTGACTCTGGGAGTTCGTGTGATGATATTCACCATGCCCGCCATTGCATTTCCACCATAAAGAGCTGAACCGGCACCTTTCACAATCTCCACATGCTCTATTTCTTCAACCGGAATGGCCTCCCAGTTAATACCGCCTGTGTCTCCGGTGATCATCGGGTGACCGTCTATCATCAACAAAACCCGACTGCCGGCTGCATAATTGAATCCTGTGGAACCTCGCAATTCGATTTGACCCTCAATGATGCCCAGCCCCGGTGTGTTTACCAATACTTCATCCAGAGTTGCGGGATTACGTTTTAAAATATATTCGGACTGCATTACATCCACGGTGGTGGGAGCATCTTCGATTTGCTGTTTACGTTTGGTCGCTGTTACCACGAGTGTGGTTTGTTTCAGAACAGTTGGCACCAGTTGTACGGTTATCTGGGCAGCGGTATCAGGGCGAATCGATACTGGAATGGATTGCTTTTCATATCCAATCATGGTGATTTGGAGGAAATGTCGACCCGTCGGGAGGTTTTGGATATAAAAGTAGCCTTCGGTATCCGAAGAGGTGCCGAGTAATGTGCCCTTTGCCATGATATTGGCGCCATAGAGCGGATTGCTTGTATGCTTCTCTATTATCCATCCTTCAACTTCGCCTTTGGTTTGAGTATAAAGTGTCGCCTTGAAAAGGAGGATTCCCGCAAGCAGACAAAGAATCTGATATGTTCTTGTCAAGTTTTTCATTTTTAAAAGAAAGGCAGCTCCCGGTGAATATTTTTAAAATCCGCGATAATATCGATTTTTTTTACAAATTCTCCTGGAGGCACGTAAACGGATTCCGGAATTGAATCTGAATTCATATAATAGGCGCCAAGTTCCTTGACTCCCATCAAATATTCGGGTATATCGGGGAACCAGGCGATCAGAATCCATTCGTACACACCGGGTTTCAAATTCAGTTTATAATTATATTGATCAATGTTCATGGGTAAGGTATCGCTCAATTGAATATTTTCGATAAGGAGCTCCTTGATAACAAAGTTATACATGGAGTCTTTATCGGTGATATTCCGAGGATAGGTTTTCGATGCGACAACATTGACCTGCAAGGTGGAATCCGGCCAATTGCCGATAAATTGAACAGTTCCGGAAATTCCGGATGAACCGGTTGCGTCCTGACCTGTAGGGCTGAGTCCATGTCCCCCATAGCATGCCAATATCAGCAAGCCTGCCATTATCAGGATGATACTTCTTATATCATTTAGATTCATTGTTGATAAAGTAGTGAGCCGTTTTTTCATTACAGTATCGTTGTCTGAGATTCCCTGGGTGGCTTTTTATTTTTAAATAATTTTGTCGATAACAATCCGCCGACCATTCCAAACAAGGCATCGACAAAAAGCGATGAAAGCAGCATGAAAAGGGCCATTACTGCGTTAAATTCGCCCTCATTCTGCCATTCTCGAAACAAGTTTTCCACCTCAGGGGGAATCTCAGGATTGTTTTCAAGGATCTGTTCAAACAAATCAATATTTTGCCATCCCATATTATGTAATCCATAGGTAATGAATGTGCTGAAAAGCGCACCGAATACGCCGGCCAGAAGCCCTACGAGTGCCCCATCTCCGGAGCTGAATTCAACACCGGGGGGCAGTGCCTTTGAATAAAAATATCCGGCCATGAGTCCGCCCAGAACGATCCACATACAGCAAACGCAATTGCCAGCGGCAATAATTGGAATGGAAGAAAGAGCACCCATGATTGCGCCGCCAATCAGTGCGGGTGTCAGTTTACTTGGCATTTGTTCCATAGACATTCCTTTATTCATGCAGTGGTTTTTTAGCCAGCCAATCCAGCATTCCCGGAAGGATATAACAGGATGAGATCCATCCTGGAAGAATTCCGGTAAAGGTACGGATGATTGTGCCGGAACTTAAAATTCCTCCATAGGTCAACCCAACATCAATGATCATAGGGACAGTGGCGATACAGAGCCACCGGATCGAATTCTGTAAATGTTCATATATTCTGCGAAGCCTTGGAAAGAGAAGAATTCCAATCAGAAAGCCATAATAAATACCTGCACAGCGGCTGCAGACTGCCATCGGATGTCCCAGAATGCAGATAGAACGCTCCGGATCCTGATGGCACAGCGGTGAGAATCCAAGATATATCAGACTGCCGACTGTCCTGCTCGTCGTATCAAGAGTCATTAGAAACGGCTGAAAAGTAAACGCGCTGCACCATAAGACAGCCGAAATAAGCACCAGATGAACGGTTGTTTTTTCAGAGAGATACATTGATGTAAATTTAACGAAATTGTAATAAATGTCAACAATTTTTTGAAAGCGTTTGCCTCTTTTTTTTAAAAAATAGAGGAAAATCTTATATGAAAGCGTTGACATTGTAAATTGAAGCTGGTAAATTAGGAAGTCTTTGAGTCGTAGGGTCATAGAGTTGTAGGGTCATAGAGTCGTAGAGTCATTGGTTGAGAGGTTGAAACAGAGCATGGGAGAAACGGAGACAAAGAGTTAAGAAGCAAGAAATAAGAAACAAAAAAGAATAATGAAAATTCTATTGAAAAAATCAAGGTAAACGATTAAAGATAAAGATGGAAGAGATAAAAAGATAAAAGAAGATGATGAAATAGAATAGGGATCTGGTTTGATTTTTAGATACAAATCGGGAGGGTTCAATAGAGAAAGGGCAGCGGAAAGGTGATCATAAGAATACTGCGGGAGATGATATGTCTGGACCGTTGATGCTCACAATGCGTGAAATTGAAAAGGCATTGAGCATTTTAAAACAAGGCGGCGTGATCGCATATCCAACTGAAACCGTGTATGGTTTAGGAAGTGTTGCCACAAATGCTCGGGCAGTGTCCCGGATTCAGCGTCTCAAGGGACGTTGGAATCATAAGCCCATGTTGATTTTAATTCCAGATTTATCATTTTTATCACTGGTTGCAGAGGGCATTCCTGAATATATATCTCCGATTATTCAAAAGTTCTGGCCCGGTCCCTTAACCCTGATTTTTAAAGCGACACATGGATTGCCACAAGCACTGACCGGTGAAGACAGCAGTATTGGAGTTCGAATATCATCAGATCCGGTATGCCAAAAGCTGCTCGATTATTTAAAAGCACCGATTGTTTCGACCAGTGCGAATCCTTCTGATCAGCCGCCTGCCCGATCGGCAGAGGAGGTTCATGCCTATTTTCATAATGAATTGGACGCTGTTCTCGATGGTGGTTTCAGGGACACGAATGCACCTTCTACCGTAATAGATATGCGTTTCAGGCCGGCTGTATTACTGCGGCGAGGCGCGATTGATGTATCGGATATTCAATCCTTTATCGGAGAGATCATTGTCCGGGAAACTTTGTAACATCCTTTTTGTGTGTACCGGTAATTTGTGCCGAAGCCCCATGGCTGAAGGTATTTTAAAAAACATACTGACAGAAAAGCATATCGTATCGATTCAAGTGAAATCAGCCGGTTTAATGGCGATGAACGGAAACCCTGCTACGCTCATGGCTCAAAAGGCATCGATGTGTGAGGGAATAGATCTGTCGCAGCATTCGGCACAATTTCTATCCGCTGAACTGGTGAATGATTCGGATTTGATTCTTGTGATGGAACGAATTCACCAACAGGAAATAGAAGCGTGGTTTCGTCAAAGCCAAAAAAAGATATTTTTATTAAAGTCGTTCGGAAGAGAGGGTGTGGATGAGGAAATCGATGATCCCATTGGGGGAAATCAGGAAATGTTTGAACTCTGTTTTCGATTGATCCGATCAGAAATTTATCGCATATTGCCTGACTTATTGGAATGGTGCAAGAATATAGATTGAACAGACGAAAAATAAATAAAATGTGACTGAAGCTGAATAAAAATTTATAGATTTTCAATTTAATAATATCTGCTAATATCAGAAAGGAATTGTGTGCGCAACATTTCGATTATTCAATGGCTGCAAATCGCTGGAGTGATATTTATTTACCCTTCCAGTTTTAGTCAAATCCAAAAGATAGATCCTATTATAATAGAATCCCATTTGTTGGACTCAATGAAACTGCGCAATCCGGAAGATGTTTTTTCCAGCGTATATGATAACCAAAAGGTGTCGTCCGAGTCATTCACTAAAGAACCAGAAAGAGCAATTATTGCTCAGGATTCTTCTGATTCTCTTATCCAAGTAAAGGTTGATATTTCACCTGATACTCTGGTCATTGTGGATAATTCAAAGTTCAGGCTGAGATTTCGCAAGGTCAAGAATGAGGCATTCCAGGTAGGAGAGTATCTTGAATTTGCAATCGGATGGAAGTTTTTCAAAGCCGGGACAGCCACCATGAGCGTGGAAGATACTGTCTGGAATAAAAGTCGCCCCTGCTATCATATTAAAACAACGGCCAATTCCAGCAGTGTCATCGATGTGTTTTATAAGGTGAGGGATAGAGTGGAATCCATTGTGGACCGGGAGGGAATATTCCCCTGGAAATTTAAAAAACATTTACGAGAGGGACATTTTCGCAGAGACCGCTATACAACATTTGATCCCTTTCATAATCTGGCATTTGTGAAAAATGACACAGTCATCATTCCGCCTTATGTACAGGATATTTTAAGCAGTTTTTATTATGTACGTACATTGCCTCTGCAAGTAGGAAAACACTTTGATATTGAAAATATCTCTGATAAGAAAGTGTATCCACTTCGTGTTTTGGTTCACAGAAAAGAGAGAGTAAAGGTGCCGGCGGGAAAATTTGATTGCCTTGTTGTCGAGCCTGTTTTACGAGGTGAGGGATTATTCAATCAGAAAGGACGTTTGACCATCTGGATGACAGATGACAAGCGTAAAATTCCCGTCATGATGAAAAGTGAAATTTTTATTGGCACAGTGGATGTGAAGTTGAAGAAATATTTAAATACCATTCAATCGTGAGTTTGATTATGTCAAAATACAAAGGCGTTGATATAAAAAAAGTCAGGACAATTTCCATTGATTCACGGGCAAGTAAGATTGATCCGTCGTTATTGGCAAAATCAGTCAATGGCAATGGAGATTTTAAGGAGTTTTGGGACAGCCTGCCGCATGTATTAAAGGCTTCCGATCTGCATATGCTGACGAATCATATTGTTCATGCAAAGAAAAATGGAAAACCTGTGCTTGTCATGATGGGGGCTCATGTGATTAAAACCGGTTTAAATCCGGTGCTGATTGATTTGATGCGAAATGGCGTGATTCAAGGAATTGCCATGAATGGCGCAGGTGCTATCCACGATCTGGAGCTGGCCTATTTTGGAAAGACCTCAGAGGATGTGGCTGCCATGCTGAAGACAGGGGAATTTGGTATGGCGCGTGAAACTGCAGAACTTTTAAATGATACGCTGAAGCAGTCCAAGAATCATGAGTCAGGATTTGGAGAAATATTGGGAGCGCGGATCGCACTGGAAAATCCTGTTTATACCGAATACAGTCTGCTGAGTCAGGCATATCAAATGGATATTCCTGTGACGCTTCATGTAGCACTGGGTACGGATATTGTCCATCAGCATCCTTCTGCTGACGGAGCACTTATCGGAGCAGCCAGTTTACGGGATTTTCATATTTTTTGTCATCTTCTGTCAAAAATCGGTAATGGTGGGGTTGTGCTACTATTCGGCTCAGCTGTTATTCTTCCGGAGATCTTTTTAAAGGCTCTGACAGTTGCCCGGAATATATACGGAACCATTGATAATTTTATCACTGCCAATTTTGATATGATCCGCCATTACAGACCGGAAATGAATGTCGTGGAGAGGCCCACGCAAAATCAGGGCCATGGTTATTCTTTTACCGGTCATCATGAAATTATGATTCCCCTTTTGGCAGCCGGAATAAAATTGCAATTGAGCAGACCTGATTCATCTTGATTTTTATTTTCAAGATGCCTTTCCCGTTTTCAATCAGAAACGAGAGAAAATATGGTCGCAAAAAAACCTTTGATACTTATCTGTGATGATGATCACAGCCAATGCGAGGTTCTCGAATACGCACTGAATGGCGAAGGGTACGATACAGATATCGTTCATACGGGTGCCGGGGCGCTCAATCGTATCAAAGATAATCATCATGATCTCATTCTGCTTGATTTGAAATTGCCGGATATTAATGGTCTTGAAGTCCTTAAAAGAATACAAACCTTGAAATTCCCTCCATTGGCCGTCATGATTTCAGGACAGGGAGATATTCATGCAGCTGTCGAAGCTACCAAACATGGCGCCTTCGATTTCTTGGAAAAACCGCTCGACTCGGATCGTGTTTTGGTCACACTTCGCAATGCTCTGGATAAAAGTCGTTTGGAAAAGGAAAAAGAGCATTTATTGCAAAGCATGGTCGAACAATACCAAATGGTGGGAAAAAGCGGACCTCTGAAAAAAGTATTTATGTTAATTGACAAAGCTGCCCGTACGAGCAGTAAAGTGTTAATTGAAGGAGAAAACGGGACAGGGAAAGAACTTGTTGCGAGGGCTATTCACCATCGCAGTTCTCGTGCATATCAGCCGTTTATCGCCGTGAATTGCGCTGCAATCCCTGAATATTTGATTGAAAGTGAACTGTTCGGTCATAAAAAGGGGAGCTTCACCGGAGCCGTTGCCGACAAACCGGGACGATTTCAACTCGCAGACAATGGCACCATTTTTTTGGATGAAATCGGTGATATGAGCCCGATGACTCAGGCGAAAGTGTTACGAACCCTGGAAGGAGGTATGATCGAGATTGTCGGCGGGAGTGAGCCTATTGCTGTTGATATCCGGGTGATTGCAGCGACCAATAAGAATTTAAATGAAGAGATGGAAAAAAAGAATTTCAGAGAAGATCTCTATTTCCGATTAAATGTTCTGAATATAAAGATGCCTGCATTGCGTGAACGAGAAGAAGATATTCCTCTTTTGGTTGAATATTTTATCGAAATGTTCAGTCATGAATACGGAGTTCGTATTAAACAGGTACAAAGCAGGGCAATGGAAAAATTGTGTTCTTATGCCTGGCCCGGTAATGTGCGTGAACTGAAAAATGTCGTAGAAAAGATGGTTGTGCTTCTTGAATCTCATGAAGTTCACGCAAAGGATATTGATAAAATTATGCATGACCACATGCAAAAGGCTCTTGATGTCAGAAACGATTTATCTTTTAAAGATGCCAAACGGGCTTTTGAGCGTCAATATATTCACAATAAACTTGTAGCGACTGAATGGAATGTGACAGAGACAGCTCGTTCCTTGCAAATTCCCAGGACATATCTGCATAAGAAAATCAATCAGTTGAAAATCCGTCATGGTGTGTGAATGTCATTTCTGGGATTAAAACCACGGGTGCGTTGCGGGATATTGAGCCCCGGATCTGAAGATCGGGGCTATTGAGAAAATTAATCTTCTTTTTGGAAAATCCTTACATAATCCACAACCATTTCCTGGGGAAATAATGTGGTCTCATCCGGATCTCCGGGCCAATTGCCGCCCACGGCCACATTCAGAATCATATGAAACTGCTGATCGAACGGCGCGGGATAGTCCTGGTTTTTAGAATACCACTGGGTCTGGGTTTGATACAGGCTGTCATCCACGAACCAGGATATAGATGTTGTGTCCCATTCCATAGCGAATGTATGAAACGCATCATGAAATGTGGCTTGTTCTAAAATATATGAATCGCCCTGATAGACGTTTTCAGGGTAGGGACCCCCATAATGGAGGGTTCCGTGAACCGTATTGGCTTCCTGACCCACGAGTTCCATTATATCAATTTCTCCGCTTGCCGCCCATCCGCCGTAAATATTATCGGTGGGCAGCAGCCAGATGGCGGGCCAGATTCCCTGTCCATACGGAAGACAGGCGCGGATTTCAAAACGGCCGTATTTCCAATCGCCCTTGTTTTTTGTATGCAGACGAGCGGAAGTGTATTGACGCGTTCCCTCGGTTCCCGTATATCGTTCCTTTTGCGTACGGATCACAAGATGCCCATCGTCAATAAACGCATTCACAGGACGATCTGTATAATACTGCAACTCATTATTGCCGCCTCCCCAGGCATTCACATCGTGGGTCCATTTAACCTGATCAATGATCAACTGGTCAAACTCGTCATGCCAGACAAGCTGAAATCCGGGAGGTACTGGAATGTCCGATTGTTCAGGATCTGGCCCCGAGCTGTCTGATTTACAGGAAGCCAGCATGAGGATCCAGACAAAACTCCAGTAAATAATTGTATGCATCATTGATTTCCTCGTCCATCATTGGTTAAATTATATAATTCTGGTTATACCTCATTATGGCATCAATGTCATTTTTCGGGTTTCAATAAAATCATCTGTTTCAATCCGGTAAAAATAGAGTCCCGGGGCAAAATCATTTGCCTGAAATGCGACCTGGTAGATGCCGGCCGGTTGAATTGCATGAACCAGAGTATGCAGCTTTTGCCCCAAGATATTAAAAACATCAAGCTGTACAAGTGTTCGGCTCGGAATCTGATATCGGATGACAGTACGCGGATTGAATGGATTCGGATAATTGGCAGACAATGAGAAATTCAATGGACCACTTAAATCGGATACAATTGAAGCCGGATTTCCATTTCGGGTGAAATAATCGAATGCGATTTCGATTTCATCTGCTTCATGCGAGGTGGTCACCAGTGAAAAATTATATCCAACCAGTTTATCCAGGTCCAATACTTCGTTGTTATAGGATCCGCCACCCCAGTTTTTAGGAAACAGCACAAATCCTTCATCATTGGGTAAAATGCTGCCGTCCGTTTCGCGCTCAATCAGCGGAATATTCAACTTTATCCATCCCAGCTCATCGTTCACAATCTCGGCATGTTCAAATATATATTCTTCCTTGGGATCGCCCGGTGCCGGCTGGTCGGAAAGGTGAAGGCGGAATACAAAATTTTCGGGAAGACTGGGCATAAGGTAGACGTTGATCCATATTGATAATGAATCGCTTCCGCTCCAGTCCATAGGGGAACTGTTGGATGATACATTATATCCCACTTGTGCATAACTGCCCCATTCATTTAAATCACCGATAGATGCAGTGACATAAAGCGCCCCGGCACCTTGATGCGCATCAGTGGAATCATCCCTGATTTCCAGTGTGCTTGGCGAACGTTCAACGGATGTCCAGTTAATGGTGTTTTCTGTGTCAGCGCCGTCAAAATCATTAATGACAATTTGAGATGATAACAGCATTGGAAGTATTATCATCATGAATACTTTATACACAGATTTCATCGCTAGGTCCTCCTTGAAAGTATGAAATATTTCAATATCAATATTACGGCTTCAAAGCCAGGCCAAGCCGGATGGGGAGAATCACCGTGGTTTCACTTTCCGTAAATCCCATGACGGCGCCAAGCTCAATGACAAAAATCGTGGATTCCAGATTCAGTTCGATACCAAGGCCCAGAGTGGCTCCGGGCACAGTTTCTGTTTTGCCAGGAATTTCTCCGTCATCGTCTTCATGCAGCCATTCTATTGAGCCTGTTTTTGATAAGAAAAGTCCCGGGCCTGCAAATAAGTATGATTGATGGGCGTCCTGGCCGGTTGCAGACATGGTGGCTTTCGCTTTCAGCATGGCTGTGAAAAATGAGGCATCATGGCCTGATATTACATAATTATCTTTTTCATCCTTCGGTAACGTTCCCCTGAAACCGCGGCTATCAAAGATGGCTTTCTGGAAAGACAGGTCCGCGACAATTTCAAGCCTCTTAGTCAGGGGAAGTCCAGTCATTATTCCAACATGTGCTCCTGATAAATAACGGTTTTTCATGTCTTCGGGTGCCATGGGTTTCCCTATTCCCAATGTGACATAAAAGTTCGGAATTTTTGCATGACTCAAGCTTGTGAAGCAGCAGGTGAGAGTAATCAGCATAATCAATAATTTTTTCATAGATGTTCTCTTTTGTAAATTAATGAATGAGTTGTAAAAAACGATCCCATCGGATTTTTTTATAAAATTTGTTCCAAGGCAATACTTTATTCCAGGACCAGTAAATCACAATCGGTTCTCCAAGAACAAGACGATAAGGAACAAAACCCCAATAGCGGCTGTCCAGACTGTTATCCCGATTATCTCCCATCATAAAGTAATGCGGATATTTCACATGGTGTATATATTGATCCAGGGGGATATCATTCACATAAAACCGATGGACATCATATCGCTGCGTATAGTTGAACCATTTTCGTTTTTCTTGATAATTGTTTGTTGGAGAGAATCGTTCTTTATTATTATATTGTTTTAACTCAATTTTATTCCCGGCGTAGGCCATAATGACAAACCGCTTATACCACAGATGCCGGTTTGAATTTGAGAATTGGAAGGTATCACCCACAGCAGGGACGCGGACCGGGCCGTAATTGTCTTTATTGCCGGCATCCGGAGGAAAAATTCCCGACTGACGGGCATTCTTGGGATATATTCGATAATCGATATATTTACCATCCGGTGCATCCGGATAATGAATCCCGTTGATATATAATTTTTTATTTTTAATCAGAATCGTATCTCCGCTTTCGGCCACACATCGTTTGACATAACTGTACCATGTATCTTCAGGATATTTGAAAATGACAATATCCCCCTTTTTGGGCTTTCGAAATCCCGGAAGCTGAATGAAAGGCATATGAAAACCGATCCGGGTATAGGGGATGCCGATCCAGTCGGGAGTACGCACGGAAAATACAAATTTATTGGCGATAATATGATCGCCAGTTAATAGTGTGTCTTCCATGGAGCCTGTCGGGATCTGGTATGTGGATATAAAGAATGTACGAATTAAAAATACGGCAACCAGTGTGCTGACGATTAACTTAATATATTCAACAATTTTATTCTGAGAGTTTTCGGACGGGGATGTTTTTTTTATCTTGCGGCTGTTCTTACTGTTCATATATGTTCCCTGTTTGTTTGAGATTAATCTTGTGTATATAATACGCTTAATATAGCAAATAGTTCAATAAAAATAAACCTTTTATACTCTATTCGAATAAAAAAAATAATAATCGCTGAGACAGGAATCACTTGATTTTATCTTGAATATTTTGTAAGGTGGATTATTGAATGATTGAGTTTTTTATCAACAATACCTAATGATAAAATATTAGAGATTTCTCAGTCAACTTTCAGGTTGAATAATCATATTTTTTTACTTCCCGCCAATTCAGGAGGATGGTCATGACAAGATCGATCCTTGCTGTTTTCAGTTGTCTTCTCTTGATCATATTTTTATTATTCACTCAGGAACCACCAATCGAAAATGGCATTTTAGGTTCGCGTAAATACAGCGATTATGAGAAACCGGAGGCGTGTCGATCCTGTCATACCGATATTTATTATCAATGGGATCAGGCCATGATGTCAAAATCATATACACATCACTGGGATGAGATTGAATATTTCGATCTGGCTGTTGCGCATGCAGAGAAAGAACCGGATTTAAAACCGGTAGTGGATGGCTGCAACGGCTGTCATGCTCCGCTTGCCTATCTGGCAGGTGATGTAACTCCCCCGCGTCCGGAGGAAGGTTCCCGGGCGAATGAAGGTGTCAGCTGCGATCTGTGTCATTCGATTACCGGCTTTTCAGGAGAAATGCCGTATAATTTCAGCTATATCACTGAGCCGGGGCGTATGAAATACGGAGCAAAACCAGGCCGTGAATCACCCCATCACGATACGAAGAAATTGGATATTTATACAAAAACCGAATTCTGTGCGAATTGCCATAATGAAAAAAATCCTTTCGGCTTGTGGGTGAAATCCACACAATTGGAATGGAAAGAAGGACCTTACAGCAAAGAAAATGTTCCCTGTTTTGAATGCCATATGCCCAAGGCCCGCGGCCGCAGTGCCAAAATGGCCGAAGAAGATATGGTCGCTCAGCATTTGTTTCATGGAGCGCATGATCCTGGCAAAGTCGGCGGCGCCATTGAATTGCGTATGCACCCCCATTCAAGAGAAGTATTTTTTGATGAGCCGGTCACCATTACGGTTCAGTTGTTTAATGCCAAGGCCGGTCATAAAATTCCCACGGGTAGTGTAGAAGACCGTATTCTCTGGCTGCATGTAACTGCCATCGATGCTGAAGGAAACAGGTATCATCTTCCGGTCGATCCGAAAGGATTTGAAGGAGAGGAATACACAATTGCTGCTGATGCTTTGGCTTATCAGGATATGGGAATTCCCAAAAGTATTGAGAATTTTAAAGGCGTTCAGCGGGATGGTATCCCGATCGGAGATCGTATTTTTCGAATGCCTTATCTGGATCCGGAAGGGCGGATGACCATTCAACAATGGAATACAGCTTCTCTCGGCGTAGATTACCGTATCGGGCCCCGTGAAACCAAAATCGAGACCTTTACCTGGACAATGCCAGAAGATATCCCCTTCGGGAAGGTTACATTCCGAGCCCGGCTTAATTATCAAAAACTGGTGAAAACCGTGGCCGATTTTCTGAATGTTCCTGAGGAAGAAAGTGACATTGTTTTAGTCAATACAGCGGAAACATGGATTGAGGTCGTGGACTGATGTCGGATTTTTGTATCTATTAAAAGGAGATCAAATATAATGAAAACTGGAATCAAGCTGCTTATCAGTATGTGTTTTGTTACCGGCATGACTGTACATGTATATGGGATTCCGGCATTTGCCCGCCGCTATAAAATATCCTGTTCCACCTGCCATGCGCCGTTTCCGAAATTAAAAGAATACGGAGAAGATTTTGCCGGAGCCGGCATGATCCTGAAAGAGGAAGAGAAAGATCGGGATTATATATCTGCGGGGGATGATTTACTTTGGCTGAACCGCGATTTTCCTGTTGGCGTCCGATTTGAAGCCTACGGGCTTTATGATCAGGACAGCGACGCAGAGACAGATCTTCAGTCACCATGGGGTTTGAAACTCTTGTCGGGAGGCACACTGTATAAGAATATTGGATATTATTTTTATTTTTATATGTCCGAACGGGGTAAAGTAGCCGGCATCGAGGACGCATACATTCATTTTGATAATATTTTCGGATCCAATCTTGATGTGATGATCGGTCAGTTTCAGACATCCGATCCTTTGATGAAACGGGAGCTGCGTCTGACTTTTGAGGATTATATGATTTACAAGAGAAAACCGGGCAAATCGAATACAAACCTGACTTATGACCGGGGTGTGATGCTTGTCTATGGAATCGACCGGACCGGTACGGAGCTGGTGGGTCAGATTGTGAATGGAAACGGCAAAGACGAAGCCGGAGATGATCATATATTCGACCAGGACAACGGCAAGAATCTTGGATTCCGGATGATTCAGGATATATTCGGATTGTTCAGTGTGGGGGGGTATGTTTATACGGGAACAGAAACGGATACTTCATCCGGTTTTGAAAATGAGGTTGTTTACTGGGGACCGGATTTTAATATTTCGATCGGCCCTGTAGAAATGACTGCTCAGTATTTGGAAAGAAAAGACAGTGACGTTCATTTTAATCAGGGAAGTGAAATAAAAACTGCAGGAACGATTCTTGAAACGGTTTATGCGCCCAGATTGGACAAATCCCGCTATTATATCACTGCACTTTACAATCATATCGATTCGGATCTTAAATCATTAAAATATGAAACCATAACAATCAGTACCACTTTCCTGATGGCGCGGAATCTCCGTTTAACCGCCGAATATACACGTGATAGGCTTAATGATAAAAACCGGTTTGTGCTGGGGCTTGTCAGTGGTTTTTAAATTTACGGGGATCATTATATGATATTCCCTTCCTGGGATTTAAAAGTACTATTGAACATTGGATGTCCATCTTTTTTTATTTGCATTTTATAAATTCTTTTATTAAAATTTATCCAATCTTGTACAATCTGACGGCGCCTGAATCGTTCAGGATTTCATAAATCATAATCACATTTCATCCATTAATCAAGGAGAGGAAAATGATGAAAAAGTCCATTTGTGCTGTTATCTTTATTCTGTGCCTGCTGGCGGCATTGCCTGTCACAGCCACTGAAAGCCGGGTCGGATCGATGGGGGGAGTCGGGTATTATGTTCGGGATAATTCCAACATTTTTTATTTTCCGGGAACGATCGTCCAGTATTCAAATCAGGCTGTGGCAGAAATGCGCGAGAAAAAGAATGATGACCTTTATTCGGTCGGATTTCATATGGAAGCTTTGCCCGGCAAAGTGTTGGGGGCTTATTTGAATCGTCCGTTGAATTTACCGGATGATATTAGTGATGTAGCCCCTTCTTTAAGTCTGGACCGATGTACCTCTGTTTTATTGGGAGGCAAGGCCAGTGCCTTTGATTACGGAGTGATGTTGTCCATTGCCATGGATAGTAAGGATCAGGATGCCACAAAAACGAAAGAATCCGCCTATTATTTCGGTATCAATGCCGGAATTTCCACGGATGTTTCCGATCTGGGATTGGTTTTTGAGCTTCCTTCTGTCAAAAAGGAAGTCATGAGTTCCGAAACCACATGGGGCGGATTCGGAATGGGATTGAAAGGGCGCTATTTTTCTCAGCGCACAACAGAGATGGAGCTTGTTTTGCTGGGCACATTTTATTATGGTTCAGCCAAAAAGGAAGCCACGCTTTCTGAAATTGATTATTCCAAACTGCAGCTTGGTCTCGGAATCGGTGTGAATTATGAGGTCAACCGGAACAATATGCTCGTGCTGGCTGTGGAAGCGCTGGGTTTGAATCAGGATAAAGATGCGATTAAAAACGGTACTGAAACCACAGAGACCACCTTTACATTTCCCGGTATTTATCTTGGCGTGGAATCCCAGGTAAAGTCCTGGTTGATCACCCGGCTGGGAGCGCGTCAGGTTTATGAATCTTTTAAAGATTCTACCAAACCGTATGTCGGAAGCGAATCCAGCACAACGACATACAGATCGGATTTTGATGTTGTTTTTGGACTGGGTATTGTGATGGGCCGTTTGCACCTGGACACAATTTTTGATGAAGGCATTCTCTTTGACGGTCCCAATTTTATCTCGGGCCAAATCAATACAATGGCCAATCGGATTTCCTTAACCTATTATTTTGACCACAAGGGAGAATAATCATGCGACGATATCGGATATTTTTTACCTTGATTGTCTGTCTTGGTCTTTTAGCCATGTATTGCGGTCAGGGAGGCGGCGATAATCCGGTGGGAGTGACCGGAGGAGCGGAGGAAGGCTATGGCGAAGACAGCATTACGGAAGGATCTGCCGTTCAGGGATCAGGCGATCCGGTGGGAGTGACCGGAGGTGCTCTGGATGGCTACGGGAAAAGCAGTGAAATGGAAGAAGCATCGGGTTCAGGATCTGTCAATCCCGGCCAGACGGGCAATCTTGTGGGAACCTGGGAAGCGACTGTTTATGGTGTTGATGCTTCCACAAGTATGCCAATTGAGATTGAATTGACGCTTACAGTCAATGCAGACGGCAGTTATGAGATGGAACAATATAACAGCCTGACAGGTGAAACCGGTACCGAAACGGGCAATTACTACCTGTCAGGAGATCAGCTCTATATTGACGGAAAGCTGAACCAGTATATTCTGTCCGGCAATACACTGACTCTATACGAAGATGGACAGCCGATATATTTTACACGAACCAGCTAATTGACATCATACAAACTGAATTTTGTGCTGTGGAACAGCAGGTTGCCGTAAATTTAATTCATCCTGGGCCTTTCGATGATCATGATCCGGATTTGGTCGAAGGGCTCAGGATATTTGGTTTTGTAAGATATGGAGCGAAAACGCTTATCGAAGCTTCTATTGAGCCTGTGCCGGAGGAAATGAAGTGAAAACCAGGGGATATATACGGCAGTGATGTTTGGAGTCGGTTTTCTATTTTATTTCCGGATGATGGATTCTATACAGGGCTCATTTTGAATCCATACATCTTGAATCAGATTGTCCGTGAATTGATTGCCGTGGTGATTGATAATGGCTGCATCGGGCCAGTCTGTGCTTCCGAAATTCCAGATATAAATTCCATAGTAATTATTTGTACTGATATTATTCTGCAAAATATATCCTGCCGGGTGCTGATCGTCTTCATCACTGATTTCAATACCGGCTCCGAGATTGTCACGAAAGATATTATTTTCAACATATTTTATTCTCACTTTTTTTATTTAATTGATCACTGCATTTTATTCTTTTTTTGAACCTTTTCTGCAATCATTCTGATATGCTCCGGTGTTGTACCGCAGCAGCCCCCGATAATATTGGCCCCGGCATCGATCAGCGGTTCGATCCATTGGGCTGTCTCAGCGGGCTTTTCAGGGAAAACGGTTTCTCCATTCTGAATCACAGGCATACCTGCATTGGCGTGGATTAAAATCGGTGTATCCGAAGTGACCTGCCGAAGTTCTTTCACAATGTCAATCATACGTTCCATGCCGTTGCCGCAATTGGCACCGATGATATCTGCACCCGCTTTAAGCAGGGCTTCGGCCATCTGTGTCGGAGTAACTCCCATCATGGTTCTGAATTCATTCTGCAGCGTTTTTTCAAATGTGAAGGTGCAGGCCACTTCACAGCCGGTGCGGTCTTTTGCGGCCTCAACAGCGCAAAGTGCTTCGTCCAGAGCGGACATGGTTTCGATGCAGATACCGTCTGCACCACCGTCGATCAGGGCTTGACTCTGTTCACCGAATGCTTCGATCCAGGCTTCTTCGGTGATGTCACCCATCATCAGCATTTTGCCGGTCGGACCGATTGAACCCAATACAAAGTGACTGTCGCCGGCTGCTGAGCGGGAGAGGCTCGCTGCTTTCCTATTGATTTTCACAACTTCGTCTGATATGCCAAATGCATTCAGTTTAAACCGGCTGCCCCCAAAACTGTTGGTAAGCACAATATCAGCACCTGCATTGATGTAGTCAAAGGCAATTTTTTTTACCTGATCCGGATGAGAAAGATTCCAGGCTTCTGGGCATTCCCCGGATTTGAGGCCCATTTTCTGAAGAGATGTTCCCCAGGCTCCGTCAGATACCATTATTTCCTTTTTTTTGAGCACAGCGAGAAGTGACTTCATGCTTGTTTTATCCTTTTATCTTCATATTAAGAACATTTAAAATGAATGTAATAATACCGAACGAATTCTTAATTAAAAATCCTTTCGCTAATTATAAATGCTTTTTGATCAATTCACTGATCTTGTCCCGCATTTCCGTAAAAACAGTATCGGGATCACGATCCGCGGAGAGATGATGAATATAAGGACGATCCATCCATCGGAAGATGGCCTGTACCTTTATAAGAAAATCCGCTTTTTCAAAGTCATCATGCATATCACCACGATTGTCTGCGATACGCCGCAGGGATTTTTCCACAGGCATATCCAGAATCAGGACAAGGTCGGGAATAACAGCGATGGCTTCGTTGCGTTCCCAGATTTTTTGGGTGTCCAGCCCAAGAGCGCCCTGATAAGCGATTGTAGAGAAGTAATAACGGTCGATCAGCACCAATTCTTTTCTTGCCAGGGCCGGATGAATATTTTTTTTGCAGTCTTCAATGCGGTCCAGGATAAACAATTCCAATTCCTGCTCCGGTGTGATCTGACGCCGGCCTTCCCTGGCAAGCCGGCGGATTTCACGGCCGTATTTTCCCTGTGTTGGTTCCCTGAGAGCGCGAGACCGGATTCCCTGATTTGAAAAATGGTCCCTGAGTCGTATCACCTGCGTACTTTTCCCTGTACCATCTATGCCTTCAATGGCGATTAACAGTCCTTTTTGAAGTTTTTTCACGTGAATTCCTGTCTGCCTTTCATTAAGGTATATTCAATATAACTGACGGATAAGAATAATGCAACCGGATCCTGGACCTTTGTTCAATAGCATGCTCGGTCTGCTGTAAAATCAAGAATATGGATAAACTGAATAATTATCTCGGAGAAGTACTCGAGGATTGCAGTATCATTTTCGATGGGGGACTACAGACGGATGTCGATTTGTATACCCAGATCTTTGATTATATCTCCGGGGATTTCATCCAGCCCGGATCCCCAGGAGGTTTCACCATCCTGGTACAGGAGCCCGTATTTCACAGACAACTGCATCCATTGCTTCCAATGATATTGAATGAGCGCATACCAGCGTGTTCCCTTTTTATAATAAGGGCGATTATTGAGTATGCCGGGCACGTCATTTTCAAACATGTAAATACGGCTGTCATACGAGTCTGTTGCAAAGCTGGCCCATCGGATATGGAATGTCCATTTCTTTTGCATTCGATACCGAATCTCCTGAAAACAGAGGAACCCATTTTCAATGAATGGATGGATCAAAATTTCCCCTGTGATTTCAGGGCGATTGATGCGGAGAAGTTCGAGGCGCGAACGCAATCTTAATGATGATTTTGGGCTGATCCACAAATCCATTCGGATCTGCTGTCTCTGCTGATCCTGAATCGTGTCAAGCACACGTCCGGAATTCGTTCTTCCATCCACGGCAATACTTTCTGCGATCCGTTTTATTCGGGCAGACAGGCGGCATGCAGATGAAAAACGGTATTCTCCCTGAATCAGAAAATCCGATTTTGTTTCAGGCATATGCAGCAAATATGTGCGCCAGGGAGTCCGATAAAGATCCATATACAAACTCACACTTAGCCGGCGGGAACATTTGATTCGGCCCGACAGGTAAAATCCCTGTTCATTGTCTGCTTTTCCGTAACCGAATCCCTGTGCATATGGATTTTGAAAATCCGGAGAGAAATTTCGGTAGAGAATCATCCATTGTACCGGTTTAATTATCCACAATAGATATGCCATCCATGCATAACCGCCTGATTGGGATCGGGCGGTTTCTCCCTGAAACCGGAATTCTTTAAAATGCAGACTCCAGTCGAATCCGACAACATGATTGGTCCTGCCGAAAAATCCGAATGTTTGCCTGATCGGATCCGGCTGCGCCAGAGGCGTTGAATAATAGCAGCGCCATCCTGTACATCCCAGAGTCATGATCTCAGTCTCGAATGCTATCCGGCCGCCCATGCATTTTTCGTGAGCGTTTTTATTTTTCGACCTCTCTGACTCTGTTCGGTGTAATCCTGAAACAGTGAAACTTCGGATCAGGCTGTCCTGGTGTGCATCTTTTCTTGTATCCGAATAAAAAGTCAGGGCTGTCCACTGCCTGTATTTCATTTCAAGAGCAGCACCGGTAAAGAATTGATTTTCATCCGCATAGAGATATCCGCGTATGGTTTTACCTTTTCTGGGGATCGTTGCAGCCGGAGAGAGACTTTTTCCTGTACCGTAGGGGCCCCACAATACCAACCCCATGCCGGTTTGAATCCGATAATGGCCGATCACTATTTTTGCTCTATTTTCAGCAGTGTTTATGGATATATATCCGATCTGATGATCATTCCAGCTTTTTTCACCCGGATCTTTTTCAAAAAGTAAGCCGCTTTCAATATAATTTCCAATCGTTATCCGGGCTCGTTGATAATATTTCAACGTATTTCCCTGGTAGCTGCCGGATTGAAATCCAACAGCTTTCGGAAATTTGCTCTGGATCCGTTCGCGACATTCCAATTGAACTGCCGGCAGGCATGCCTGCTTTTTCGGTTCAATGGCAAAATAATGATTCAACCATTGAACAATTTCATGATCCAGATTCGTCCGGATTTGAAAGTCCTGCCAGCCTTTAAAACATTTTATTTTCCTTTCACTCATGATGGTTCTTATCTGCGGATCGGTGAATAAGGGAAACAGAGTCAGCTGTTCTGAGGTGGCTGAATTGATATTGGGAGGCTTGGACCGAAGCCGCTGAAGCGATTCCAGTGTTTCCGCATCTGATTTTTCTGTGTTTTCAAACAGGGTTTCTTCCAGTGGAATTTGCGTGTAAACAGCCGGGCTGGCAATAAGAATGAGAAATATTATTCGAATATATAGTTTCATGGTCTATGAAGAAAATAAAGATACGGCGGCCACCGGTTTTAAAATCAGAATGAGTGACGCATGCTGGGTAACGCCCAGAACCGGATGGCTGACAATCGCATAATCTATTTTTAATTTGTTGATTTGAATACCTGTACCGAATGTAACGCGCTGCGGACGATCTGTGAATCCGAATTGAAGCGACAGAAACGGAAAGGGAGATATTTCCAAACCACTGCGTAATTCAAAGGGATAGCGAACATCCTTGTATATTTCCAGAGTCCACTTGAGTCCCGGCTTCGGTCTGCACTCTATGCCCATACGAGTCAGCTGCGGCAGCGGATCTTCGGCTTTTCCGATTCTCACCTGTGTGAAATTTACGACGGACATTCCAAAAATCAGTTTTTTTGAGAATGTGTACAAAAGACCGGCATTCGGCCAGAGGCGGATAGTCGAACCATAATTTTTAATGCTCAGCCGGCCGATAGTGACAAGAAAACCCAGAAATAAATTTTCATAAACCTGCGCTCCCCAACCGCTATGCACGGTTGTTTCTCGATACAATGCATTGCCAAAGGATCCAAAAATCAGTCCTGTCCCTCCGATACCGGCAGGCAGAACGACCGATCCTGTGGTTTGTGACAGGTCCTTTAATCCAAATAATCGTGTATAATGGGTTCCGAAAGCCACAGAAGAGAGTTGTCCGAGAGACGCTGGATTGGATAACGGACCAAACGGATCATTCTCAGAGAAAAAAAACGTTTGTCCTCTCGCATTTTGCCGTGCTCCCGCAGGCAGTAGATCGAAAGCGGCACGGCATGTGTGTGTACAGAAGACTGAACTGGCAATGAAAATATATGCATATTTGGTTAACATGACATTTCCAGAATAATTGATGAAATTTAATACTGATATTATTAAATTGATGAAGTTTCTTAAATAATTGTGTCATAATACAACAAAAATTCGTAAAAATCAAATAAAAAATATTTTTAATTGTGAAAAATAACTATTATATCCAGATGAATAATTTTTAATGAATATTGATTGTGCTTGACTTTGAATATGCAAGTATGTTATTTATACTATCCAAATTATTGATGACTGGAGGAACCTATGAAACCCTTAATTGTAATATTGTCCATTCTTTTGTTTTTTTCATGCGTACAAATGCCAGAGGTCAGACAAATGATGTTTATTGAACAGGGAACCATTGATCAGACCATTCAAAAATTAGTAGGTCTTCACGGTGATGCGTACCGGCAGCGAATTGAAAAAGGCGTGCAGCAAACTGCGAAATTCTGGAAATCACGGGACGGCAATGCAGAAGTGTTTACGCGATTTTGTGAAAAGCAGTTTATTGCCGATTCAGTGCTTCTGGACGCAACATTAAACCGATTTGATAATAACCTGGAGCGCCTCTACGGCAACCTGCACCAAATTGAGCGATATTTTTTACGGCCGATGCATCTGGACATCGGTCCCATGCTTCCAGTGGATTATCTGTATGCCGAGTATTCTCCCTATGCGCATATCAATGAGGACCTTTTTAAAACGAAAATCGCTTTTACTGCTTTGTTAAATTTTCCCTTGTATGATCTTGAAGAACGGCTCAATCTTGGATCAGACTGGTCTCGGAAGGACTGGGCAAAAGCACGGCTGGCTGAAGAATTTGCGGCACGTGTTCCGGCAGATGCTTCACAACGATTAAATGAAGCGTATGTAAAAGCCGATGACTACATCAGTAATTACAATATATATATGCATCATGTCCTGGATAAGGAGGGAAATCGTCCGTTTCGTCCGGGATTGAAACTGATCAGTCACTGGGGATTGCGTGATGAATTGAAAGCCCAGTATGCGAATCCTGAAGGATTAACAAAGCAAGAGATCATTTATTCGATAATGGAACGGATTATCCACCAGGAAATTCCGGAAATGGTAATCAACAATCCTTCCGTGGATTGGAATCTGGATGATAATTCTGTGAGCCCCGCATCCATTCAGGATTTTCCGGATGCTGAAAGCACAGAATCCGAATCTTCAGAAAGAGAGCCGGATACCCGGTATGCGCAGTTGCTTCGTATTTTTAAAGCAGAAAAAGGCGTGGATCTCTTTTATCCGACCATGCCCACCAAAATGGACCGGCGTTTTCAGAGAGATCGGGAGATTCCGGAATCCGAGGTTGAAGCTCTTTTTATTGATATTCTGACTTCTGATGAAGTCAGGCAAACCGCAAAACTGATTGAAAATCGATTGGGAAGACCATTGAAGCCATTCGATATCTGGTATGATGGATTTAAGGCGCGAGGTGCCATATCCGAAACAAAACTGGATAAAATCATCGGACAGAAGTATCCCGATATTAAGACATTTGAAGCCGATATTCCGAATATATTGATGCGTTTGAGTTTTAACAAGCGCACAGCGAAATATCTTGGTGGGAAGATATCGGTTGATCCAGCCAGAGGTTCCGGTCATGCATGGGGAGCCCGTATGCGTGAGGACAACGCTCATTTGCGTACCCGCTTTGCTCCGGGCAAACCGATGAAATACAAAGGTTATAATATCGCGCTTCACGAACTGGGCCATAATGTGGAACAGGTATTTTCCATCAGCCGAATCGACTGGATTCAACTTGAAGGCGTCCCCAATACCGCGTTTACCGAAGCGTTTGCTTTTGTATTTCAGGGGCGTGATCTGGATGTTTTGGGTGTCACAGAGAAAAATCCGATGAATGATCATCTCCGGGTGCTGGATATGCTCTGGTCCACTTTTGAAATCGGATCGGTTTCTCTCGTTGATATGCGGGTCTGGCAGTGGATGTATGCACATCCGGATGCAAAACCGGCGGAATTACGGGAAGCAGTGATTCAGATTTCGAGGGATGTCTGGAATACATATATCGCGCCCGTGTTAGGATGTGAGGATGAGATCATTCTGGGTATTTATTCTCATATGATTGATGCGGGTCTCTATTTACCGGACTATCCTCTGGGATTTATTATCGCCTATCAGATTGAGGATTACCTGAAGGGGAAGAACCTTGGTGAAGAAATGGAACGCATGTGTACATTGGGTTCCATTACACCGGATGCCTGGATGCACGCGGCCGTGGGCGCTCCGATTTCCACACAGCCGATGCTTCAGGCAGCGGCGAAAGCGCTGGAGGTGGTTGGGAAGTGAAAGGCAGTAATAAGAGGCAAGAGAAAGAGACTGAAAGGGAGCGTGGGAGAGACGGAGAGAAGAGTCAAGAAGTCAAGAATAAAGACAAAAGAAATAAGACAAAAGAAAAAAATGAGTCGTAGCGTCGTTGTGTCATAGGGTCGTTCGTTTAGATACTGAAACGGAGTATGGGTGAGACGGAGAAACGGAGAAAAAGAAAAAAGAGACAAGAAATAAGAATCAAAATGGAGTATAAGGTACAGGGTGTTGGGTATACGGCCCCTCATACCCATGCCGAAATTGATCGATGATAGATGGGGTTGTTGTGGCATAGCGTCTATGTGGTTGTTATAAGATATGCAGGTATTGCAAATAATCAACATCGTTATTGAATAGATCGGAATATTTTATTTTAAATTACGATGCATTTTTTGGAGATCTTTCATGAGCACACTCACCCGTTTTGGAATATCAATGGACAGTCAGTTGTTACGGCGATTTGATGCATTCATTAGAGAGCATGCTTATGCCAATCGGTCAGAAGCCGTCAGGGATCTGGTTCGGGACCGGCTTGTGCAAAAATCCTGGGATCAGGGCAACGAGGAGATGGTCGGTACGATTACACTTGTATTTGATCACCATCAGCGGGATTTAACCGAAAAACTGACGGCTCAGCAGCATGATCATCATGAAACAGTTCTATCCGCCATGCATGTGCATCTCGATCATTTCAATTGTCTGGAAGTACTGGCGGTTCGGGGAAAAGCACGGGATATTCAGAGTATCGCGGACCGGCTAATCAGCGTGAAAGGTGTAAAACATGGCAAACTGGTCATGACAGCGACGGGAGAAGGATTATAAGTCACAGGGAAGAATGTAAGGATGAGAAATATGCATCCAGATTCAGGAATCGCGGATCAGAAACGGCATTCCGGTAAAAAGCGGGAGACAGAAAGAATAAGCGCCGTATAATAATCAGGTGGAAAATGGTCAAAACTAATGATTCTCCTTTTCTTGTGAAAATGATATTGCTCATGAAAAATAATCTTGTTTTTATTTTATCTCTTTTATTGGCAGTTGCCGGTTATTCAAACAGTTATGGACGATATTGGATATTCTTTAATGATAAACCGGGCAGTGCCTGTCTGCATAAAGGATCCCAATGGGATCTGAATTCGATGGAAATATCCAGCCGGGCGATCAAGCGGCGTCTGAAAGTAATGGAAGAATCTGATTTTATCGATCATTATGATTTGCCGGTCTCCGAGGAATACAAACAGATTCTCGAATCTATGGGCGCAGATATTATCATTTGTTCCAGATGGTTAAACGGGGTGAGTGTTATTGTTACCGAAGATCGGATGAATGAGATTTCAACACTTGGTTTTATTCAGTCCATTCAGCCTGTTCAGCATTATCCCGCTCATGAACCGGCGGATCAGCCCTGTTTCATGAAACCGTCCGCGCAGCCCAGGTATTGTCATGCATTGGAATATGGCGGCAGTTATTATCAATTGGATCAAATTCGCGTACCCGCTGTGCATGATCTTGGATTATCGGGAGATGGCATATTTATAGGATTGATCGACTCCGGTTTTGACACGCAAGGCTATCGTGTTTTCAATCAAACCCAGATTGTCAACACCTATGATTTTTACTGGAATGACGGAAATCCCGCCAATGAATCCGGAGATCATTCAACCCAGCATAATCATGGCACCATGACCTTTTCCGTCATAGGCGGGTATTATGAAGGTGTGTTGATCGGTTCGGCCTATGGTGCATCTTATGCGCTGGCGAAATCGGAGTGGATACCTTCTGAAACACGTTTGGAAGAGGATTTATGGGTAGCAGCTCTGGAATGGATGGAAGGACTGGGAGTGGATATCGTTTCCAGTTCCCTAGGGTATGCTTATTTTGATGATGGATTTTCATATAGCTATGATGATTTAAACGGTGATGTCTGTGTGACTTCGATTGCAGCAGATATTGCGGTGAAAAAGGGTGTGACTGTGCTTACATCTGCGGGTAATGAAGCTCTAGATGATTGGCATTATATTTTGTCTCCGGCGGATGGAGACAGTGTTATTGCCGTGGGTGCCGTTGATTGGAACGGTAAAATCGCGAGTTTCAGTTCCGAGGGACCTACTTCAGATGGTCGGACAAAACCGGATGTCGTGGCTATGGGGATGGGTATTTTTTCTGCAAAACCTGATTCGGGCGGTTTCATTCATTATGTGTATGGAAGCGGCACATCATTTTCATGCCCTCTGGTTGCCGGTGTTTGTGCTCTCATTTTAGAGGCCCATCCGGAATTGACTCCTGTACAAGTCGGGAATGCTTTGCGGGAAACTGCGGACCGGTCCGATAATCCTGATAATCAATATGGCTGGGGATTGGTGGATGCTTACCGGGCTGTTTTTTATCATGGCCCATTTTTAACCAATTTGCAGTTTTCATATGATCTGATGAGCTCCAGTGTTCAATTGAAGTTTAAAATTCATTCGGAAATACCAATTTTAGAATCATCTGTTCGAATCCATTATACATCCGACACATATGAATTGTGCTCCCAGCCTGTGCATTTGATTTATTCCGGTCAAATTCCTCAATATGCAGTTTCATTGGCGTCTATGCCTGATATCGATCAATTTGGTTTTTATATCTCGCTTTCAGATACGAATCAAGAGTTATATACGATTCCGAAAGGAGCTCCGGAAATTCTATATCAATTTTCCGGGGATGGTGAACATCGTGTGCCTATTCGTTTGACTTCACCGGTATCTTTTACACTTTTACAAAATTATCCAAATCCGTTCAACAATTCAACGAAGATTATATTCAGGCTGCCGCAAGCAGGATATGTTGAGATTGAACTCTTTAATATACTGGGAAAAAAGATTGCAATCCTGCTTGGGTCATTTCTCCCTGCCGGAGAACATTCAATTACCTGGTTGGGATATGATGATACCGGCCGGAGCGTTCCGTCTGGAATTTATTTTTATAGATTCATGTGCAACGGATTTACTGAAACGAGAAAATTGATATTGGCACGCTGACCTTGAAAAGGGTTGATTTTGTTTTGAGAAACAACTATATTAAATGACTCGGATGCAGCAATATTTTTTTTAAATGGTGTCAATTTACCGAGATATTGAGGCCATCAATTATAAAATTACAGGAGGTGATAATTTTTGAAATTGACGCCTCTGGAAATTAAGAAACAGCGGTTCAAAACAAAGGTTCGAGGTTTTGATCCAATGGAAGTCGAAGCGTTTCTCGAAATGGTGTCTGATGAATACGAAACTGTTTTGAATGAACGCAATCGATACAATGAAGAAATAAGCAAATTAAAGACACAGTTAAAAGATTATCAGCAAGTTGAAAAAACATTGCAAGAGACGCTGATGAATGCGCAGGAGAATGTGAATCAAGCACGAGAAAATTCAAAACGGGAAGCTCAGATTGTTATTCGCGAAGCCGAACTGAAATCAGAGCGAATTCTTGATGACGCTCGTGAAAAACTGGATAAAATGAAAAATGAATATTCAATTCTAAAAGCGCAGAAAGAGTCGTTTGCCAAGCGTTTGAAGCATCTTCTTCAATCACAGATGGAGCTGATTCATGTGCTGGAAATGGATGATGTGGGATTTGCTAAAGCGGTTAAGGATAATGCACAATCCAATGCCCAGGAAGAGGCCAGAACCGCTTCTTCGGTGAAAGAAGTATCGAAATAACTATGTTTTGGCAACAGGAGGACTTATGATTCGGAGATTTGTTTTCACCCTGATTGTCAGTGTCTTCATATTCGGAGGATGCTCAAAACAGGTGCTGGTTTCCTATCCAGAAGTAGAAAAAAACAATTGGGTTACGGTGATGTTGTATTCCGGGAATCAAGTAGAAGGTCATGTCATTCAAGCCGAACCCCATCTGTTGATCATACGTAATCGTCAAGGAAGGAACATTTCTATTGAAGCATCGCGTATCCGACAGGTTAAGCGCATTCCACCTTGTTATGATGACTTTGGCAATGCAATCTCTGAATACGAAATTGCGAAGGAAAAAACCAATAAAAATGCGACTATTTACGGAATCGGTGGCGGTCTTTTAAGTTTCGGCACCAGTTTTCTGATTGGAGCTACGGTTGTTCAGAATTCAGAGGATGCAGAGACTTTGCTTGCAGCAACAACAGGCATTGGAGGAATATTGGGGACAGTGTTGTTTATAGGAGCCGGGAAAAAACAGGATAGAAAAGAAGCTGTGGAGCGGATTCGAGAGAGCCGCAAATCCAAAAAGATACAAAGAAAGCGACAAAAGAAAATAATGACAGATGAGAAACGCAGGGAAGAAAGAAAGAAACTGGAAGAAGTACGCCGGCAGCATGAAAAATTGTTGCGGGAACTGGAAGAGACCAAGAAGCAGGATTAAAAATCAAGATTAAAGAATCAAGATAAAAGATTAAAGATAAAGAAATAGCAACAGCACTTTTCCTAAAATTAAATGGAAAAGGGAATTTAACGTATGGCAGATTCACGAATCGGCATTATAGGAGGAAGCGGTCTTTATAATATAGAGGGCGTTCAAGAGCTCGAACGTATCAAGATGCAGACGCCTTTTGGAAAGCCATCGGATGAGTTCGATCTTTGTGAATTAGAGGGTCGCGAGATAATTTTTTTACCTCGCCATGGCAGAGGTCATAGAATACTCCCTTCTGAAATTAATGCAAAAGCCAACATCTGGGCCATGAAAAAACTGGGTGTTCAATGGATAATTTCTGTTTCTGCAGTCGGTTCACTGAAAAAAGAAATTCATCCTCTGGATATCGTTCTGGTGGATCAATTTATCGATCGGACAAAACGCAGTTTAGAGACAACATTTTTTGGAAATGGTATTGTAGCACACATTATGTTTTCACATCCTATTTGTGAAGAGCTCAGTCGTGTGCTTTATGAAGCCGGTCAGGAGATTGGAGAAGGAGCGCGCATTCATTGGGGGGGGACTTATTTAAATATGGAAGGCCCGGCATTTTCTACCAGAGCCGAATCCAATCTCTATCGATCCTGGGGAATGGATGTGATCGGTATGACAAATTTGGCTGAAGCTAAACTCGCCCGTGAGGCAGAGATCTGTTATTCGACGATTGCTCTTGTGTCTGATTACGACTGCTGGAAAGATGATGCTCCCGAGGGCGATGTTAATGTTGAAATGGTATTGAAAAATCTAAAAATGAATGTTGAAACTGTGCAGAAAATAATTAAAACAGCGATTCCACACATTTCAAAAACTCGTCAGTGTCAATGCAGAGATGCGCTGAAAACCGCATTGATTACTCCTCTGAATCTTGTCCCTCAGCTGACACTGGATAAGCTTGAGCCGATTTTGAGGAAGTATATTAAAAAGTAATTCATGATTGTAATTGTTATCCTTTTTAAATATAGAGAGTGATAGTATTCAGTTTTATTCGTAAATCGTTGTCGGCTGCTTTATATTTTATCGATCCCCGGCCATATAATTATCTGGATCAGCCGGGGGTTTTCAAATAGTGTTCAAAAAAGGAGTATGAGTGGCATTTAGAGAAGTTGAAAATCCCATTCGGTTTTCTGAGCTTGAAAAGGAAATTCAAAAATTCTGGGATGAACAAAAGATATTCGAAAAATCTATTTCGTCCCGTCCAGATGATCAATCTTTTATTTTTTATGAAGGACCGCCTACAGCCAACGGAAAACCCGGTATTCATCATGTGATTTCTCGCAGTGTCAAGGATTTTGTCTGTCGCTATAAAACCATGCTGGGTTATCAGGTGCACCGTAAAGCAGGCTGGGATACGCATGGTCTTCCTGTTGAAATCGAGGTGGAAAAAACGCTGGGTATTGAACATAAAGAACAGATTGAATCGTATGGTGTGGATAAATTCAACAGGAAATGCCGTGAATCTGTATTTAAGTACGTAAAAGAGTGGAATGAACTGACCCGGCGTATTGCCTATTGGGTTGATCTTGAAAATCCTTACATTACCTATACAAATAATTATATTGAAAGTGTCTGGTGGCTGCTGTCCCAAATGTTTGATAAAGATTTGCTTTATCAGGGTTTTAAAATATTACCCTACTGTTCTCGCTGTGAAACAGCACTTTCCAGTCATGAAACATCGCTGGGGTATCGGGAAGTGACAGATCGGGCCATTGTCGCCAAGTTTCCTCTTACTGAAGGAGAGCGCCGTTATATTCTGGCCTGGACAACCACCCCATGGACATTACCGGGAAACGTCGCGCTGGCAATTGGAGAAGAGATCATTTATGTGGAAGTGCAGCAGGAAACAGAACAGGGACTTGAGACATATTACCTGGCCGAAAACCGTATGGAAATGCTGAATGGCGAATATCAGGTCATCCGGAAATTATCCGGAAAAGATATGATCGGGTGGAAATATTATCCGCTGTTTGATTTTATCGATCTTTCAGACGGAGACCATCCGGCCTATTATATTGCAGCAGCGGATTTTGTGACTACAGAAGAAGGCACAGGTGTGGTGCATACAGCAGTTATGTATGGTGAAGATGATTATCGACTGGGCATGAAATTGGGTCTGCCTACCAAGCATACAGTTGATGAACAGGGACATTTTACTGAACTGGTACCTAAATGGCAGGGCATGCATGTCAAGGATCCGAATACTGAAAAAGCAATTATTATTGATTTGAAGCAAAATTTCCGTCTTTATCGTTCAGATAAGTATCTTCATTCGTATCCGCATTGCTGGCGCTGCGATTCACCTTTGCTCTATTATGCCAAGAAATCCTGGTACATTAAAACAACGGCAATCAAGGATCAATTGATTGCCAATAATAAAAAAATTCAGTGGTTTCCCAGGGAAGTCGGTGAAGGCAGATTTGGACAATGGCTTGAAAACAATATCGACTGGGCAATTTCACGGGACCGGTACTGGGGGACACCGCTTAATATCTGGATTTGCGAGAAATGTGGTAAAAAGGAATCCATCGATAGTATTGACAGGCTGAAACAGCGTTCCGGACTGAAAACCATTGAGGATCTCCATAAGCCATACATTGATGATGTGGTATTTCCATGCACCGAATGCAATGGTAATATGAGGCGCACACCAGAGGTCATTGACTGCTGGTTTGATTCGGGTGCTATGCCCTATGCCCAGTTTCATTATCCCTTCGCTAAGGACGGATATTTTGATAACAATTTTCCTGCTGATTTCATAGCCGAAGGTGTGGATCAAACCCGCGGCTGGTTTTATTCCTTGCTTGCCATTTCCACGATTATTTCAGGCCAGCCCAGTTATCAACAATGCATTTCCATCGAGATGATTCTGGATAAAGACGGTCAGAAGATGTCAAAATCCAGAGGCAACGCAGTTGATCCATTTCGGATTATCAACGAAGAAGGCGCAGATCCCCTTCGGTGGTATCTGTTTACAGTGAGCCCACCCTGGGTGCCCACTCGTTTTGACAGAGAAGGTGTCCGGGAAGTAAAACGCAAATTTTTCGGTACATTAACCAATACATATGCATTTTTCGTACTATATGCGAATATTGATGGATTTACATGCCAGGAAAAGGAAATTCCGTTTCAGAATCGTCCTGAGATTGACCGATGGCTGATTTCCACATTGAATCAGATTGTTCAGAAAGTATGGACCAGTCTTGAACATTATGATGTTACCAAGGCAGCACGTGCTATTCAGACCTTTGTCATTGACGATTTATCCAATTGGTATATTCGCCGGAACCGCCGTCGTTTCTGGAAGTCAGAGATGGGCCCGGACAAACTGGCAGCATATCAAACATTATACGAAACGCTTTTTATCCTGTCCAAATTGATTGCGCCCTTTTCACCATTTTTTTCCGAGGATATTTATAGAAACCTCAACAGCATCAAGAAAGAACCGAATGAAAGTGTTCATCTGGCTGATTATCCGAATCCTCAGAATATACAGTTTCAATTCAGGGATGAGACATTGGAAATTCAGATGAATGCGGCTCGGGATGTGGTACAGCTTTGTCGGGCGGCACGGAATGAAGCAGGCATCAAAGTACGACAGCCTCTGAAAAAAGCGCTCATTGCGGTTTCCTGTGACCGTATGAAAGCCGGGATCGAGGCATTTCAGGATTTAATACTCGATGAAATTAATGTGCATACACTGGATTTTGTGGATGATGCTGATAAATTAATGACCAAACAGGTCAAGCCTGTTTATAAAAAACTGGGACCCAAATTCGGTTCACAGGTCAATCGTATTGCCGAAATTATTCGTGGATTCGGTATTGACGAGATTCAACGGCTGGAGAATGGTGAATCTGTTCATGTCAGTGTGAATAAAGGCAAGCATGGAGACATTGTTTCAGAGGATGTTGAAATCTGCCATGAAGCGGCACATGGCCTCGAAATTCAGTCCAATGGCAATTGTACCATCGCGCTGGATACGCATCTTAATGAAACCCTTGTGGCAGAAGGACTGGCCCGGGAATTTATCAATCGTATCCAAAATATGCGTAAGAGTGCCGATTTTGATGTTTCTGATCGTATTCGGATTTATTATGACGCTTCGCCGGCTGCGCGCCGCGCGATTCGAACCAAACAGGATTTTATCAGTCAGGAAGTGCTGGCTGTCGACATTCAGGAAGGATTTCAGCCCGGTGAGTATCAGAAATCCTGGCAGGTGGAGAAGGATACAATTAAAATCGGGATTGAACGTGACCGGTAATCCTTGATTGCCATTGGAGCGTTTCTCAGGGAGACAATGCATGAATAAAAAGGATCAAGACCATTTTAAAGCAATATTGATGCAAATTCGAAAAGAGTTGTCCGATCAAATCAACCAGGTGAATGAGGACGAAATAAATTCAACGATTAAAGATGCTTCAGGCGACCATTCCGCTTATTCATATCATATGGCGGATCAGGGCACCGATAATATGGAGCGTGAAAAGACTTATTTTTATGTTCAGAGAGACAATCATACCATGCAGGATATTATCGAGGCACTGGAACGGATTGAAGCCGGAACATTTGGATTATGTATTGAATGCGGCGAAAAAATAAATCGTGAACGTCTTGAAGCTGTTCCCTATGCCATGCTTTGTGTTCAATGCAAATCGGCTCTTGAGAACGCTTCCCGCAACAACCTTTTTGCTACAGGAGAACCATTTTGATTGTTTTTATCCTTATTTCAGTTGTGATTGTTGCTGATCAGTTGACCAAACATCTTATACGTGATATGATGACCGTGGGGCAGTCGATTCCGGTATTGGGTGATGTGGTTCGTTTTACTTTTGTTGAGAATCGGGGTATTGCTTTTGGAATTCGTATTTCTCATGGATGGATTTTTACAGTATTATCGATAGTAGCATCTATTGGTATCATTATTTATTTGGTTAAACAATGG
>Ga0272441_10002313_pt1 | contig 38731 bp, 42 predicted proteins | sample SSMProp6N_FD_193582 | JGI IMG/M metagenome (GOLD analysis project Ga0272441, IMG submission 193582) | Marine sediment archaeal communities from Little Sippewissett salt marsh, Falmouth, MA, United States - SSM-Prop-6N | ecosystem: Environmental > Aquatic > Marine > Wetlands > Sediment ... | reverse complement strand
TACGTCCGGCTACGGGTGGAGGATCGCATCGGGCGAGGCCACCTCCTTCTCGACGGTGTGGCCGTCGATCCTCCGGGCGCCTGAGCCCAGGCGGTCCACGTAGCCCGAGTCCTTGAACTGCCAGCGGATCGTGGCCGGGAAGTCGATGCTGTAAGGCTTCGCCTTCCCTGCCAGCGCGAGCGCCTTCGCCGCGCCCTCGCGGATGAGCGCGCGCGCGCGCTTCGGGGCCAGCATCAGCGCCCCCTCGCGCGACAGGCTCTTCTTCACCTCGACGGTGACGACGTCGTCGCCCAGGAACTCCCGCGCCTCGGCGCAGGCCTTGTCGCAGCCGGTCACCATCACCACGGGGATGCCCGCCGCTCCGAGGAGTATGGCGACTTGGCCGATCTCGCCGTAGAGCCTGCCGTCGATCCAGTAGTTGTCCCACGACTTCGACGACTGCGTGTGGCAGAGGATGGCGTCGGGCGTGTGGCTCATGGCGTGGAAGCCGAGGAGCACGGCGGCGTCAAAGCCCTCGCGGAGCACCTTGTCGCGCGGCGAGAAGCCGCCCATCACCATCTCGGCGCGCTCGTCGAGCTCCTCCGGGAAGAAGCTCTTCGCGCCGTCGTGGCCGTCGCGGACGACGACCCGCTCGGCCCCCGCGTCGAAGCAGCCGGCGACGCAGGCGTTCACCTCGCCCATAAGGAGCTTCCGGGCCTCGACGTTCGCAGGCGAGCCGAAGGCGTCGCGGCTCTGCTCGAACCGGTAGACCCCGCAGACGCCCTCGAGATCGGTGCTGATGTAGACCCTCATGGTAGCCCTCCCCCCGGCCCTACGCAGAAGCTAAAGAAAGGCCCCCCGCTGAGGAGGGGCCTTGAGCGCTCGGTCTTCCCGGCGTGCGTCTACTTGAAGGCCCTGATCTCCACGCGTCGGTCGCGGGCCTTGCCCTCGCCGGTGGTCGCGTGCTCGCCGTAGCCGACCGCGTACATCTTCTCGCCCGGCACGCGCTGCGACTCGAGGTAGTGCAGCACCGAGAGGGCCCGCATGGCCGAGAGGTGGAAGTTGGAGATGTACCTGCCCTTCGACTTGACGATGGGGTCGCTGTCGGTGTGCCCCTCGATGCGCACGACCTGGGGGTTCTCCTTGATGATGTCCTGTGCGGCGCGGGCGAGTACGGCCTTGCCGCCGGCCTGCAGCTCGTGCGAGCCCGACTTGAAGAGCAGGTCGCCCTCGACGATGAGCTGGCCCTCCGGGCCGATACGCGTGCCGGGCCCGGTCTTCCACTCCATCTTTTCCATCAGGGCCTGGAGTTCCTTGTCGCGCGCCTCCAGCATGATGCCGGCCTTCTGGAGCGCGGCCCGGAGCCGGATGTTCTCCGAGTCTAGGCGCGTGACCTGCTCGACGGCCTTGCGGTTGCGCGCCGCCTCGGCCCTCAGCCTCAGCTTCAGCGCGTTGTGCTCCGCATCGGGCACGCAGCCCACGAGGAACAGCACGGGGCCGCAGATCAGGAGTTTCCGCATCACCAGCCTCCTTCAGATCTCCCTAACGCCCCCCGTGAACCGCCGCCCGCGGCGGCGTCGGAAAACTACTGCGGGTTGCCAACGTCCTTCATCGACTCGTAGGTCCCCTCGAGGTAGTTCGGTACGTAGCGGACCCACTCGCCTTCCTTGTCGGCGCCGTAGCCCTTCCAGAGCATGACGCCGAAAACGCTGCCTATGAAGATGAGCGCGGCGGCCGAGAGTATCAGGAGCGCGCTGAAGATCGGCGAGCCCGGTGCCGCCTCGTAGGCTGCAGAGACGCGCCTCGATGGCACGGAGCTCATGCGCTCGGAGCCCCGGCGGCGCGGCGCCTCGTCGAGGTCGTCCTCGACCTCGATGTCGTCGTCGGCCACGCTGACCGTCTCCTCGACGGCGGCGCCGACGGCCACCTCCTGGACGGTGATCTCGGAGGTGACGGCCGAGGCGGCCTCGTCGTCGACGGGGAGAATCTCGAGGTCGGAGTCGTCGAAAACGATCTCCTCGGTGCCGGTGTCGGTCGATTCGGGAACGACGGTCGCGGCCGACTCGTCTATGCCGAAGTCGTCGGGCAGGCCGATCTGGAGGGCCTCGGTCGGCGGGGCCTCGACGGGCGCGGGGACGGACGCCGCCTGCTGCTCGGCCGGTATGATGATGGTCGGCTCGGTCTCGCGCTCGCGCTTGAAGTTCTCGACGTCGGCGCGCTTGAACTTCATGGTGCCGCCGGAGCGGAATGCCCGCAGCTCGCCCTTAGTGACGAGGCCCTGGAGCTCGGCGTCCTCCATCTGGAGGAACTGCTTGGCCTCGCTGAATTCGATAAGATCGCCCATTGGATACACCTCCCCTGAGCGCCCCGGAATATGCGGCGGAGGGCCCCCGCACGGCCCCCTCGCGCCTAATCCGGCGACGATAGGTTATACGCAGGAAAGATTATAGCGGTTCGGGGGAGGGTTGCAAGGGGATTTTTCGGCTATTGGGCCCCCATCCGCCCATGGAGGGAGGGCCCGGGATGCCTCGGAGAAGAATCTGCGCTTTCTGCGAAAAAAGTTCGGCGAAACTGCTTCAGAAAACGGCATAGGGTGAGGGGGTACGATGTTTTTTGGGCCCCCAGAAGGAGGCGTATGCGATAGCTGACACACCCGGGGCCGACCGGCGGAGCCAGGCGCCGTGCCTTGGCGGAGTCCGGGGCCTCGTGAGGAGAACGCGGGCCGCAGGCCCTCGCACCAATGAAGCCCGGGCGGTGCGGAGCCTGCTTGGCGGTCCGTCAGTATCCGGTACCGGTTCTCAGGTCGAGAGGAAATGCCCGGTACCACATCCTATTGGGGCCCGGCGAGGGCCGGGCCGGGACGGAGCACCCGGAGGAAGGCGGTTTGGTTGCGCTCGACGAGAGGCGGGAGGAGGCGAATCATGTCACCTTTAGAGCGACGCGGCGGCCTTCAGGCCATGGCCCGGATGCGCTCCTGCGCCGAGGCCACCTGCGAGAGCTGCAGCGCGAAGCGCTCGCCCATGCTCACCACCACGCCTTCGGCCATGCGGTGGTTGTTGACGTAGAGGCCCATGGGGGCCGATGCCCGGACGCCAAGCTGAATAACGGTCCCGGGCGTGAGCTCGAGCACCTCGCCCACCGTCAGGGCCTTCTCGGCCACGCGTGCCGAGACGCGGAGTTCGATCCGCATGACGCGGGAGAGGTCGACCGGGCCGGAGTCGGGAACGCTCGCCGCCCCGCCGCCTGGCTCGGACTCCGGGATGCCGGCGAGGCCAAGCTCCTCCGCGAGGCTGCGGCCCGCCCCCTGGCGGGGCACGGGGAGTATCTGGGTGTCGGTGACGCGCGCGCCCTTGGGCTTGAAGGTGGCGGCCAGCTCGCCCGTGTAGACCACCACGGCCCTCGTGGGCTGGAACTCCGAGAGCTGCATCTGGAAGGAGACGGTGAGAGCCTCGGGGCCGAGCAGCGAGGCCATCTCGGCCTCCTCCGCCGCATCGATCATGAAGACGTCGGCCACGGTGATGGCGTACTCCTCGGCGAACTCCTCCGAGAGCGTTTTCGAGGCATGCGAGGCCGCATGCGCGAGGACCTCGGAGAGGGCCGCGAAGTCGTCGTCGCCGAGGGAGGCCGAGGTCTTGCGGTCGAGCTCCTCGTCGGAGAGCATGCTCACCAGGCCCGCCATCACCAGGGCGTCGGCCTCCGAGAGGAGGAGGTACGACTCGCCTCCGTGGGCCCCCGCGAAGACGAAGCGGCTGATGAGCCACTTGCCGGGGAGTCCCGAGGCGAGGTCGCCCGCCGTCTGCCGGGAGGCCTCGGGGGCGCTCATCGTCACGGGCCGGCCGAGCGTGGCCTGCCAGGCCTCGCTGAAGGCCTCCATCTGGACCGAAGCGAAGCCGGCCATGTTCTCGAGCTCGCCGATGGATATCCGGCTGGTGGAGCCCTTCCGGGGGCCTCCCTCGGGGAGCCTGGGGAGGGGCCTGGTGTCTTCCTCGCCGGGCATGGGGGTCATATCCTCTCCTCGGGGCCGGACCGCCGGAGGATCAGAAAGGACTTCCTGTTCCCGCGCTTGCCGGGCTCGCCGAGGAACTTGGGCCTGCCCTCGAACTTCATCAGGAAGGGGGAGCCGGTCGGGCGATCGGTGGAGATAACGTCTCCTGGCCGGAGCGAGGTGAGCTCGTCCACGGTCATCCTGGTGCTGGCCACCTCGACCGTGGCCCGTACAGCCGCCCCCGAGAGGGCATCGGTGATGGCCATGACCTCCTCGGGCTTCAGGTCCCTCCTCTCGGAGGCGAACCAACTCTGGATGGTCGTGAACGCTCCCATGACCGGCTCGATCAGCTTGTACGGGATGCAGACATTGAGGAGCCCGGCCGCCTCGCCCATCCTGACATCGAATATGATGAGCACCGCGGCCTCGGTGGGCGGGGCTATCTGCACGAGCTGCGGGTTGGACTCGATGGCCTGGAGCGCGAACCCGATGGACTGCACGGGCCGCCAGGCCTCGACCATGAGTTCGAGTACGTTGCTGACGATCCGCTCGACCAGGTTCCGCTCGATCTCGGTCATGGGGCGGTCGATGACGACGCTGCTCGCAGGGCCGCCGAGGAGCTTGTCTATCATGGGGTACACGATGGACGGGTTCATCTCGAAGACCATGCGGCCCTCGAGCGGCTCGGCCGTGAGGATGTTGAAGCAGGTGGGGGTCGGCAGGCTGCCGATGAACTCGCTGTACGTGAGCTGGTCGACGGCGGAGAGGGACACCTCGACGACGGTGCGGAGCAGGCCGCTCAGGGCTGCCGCCATGTTGCGGGCCAGCACCTCGTGCATTGACTCGAGGGCGCGGAGCTGGTCGCGGCTCGCCCGCTCGGGGCGGGCGAAGTCGTACGAGATGATTCCCTCGTGCGGGGCCTCGGGCAGAGCGGCCGGAGCCGCATCGCCGATCTCGTCGACCGCCGCGAGAAGCGCATCCACCTCGCTCTGGCTCAGGACATCCGGCATCTATCTCTCCGGGCCCCCGACGGGCAGCTCCGTGCGACCCGATGGCACTTCTCCCGGGAGCGAGTATCCGTACCGCCGGCGGATGACGGTCTCCCAGGTTCTGCGGTCACCGGCCTCGAGCATCGCGATGCCCGCTCGCCAGCGGGCGTTCTCCTCGGTGCGGTGCTCGATCTGCGCCATGAGATCCCGCTTCCTCCCGCGGCGCCGCTCGAGGGCCTCCCAGCCGGGCCGGTACACGCCGAGCGCGAAGGCCACCGAGACGGCCCACAGGACCACCCAGAAGAGGCGGATCTCGCCGGCCGAGTCGCCAGCTCTCTCTCGCCGCACGGGCTCCCTCCGGACAGAATGCCACACGGACAGGCGGGGCGAAGCCGCCCCTCCCGTGCATCTATTATCGACGCGGCCGCACCCGGGCTTTACCGCATTATCGGCCGCGTTGCGGCGAGTGCCTCTTGCGCCTCGCCGAGGGTGCAAGGTAGAATGGCACTGTCATGGGCGCGACGTCCGAAGCCGCCGATTCGGCCGGGAAGTGCGGTTCCTGCGGCGAATTTCGGGTGCGCCTGTCTCAGGCAGATCATCCGGATCGACCGGTCGCGGCGCCAGTGAGAACGGAGGCCGAATGAGCGCCGGCAGCCCGAGACGCCTCCTGCCGAGGTCCGGTCCGAAGACACGGGTGGCTCTGGCCGTCAGATCGGCCCTCGCCGCGGTCGCCGTCTACTGGGCTGCCAATGCGATTTACACCGGCGTGAAAGCGGCCTCGCTTCCGTTCAACGGCCCGGTCGAGCAGTACCTCTCGGCGGAGGGCCGGCGGAGGACGGCCGACGTGGTGGATCTCAAGAGGCTGCGCCGGCGCCTTGCGGAGCTGCCCACCGGCGCGAGCGCGCTGGAGCTCATTCACTGCTGTCATGATGAGGTCTGCCGTACCTTCTCGGTGGCCGAGGGCGACGCAACCGGGATAGACGAGCTCGTGAGTACCGGGCGGGGCGTCTGCTTCGACTACTGCGGGGCGACCTACGGCCTCGCTCTTTACATGATAGACGGCTCCGGCAACGCTCTCCGCCGCGACCTGGACCTGCGGTGGGTCCGCGGCTTCGTCAGCGCCGACGAGACGCTCGAGACGGCCCACTCGTGGATCGAGGCCAGGGGCCCTGAGGACAGGTGGCGGGGCTATGACGCGGGCGCCGATCCTCACGAAGGCGGCGGAGCTGAAGACGCGCCAGCCGCGCCGCTGGAAAGATTCGCCTTGCGGGGGGAATGCCATCCCCTCAACTGGAAGCAGGCCGATCTTGAGACTGGAGGCATCAGGACCAGGTTCTCGTGGCAGAGCATTCTGCTCGCGCGGAAGAACCTGGTGGAGGAGGCGGTGACCAGGTTCCGCCTGCCGCGCGCGCTCGTCCTTCCCGTGAAGGTCGTGGTGATACTCGCGCTGGCGGCCTGTGCGGCGGCCGCGCTCGCGCGGGCGTCCGAGGAGCACGGCAGATGACCGCGGCGCCGTCAGCCCTTCTGCCGCCTCGCGAGGAAATCGACGACCGCGGCCGCCGCGCGCTCCGAGCCGCCAGGCTCGCCGAGCCTGTGAGCGACCCCCGCCAGACCCTCGATCTGCCGGGCGCGGAGGGCCGCGTCGCGGAGGATGCGCAGGGCCTCCTCGGAGATGCGGTCCGGGGTCATGTCGCCCTGGATGAGCTCGGGCACGACGCCCCGGCCGGCCACGACGTTCACGAGCGCTATGTAGGGCACGGAGATCAGCAGCTTTGCGCCGAGATACGTCAGGAAGCTCGTGCGGTAACAGACGACCATCGGCGTCCCGGCGAGGGCCGTCTCCAGCGTCGCCGTCCCCGAGGCGACGACCGCCACGTCGGCCGCACGCATGACCGCCGGGGCCCCGCCGCGCACGACCTCGACCCCGGAGGAGTCCCCGAGCGCACCTGTGATCGTGCCCTCCGGCAGGCTCTCGGCCTCGGCGGCCACGACGCGGACCTCGGCGCCGTCAAGCCCCTCGGCGATCTTCGCCGCCCCGGCCGCGAACGTCGCGAGGTGGCGACCGATCTCCTGCGGTCGGCTGCCGGGGAGGAGCGCCACGACGCGAGTCTCCTCGCCGACGCCCAGCCGCTCGCGGGCCTCGGCGCGCGAAGGCCAATCGCGGGCGGCGTCGACCAGCGGATGACCCACCCACTTCACGGGCACTCCGGCCGACTCGTATACCTCGGTCTCGAAGCCGAAGAGGACGAGCATCAGGTCCACGACGCCGCGCATCTTCTTCACTCGCGACGGCCACCACGCCCATATCTGGGGGCTGATGTAATAGATGACGGGGATGCCCAGGCGCTTCAGCTTCCGCGCGATATTGAGGTTGAAGCCCGGGTAGTCGACGAGTATGGCCGCGTCGGGGCGCTCGGAACGGCAGCGCGCGAGTATCTCGCGCTGGATGCGCCTCAAGCGCGGGATGGCACCCAGGACCTCGACAAAGCCCATGACCTGCATCTCGTCGATGCGGCGGACGAGCTCGCAGCCGGCGGCCTCGAGCGTGGCCCCGCCGATGCCGAAGGCGCGCGTTCCGGGCGCGGCGCGCCTGATGGCCGAGAGAAGATGCCCCGCGTGGAGATCGCCCGACGCCTCGCCCGTGACGATCAGCAGCGTCGGCCCCCCGCCCCCGGCGCCCCCGCTCATCCCGCCCCCGCCGGCGGCTTCCGTCTCGGCCTCGCCGGCCACGGGCTACTCCCCCTTCCGGCCGTGAAGCTCGAAGTCGTCGAAGGCCGCCCTGAAGGAACTGCCCTCGTCGGGCGACTCTATGCCGATGGTGAAGGCGGGGCGGCTCATCTTGAGGGTGTACTCCTTGATCAGCCTGGCGTCAACGTAGGCGCGCGCGCGTCCCGACGCCGCCTCGTAGGTGAGCCGCATTATGTGACGGTTGACATCGAGGTCGGTGTAGCCGGCGGTACGCTCGGTGTCCGAAGGAGTCGAGCTGCCGGAATCCCCCCTGTAGGCGGCGAAGTGGCCATTGCCCTTCTCGCCCTCGGCGTCCTCGTCGCCGCCGAGATCGCTCTTGGGGCTCATGTAGACGCGGAAGCGCGCGCCCACCTTCGAGCGCGCCTCGATGAAGGCCTCCTTGGCGCCGGTGCCGGTGGACTCGACAAGCTTCACGCGGACGCGGACGTCGAAGTCCGTGAGGCCCAGGTGACCGGTCCTGAGGCCGTCGGGCTCGCGCACGAAGCGCGTCACCGTGCCCCCGACGGAGAGGACCCCGCCCTCGCGCTTGAGGCTCACGCCGGGGTCGGAGCGGAGCTCATGCCACTCCGGTCTCCCCGCCCCCTCCGCCCCGCCCGTCTGCTCGAAGTCGTCGGCGGCGACGAGCGTCGTGCCGGCCGTGGGCGACGGCATGGCACACTCCCCCTCGGGAAGCGCCGCGACGATCCCCACCGCGGCCCCCGCGCCGACGGCGGCGAAGGCCGCCAGCAGCACGATGCGCTGCTTCCGGTTCATCTCTTCGCGCCCTCCGCAACCGCCTGCACGATCGCCTCTGCCGTCCGCATCGCCGCGAGGCCGTGGCGTCCCCCGACGACCGGGGGCGATTCGCCCTTCGCCGCGGCGAGGAAGCTCTCGAGCTCGGCGGCAAGGGGCTCGCGGTCGTCGCCCGCGATCTGCTCGACGGAGATCAGGTCTTGAAAGACGAAGCCCTTCGGATCAGCCACGTCGCCTGGCCCCATCGACTCGATGTCGACTGCTCCCGAGAGGAGCTTCTCGGTCGGCCGATAGAGCACCCCGCCGCGGTTCATGAGGTCCAGCGACAGGTAGAACGCCTTGCCGAAGACCCGGAGCTTGCGCTCCGACTTCATCGAGACGCGCGAGGCCGTCACGTCCGCCACCAGCCCCGATGCGAAGACGAGCCTGGCGTTGGCGACGTCCTCAGTTTTCGAGAGCACCGCCGCCCCCGAGGCGGCGACGTCGACGACCTCGCTCTCTGCCAGGTGGAGTATGATGTCGATATCGTGGATCATGACGTCGAGGACGACGCCCACGTCGCTCGAGCGGAACGGGAAGGGGCTGATCCGCCGGCACTCGATGAAGAGCGGCCTGCCCATGCCCGGCATCGCCGCCATGAGGGCGGGGTTGAAGCGCTCGATGTGCCCGATCTGGAGCGGTGCGCCCGAGCTCTCGGCGATCGCGATGAGCTCCTCGGCCTCGGCGACGGTCTTGGTCATCGGCTTCTCGACGAGGGTCGCAACGCCGCGCGAGAGGAATATCTCCGCCACCGACCGGTGGCTGGTCGTGGGGGTGACGACGCTGACGGCGTCGACCTCGGGGATCTCCTCGGCAGATGCGAAACTCTCTGCACCGTAAGGAGCGGCGACCTCGCGGGCCCTCTCGATGTCGGAGTCGGCGACTGCTACGAGGCGGCACCCGGGCAGCTCCGAGTAGACGCGCGCATGCGCCGAGCCGAGCCTGCCCACACCGACGACGGCGGCCCTGAGCCCGTCAGTCGCCATTGGCCGTCTCCTCCTCGGCGTCGCCGCCGGAGGAGTCGTGCCGCAGGGCCTCGCGGCCGCGGCCGCGCTTGCCCAGGGCCGAGTCGTGGAAGAACTTCGCCAGCTTCTGTATCTCGGGGAGCGACATGGCCCCCATCCTCTCGATCTCCTCGAGCGCCTGGCGGCGGTTCAGGCTCGAGCGGTAGAGGAACCGGTAGGCCTCCTTGAGCGCGTCGATCGACTCTCGCGTCATCCCGCTGCGGCGGAGGCCCTCGAGGTTCAGCCCCCTGATCTTGGCCGGGTTGCCGTCGACGACCATGTAGGGCGGGACGTCCCTGACGACCTTGGCGCAGCCGCTTATGAAGGCGAGCGCCCCGACCGTCGCGAAGTGGTGTATCGCCACCAGGCCCGAGAGCCGCGCGCCGCTCTCGATTAGGATGTGTCCGCCGAGACCGGTCGCGTTGGCGATCACGATGTTGTCGCCGAGGACGCAGTCGTGCGCCACGTGGACGTAAGCCATGAGCATGCAGTCGCTGCCGATGGTCGTCCTGCCGCCGCCGTGCACGGTGCCGGTGTTGACGGTGACGAACTCGCGGAACGTGTTGCGGTCGCCCACGACCAGCTCGGTGGGCTCGCCGTCGTGCTTCAGGTCCTGGGGCGGGCCTCCGATGACGGCTCCCTGGTGGATGGCGCACTCGGCGCCGATGACCGTCTTGCCGTCGACGACCGCGTGCGAGAGCACCCGGCAGGCGGGGCCGATCTTCACGAGCGGCCCGATGTAGGAGTAAGGGCCGATCTCCACATCGTCGGCGATTTCGGCGGTGGGCTCGACGATGGCCGTCGGGTGGATCTTCATCTTGGGGGAGCTCCTACCTCGTGGGCGGCGAGCTCAACTTCGCCCGGTTCGGCCGAGCGGATGCGAGCCGCCATCCTCCTGTTGAGCGCGTGTCCGGACCTGTTCCCCTCGATGCGGGCGCGCAGCCTCGTGCCGACGAGGGCCATGTCGCCGAGCATGTCGAGTATCTTGTGGCGCACCGGCTCCGAAGGCATCCGCAGCCGGTTCCCGATCACGTTCCCGCCGTCTATGATCAGCGTGTTCTCGCCCGTCGCGCCCTTGCCCAGGCCCGCCGAGCGCAGCGCCTCCACCTCGTGGGCCATGCAGAAGGTGCGCGCCGGGGCGATCTCGGCGAGGAACGTCTCGGGGGTGATCTCGAAGGAGGCGGTCCCCTGTGCCAGGGGCGATCCCTCGTAGTGCAACGTGTAGGTGATGCTCAAGCCCCCTACGTCCGACGGGGCCGCCGCGATCGAGGCCCCGCCCGGCCCGCCCTCGCTGATGGCGATCTCCTTCTTCACGACCGCGCAGTCCCTCGGCGCGGCAAGCTCCACCAGCCCGGCCTCGGCCACCGCCTCGGCGAACGGCAGCGCGCTCCCGTCGACCGCGGGGATCTCGGGCCCGGCCACCTCGACGAGCGCGTTGTCGACCTCCATCGTCCACAGCCCGGCGAGGATGTGCTCGATCGTCTGCACGCAGGCGCTGCCTGAGCCGATGATCGTCCGCCCGGGCAGGCCCGGTTCGGCGATGTCCGCCACGGTCAGCTCGGGCGCGTCCGGGACGTCGGTGCGCAGGAACCGGATGCCCCGGCCGGCCTCCGCCGGGCACACAGTCGCCCTGCACGGGACGCCCGAGTGGATGCCCAGCCCCTCGAACTCAAAGCTACGCGCGAGGGTCCTCTGTGCGTCCCTCGAGCTCATCGAGCCTCGCCTTCAGCCGCCTCACCTCGTCCGCCAGTTTCGGGAGCTTCCTCACGGCCACTTGGGACGCCAGCCACTTCCTGTGCTCCATCGCCGGGAAGCCGGTAACTCTCGTGCCGTCGGGGACGGTCTTGGTTATTCCCGCCTGGCCGCTTGCCTTGACGTAGGCACCCACCTTCACATGCTCGATGACCCCGACCTGCCCCGCGAACATCGAGCCGTCGCCGACCGAGGTCGATCCCGCGAAGCCCACCTGCGCCGCGATCAGGCACAGCCGGCCGACCTTCACGTTGTGGGCGACGTGGACCACGTCGTCGATCTTGGTACCCCGGCCGATGACCGTGACGTCGAGCCGCGCGCGATCCACGGTGCAGCAGGCGCCCAGCTCCACGTCGTCCTCGATGACGACCGTCCCGACCTGGGGAACCTTCCTGTGCGATTCCTTCCCGGGGATGAAACCGAACCCGTCGGAGCCTATCACCGTGTTGGCCCCGATGATGCAGCGGTCGCCGACTGTCACGCCCTCGAGGAGCACGACGCCGGGCCCCAGCAGGCAGTTGGCCCCGATGGTCGCGCCGTGGCCGATGAAGCAGCCCGAGGACACGATCGTACGGTCGCCGACGGCGGCGCCCTCCTCGACCACCGCCCCGGTGCGGACGGTGACGTCCGTGCCCAGAGTCGCCCCGGGGTCGACGTGGGCCCCCTCAGCAACCCCCGTGGGGTAGGCGTGCCTGGGCAGGAGCTTCTCGAGCACCGCGCAGAAGGCTCGGTCGGGGTCGTCGCACCTGATGACCGTCAGCCCTTCGGGGACGGCCATGCCCTTCGGCACGACGACGACGGAGGCGCCCGTCGCCTCGAGCTCGGCACGGAAGCGCTCGCTGCCTGCGAGGGTGATCTCCCCCTCGCCGGCGGCGGCGATGCCAGCCGCTCCGGTGACGGCCGCGAGGGGGTCGCCCTCGACCTCGCCGCCGATGAGCTCGGCGATCTCGGCGGCGCTCAGCCGGTTCCCCGGGGCCGCGTCGTTACCTCTTTCTTGGGCCACTCTCGAGCGTCTCCTCCACAACCAGCCTGATACCCTTGTCGTAGGCCCGGTCCAGCATGGCCAGGATCCTCGGCGTGAGGTCCATGGATTTCGAGAAGTAGAGGGCCGTCATCGACCTGAAGGACTTCGTCACCTGCACCGTGTTGGTGCCCTCGATCTTCAGGTCGTTGACCTGGATGACCAGGTCGAAGCCGTGGCTTTCGGCGTAGCGCCGGACGGCCTCCTTCACCTCGGCCAGAATGAGCCTGGTGTGCTTGAAGTTGAAATCCTCCTTCTCCTTGAGGAACTTCTTGAAATCCTGCTCGAGCTGCTTGGCGCCGAGCTCGAGCGTCTGCTTGTCAGCAATGTAAGAGAGGTCGGTCCTGGCCCTGGTGTCGTTCCTGAGGGCCAGGCCCTTCTTCTGGATCGCGACGCGCCTCTCCTCGAGGGCCTTCAGCCGCCCCTCGAAGAGGAGCTTCATCTTCTCGTTCCCCTCCTTGGTGCGCTTGTAGTTCTCGAAGATCCTGCCCACGTCGACGACGCCGACCTTCGGGGTCTTCTGCGGCTGCTCTCCGGCACTGGCGCCGCCGGCCACGAGGGCCGCCGCGATCGCGATGGCGAAGGTGTGAACTCCCCTGAAATTCATCCTGGAATGCCCCTTTCTCCCCCCGCACGACCCCGGAGGCGGCCGCCCCCCGCCGCCGGCTCCCGGAGCCGGACTGCTAGAAGTACGAGCCGAACGTGAAACTCACACGCTCGGTGTCATCCCAGGGCTCCGCGTCGATCGGGTAGCCCCAGTATATCTTGAAGGGCAGGAAGGCGCCCTGCCCCGGTATCAGCATGATGATCCCGAAGCCCCACGAGAGCTTCTGGTCGTCGAAGTCGAAATCGTTGGGGTCGGCCCAGACGTTGCCCGCGTCGAAGAAGAGGGCGCCGCGCAGCTCGCCCTTCTCGCCTGCCAGCGGGAACGTGAGCTCGGCCGTTTCGAGCAGACGCAGTTCTCCGCCGACCTCGTCGCCCCAGACGTCCGGGTACCGAGGCGAGATGCTCCGGAAGTCGTAGCCTCTGACGTAGCCGATGCCGCCCGCGTAGAACTTCTCGTAGATTGGAACCTCGCTCGAGTCGCCGTAGGGCACGACCCAGTCGCCTTTCACGCGGAGGCTGAAGACGGGCGGAGGCTTCTTGCGCGAACGCGCACGCCAGCCCACGGGGATGTGCCCCGCCAGTAGTGCGCTGTGCTTCAGGAAGTCCTTGTCGCCGCCGAGACCCCCGCCAGCCACCTCTTCGGACAGCCTCATGTGCACGCCTTCGGTGGGGAAGAGGCGGCTGTCGCGCCCCTCGTAGCCGAGCGACCAGCCGACCGAGTTTATCCGGTTCAGCCCCTCCTCGGCACGGATGGGGCTCAGCGCCGGCACGCTCGAGTCGATGTCGTCGATCCTGACGTTCTGCATCTCTCCGAAGAGGCCGACGGACCAGCCGCTCCGCCAGCGCTTGCTGAGGGAGGCCCTGCCGCCTGCCCGCTCCTCGTCGTAGTCGCTGTCCTCTCGGAGCGTATCGTAGGCCGAGATCCCCAGCTGCACGGGCCTGTTGAAGAGCCACGGCTCGACCCACTGGACGGAGAAGCTCTGTCTGACGTCGCCGAAGAGCGCGGTCAGCGAGAGCTTCTGCCCGTCGCCGACGAAGGCGTTGCCCGAAGCGAAGTCGCCCCAGCTCTTCGGCCAGTCCCAGACGTCGAAGTTGCGCTGCGAGAGCTGGATGTTGAACATCGTGTCGTCGTTGGAGCTGAGCGCGACGCCCATCTGGAAGAGCCCCGTCATTTTCTCCTCGACCTCGACGACGATGTCCGTTTTGGTCGGGTCCTCCGTCCGCTGGAGGTCCGGCACCAGCTTGGAGAAGTACTCGAGCCGCTGCAGCCTCCTCATCGAGTCGCGGTACTTCGTCCAGTCGAACCGCTCGCCGGGGAAGAGCTGCATCTCCCGGCGGAGCACGACGTCCTTCGTCTTGGTGTTGCCGAGGAAGGTTATCTCGCGAACGCTCACCACCTCGCCCTCGCCGATCTTGACGGCGAGGTCCACCGTGCCGGGTCTGTCCGCCAAGCTCATCCCGACAAAGATGTTCGAGAAGACACGCCCCATGTCGCCGTAGAGCCCGAAGGCCCCCTGCGAGGCGAGCATGCGCGCCTCCTCCGAGTAGACGTCGCCGGGCTTCAGCCTCATGGCCTCGATGATCTTCTCGCTCGTGACCAGCGTGTTGCCCTCGACCGCGACGGAGCCGACCTTGTACTGCGTGCCCTCTTCAATATTGAAGGTCACGTCGACCCACTTGCGGCCGGCCTCGTCGGCGTCGGGCTCGCCGCGGACCACCTTCACCTCGGCGTCGAGGTATCCCTTCGACCTGTAGGCCGCCCGGACGCTCGCCGCGTCCCACTCCAGGCGCCAGTCCTCGAAGGCGCCCTGGTTATACCAGTGCTTCGCGCGGACCTTGACGAGCCTGTGGCACTCCTTGTCGGTGAGGACCTCGTTCCCCTCGAAGGCGACGGCCCGGACGCGGACCACCTCACCCTCGGTTATGGTGAAGACCACCTCCACCCCTGCCGGCCGGCCCTTGCCGGCGCCCTCCATAGGCACCGTGTCGACGGCGACCCGCGCGTCGCGGAAGGCGTACTCGCGCAGCATCTCGCGCATGTCGTAGGCGTCGAAGGACGCCCCGGCGGGATCGTAACGCCTGCCAACCTTCGTCCTGGTCGCGTAGCCCCGGACCGTCGCCGCGCGGATCTGCCTGGCGCCGACTACGGATATCGACCGGACCACCGGGCGCTCCGCCACTCTGAAGATGACCCTCAGGCCGGAGGGCGTCTGCTCGGTCGAGACGGTTATCCTCTCGAATATCTTCAGGCGCTCGAGGCGCAGGATGTCCTGATTGACGACGTCCATCCTGTATCTGCCGCCGGCGCGCGTGGCGATGGCGCGCCGGAGCGCGACGGGGTCGAGCGAGACGAGGCCGCGGAACTCCACCTCGGCAACGGGCTGGCCCTCGCCCGCGTGCGACCGCGACGGTGCGGCGAGCATCAGGGAGAGCACCCCCAGCAAGGCGGTCAGTAGCGCGCTCAGTTGACCTCGGGACCCCAATGCCCCTCCTCTCGCTAGATCGGCTCCGCGACACGTGTGCACGGCACGAACTTCAGGTACTGCCTCAGGAAGGTCAGGTCCACCTCCCCTGTGGGGCCGTTCCGCTGCTTTGCGATGACGAGCTTTGTCGGGCTCGGCTCGACGGTGTCGCTCTCGGTCATCATGGGGGCGTAGTAGTCCGGCCGGTGGATCATCATCACTACATCGGCGTCCTGCTCGATGGCACCCGACTCGCGCAGGTCCGACAGGCGGGGGCGGTTGCCCTCACGGTCCTCGGCGCGGCGATTGAGCTGCGAGGTGGCGACGAGCGGCACGTCGAGCTCCCTGGCTATCGCCTTCAGCGAGCGCGAGATCGCAGCCACCTGCTGCTCGCGGCTGTCCGCCCGCGGCCCCTGCAGCAGCTGCAGGTAGTCGACGATTATGAGGTCGATCTTATTCAGGGCCTTCATGCGCCGAGCCTTGGCGCGGAGCTCCAGCGCGCTCAGAGTCGGCGAGTCGTCGATGAAGATCGGCGCCTCGAAGAGCCGGCCCATCCCGGTGTTGGAGAGCCGTCCCCACTCTTCGTCGCGGAGGAAGTTGCGCCGCATCCTGTGGCTGTCGACATCGCTCACCGCGCAGAGCATGTTCCGCGCGAGGTTCTGGCGACTCATTTCGAGCGAGAAGAGGAGCGCCGCCGCCTCCTCCTCGCAGGCAACGTGGGTGATGATGTTGAGCGCGAGGGTGCTCTTGCCCATGGACGGCCTGCCCGCGAGGACTATGAAATCCCCCTTCTGCAGCCCGCCCAGGATGCCGTCGAGGTCCTCGAAGCCCGTCCGCAGACCCGTAACGACGCCCTTGCCCCTCTGCTCGTGCATCTCCTCGAGCTGGGTCCATGTCTCCTTGAGGATGTCGCCCATGGAGGCCACGTCACGTCCCGACGATCTGGCCGCCGCTATTTCGAAGATGCGCTGCTCGACCTGGTCGAGAACCTGCCGGGCCTCGAGCGAGCTGTTGAATACCTCCTCCAGGCTCCGCGACGAGGCGGATATCAGGTCCCTCAGGAGCGCCTTCTCGCGGACGATCTCGGAGTACTGCTCGACGTTGGCGGAGCTCGGGACGGCGTCTATTATCTCGCGCAGGTAGGCGGGGCCGCCCACGGCGTCGAGCTGCTTGAGGATGGTCAGCTCGTTCTGAACGCTCACCAGGTCCGGCCGTTCGCTCTGGTCGTATAGCTTGGAGATCGCCTCGAAGACGCGCGCGTGAGCCGTCTTGTAGAAGTCGGCGGGCTTCAGCACCTCCATCGCCAGGCCCGCGGCTTCGTAGTCGAGCATACACGCGCCGAGGACGGAGATCTCGGCTTCCTGGCTGTGAGGCGGGACGCGGTCCAGAAGGCCCTCGTCTGCCATCTCACTCACCTTCCTCGGGAGCGACGCCGCGCGGCGGCGCCCCCGGCCGGCTCACTCTTCCACTATCCAGAGCTTGATCTGGGCCTCTGCCTCCGGGCCGAAACTCAGCGGCACCTCGTAGACGCCCAGCTTCTTGTACGGCTCCTCCAGGACTACGTTCGTCTCGCTGATCTCGGTGTTGTGCTCCGCGCGGATGGCCTCGGCGATCTCCGCCGGCCCCACTGAGCCGTAGAGCGTCTCGTCCTCGGTGGCGCGGGCCTGCACGGTGATGGACTTGCCGTCGAGGTAGCCGGCCGCCTCGGCGAGGGACTTGAGCCTCTCGGCCTCGGCCTTCTCCCCTCGGCGCCGCTCGGCCTCCATCATGCGCTCGTTCTCGGCCGACGCCACGATGGCGAGCTGCCTCGGCAGCAGGAAGTTGCGGGCGTACCCGTCGGCGACGTCGACGATGTCACCCACGTTGCCCAGGTGCTTTATGCTCTGACGCAGCAGTAGCTTCATCGGTCTGGCCTCCGGTCTCGCTAGCGCCCCACGTAGGGCAGCAGGCCCATGAAGCGCGCCCGCTTGATTGCCCTCTTGACCTGCCGCTGGTGCCTGGCGCAGTTGCCCGAGCGCTTGCGGCTGTAGAGCTTTCCCTGCGGCGTGGAGAGCTTCTGCAGCGTGCGCACGTCCTTGAAATCGACCACTGGGGCCCCCGGCATGCAGAAGCGGCACTTCGAGGGCCTGCCTCCCTGGAACTTGCTCATCTGTCTTCGTCCTCCCCCTGTCGCATGCGCCTGTACTGTCTCCCGCCCCTAGAAGGGGATGTCGTCGTCACTGACGTCGAAGGTGTCGTCGGCATCAGGCGGAGGCCCGCTCGATCCGCCTCCCTCGCCTCTGCCGCCCCCGCCCCGGCCGCCTCCGCCGCCCCGGCCGCGGCCACCTCCTCCTCCGCTCCCGCCGCCGCCCCCGCCGCGGCCGCTCAGGAACTGGACGCTCTCCGCCACGACACGCAGCTTCGAGCGCCTCTGGCCGTCCTTCGATTCCCACTGGTCGAGCTTCAGGCGCCCCTCGATGAACACGGGCGACCCCTTCGAGAGGTACTGCTGGCAGAGCTCGGCCGTCCGCGCCCATGCCTCGACGTCGATGAAGGTCGCCTCCTCGCGGTTGTCGCCCGTCTTCTTGTCCTTCCAGCGCCGGTTCGTCGCCAGGCCGAAGTTGGCAACGGCGGTCCCGCCGGGCGTGTACCTCAGCTCGATGTCGCGGGTGAGGTTGCCGATCAGCATGACTTTGTTGAGGTTGGCCATCTCATGTGCCTCCGCCTGTGTCCCGCGCCGCGGCCCCAGCCCTATTCTGCGCCGGGGCCTTCCGGTTTATCAGGGGCGTCCTCGACCCCGGCCTCGTCCGCCTTCCCGGCATCCGCCTCCGGGGCGGCGGCCGCCTCCTTGGCGGGAGCCGCCTCCGGGGTCGCAGGCTTTGCCGGCACATCCGCCGAAGTGGCCGCCCCGGGGGCGGGGGCTGCCCTGGCGACCCCGCCGCCGGTGACGGGGAGCTCCGTCCCGTCGGTGTCCCGGACTACGAGGGCCCTCAGGATGGTCTCACTGATCTGGCACCGGCGCTCGAGCCGGACTATCCGGTCGGGCTTCGCCTCGAAGTGACAGAGGATGTAGGTGCCCCTGCGCTCGCCGGAGATGTCGTAGGCGAGCTTGCGCTCGTCCCATTTGCCGCAGTTGATCACCTTGGCATCGATCTCCTCGAGATAGGAGTTGATCTCCTTCATGATGCCGTCGATGTCGTCCTTGGCGGGCTTGTTCCTGATGAGGAACATCGCCTCGTAAATCCTCTCGTCCTCTGCGACTCGCCTCACTTGTGGAGACCTCCTAGTCTGCCTTCTGTCCCTGCGGCCCTTCCTCCGGGAAGGCTCCCTCCGGAGGATCGATCGTCATCCCGTTGTAGCGGTTCATGCACTCGTCCATGCCTTCACGGACCCACTCCTCGCAGGCGGTGACCGCCACCGCCTCGATTTTGTCCGACCACTCGCGATCCGCCGCGCCTGCCCTGCCGAGCACGTGGCCGACCATGTCGCCTTCCGACGAGCCGATCCCGACGCGGAGGCGATGGAACCCATCGCCCACGTGGGCGATGACGGATTCGAGCCCCCTGTGCCCGGCCGACGAGCCGGAACGGTTGAACCGTATCTTCCCCATGGGGAGGGCCGCCTCGTCGGCGACGACCAGCATCTCCGAAGGCTCCAGCCGGTAGTAGCCCAGGGCGCTCGCGGCGGCCTCGCCCGAGTTGTTGACGTAGTTCTGGGGCTTCACGAGCATCACCTTGTCGTCCCCGATCCTGGCCTCGCCCCAGAGCGCGCCGAAGCGCCTCCTGCCGACAGTCTCGCCCAGCCGCTCGGCGAGGGTGTCCACGATGCGGAAGCCCGCGTTGTGCCTCGTCTCGGCATACTTCCTGCCAGGATTGCCTATTCCCAGTATCACCTTCATGCTCTCGCCGTCGCCCGCTCCCGGGCGATGGGGCCGCTACTCCGCCTTCTTCTCGTCGGCCCCCTCCTCTGGCTCCTCCTTGCGCTCGGTGATGACCTCCGGCATCGCCTCGCCCTCCTCGGGCACGGCGACCTCCTCTTCCTCCTCGACGGGGGCTCTCACGGCCACGATGAGCTCGTCGGCGTCGAGCCCGATCTCCACGCCGTCCGGCAGCTCGATCTGACCCGCCGTGATCTGATCGCCCACGTTCAGTTCGGCGATCTCGATCCGTATCTCCTGCGGGATACTCGCCGCCAGGCACTCGACCTCCACCTCGTGGAGGATGTGGTCCACGGTGCCGCCCTCCTTGACGCCGGCGGGCGTGCCGTGGAGCACCAGCGGCACGGTGACAGAGACCTTCTCGTCCATCGCCACCTCGGCGAAGTCGGCGTGTATGATGTGGCCGCCGATGGCGTCGTGCTGGATCTCCTTGATGAGCGCCTGCGTCGCCCCTTTGGAGCCGAGCTTTATCGCGAGCAAGTGCTCGCCGTGCTCGACGGCCCGCTCGAGCTCGCGCTGGCTGAGCTGGATCGACACCGCCTCCTTGCCGTGCCCGTAGAGCGTCGCCGGCACGAGGCCGTCGCGCCTCAGCCTGCGGGCACCCCTGGTCCCCACGTCCTCACGAAGTTCAGCACTGATCTCCTGCGCCATCTTCTCGCCCCTTCAAATCCGCCTACTCGAAAAGCCTGCTTACAGACTGGTTGAGATGAATTCTCTTGATGGCGTCCGCCAGCAGCGGCGCCACGCTCAGCACCGCCATGTTGATCCCCTTGGGCTCGCCGCGGATAGGTATCGTATCCGTGACGGCGACCTCGTCGGGGCCGGCGGCCGCCAGCCGCTCGAAGGCCGGGCCGCAGAAGACCGCGTGGGTCGCCATGGCCGAGACGCTTGCGGCCCCGTGCTCGCGCGCCGCGTTGATGGCAAGCTGCATCGACCCCGCAGTCGTTATCATGTCATCCAGGATGATGACGTTCTTTTTCTCGATCTCGCCGATGACATAGCCGACCTCGACGGTGTCGCTCGACTTGCGCCGCTTGTAGACCACGGCGAGCCCTGCGCCCAGCCTCTTGGCGAAGGCGTCGGCCATCTTGATCGAGCCGGTGTCGGGCGCCAGCACCACCGGCGCCGCCAGCTCCTTGGCCTTCAGGTGCTGGAGCATCACCGGCCGGGCGAAGAGATGATCCATGACGATGTCGAAGAAGCCCTGGATCTGCGACGAGTGGAGGTCCATCGTCAGGAGTCTGTCGGCGCCAGCCGCGGCGATCATATTGGCGGCGAGCTTCGCCGTTATGGGCACGCGGCCCTCGTGCTTGCGGTCCTGGCGCGCGTAGCCGTAGTAGGGGACCACCGCAGTGATGCTGCTCGCGCTGGCCCGCTTCATGGCGTCGATGATGATCAGCAGCTCCATCAGGTGCTCGTTGACCGGAGGGCAGGTAGACTGGATGACGTAGACGTTCTTGCCGCGCACGTCCTCGCCGATGCGCACCATCGTCTCGCCGTCCGGGAAACGGCCCACCTCCATGTCGCCGACCTCGCTGTCCAGCCCCGCGGCTATGCTCGCCGCGAGCTCCGTGTTCGCGTTCCCTGCGAATATCGCCAGCCGATCCATTCTATCCTCCGACCGTCACCTCGACCGGGAGTCCCGCTCCCGCCGGCCCCCGCCAGAACCCCGCCGCTAGGTCTCAGCCGCGGCCAGCCCGTCGGCCGCGTAACTCCGGATGCGCTCGAGCGCCTCGGGCGAATCGACCCCGGTCACCTCCCGGTGGTCCGGCGCCACCTCCGCCAGCACCTTCTTCCCCGAATCCCGCAGTCGCCCGATGACGTCCGTGAGGTAGTACTCGCCCTGGGCGTTGTCGTTCCCCAGGTGCGAGAGCTCCTCGAAGAGCTCCGCCATCGCGAAGCAGTAGGTGCCCGTGTTGACCTCCTTGATGCGGAGCTCGTCCTCGGTGGCGTCCTTGTGCTCGACGATGCGCAGCACCTCGCCTCCGTCGCCCCCCCCGGCCCCCCCGCCCCTGACGATGCGGCCGTACGTGTGTTCGCCCTCCACCTCGGTGGTGAGCACCACGCACGACGCCTCCTCGACGCGGGCGCGCTTGGAAAGCGCCCTGATGGTCTGGGACTTGAGGAGCGGCACGTCGCCGCAGAGGACCACGACGTAGCCGTCGATGTCGCCAAGCTCCTCGCGCGCGCAGATGACCGCGTGCCCCGTCCCCAGCTGTTCCTCCTGGACCGCCGAGCGCACGCCGGACGGCAGCTCCTTCTCGACCGCATCGCGCTGGTAGCCGATGACGGCCACCACCGGCTGGCAGCCGGCGCCGCTGGCCGCCGAGCAGACCCACGACACCATCGGCCGGCCGGCCACCTCGTGAAGGACCTTGGCCTTGCTCGACTTCATCCTCACGCCCTTGCCAGCGGCGAGGATTATGGCCGAAACGTTCTCGTTGAAAGCCAAGCCTTCACTCCCGATCTAAATGGCTGCCCGGCCAGGACTCGAACCTGGAAAAGGGGTGCCAAAGACCCCTGTGTTACCGATTACACCACCGGGCATCCCGCTTCCTCCGCCGGCACGCGCCGGCGGTCAGTCCGCGCTCAGCACGGCACCGCCGGCCGCCGACCCCACCAGCTTCGCGTAACGCGCGAGCCAGCCGGTGGAGATCTTCGGCTCGACGGGCTTCCAGTTCTTCCGGCGCTCCTCGAGCGTCGCATCGTCCACGACGAGATCGATGAGACGCTCGGTGACGTCGATCCTGATCGTATCGCCCTCCTCGATGAGGCCGATGGGGCCTCCCGACGCCGCCTCCGGCGAGATATGCCCGACGCAGACGCCCTTCGTCCCGCCGCTGAAGCGGCCGTCGGTGATGAGGGCGACGTCCTTGTCCATCCCCAGTCCCACGATCGCCGAGGTAGGGGAGAGCATCTCTCGCATCCCCGGGCCCCCGCGCGGCCCCTCGTAGCGGACGACGATCACGTCCCCCTTCTCTATCTCGCCGCCGAGGATCGCGGCCATCGCCGGTTCCTCGCCATCGAAGACGCGCGCCCGGCCCTCGAACTTCAGCATCTCCTCCTTCACAGCCGACTGCTTTATGACGGCGCCGTCGGGGGCGAGCCCGCCGTGGAGCACGAAGATGCCGCCCTTCTCATGGTAGGGATTCGAACGGGGGCGGATGATCCCGTCGTCGAAGACCTCGGCCTCGGCCTGGATCTCACGTATCGTCCTGCCCGAGACGGTCGCGCAGTCGCTCAGGAGCTCGCCCAGCTGCTTCATCGCGGCCGGGATGCCGCCCGCGGCGTCGAGGTCCTCCATGAACGTCTCGCCACCGGGCCGCATGTTTGTCAGGTGGGGCGTCTCCTGCGAGAGCCGATCGAACGTGTCGAGGGTGCAGTCGACCTCGGCCTCCCTGGCGATGGCCGGGATGTGAAGGGCCGTGTTGGTTGAGCCGCCGAGGGCCATGTCCATGCGGACGGCGTTCTCGAAGGCGGCGAGCGTCATGATGTCCCGCGGCTTGACGTCTTCGCGGACGAGCCCGACGGCACGCTCGCCCGAGTCGTAAGCGATGCGGACCTTCTCGGCGCCGACCGCGAGGGCCGTTCCGCACCTCGGCAGCGAGACCCCGAGGGTCTCGGTCAGGCAGGCCATCGAGTTCGCCGTGTACAGCCCCTGGCACGCGCCCGGGCCGGGGCACGCGGTGAGCTCCATCTTCGCGAGCTCCTCGTCGTCGATGTCGCCCTTGCGCCTGAGGCCCGTCGCCTCGAAACCGTCGCGCACGAGAGCCCGGCGGACCATCCGGTGCGTCCCGCCGAGCATCGGCCCCGCCGTCACGACGATGCCGGGGACGTTCACGCGCGCGAGCGCCATCAGCATCCCCGGGGTGATCTTGTCACAGTTCGTCAGTAGCACCACGCCGTCCAGCTTGTGCGCGACGACCACGGACTCGACCATGTCGGCGATGAGCTCGCGCGAGGCGAGCGAGTAGTGCATCCCCGAGTGGCCCATGACGATGCCGTCGCATACGCCGGGGATGCCGAATTCGAAGGAGACCCCGCCTCCGGCGTGGATGCCCTTGGAGATCGCGGCTGCCAGCGGCTGCATCCCGACGTGACCCGGGATGAGCTCTGTGTACGAGTTGGCAATCCCGATGAAGGGCTTCTCGAGCTGCGCTCGCGTCACGCCGCAGGCGTGAATGAGCGCCCGGTTGCCTGCCCGCTCGATGCCCTTCTTCGTCTCGTCACTTCTCATGTCGCGCTGCCCCCCCCCGGCGTCTCGCCGCCCCGGTGCCGCGCTCAGGCACGGGCGCCCAACGCCGTTCAGTCTCTCAGCAGGCCCGCAAGGCCCGGTCCCTAAATGCGCCCGCTCGCGGAGGTGCGGCATTCCCCCCTAAGCACCGGCCCCGGGCTGCCGGGGCGCTGGCTCCGCTAAAGAGCCGCTCCGGCGCGGGCGGCCGGAGCGCAGTGGAAGATCATATCCTCCTGGACGGGCCCTGGCAAGGAACTTTTTCGGCGCTCCCGAGCACGGGACCCATGCTCACGAGATGCCGCAGAGCGCCCCCTGGCCGGTCCCCCTGCGGCGGAACTCGGCCTCGATGGCCCTCAGCACCTCCTGCTTGCCGATTCCCCAGTCCGGCCCCACGAGCCAGTCGCCCCTGGTCTCGCCCACCAAGCGCATGACGACCGTCCGAGAGGGCAGGCGCTCGAGGACATCGCAGGCCGCCGCCACGTATTCCCCGGCCTGGAGGACGCCCGCCTCGCCGCGCCGGAAGGCCGTCTCGAGCGGCGTGCCCCTCACTATCTGGAGGTGATGGAGCTTGACGCCGTCGGGGCGCAGCCGGGCAAGCTCCTCCGCGGTGCGGCGCCAGTCGTCGGGTCCTTCGCCGGGCAGGCCTGCGATGAGATGCGCGGCGACCAGCAGCCCGCCCGCGCGAGCCCTGCAGGCGGCGTCCACGTAATCCGCGAAGGTGTGGTTGCGGTGCATGCGCGCGAGCGTGCGGTCGTTTGACGACTGGAGGCCGAGCTCCACCCAGACGTCCAGGCCGCGGTCACGATACGCGGCCAGCAGCTTCACAACGTCTCTCGGCAGGCAGTCGGGACGGGTGCCGACGGCGAGGGCGACCACGTCGGAGTCCTGCGCGCACTCGTCGTAGACGCGCCGGAGGTCCTCGAGAGCGCCGTGCGTGTTAGTCCCCGGCTGGAGGTAGGCGATGAACTTGCCCGCCTTGTGGCGCCTCGACGCGATCTCCTTCTCGCGCTTGATCTGCTGGCCGATGGAGAGCGGGCCGCGCTCCGCGGCGCGCGAGTATGATTCCTCGCGGCAGAATGTGCAGCCCTCGCGAGAGAGCGTCCCGTCGCGATTGGGGCATCCGAGCCCGGCATCCAGACACAGCCGGCCGACGCGCTCGCCGTAGCGCTCGCGCAGGTACGGTCCGAAGAGGCGGATCGGGGGCGCGTCGCCCGTCAAGATGCGCCGCCTTTCCGGAGGCGCTTCAGCTCCTCGCGGAGCTCCGAGAGATAGGCGTGATATGTCGGCGCCCTGAAGTCGGGGAAGGTCCACGGCAGCGGGCGCCACCCTCCCTTCTCGTAGATGAGCGTCAGCTCGGCGTGCACGCCCCCGCCCAGATAGACCCGGTGGTCCGAGACCTTCGTCGAGGCGAGCACGACCGACTCAATCCTCAAGAGCCCGGGGTCGAGGTTGACCGGGCGCGCGTGCCCGCCGGCGTGCTCCGCGGCAATCGCGGCCTCCATCTCGATCGTGCGGAGCTTGATCTCGCGCAGCCGCTCCTGCGGCGCGAGCTCACCGAAGGCGACGAAGCGCCTGGAGAGCCCCGGTCCCATCTCGCGCTCGTAGTAGTCGGTGTGGTCGAAGGGCCAAGTACGTGAAACGCCCAGCGCCTCGCCGTACTCGGCGACCAGCATTCCCTCGGCCTCTGACAGGAGCGCGTCGCCGCCGGCGAGCATGCCGACGAAGAGGATGGCGCGTTCCGGTTCGCCCGACACAGGCTTCGTCAAGGGAAACCCCCTCCCGGCCCGGAAGGGGATTCTATTGCCGCGCCGCCTCGCCATCAAGATCAGGCGCGGATATCGACCTTCACTCCCACGGGCGTGCCGCCGGAGTCGGGCTCGGGCTCGCCCTTGTGCGGCTTGCCCGTGCCGGGTTCGCCCGTGCCGGGCGCGTCCCCGGCGGGCGCCTCGTCGGCGCCTTTCTTCCTGCGCCTGCCCCAACCGCCGCGGCCGCCCGATCCCCCGCCGCCCGAGCGGTCGCCCGGAGGAGCTATGCCGTGAACCGGAACTTCCATCGCGGAGCCCTCCCGGAGGCTCCCTCCACTACTCTCATCGTGTGCTGTCGGCGGCGCCTTAAGGGAAATGCGAAAGGCGGTGTTACTCGGGCGGCGGTGCGTCGGGGCCGTCGTCGGCCCTGCGGCGGCCCTTCGCGTGGGCGAGCGCGAACTTGCGGCGCATCACGTACTGGCCGTCCATGTAGAAGGCTATCTCCAGCCGCCCGGGGCGCGGGAAGACTGCCCGCCTGAAGCAGTAGTTGATCTCGATCACCTGGAGCTTGTCGATGCACTTGATCTCGCTCTTGGCCGAGAGCACCTCGGGGGTGTCGGCCCCGTCGGCCCCATCGGCGTCGATGTAGGCGAACTTCACCTCGCACTCGTGGGTCCCCGGGCTGATGTCGGTGAGCGCCAGGTAGACGTGCATCGTGTCGTGCATGACGGGGAAGGTGCGCGAGCTGAGCCGGCTGAACGTGCCCGCAATGTGACTCTTGCCGGTACCCTCCTCGCGGAAGACTTTGTCGGCGACGAGCATAGCCAGGCAGACGCACGGGTCGGGGCCGGTCATCCTCGTTCCTCCGTTACGGCGCGGGGTGTGGGGGCGGGGGGGCGGGGCGCCCCTGCCGCCGGAAGTCACTTCTCCTTCTTGTCATCGTCGGCGTCCCAGCCGCGAAACTCCTCGTACTCGGTGACGCGGAAGATGCTGACGAGCAGCCAGTAGAAGAAGAAGCCCGCGACCACCGGGAAGAAGGCCCTGTCGAAAGGCTGCCACCCGGACCTCTGGTACGGCGGCAGGCTCCAGAGGACCAGGTGCACCAGCGCCCCCATCACCGCCGCGGAGAGGCCGAGCCTCACCGACGACCCGACGAGCGCCGACACCGACTCCTCCCGCGTGCGCCTCGCTATCAGCCAGAAGATGACCACGAGGAAGACCGCCCCCCCCGCCACCGGGGCGATCACCGTTCTCGTCCACGGTATGACCCCCGGCTGCACCCACTCGAATCGGGGGCGCAGGACGGCCTCGTAGATGAAGGATATGAAGCGCGAGTAGAGCAGCCACCCCGTCGCCGCGGCCGCCGCCACCGCGACGATGGGCTCGATGGCCGCGGCGGCCCACTCGCCGTGGGGCTCGCCCCCCGTCCTCCAGAGCAGCACCGCGAGCGTCCCCGCCTGCAGCAGGAACGAGACGCTCGAGGCCAGCGCCAGCCCCGCCTCGCCGTACGTCCCGAAGCGCCAGTCGGAGACGGCGATGCTGACCGCCGCACTGCCCGCAGGCGGCGGCCGGTGGAAGACGCTGACGAGCACCAGGTTCAGCACGAGGTTCACGACGACGCATATGACCGCCACGCGGGCGGGGGTCTTCGTGTCGCCCCTCGCGTAGAAGGCCCGGGTGAGTATCGGCGTCACCGCGAAGGCGCCCAGCCCCCCCGCGTAGAAGGCGATGACCATCCCGACCCGCGCCGCCGCGTCGGGCGAGCCGGCGAAGCGGCCGCCGCCCAGGTACTCGAAGAGGAACCTGGCCACCGGCTCGCCCAGGAGCGCCAGCCCCGCCGAAGCGGGCAGCGCCCAGAAGAGGACGGAGCGGACGGAATCCGAGACAAGCTTCTTCATCCCCTCGTCGTCGCCCCTGGCCGCGCAGGTGGAGAGCTCCGGCATCGCCGCCGTCGCCGCCGCGATCGCGAAGAGCGCCAGCGGAAGCTGGATGATGCGGTTGCCCAGGTAGAGGGCGCTCACAGCGCCCTGACCCGGGACCATCGCCTCGGCGATGATCCTGTCGAAGAGCACGTTCAGCTGAAAAACGCCCAGGCCCATCGCGGCCGGCATCATTCGGCTCACCACGAGCTTTATGTCGTCGTCATCGCGGTCGAGCGATGGCGTGATGCGCAAGCCTTTGGCCCGGGTCGCGGCGATCTGCATCCCGAGCTGCAGCATGCCGCCCACCAGGACCGCCACCACCAGCACCCACAGAGACCCCGTGCCCTCGCTCCGCGCGAAGAGCAGCATCGCCCCGATGAGAACGACGTTCAGCGCCATCGGCGCCGCCGCCGGCACCGCGAAGTGACGGACGGCGTTCAGTACCGCCGAGAAGACCGCGGCCAGGCATATCAGTACGGCGTACGGCAGCATCGCCGATGTGAGCCTGAGTATCGTCGCTGCCCGCTCGCCCGGCACGACGAACGAGGCCACGAGGCACCCGACGACGCCCGCTCCGACAATGCCGGCGAGGACCACCGCGAGAGCGCCTATCACCTTCCCTGCGAAGCGGCCGGCGCCCTCGGTGTCGCCTGACTCCAGCTTTTTCACGAAGACGGGCAGGAAGGCCGACGAGAGAGCCCCCTCGCCGAAGAGCCGCCGGAAGAGGTTCGGTACCGTGAAGGCGAGGGCCCAGGCGTCGAGTCCCGCGCCGAAGAAGAAGCGGGCGAAGAGGACGTCGCGTATGAAGCCGAGGACCCGGCTGCCCATCGTCAGCGAGCCGATGAGGGCGGTCGCCGCGCGCATCCTCCGCGCAACGGACTTCGCTCCGCTCTCGTCTCCCTCAGCCAACGCGCTCTCCGTCTCCCTTCCGCCGACCCGAGGGCGGACCGCCGGATTGTAATCGGCCCGAGCGGGGTCTGCAATTGCGTTGGCGCGAGGGCCCTGGACGGACCGGGTCAGGCGCGGTATTTGCTTGCCATGTGCTGCACGTTCTCACCGGGCTGGCATGCCCGCCCGTGAACGGCGCTCCAGCCCCCCCGACGTGCCCGTCCGGCGAATGGTGAAGACCGTGTCCGCGCTCGGGCCGCGCGCTTCCGGGCCGCGCCGCCGCTCCCTCCCGGCGGGCCGCGGAAAGAAAGACGCCCCCCGCCAGCCGCCGTCTCTCCTGACGAGAGATCGGGCTTGCCATCGGTGCCACACGTAGTAGATTATTGACGAGGGGACAGGTCGGTCCGCGGGGGAGGGGGCGGAGACAGGAGGCATCGTGTTCACTCGCGCCGTTCCGTCAGTTGCTCTGAGTCTCGCAGCGCTCTCGTTCGCGGCCCACGCGGCCTCCGGGGCCGTGCCCCCCGCCCCCGCCAACGCCAGCAGGCGCGCCGAGGACGACTCCCGGGCCGGCCGGCCGCTCGTCGTCCACGTCGTCGTGGCGCTCGCGGACAACGAACACCAGGGCATCGTCAAGGTCAAGGCTGACCTCGGCGACGGGCAGTCGCCGTCGACCAACCTCTACTGGGGCGCGATGTATGGCGTCAGGTCCTTCCTCACCAGGCGCGCGGGGTGGAAGCTCCTCTCGCGCAAGACCAATCCCCGCCCCGGCGTCCTCGAGCGGATAGTCCTCCGCCAGACGCTCCCTCGCCGGACGTCGAAGGCCGAGGTCTACATCGTCGCCGACGCTTGGGACGGCGCGAAGCTCCGCGAGGCGACGATGTGCTTCCTGAGGTACGCCGCCGGCCACTCGCGCGAGTCCGTGAGCGCCGAGGGTCCGCGCGGCATGCTGGCCCTCGCGGCGGGCGGTGGCTCGCACCTCGTCTGCTACGTCGGCCACGACGCCTTCATGGACTTCCAGATCAAGCGCCCCCCGGGTCGCTCGCGCAGCGCGGCCCCGAGGAACTCTATGGTGCTCGCGTGCAAGAGCCGCGCGTATTACACGAAGTACCTCAAGCGCGGCGGCTCCGAGCCTGTGCTCATGACGAACGGCCTGCTCGCGCCCGAGGCCTACCTGGTTGACGCCGCCGTGCGCTCGTGGGCGGCGGGCGACTCGCGCGAGCGGATCGAGGCCGCCGCGGCCGTCGCCTATCACACGTACCAGAAGTGCGGCCTCGGAGCGGCGAAGAATCTCTTCGCCTCGCCCTCGCGGAGGTGACGCCCCCCCCTCCCCCGCGGTGAAAGCGCTAATTCCCCTTGTGGCCGGGGGCTCCCTCGCCCATAATCGCCTCGCACTCACGAGGCGGCGCGGCCCGCGTCACATATCCGCATCCGCCTCCGGCGACCATTATCACCCGCATCACGCGAAGGAGACCGGAATGAAACGCATCTCACTGGCCCCCGCGGCGATCGCGCTGGCTCTCTTCGCATGCGCGGCGCTTGCCGAGGAGGAGAAGCCGGCCGCAGAGGGCCCCGAGCTGAAGGGGGGCGCCGAGCAGTGGTCCTACGCCATCGGTGTGCAGATCGGCTCGGACTTCAAGCGGACGGGGATGGCCCTTGACGCGGAGGCCCTGAAAGCGGGCATCCTCGACGCGCTCGCGGGCAAGCCACGGCTCTCTCAGAAGGATCTGGCGGCGGCCATGATGAAGCTCAGAATGGAGGGACAGCGCAAGATGAGCGAAGCAGCTGGAAACAACGAGAAGGCAGGCAAGGAGTTCCTCGCCGGTAACGCCATTAAGGAGGGCGTCACCACCACCAAGTCGGGCCTGCAGTACGAGGTCATGAAGGAGGGCGAGGGCGCGAACCCCGTAGCGACCGACACCGTCAAGGTGCACTACCGCGGCACGCTCATCGACGGCACCGAGTTCGACTCGTCGTACTCGCGCGGCCAGCCCGCCACCTTCCCGCTGAACGGCGTCATCCCCGGATGGACCGAAGGCGTGCAGCTGATGAAGCCCGGTGCGAAGTACCGGTTCTTCGTGCCCTCAGGCCTAGCCTACGGCGCGCGCGGGGCGGGGAAGGTGATCGGCCCGAACGCGACGCTCATCTTCGAGGTCGAGCTCCTGGCGATCGAGGAGAAGAAGTAGCCCGCCTATCGTGAGTGCGATTGCGCGCGCCGTGACCGCCGGGGCCGCTTCACATCCTGAATGCGCAGTCGCCTCAAATGAAGACCGGCGGCCGCACACGGGCCGCCGGCCTCCGGCCACGCCTGGCGCACGGGGAGTACTGGCGCCCGGCATTGCGGCGCCCTCCGCCGAGCGCGGGGGCGTCAGAGCTCTCGCGGCTCCTCTCACACCGCTTAGCATAGGGTGGTCGCGGGGAGGAACAGGAGCTTACGGAGTTCCCGGGGGCCGGGCGCACGAGTCCAGGAACGCGTCCAGATCGGCGTCCGCGCGGATGCCGAGGCGGGTGATCGAGAAGTCGTACTTCACCGGGTCGTCCGGGGACATGCGCCGGAAGCCGGAGGTTATCTCGAGCGCAGCGGCGAGCCCCGCCTGCTTCCTCGAAGTGAACCCGAAGGCCAGGCCGACCTTGTGCATGTGGACGTCGAGCGGGATGACGAGCTTCGACGGGTCGACGCGCTCCCAGCCGCCGGGATCGACGGCGTCGCGCCGGACGAGCCACCGGAGCATGAGATTCAGGCGCTTGCAGGCGCTGCGCTTCGACGGGTCGGGCAGCAGGTGGCCGCAGTCCCCGCCGCGGGAGAGCTCCGCCACGAATGCGCTCAGAGCCGGGGCCACTGTGTCAAATCCGTCGCGCCACCCGGCGAAAAAGCATGACTCCAGCGAGCCGTGGCTATCGAGCGCGCACTTCGCTCCGGCGAGAAGCGCGGCCGCGTGGCTCTCACTCGCGAAGCGGTAGGCGAACCCCCGGCACGCCCGGAGGATCCCGGCCTCCGGCGTCTCGCGGAGGAAGCGCGCGGGGGACGGCCCCATGCGCCCGAGCAGATCCCCCACCGCGCGGAGTATCAGCTCCACGCGGCCGTACGCGAGCGACGACGCGACGAGGGCGACGACCTCGCGGTCGGCCCCGTCGGAGTATCTCGGGAGGAACTCGAGCGGATCCGGATGGATGAGCTCCGGCCGGTTGTACTCGGCGTAGAGCTCCTCGAGGCGCTCGCTCAGCCGGCTTGGTTCCACTGGCGACATCCCGCTCTACTCGTCCAGCTCGTACACGCCCTGGACCTCCAGGGCGATGCCGTCGATGGCGGCGCGCACCGCCTCGACGTCGGCCATGGAGAAGCGCATGGCCGAGCCGCAGTCGGAACTGAGGTGCCGGGGGACCGGGATGAGCTCCACCTCGACGCCCGGCCCCTTCAGCGCCTTCTCGAGCCTGAAGAGGTCGTGCATCGTGTGGAAGAGCACCACGCCCTTGCCCACTCCGGCCACGCCTCGCCCCTCGCCCATGCTCTAGCCCTTCCGTATGGTCATCCTGAACTCGTCCCCGGCCTCCTCGACCTCGACCGCGCACCCCATGCCCCTGGCGAGGCGCGTCACGTTCTCGCGCGAGGTCACCGTCTCCACGAGCACCACGACGGTGCCGGCGGCCATCGACTCCAGCGCGTTCTTCGCCAGGAGGACCGGCTCGGGGCAGGAGAGCCCCCGAGCGTCCACTTCCATGTCGGCCATTATGTCGAACTCCTCTCGTTTGTCTACGTCCTCTGCCGCGCGGTGAGCCCCAGGACGGCGCAGAAGGCGAGGCCCACTACCACGGCGATCTTGCCCCAGTACCCCGGCCCGCCGGTCACGAGCACGCCCTCGACCACCTTGTCCGGCACGCCCGCCAGGAAGAAGTTGTGGCAGAGCCCGGCGCCCACGATCATCCCGGTCACGAAGGTGGCGGCGTCACCGTCGCCCTCGCCCGACAGGAAGAGCTGCCTCCCGGGGCATCCCCCCGCCAGCGCGAACGCCAGCCCGGCCAGCACCATCCCGAGCACGTTCCAGAGGTGGCTGGAGTGCGAGACCGGCATGGCGGCGAACCCGGCCCTGAACTGTCCCAGGATCAGGTTGGTGATGAGGGCGGCGGCCACAAGTCCGACGAGGCCGCTTATCAGGTGGAAGTCCCGGAGCAGCACGACGTCCCGGATCGAGCCCATGGTGCAGAAGCGCGACCTCTGGGCCAGGATGCCGATCAGCAGCCCCGCCCCCAGCGAGACGAGAATCGGCGCGCGCATCGCGCCGGGGCCCTTGGCGCTGAAGAAGATGGCATGACCCTCCTTGAACGAGACCGCGAAGGCCAGCAGCCCCAGCAGGAGCAGCATGACCAGCGGCATCATCAGGCCGGCGAAGTACGGCATCGGACGTGAACGGCCGAGCGTATAGCCCGACTTGAGGAAGTGGCATCCGATGCCGACGCCGACGGCGAGTCCCGCCAGCCCGAGGATCGCGTTGCCGTCGCCGGCCGAGAGGCGCAGGAGCGCCCGCCACGGGCAGCCCAGGAAGGCCAGCGCCCCGATCATCGCGAACACGCCGAGGAGGAAGCGCGCGATGGGCGCCGATCCTCCCCGCGGTCGGAACTCCCTGAAGGCGAAGGCGGCGGCCAGCGCCCCCAGGACGAAGCCGATTATCTCCGGCCGGATGTACTGCACGACGCCAGCCCGGTGCAGCCCCACCGCGCCGGCGATGTCCCGCTCGAAGCACGCCACGCAGACGCCCATGTTGGGCGGGTTGCCGAGTCTCTGCAGAAGCGCGGCGACGACGCCGATGACTATCCCCACTGCGATGATGCCGGTTCGCGAGGCGAAGAGCCTGGTGATGCTCCTGCGAAGAGTGTTCTTCTCTTCAGGCACTGTATCCCCCTTCTCAGTTTACCAAGCCCGGGCCGCAGCGGCGCCGCGGCCCACGAGGGCCTTCGACCTGGAGGAGTGCCGAGAGACGTATCAGGTGCCAGCGCCGGAAGGTGACGCAGAGAGCCCGGGGTCCCTACCGGCCGTCGATCCAGGCCGCCTGGTTGTGCTGGACGCAGACCTGCGTCCTGCAGGCAACGTTCACGGGCTGCGGGCGTTGAGTCCGGGCATCTGCCATCACCCCCCTTCTTCGGTCATCCGGGTCTGGTCATGCGGCCGCCCGGGCCATCAAAGCTCATCGCCGGCCGGCGCCGCACCGTCATCCTCACTACCCCCCGCAGCGCCCGACGAGCGTCCCCGCATCGAGGACGCCCAGGCGCGACTCGAAGCTCGGCCTCTCGCTGCGGTATATGATCCCGGTGGGAATCTCGTCGCCCCAGGTGAGGGCGAGCTCGAGCGCGGCCCGGCGGTCGAACGGGTCGTGGGCGGCGCCGACGGGTCGGACGCGGTCGGAGTACCACTTGAAGGTGTTGACCTTGTTGAAGGAGACGCACGGCTGCAGGATGTCGAGGAGCGTGAAGCCCCCGTCGTGCGACAGGGCCGCGACCATCATCTCCTCGAGATGCTCGGGGTCGCCGGCGAAGCTGCGCGCCACGAAGCTCGCGTCCTCGACGATGGCGAGGGCCAGCGGATTGAAGGGCTGGGTCGCGACGCCGTGGGTCTGGATCTTGGTGACGAATCCCGGTTCGGAGGTGGGTGAGGCCTGGCCCTTGGTCAGGCCATAGACCTGGTTATTGTGGACGAAGGCCTTGACGCCGATGTTCCGGCGGACGGCGTGGATGAAGTGGTTGCCCCCCTCGCCGTACATGTCGCCGTCGCCGCTGGTGACGACAACGTGCAGGTCGTGGTTCGCCAGCTTGATGCCGGTCGCCGCCGGCAGCGCCCGGCCGTGAAGGCCGTTGAAGACGTTCGCCCGCGTGTAGTGCGGCAGCTTCGCCGCCTGGCCGATGCCGGAGACGAGGACGAGACCGCGCCTGTCGACGCCGGCCGAGTCGAGCGCCTTCTCGAGCGTCGCCAGTATCGAGAAATTGCCGCAGCCGGGGCACCACGCTGTCTCGGTCCGGCTCATCCCCTGATCCTCCCGGCGATGTACTCCCCCGTGAAGGGGAGCCCGTCGTATCGCGTGACGAGGCCGCATTCCATCTGCCCCAGCGCCCCCGCCTCCCTCAACAGCGAGGCGAACTGCCCTCGCGCGTTGCCCTCGACGGACGTGACTTTCTCTGCCGACGAGAGCCCCGAGCGCACCGCCCCGGCGTCGATGGGCCACGTCTGGGGGAAGTGGAGCATCGATACCGATTCGCCGCTCGCGGCCAGGATGTCGACGGCCTCGCGGCACGGGCCGCGGGTCGAGCCCCAGCAGACGAGGACGTGCCCGGCGCCGGGCTCGCCGTAAGGCTCGGGGGGCAGGACCTCCGAGCGGAGGCCGTCGGCCTTGCGGAGGCGCTTGTCCGTCAGGCGCACGCGCGCGTCCAGGTCCTCCGTGATGTGGCCGTCTTCGGTGTGCTCGTCCGAGTCCACCACGACGATGGCGTCCCCGCCCGGCACCGCCCGCGGCGAGACGCCGTCGTCGGCCGGGGCGTAGCGCGCGTAGTCCGCGCCGGAACCGGTGACGACGCGGCGATCGATGGGCCGCCGGTCCGTCTCCATCGGGGGAACGTTCTTCTGCAGGTCGGCGAGGAACTGGTCCAACATCAGTATGACGGGCGTCTGCCACCTGTGGGCCGTCTCGAAGGCCAGGCGCGTGAGCTCGAAGCACTGCTCCGGCGACCCAGGCGCGAATACGGCCCTTGGGAACTCGCCGTGGCCCGCGCTGACGGCGAACTTCAGGTCCTCCTGGCCCGTCCGAGTGGGGAGCCCCGTCGCCGGACCGGGCCGCTGCGAGAGCATGATCACGGCCGGCAGCTCGAGCATCCCGGCGAGCGAGAGCCCTTCGGCCATGAGGGCGAAGCCGCCCCCCGAGGTCGTCGTCATCGCCGGGACGCCCGCGTAGGTCGCGCCGCAGACCATGTTGATGGCGGCGATCTCGTCCTCCGCCTGCTCGACGAGTATTCCGTACTCGTCGGCGACGCCCGCGAGGAACGTGAAAACGCCCGTCGACGGCGTCATCGGATAGGAGGCGACGAGGCCCACCCCCGAGGTCGCCGCGGCTAGGCCCGTTGCCTCGGTGCCGCTCGCGACCGTGGCCGGGGCTCCCGCCAGTGCGGGGGCCGGGAGCGAGACGCCCGCGCCGGCGGCCAGCTCCGCGCCCCTGCGGGCGCAGTCGATGTTCTGGCGGACGAGGTCCTCGCCCTTCTTGTGGAAGCGGTCTTCGAGCATCGAGCAGAGCGCGTCCAGGTCGTAGCCGAGCAGCGCGAATACCGCCCCCGCAGCGACTGTGTTGGCGAGGAGCTCCGAGCCCGAGATCTCCCGGGCCGTACTGCTGAAGCCGAGGGCGAGTACGCCGTCGCCGCCGGCCTCACCGTCGAAGAGGATCACGCCGTCCCCGGCAACCTGGGGCCGGAAGGCCTCGAGCGCCTCCGGAGTGAGCGCCACCAGGACGTCCGCCCGGACGGCGCCGCTGTGGAGCTCGCGGTCGGCGATCCTCACGTCGTAGGAGTTGAGCCCGCCCCGGACCCTCGACATGTAGCTCTGCGTCGAGAAGACGTAAACGCCGACGCTGGCGAGCGCGTCCACCAGGAGGCCGCCCGTCGTCTGGACCCCCTGGCCGGCCTCGCCGGCGATTCTGATGTTGACGTCCACTGTAGTCCTCAGCTCCCGAAGCTGCGAGCCGCCTCGCGGCCCGGCCTCACTCCTGCGGCTCGAACTTGTCCTTCTCGGCCCCGCAGATCGGGCAGACCCAGTCGTCGGGGACGTCCTCGAAGGACGTGCCCGCCTCGACGTCGTTGTCGGGGTCCCCTGCCTCCGGGTCGTAGACGTAACCGCAGACCTGGCAGACGTACTTCTTCATCTTCGCAACCCCTCCTTCCTCCTTCGCGTGTCGATTCCGATCCGGGGCGACGTAGCCCGGGGCGCTCTCGGGCACCCGCCCCCTCATGTGATCGCGGTAGTAATCGTAGGTGAGCGGCCGGCCTCCTGCCCCCCCTGCGAGGCGCTCGGCCATGACGACCTCGCCGACGAAAACCGTGTGCGTGCCCGCGTCGACCGAGCCCACGACCCGGGTCTCGACGACGGCCAGCGCGTTCTGCGTCACCACGGGCGCGCCCGTGACGCCGGTCCGGTGCTCCGTGCCGGCGAGCTTGTCGACGTCGCGGCCGGACCTGAACCCGAAGAGGCCGATGAACTCCCGCGGCGTCGTCTCGGCGAGGACGGAGACAGCGTAGACGCCGCTCCGCTCCATGCACTCGTGGGTGAGGCCATCTTTGTTGATGCTCGCCACCAGTCTAGGCGGCGCCGCCGAGACCTGCACGATCGCGTCCGCGATCTGTCCGTTGCCGCGGCCCTCGGCGTGGGACGAGACGATGTAAAGGCCGCTGGAGAATGAGAAGAGCGCTTCCAGATCGATGCTGCCGGTCTCAGCCATCGGCGCATCTCTCCTTGAGGACGTCGGCGACGCGCATGCCGAGCGAGCGGCACTCCGCGAGCTCCTCGTCGCCCGGTACGTAGAGGGACTTGACGGGGTCGCCCACGAGCTCGACCTTCATCGCCTCCAGCATCCCGGCGAGATCGCGCACGGCCTCGCCGCTCCACCCGTACGAGCCGAATGCGGCGCCCACGAGGCCCTTCGGCTTCAGGCCCTTCAGATAGCAGAACAGGTCCGCCACCGTCGGGAATAGGCCGTTGTTGAGCGTCGGCGAGCCGACGACGAGCGCGCCCGCGTCGAGCATCTCGGCGGCGACGTCGCTCCGGTGCGAGCTCTTCAGCGGCATGAGCTTCGCCGAGACGCCGCTTCCGATCAGTCCCTCCGTCACCGCCTTCGCCATCCGGGCGGTGCTCTGCCACATGGTGTCGTAGACGACGACGGCCTTCCGGGAGCGCTTCTGCGCGGCCCAGTTCGCATATCTCTGTATGACGCCGGCCACGTCAGAGCGCCAGACGGGCCCGTGGTCGGAGCAGATGGTCCTGATGGGGATGCCGAGTTCCCCCACGCGCGCGATCAGCTTGGTGATGAGGGGCGCGTAGGGCAGGAGGATGTTGGCGAAGTACCTGGCTCCCTCGTGCTCGAGGATCGACGGGTCGATCTCGTCGTCGAAGCGCTCGGAGCTCGCAAGGTGCATCCCGAAGGCGTCGCTCGAGAAGAGGAGCTCCTCCTCGGCCAGGTACGTGAACATGCTGTCCGGCCAGTGGAGCATCCGCGTCTCGACGAACGTCAGGTTCATGTTGCCGAGCGAGAGCGTCTCGCCGTCGGCGACCGCCGTCACCTCGCGGCCGAGGTCGAAGTGGCGCCCGAGCGCCTTCACCCCCATCTTCGACGCGAATACCTTCTCGGGCTCCGCCGCCGCGATGGCCTCGCCCAAACTTCCGGAGTGGTCCATCTCGGTGTGGTTGGAGACGACGTAGTCGATCCTCGAGGGCTCGACGACGGAGGCGACCCTCGCCAGCATCTCGTCGAAGAAGGGCCGCTTGACCGTGTCGATGAGGGTGACCTTGTCGGCCATCACGAGGTAGGCGTTGTAGGTCGTGCCGCGCTGCGTCGCGTAACCGTGGAAGTCGCGCAGCCCCCAGTCGATGGCCCCGACCCACCAGACGGTGTCGGTCACCTTGACGGCGCTGAACTCCCCGGCCATCGGAGCGCCCCTCTCTCCACTCGCCCCCTCGCCCCTCGCCCCTGACGCCTACTTGAGTGCGGCGAGCTTGCCGCTGAGGAGCGTCACGTGGCCCATCTCCTCCCTGATGATATCCTCGACCTTGTCGCGGCCGAGCCTCTCGGGGACCAGCTCCTTCAGCCCGAGGTAGAAGGCGATGGAGTCGCGCTCGAGGCCGATGGCGACGCGGAATATCTCCTCCGGCGACTCGCGGCCCGAGAGCTGCTCCGACGGATCGGCCGAGACGTCGAAGACGTGGCCGTCCGCGAATGCCCGCAGATAACCGCCGGCGAGGTTATCCGGGTCCCAGGTCTCGGAGACCTTGTCAGCCTGCGGCAGCGACTCGCGGAGCGCCGTGAAGGTCGCGAGGTGGCCGTCCTCCATGACGGCCAGCTCTTCGAGCTGCCCGCGCACCTCGTCGTCGCCCGAGCCCCCGGCGGCCTTGCGATAGAAGGCGGCCCCGTTGATCTCCATCCTCTCGGCCATCTCGAGTATTTCGTCGGCGTTGAAATCGATGCTCATCTCGGTTCCTCCAAGTGTCCGCGGCGCGCTGGGCGCCCCTGCACCCGCCCGCTGCGCATGCGGCGGGAGTCTAATCGGCCCGGCCGGGCTGTCAAGCCGAAGGCTCTAGCCCTTCCAGAGCCCGTGGACGTTGCAGTGCTCGCGCGCCCGGACCTCTGCCGCGTCGATGCAGAAGGTCGCCTCGGGGGCGTCGCCCGGCTTCAGGAACTCGCGATAGGCCCTGCCGTCGGCGACGAGCTCGATCCACTCGATGTAGTGCTTCTCCTCCATCGGGTGGAGCGTCGTGCCCACGACCACCTTGTAGCCGGCGTCGGTCTTCTCGATCACCGGCACGTGCTTCTCGGTGGTCTTGTCGGCGGTCTGCTCGTCGAGGAGCTCCATCGGCTGCCCGCAGCAGACGAGCTCGCCCTTCCCGCCCGTCAGCACCTCGACTATGTTCCCGCACAGGTTGCACTTGTAGACCTGCAGTCTCTCGGCCATCTCGTCCCCTCCCTCTCCACTAC
>Ga0272441_10002312_pt1 | contig 38772 bp, 40 predicted proteins | sample SSMProp6N_FD_193582 | JGI IMG/M metagenome (GOLD analysis project Ga0272441, IMG submission 193582) | Marine sediment archaeal communities from Little Sippewissett salt marsh, Falmouth, MA, United States - SSM-Prop-6N | ecosystem: Environmental > Aquatic > Marine > Wetlands > Sediment ... | reverse complement strand
ACAGAAACATCCTCAGAACCAATAACCCTACGAGCCAATTCCATATCCCGCAATGTATCCTCATCAACAACCGTCATACTCCTCTCACATCACAGAATTCAAAGAAAGGTTTAACCTTTTCCAAAACACTGTAAAGCTCCTCCCCAGTATACATGGTAGTATTCTCCAACTCAGAAGAAACCAATGGAACATCACCCTTGAACTGCTGTAAATAAAAACGCTTAGAACCCTTCAACCACTCCCCTATCTTAACAACATCCTCCAACTGAAGAAGACCTGGAACCATAGTAGTCCTAAACTCATAATCCACACTACTCTGCTGAATAATCTCGATAGACTTCCTTATTTTACTCACATCTACATTTCCACCAACAAGATCACCATATTTATCAACAGGAGCCTTCACATCCATAGCAACATAATCAACAAGCTTACTATCAATCAAATCCTTCAACCTGTCGGGAAAAGTACCATTAGTATCCAACTTAACAAGATACTCCAGTTTTTTAACTTTTTCACAAAAAACACCTAGATCCTCCTGTAAAAAGGGCTCACCACCAGTAATAACCAAAGCCTCAAGCAAACCCTTTCTTTTCTTCAAAAAACTAAAAACCTCCTCCTCAGAAACAACCCCTACATTACCCTCAACAAGATCAATGTTATAACAAAAAGGACAACGAAAATTACAGTTCACTGTCCAAACAATAGCACTAATCTTATCAGGATAATCTATAAGAGATGTTTTCTGGAAGCCGCCAATTCTCATAAACAAAACCAATTATTTCTTTTTCTTAATTTTAAAAACCTTACGATCATCGAACTCCTGTTTTTTCCCGAGATTCCACTGATTTACAGGGCGCAAATACCCAACAACACGCGAATACACCTCACATTCAGTTCTCATTTTTTCTATATCTTTATCCATAATTTTTATCACCTCTTAATAACCACTTTAGTTTTTTTCTTATAACCAATTTCTTCATCACACTTTGGACAAAACTTGTGCTCACCCGGAATATACCCATGCTTAGGACAAATACTAAAAGTCGGAGTAAGCGTATAATAAGGAAGATGATAATTCTCAGCAACCTTACGTACTAGCTTCTTAGTAGCAGTAGCAGACGGCTGCTCACCCAAGAACATGTGCAGTACTGTACCACCAGTATATCTAGACTGCAAGGAATCCTGTAAATCCAACGCCTCAAAAACATCATCCGTGAAACCCACAGGAAGCTGAGAAGAATTAGTATAATAAGGCTCCACACCACGACCGCCATTGCCACCATTATAACGCTCCTGATTATAAACACGGATGTCAGGAAACTGAGCCTTATCAATACGAGCAAGGCGATAACTAGTGTTATGAAGACATACAAGTCCATTTCCACCAAGGAAATTATTCACAACATCATCTTTTACATCAACCTCGAAATCATAAACATATCTCGTTGGTTTTAATTTTTTAACTGTTTTAACTTTATCCCAGTAAATATCAGAATCCACTAGTGTTTTAAGTCTATTAAGTGTTTCATCATGTTCCTTTATATGATTGCAGAGTTTATGAACAATCTCCCTAAGATACTGAATGCTTATCCTGTTTATCCTCACGTTCTTGTTGAAACTATCTTTATGGATATTAATATCAGCTGGTTTAATTCCATGTTTCTTCATGATTTGTTTTATTAGCTTTGGAAACACGGTAATGGTATATCTCCCTGAATGTACATTGTCTAGCTGTAATTTTTCTTTGAGGATATCTGTAAAGAATGTCTCTAAATTTTCTGCACCAGTAATTGAAATAATGTGATTATCATTCCATTTTGAGTTATATTTCGATTTTTTATCCTCCCGGATCTTTGTTAAAATACCAAAACGTAATAGAAGTAAATTTAAACCTTCAGATAACTCTTTTGAGTTAGTATAAAGTCTGATGGAGTAATCGCTTTTATCATTATTACTATAGTAAGATCCATCACCAACATAATATCCTTTTAAAACCCCTGCGACACAATCAAGATTTGAAGAAAACATAAAATTCGGCATCTTTTTCTCATTGCTTTTACCTTGCAGGCCTATTTCTTTGAAAAATAAACCTATCATTTTACTCAATGTCACCCTATGAAGAATCTTACGTGGTTTTTGTCTAATCCTAGAAGAAATGTGCGCAGCATTTTTTCCAAATGATTTATCAGCAGACTGTAGACATGTTTCAGCCAATTTCTTGTCAGTATTGCTAAACTCACTTCTCTCAGATATCCATCCCTCGGAAAGAAGACATCCTATTATAAAACCGAAATCTTCATCGATTGAAACGATAGCATTAATGGGCTTGGTGTTTTTTGAATATCTATAAAATATCCTCGTAGATAATAATGTCTCCCTATCAATTTTGATGTCTAAATCATAAATCAATCTAAGTGGAATAATATTTCTTTTACTCCATAAACATTTTACATCCTTCCAAGGGGTTTTATAATAATTTTTACACCATTTTTCCACATCAGGATCATTGATTAATTTATCAACAAAAGAGAGAGGAAACATACCATAAAGATATTTGTTAATAGAAGAACTTCTAAACAATTTAATTAAATTGAACTCCTCATTAACTACCTCCATCTCAATCTGCCTAGGAACAGCAATAGGAACACCAACATCGAGATCGCTAACCAGAACCTCCTCGGCAACTCCCTCAGAGTTCAAAGTAAAAACACTATGCTGACCAGTAACCTGAACCTTTCTACCAGAACTTGTAACAATTTCATACATAGACTTGCCAGGATGCCTCACAAGAGCAGTTACAGGATATTTCTTAATTTTCTGAGTATTTCTACTAAAACCATAAGTAAACATCTCACCATGAGGAATTTTCAAAACCTCACTAGTCCCAATCATCTGCACACTTTTTCCATTGTTTTCCAAATAACTATCAACCAATGGACCAATCTCATCAAAACGAGGATCACTCTGAGAAATCAACACCTTTTCATCAGGAGCCAAACTACCCTCAGCAGGTGTCGCCTCAAGATTAAAAATATCACCAGTCTCAACCTGAAAATCAGCCATCTTATCACGCATATGATCCAAAACCTTCTCAGCAAATTGCTTTCCTACTTTATCACCAATACTCTCATTCATGAAATTAAGCAAAGCATCATTCAAACCAATAAGACCTATAGTCGAAAAATGATTCTTCCAAAACTCGCCAAAGGTTTTCTTAACATCACCAAGATAAAAACGTGAATAAGGATGCAGACCACTAAATGTCAAATTCTCAATAAGCTCCCTTTTAATTATAAGACTTTCCTTCGCAAGTATCATTAAATTATCAAGTCTCTCAAAAAAATCATCATCATCTCTTGCAAGATAACCGATTTGTGGCATATTAATCGTGACAACCCCGATACTTCCAGTTTTCGGGTTGGCACCAAAAAGACCACCACCACGTTTACGAAGTTCTCTATTGTCAAGCCTTAAACGGCAGCACATACTACGTGCGTCATCTGGTTTCATATCGCTGTTGACAAAATTAGAGAAATAGGGTACTCCATATTTCGCAGTCATTTCCCAAATAGGATCTAGACCATCATTGTCCCATTTGAAATCCTTAGTAATGTTATACGTTGGAATTGGAAATGTGAATGGTCTTCCCTTAGCATCTCCTTCCTCCATTATCTCAGCAAACGCATGATTGATCATGTCCATCTCATCAACGAAATCACTGTAAGTATCATCTTTTAGTTCTCCACCAATAATCGCTGGTTCCTCTTTCATATAACTTGGAACAGTTAGATCCAATGTACAGTTCGAAAATGGGCTTTGGAAGCCAACCCTTGTCGGGACATTCATGTTGAATAAAAATTTCTGCATTTCTTGTTTAACATCTTCATATTTTAGTCCATCATATCTTATAAATGGTGCTAGTAGACTATCAAAGTTTGATAGTGCCTGAGCTCCTGCCGCTTCCCCCTGAAGCGTGTACAAATAATTGACTATCTGCATTAGCGCTGTTCCAAAGTGTTTAGCAGGTTTGCTCTCTATTTTTCCCGATACTCCTTTGAATCCTAGTAGTAATATGTCTTTTAGGTCCCATCCTACGCAGTTATGGTTCCACATTCCATTTACAATTAGTGTGCTGGTTTCTGTTGTTATGTCGTATATGTAGTCATCCATTATCTGCGTGGGTTCATTGTTTAGTACTTTGTGCCATCCTGGTCCTTCTGCTCGCCAGGCTTTGGTTGACATTTGTGCTGTTTGGTATAACTGGGATGGTAGTGTGTTTGTTAGTGTTCTGAAGCTTATCCCATATAGTGGGTAGTTTTGTATGATTTCTTTTCCGTTGTAGATCCTTGTTGTTCCAACCCCTTCGATGTTTCTGTCTCGTGCTGTGAATCCCAGTATGTTCATGACTTGTGCTGTTTGTTCTAGCATGGTCCGTGATGCTGTTCTTATCGCTAGAGTGGTTTTTGATGTGTTTATTGATCCGTCTCCATCTATAATTCCTGCTATTATACCCCTTATGAAGTCCTGGTTGTAGGTTAGTATCTCATCTGGTAATCGTTTTTCCTGGCTTCTGCCCTGTAGGTTGAATACTGTTGTTAGAAGGTATCTAACTAGGGTTGTGTTTACTATTCTTAGTTCTAAAAGATCATTTTTTGTTTTTGTGTATATTCTGCATCCTAGCTGGTATGCTGCTTCTGTGAGTTTGTCGATTATACCTTGGTTTTCTGGGGTGTCTTTTTGTATTATTGATATTCTATGTGGCCCCATGGTTCCCTCAGCTATGTAGAATCCTATTAGGTATCCGAGTTTTTCTGTTAGCTCTATTTTGTTAGGTAGAGCTTCTGCGTTGTTTGAGGTGGATATTATACCGTTGATTTCAAGATTTGTGGAGTACTCCTGGTAGTCCATCAGCGGCATTCCTTCTATCCAGAAGTTTTTGATGCCCCGGTCGTATAGTTCTTTTGCTAGGTACAGGTGGTTTTTGTAGAATAGTTTCTCGTTTTGTAGGAGTTTTTTTAGGTCTACTGTTAGTAGTGTGTCGTTTTCTTTTTGCACGTTTTTGGCTTCTTTTTCTTCCCCGTTTCCTGTTAGCATGGGGTGGTCTTCTGTTACTATTACTGATCTTCCGCCTTCGTTTTTTATGTAGTGCATGTTTTTTTGTTTTGCTTTTTTTACGACCCTGTAGATTTTTGTCCATCCGTTTTTGTCTAGTACTTCGATGTTTTTTGGGTATTTCGCTGTGGCCTCGTCTTTTTCTGAGAGTGTTTGTTCTGGGTCGTTTAGTTTTTTATATAGATCTTGGAATGATGTGATTATTATTTTCCCATCTTTTTTTGCTATGATGGTTTCTTTTCCATAATATGTGTAAGCGCCTAGTGTGCCTAGGTCATGAATATGATACGATCCGTTTTTGTGTGCTTCTCCCATTTCTGGTGGGTAGATTTTGTTTAGCCAGTAATGGCTGATGATGTTTTCTGTTGCATAAACGTTTAAACCCTGAAGGGAGTAGCTCATGTTGCTGTTTTCTTGTACTTTCCAGTCCATCATGCTGAGGTAGTCGTCTACTACGTCTATGTCTTTGAGTAGTCCACCTATTTCTCTCATGTCGTGGTGTTGTTTTCTGTATAGTATGTATGCTTTTCCGGTTCTGGCATGTCCTTCTTCTATGAGTGTTTTTTCTACTATGTCTTGTACTTGTTCTACTGTGGGTATTTCTCCTCTTTTTAGTTCTTTTTCTAGTCTTTCGAGTACTCGGTCGGTGAGTTCTGCTGCTTTTCTGTGGTCTTTTCCTCCGACGGCTTGTGCTGCTTTCCATATAGCGTTGGTGATTTGTATGGGGTTGAAGTCTGTTATTTTTCCATCTCGTTTTCTTATTTTTCGTATCATGTTTTTTTACCTTCTTTTTTTGTTTATTTTTTTGTTTTTGTGAGTTTTTTTATTTCATCTTCAAATGAGTTTATGTCAGCGAAGCTTCTGTACACTGAGGCGAATCTTATGTAGGCGACGTGGTCTGTTTTTTTGAGTTGTTCCATTACATATTCGCCTATTTGTTTGCTGCTGATTTCTTCTTTTCCGGTTCTTCTTATTTTTTCTTCTATTCGTTCTATTATCTGATCGGTTTTTTCTGGGCTTACTGGTCTTTTTTCTAGTGCTTTCATGATTCCATGTTTGATTTTTTCTCGTTCGAATTTTTCTCTTCGTCCGTCTTTTTTGATTACATAGATTGGTCTCATTTCTATGTGTTCGTAGGTGGTGAATCTTTTTTTGCATTTGAGGCATTCTCGTCTTCGCCTTATGGAGAGTACTCCGGTGTCACGTGAATCTGTGACTTTGGTTGCGTGGTGTTGGCAGTAGGGGCATTCCATTTTTTGTTCTCACCCAGTAAAAGCTTTATACAATATGTTGTATATAAAATATCCCACTCTACAGCATAAGGTATAAATGCCTGCGTATTTAAAGGTTTCCATTTCCTTTAAAATAAATATTATATTATATTTCATTTAGCAGTTTAAATATAAAAAGTCAGTGTTTCAAATTATAATAAAAATATGTGAAAATGTTACAAATTAAATACTCTTAAATACCCATAATTTTTCCCCGATAAATATTATGAAAATAGTATACGGACCCGTAGCATCATGGCGACTAGGGAAAAGCCTAGGAGTAGACCTGATTTGTTCACCAGAAAAAATATGCTCATTTGACTGTATATACTGCCAACTTGAAAAAACCAAATATACAACTTCAAAAAGAAAGACTTTCGTACAAACCAAAAAGGTCGTAGAAGAAGTAAAAAAGGCTTTAGAAAAAACCAAACCGGATGTAATAACCTTTTCAGGTATGGGGGAACCGACACTTGCTAGAAATATCGATCAGGTAACTATTTCCCTTAAAAAAATCACAGAAATACCATTAGCTATTCTGACAAACTCTTCATTATTATTTGATAAGCAGGTTCAACATGATCTGCAGAATCTTGACATCATAGTTGCGAAACTTGATGCTCCAAATGAAGAGTTGTTTCAGAGTATTAGTCAACCCGCTGAGGATGTCAGTTTTGAACAGACAGTAAGGGGCATTAAGGAAATGCGATCCGTTTTTAATGGCAGGTTTTGTCTTCAGATGATGTTCATGGATATCAACAAAGAGTATGCGGGAGATATGGCGGATCTTGCAAGGGAGATTCAGCCTGATGAAGTACAAATCAACACACCATTGCGTCCGTGTAATGTTAAACCATTACCCGTTGAAATACTGGATGAAATTGAAAAAAAGTTTACTGGTTTGAACACGTTATCTGTTTATCATAGTAGTCGCCCTATGACTGATCCATTGGATAAGCTTGACATGCTTATGAGAAGGAGATCAGAAGCATGAAAAAACTTCCTGTTGAACTGAAAATTATTGGTGTTGTTCATTCACCTTTTAAAACAACCAGTGAGGCTCCTCATCAAGGAACAAACGAGATAATGGAGATAGAGATATTCAAGGAGTTTGTTGATGGTTTGAAGGATATCAAGGGTTTTAGTCATCTTCATGTTTTTTACTGGCTTCACAAATCCCAAGGTTATAATCTGGTTGTTCAAACGCCTTGGGATACGAAGCCTCATGGTTTGTTTACGACTCGTTCTCCGCATCGTCCAAATCCCCTTGGTCATCAGGTTGTTGAACTAGTTGAAAGGAGGGGCAAAATACTGAAGATTAAGGGAATTGATGCAATTGATGGTACTCCTGTGATTGATATTAAGCCGTATATTGAAAGTTTGGATGTTAAGAGAAAAGTTGTCTCTGGATGGCTTGGAAAAAAACTGTGAGATTTGGTATTAGACGATTTAGTAATTGTATCAGACTGTTTTTTGCCATTTGTTTTTCTTTTGGCATACTTATTTGATATGTTGACCAGTCGCTTTCCGAACAATAATCATCTTTAGCTTTAACTTTTATGTTGTAAATTCCTTCTTCAACCCAGGAATGCCCAAAGGTTTGTTGTACACCAGATGGATGTGGACCATCCCATTCTTCTATATTCTCGTCTCCCCATTCGATCCAATAATATATCTCATCGTTTTCAGGGTCTGTTGAGGAAATATAGAATTCATACATTTCTTCAGGATTGCCACGTTTCTTTCCATTTACAGATGGTGCAGATGGTGGTTTATTAACAGTAATCTGAAAAGTTGTTGTATCTGATTTTCCATGATCATCTTTTACTTTCAGAGTGATAATATATGAATCCTTCATATCAAAAATATGTGTAGGATTTTGTTCAGTGCTGTCTATTTGGATTCCATCGTCTGCATCGAAATCCCATGAGTACGTGTATGGTGGGTAGCCTCCGTATGCATATCCGTGGAACTGTGTTTCTAAGTTAGGCAAGAAATAATCTGGACCTTTTATTTCAGCAGTTAACACGTTACCTATGTGGTTGAAACGATCCCAGCCGTCTGTCAACCATTCAAGGTTACATAACCTCATCGCTGAGACGAAACCTCCACTGCTGAATTTGTTATAAGAAAGTAATATGTTATCATTTTTAGCAACTGTTAATCTACAACCTGCCCATTTGTTAGAACTGCTGAGGTCTTTGAATCTTGACCAGGTTTTTCCCTCATCATATGATATAGTAGCTGTGAGATGCGTGTAAACCTTGGAACTGGTTTGATCGTTCCATAGGAGGACAATCCTGTTTTTTTCATATTCACCACCGTATCTTCCCCAGTATCTGTCTTTTGAAAGACGATGGATGTTTCCCTCTGTTTCAGGATCATCAGCCATTGAAAAGAAGGGTTCAGACATAACAAAAGTACCCATTCCACTGCTAGTTCTACCTGTTCCATCGTCTAGTTTTTCTATCCAGGATCCTTTTCTAGCTCCAGTTCCGCTGGTGGTTCTAATTGTTGCCAGACCATTATTATTTTCTAATTCTACGACACTCCAAGCTGATGCTTCTGGAGATGGATGGGCAAAGGCACGGGTGTTTTCCCATTTAGCATTTTTACCAGCTTCTGGGTTGTCACATAAAAACGCATAAATCAATGAATCAGTGTACGAGACAGCGCAGTAACTTGGTACTATGAGTCTGCCATTTTCGCAACGTATGCCATTACAAAAAGCACCGCATCGTGTATATTTTTGTCCACAATCTTTTATCATTTCGTTTCTAATATTTGTTTGAGCTGTTACATTAATGGCGCCTTTAGATGTATCAACAAAATATTCACTATCTAACCCAACCCATGACTTACCATAGTTATCACTGTAAATAGCATAAACGTATGCGCTACTGAAACCCTGATCAATGGTTACGAGTACCCAGAGTCTATCATTTTTATCTACAACCCATGTTCCACTAACACGGCAGTTATCTGGGAATCCACGAACTCCATCCAGAAACGGGTACAAGGCTGACCATGTTTTTCCATTGTCGTGACTGACCTTATAATAGTTGTCACAATAGGTGAAATCCCCACCCATGCTACCGCTTATCCTATAAAATATATACCCGTTGTTTGCGGTACAGGCTATGGTTCCTTCAGCTGTTGTATAACCATTTTCACCGAGACAGCCACCTTTCGCGAAAGGACCATTATTGACTTCATTTATTGAAACAATTGAAAACTCCTGAGTCCATGCATCATCAATGAAAGGGCCATAACCACCGGAGTTGCTTTCCAAAGTATAGCTCTCCAGAAAATTGTTGTCTTTTTTAATGTTAATTGGGATAACATCGTTGATTATTTTACATAGGCTTTTGGGTGTTTTGGTTTTTGGCATACTTACTTTTAGGGCATCTGACCAGGTGCTCTGTTCTCCGTTTTCATCTTCTGCTTTGACTTTAACCTGATATTCGCCCTCTGAATCCCAGCTGTGACTGGTTGTAACAGGTTGCCCTGATGGATAGAAGGTTGTCCATTCATCTACAATGCCATCATTGTTCCAGTCCCATCCATATTTAACATTGTCATTATTTGGATCTGTTGTAGATGTTGTATAATCATATGGTGCGCCTGTTTGACCTTTTTGTTTCCCACTTGGTTTTTCCGGTTGTAATGGCGGGCTGTTAAGAATTTCAACTGTGACAGGCTGTGACCAGCCGCTTTCTTTTCCATGTTCATCACGAGCTTTAACAAGTATTTGGTATTCTCCGTTGTTCTCCCATGTATGTGATGCTGTAGCTGTCTGACCTGATTTTATAGGGTCTGTCCAAGTTGTTTTATCGTCTCCCCAGTTGAAACAATATTGTATTTTGTCATTATCAGAGTCTGTTGATCTTGCAGTATAAGTATATTCTATCATGGGTTCTCCATTTGTTGGACCTGATAGAATCTCTGGTATACTCGGGGCATTGTTGTTATCATTTATCATGAAATCAGATGCATCAAATTTTAAAAAACTATATTTTGAGTTAGGTTTTGTACTAACTGCACTTCCAGTTCCATAAAAGAATCGTATTATGTTATTCTTGTAATTCAAAGCCGGTTGTGCAAAGGCTATACCCGTAACAAGGTTATCAGTCTCCCGTACTATTAATGTATCATCTGACCATGTTTTACCATCATTTTTGCTTACTTTTACAAAAATCTCGTTATCTACGCCATATAATAGAACCAGGTAATCTTTTGTTACACCGCATGCAACAGCAAACTCGTTATCAATGGTTTTCTCCCATATTTTATTCCAACCATAGCTTTCCTTTACATAAAGATAAAAATCGGCGGGATTATAATACTGGTTAACAAGCATGTAAGATTTCCCACTAGGGGTGATACCAAGATTTGGTCCTCCACTGCGAGAGTTTATACCATCTTTAATGCCGTCTAATGGGATATCAGCATTTTTTGAATATTTAATGGGAAATGTATACGAATCCCCTTTACCATTTACTAGGGTGTTACCACCAGTTGTTACGCGGATATATGGGAAGCTGCCGAAACAAGCTGATTTTTTATGGTTCCATTGATAGCTCAAGGTGAGGAAACCACAGTTATAACGCGGGTCAACACGAGCCCAGGTATAACAGGGTGTAATAGATGACCCATAGACCATTTCTCCAAGTAGTATCTCTCTATTAATCAATGGTTCACTGAAGTCATATTTTGAATATTGTTTTTGCTGGGTCCCAGTAGATGGTGTATCGTTTGGGCCGTTTCTATAAAACAGATTTACCTTGTCTCCAAGAACTATGACTGTGGGGCATAGCTGCCCATTACCCGTTGCATAGTTGTCAAGTAGTAAATCATAACCCGTGTAATCTGTTGTACAATATGATGTTTTTGATTTGTAAAGATCTAATGGTTCAATATGTGCATACCCGCCGCATGTGGCCCAGATGTATCCATCTTTATCTATTTGAACTGTAAAACCTGAATGATCACTGGTTTTCAAATCCTTGAATTCAAAAGATCCGGATTTGCCTCTATCTTCATCCATCCATACAATCCATGGGTCGAAACTACTGTCACCGCTTGATATAATTGAGAAACCGTTATAATTATAAGCGGTTCCATATGAGACACGTTCTGGATGAAACAGGTTGTAATCATTAGTTATATCATATTGTGTTACATCTTTATGTTTCCAGAAATTGTTGTTTGAGATGCTGTTTTGGTTTTTTTCTAATGTTTTATTTTCTGTTTCTTTTTTTGTTTTTAACGCGTTTGTACCTATGCAGCTTGTCATTAACAGCGTGATTAAAATTCCAATTACGATTATTTTTTTTCTCATCCTTTTTTCCTCCTACTTTTTAAAATTATATGATACTAAGAATATTTTTTAGAAAATAAAAAAAATTAAAGAGTGGCAGCCCGTTATATCAGGCTGAATAGCTCCTGCAATAATGGGAATCGATACATCATTTTGAAAAAGAGCCCATACGGGTTACCTGGCATCTTGGTTTTTGGCATGCTTATATCATAAGTATTCCAATCGCTCACCGCACCATAGACATCCTTTGCCTTAATTTTTATTTTATAATCACCGGGAATCAGCCATTTATGGGTTATTGTTTGTTCTTTCCCTGAGCCATGCTGTCCTTTCCATCCACTATCTGTTCCATCGCCCCAGTCAATTAAGTAATATAGAGCGTCCCCTTCTGGATCATTTGTAACAAAAGTATAGGTATGCTCCTCTCCGGATTTTGCTTTAACTGGTCCATTAATCGTTGGTGGTTCTGGCGGTAATGTATTTGCTACTTTTACATTGTCGAAACCCGCTCGCCAAACATCATATGCATATCCTTGTATGTTGATGTATAGCCTTATCTTCAAAACGTTACTTTCGTCAAATAATGCTTCTTTAACCCATCCACTATTATATTCATTTCCCATCACTCGATATTTATCAGGATGAACTTGAATTTGATTCGTCCATTTTCCATCACCGATTCGACCTTTTGCCAATGTTGTAACCTTACCTCCTTCGTCAGTACTATCAAGGAAATAAAGCCAATCTTGGAATCTATAATAGGCAATATGGATCCAGTTGTCACCATTTGAAATTTCAAGATGCAGAGTACCTGCTCTAGATGCACCTGAGAAGTATGTTATAAAATCTGTCATAACAATGAAAGCTCCATTTTGTGGTAGTGGACATTCGAACTCTTTGCTTTCTATTCCTTCATATAGAACAGGTCCTTCATGTGTTTCTTTAAGTTCAAATTGTGCCATCTGATAATCTTCTTTCCAGATTCCATCACTGTAAAGTTCTGTCCATAAATTGGTATCTATTATGTTATCATCGAAGTTGTCAATAAATTTCATACTTCCGGCTAAATTATCATTGGTTGCTTCATCTGCTTCTTTTTTTATTCCTACTGCCGAGGCCACACTAAGACCAGTCAACAGGAATAAAACTACTACCCCTATACATATTATTTCCTTTCTCATTTTATTTTTTTCACCTCTTCTTTTTGCCCATATTATTTTCTACATTCAAGTATATAAAAACTTTTATTAAAAAGTGGTGCAAACATAGAATAAACTGATAAAAAATTATTATTCTGAACAAAAATAAGAAAAACTATAGATTTAAAATAAAGATTTATTATTTTATAGGAGCTTGTTATAAAAAAAGAAAAAGATGGGTTTTATTTTTATATAAAGTTGAACAGCCCATGTAACACTGGGAAACTGTATAAAAACCTGTTAAACAACCCAAATAGGTTGTTTGATGCTTTGGTTTTTGGCATACTTACTTCAAGAGTTGACCAATCACTTACCGCGCCACAGACATCTTTTGCTTTAATTTTTATTTTATAATCGCCCTGGAAAAACCATTTATGAGTTATCGTTTTTTCTTCTCCTGAGCCGTACTTCCCTTTCCAGCCACTATTGGTTCCATCACCCCAGTCAATATAATAGTAGAGCTGGTCATTATCTGGATCATTTGTAACAAAAGTGTAAGTATGTTCATCTCTTGCTTTTGCATTAGATGGCCCATTAATGGTAGGCGTTTCAGGCAGGTGAGTATTTACAAAATTTACATTGTCAAAACCAGCATGCCATAAAAGGCCTTTTAATTCTCCACCTAGTACAATATAGATCCTTACTTTTAATGTCGGATTTAGGTCAAATAATGGATCTTCCACCAAGCCGCTGTCATATTTTTTTGCCGTTACTCGATATCCATCTTGACTGATTTGAATAGTATTAGTCCATTTACCATCAAATAATCCTTCATCTTCTGTAAGTACTGTTCTAACCTCATCATTGCTATCTCGATAATATAATCTATGTCGCCATCTCCAATATGCTATGTGAACCCAGTTTTCACCATCTGTTACCTCTAAAAATATTGTTCCAGTGTTTGATTCAGACTTTCCCATGACCGTGACAAAGTCAGCTGATGCTATTACTACTGCATCATCCTCTAGTGTGCATTCAATTTCTTTGCTTTCTATACCCTCATAAGTATTAGTTTTACCACCGGTTCCTGTTTCTGTTGTTGTAAATTCGCATCTTTTATTTTTTTCCGCCCAGGTACCATCGCTATAAACTTCTGTCCATTTGTTAGTATCTATCGCATTATCATCGAAATCGTCCGAAAAAGTCAAAGAACTTCCAAGCCCGTTACTTGCTTCTTTTTTTATTCCCACTGCTGAAGTCATATTTAGACCCATCAACAGGAATAAAACTACTACCCCTATACATATTATTTCCTTTCTCATTTTATTTTTTTCACCTCTTCTTTTTGCCTGTATTATCTTCTGTTTTTAAGTATATAAAACTTTTAATTAAAAAGTGGTGCAAACAAGGAATGAAAAGACTGAAAATTTTGAGTTTGAACAAAAATAATCTAGATAATAATTGAAAATGACTTATTGATTGCTTTTTCGGTTATTTCACCGATATCGATTTTACTCTCCTCACTAATTATCTTCTCAGGTTTAGCCATTGTCGCTGGTTTTTTTGGCACCGCTGAACAAGGGTCTTTTTTTTGTATTGAAATATCATATGTCCCGATTTCTTTTGCTATGTTTATGATTTCTTGTTTATCCATCCCGATTAGTGGTCGTAGTACCGGCATGTTTATGACTTGTTCTATGGTTTGTATATTTTGTAGTGTCTGTGAGGCTACCTGACCCAGGCTGTCTCCCATTATGATTGTGTCTGCTTGTTCTTTTTGTGCTATTTTTTCAGCATATCTTAGCATCATTCTTTTACAAAATATGCAGGTGTATTTTTTGTCACAGTTTTGCTGAAAAGTTTTTAGGCTGTTTCCATGTGGAATGATATATGTTTTTATGGGTTGTTTTGTCATTTTTTTCAGATGTCTGGCTAGTTTTAGAAAAACCTGTTTTTCCCGTTGGTCTGTGTATGGTTTTGTGTCTACATGTACTAGTATTATGTTTTTGGTTTTTTTACTCATTAAAAAAGTTGCTACTGGTGAGTCTATCCCGCTGGATATCAATGAAACTGTTTTCATGTGGTTTCATTGGTTATATAATCTAGGTATTCTTTAAGTCCTCCGATTATTGGTAGTACGATTATGTCTGGTAATTCGTAGTTGTGTAGTTGTTTGATTCTTGTTATGGTTTTTTTGACATTACTGTCTGTGGTTTTAGCGATTATAGCTATTTCCTGTGTGTTTTCTATCTTTCCTTTCCATCTGTATGTGGATTCTATGTTTGGTATGATGTTTACACAAGCTACTAGTTGTTCTTCTACCAGTGTTGCGGCTATCCTCCGGGCGTCTTCTATATTGTCAAATGTGGAGTATATTGCTGCTACCATTATTTTTTTCTCCTCCCCACTGTAGTGGTATAAGGTGGTTTGTGGTTTTAAGTGTTTTGTATGGTTTTTTATCATAATAACAAAATTTTTCAATATTTTTTATTACATAACAAAAACTAGATTTTTTTCACATTTTCCCAAAAAATTTGTTACCATAGTAACGGATATTATAAATACAAACAGATTTTAATGTTATAAAGAGGGAAAAAATGAAAGTAAAAACTCTGTTTGCACTAGTAATTATAGTGCTTTTTATTGGAGTAAGTTTTTTACCGGTATGCTCAAGTATTAAAGCAACTGTGAAAGAAAAAATGAACAATGAGGAATCCACTGATGGATTTGAATTCATGGAAGGTAGAACATACATCTGGGGTTACACCAAGGACGGGGACTCTGCTGTAAACGGTGCCTTAGTTAAACTCAGACCACAGTGGCAACTTGGAGATGGATTAAAGTATATCGACTATAACCTTCAATGTACCTCATATCATGACCAAAAATACGGCAAAGCATTTTATGTGCTAGATTTAACATCTTTGGAGGATAAATGGCCTTTTGAAAGGGATGTTGTTTTGAAAGGAATCGCTCCGTTCTATGAACCTGATACACAGATATTTCCAATCAACCAGGGCGAGAAAAACAGGATGGATCTTGATTTATTCTGGATAGGTTTTATATCAAAATCCACTGAGAAACAACTCTCATTATACAACATTTTACAGGCTAACTTTCCGTTTCTATCCGTATTGCTAAACAGATGCTGTTAGTTCAAACCTTAAAAAAATAATTTTTTTCTTTAAAAATATTCAACATATCCGAGTTTCATAATTAAATCAACAATGCTTTCAAGTGATCCATAGAAAAGATGGCTATTACATTTGCAGTCTGTACATCCAAATCTTTGTATGTTTTTTAGTTTTTTATTTAATTTTTCTGCTATTTTGCATTCCTCTCTATGCTGATTTTCTTTGTAAAAAACATTTTTGATTTCAGCATGTCTTAGTAAATAGTCGATATGCCAATGGGTTTTTTTATTATGTCTAAGATGACGTTGCACGCGTTGTTCAATACCATTCATAGCGCTACCAACATATGCATAGTATCCTTTTTTGAAAAAAAGTTTTCCAAGTCTTCCAACTTGGATGTTTTTATCCTCATATAGATGTATCAAAAGTATGTAGCTTCCTTTCATAGTTTATTTATTATTTTGTTTATATCTTTCATGAAACCCGTGCTTGTTAATTGTTTTGGATTGCCTATAGAATTTTCAAGGTCATGATCAAAATTTATAGATCCAAGAAAACTCATATCCATGTTTTTTACAGTTTCCTGCACAAGACGGGATGGGTTCATTTTCATGTTTTCTATGACACCAATGGTTGGTTGTTTAAGCTCCTTTAGCATTTTCAAAAGCTTGATTACGGCGTTTAACGCAACCTTTGAAGGGGTGCTTACAACGAGGAACTCGGTGTTTTTCACAAGACGCAGTATTTCCAATGTTTCATCGCCTATACCGGGTGGCATATCAATAATTAGGTAGTCTAGTTTCCCCCATTGAGTTATTGCTAGTAGTTCTATTATTATATTTGAGATGTCCATACCCCGGAATGCACTGGGTTTATCCTCTGTGAAGAAAACTATGCTCATAAAACTGATACCATCAATAAGGGGTGGTATGATCCCTTTATCTTCCTCGGGGAAATCATATTTTTTAACACCTAGTATTACATGTGAGGAGGGGCCATACAAATCAAGATCCAACAGCCCAACCCTGTGTCCTTTTTTTGAAAGGTTCAATGCTAGCGTTGATGCTACAAGGCTTTTTCCTACCCCACCCTTACCACTTGCTACAGAAATAATTCGTTTAATGTTACTTAGTCTTTTATCAATAACACTAAGTCTAACATCCATCTTTATCTGTCTTCTCCCCATTTATCTATGAATTCCCTCGCGGTTTTCCTTGTTTTAGGGCTTTCACTGTCCAGTTGTTTTTTAACAAAACCAATTATCTCATGTTTTTTTTCAGCGTTCTTGTAAAAATCTGAGAAAGATTCAATAACTGCTGCCTTTACAAGTTCAACTTGTTTACCGGGATATATCTTCTCGATGTTAAGCAGTAAATCAGTGATTTTTCTTTCAAGTTTTGGTTTATTATTAACGATCTTCCCAGAGGATTTCATGATGTATATTGGTACGACTGTTTTTTCACTTTTTAGATTGCTATAGTATTCATCAAAAATTTTTTCGAATTTTTTCCCAGTGTCAACAGCGGTTAGACTCGCTATTAGTAAAACCGCGCTCATTTTATGATACTGGTTATCACTTCTAAGATGTTCTATGAAGAAATCCCAATGTGGATATAACAAGTCTGGTTTTTTTTCAGAAACAATGTCTAGCACCTTGAAACAATTATATCTATACGTCTCATTCTTAGATATTAGACCTTCTAAAAGATGATTTATCATGTCAGGTTTCTTCATAGTTTTTTTAAAATATGTTTGTGGGTCAATGTCTTTGTTTAACAGATCAGAGATCATTGTTATTTTTCTCCTTTTATTTGTAGTATTGATACGCCTCGTCCTGTTTTAATTTCGAAATCAGGGCTACCACATTTAGGACAACGACTGTGTACTAGTGCAACCTCAGGTATGAAATGTATTGATTCGCTTTCGTCATCTTTTAGTTTTTTCTTCATATCCTGATAGCTCCAACGGTGTTTGCAGTTGTTGCATTCCAGCTGGCTTTCCTCGGTTTTGATTTTGATTTTTGTGTTTTGTAGTTTTCCTTTTTGTTCTTTTATGATTTCATCTAGTGCGAATTCAAAGATATCCTGCTCGATCTGCTGCAGTTCCCCAAGGGCTATTGTGATCTCCTTTATTTTTTTCATTTTTTCTTTTTCTGCTGCTTCAACTGCTGCGGTTAGTATTGATTCTGCTAGTGCCCATTCATGCATAATGAGAACTGGATAAACAGATACTTAGTTTAAACCTTACTGTAGAAAACCTAAAAAACAGTAGGTGAATAACGGTTTTTAATGAAATACAACAAAAAAGAGTTACTAAGCCGGAAGATCAAACATATCGATATTGAGAAATTCAACAGTGTTCCACTAGTTGAATCCTTTGATGATATGGCATTTCAGTCTCGTAATCTTGCTCGTGCCTGTAACATTTATGACACCATGCTAAAGGATAAAGATTGCACGGTTATCCTTTGCCTCTCGGGTTCATTGGTTAGTGCAGGATTAAAAAATATCTTTATCGACCTAATCAGAAATAACATGGTTGACATTGTTGTCAGCACTGGTGCGGTTGTTGTTGATCAGGATTTCTTCGAAGGACTTGGTTTTCATCATTACCATGGTTTCGTAAACGCTGATGATAATGAACTACGGGAGCTTATGGTTGATCGTATTTATGACACATTTATTGATGAGGAGGATTTGCGTGTTTGTGATATGACTATTAAAAAGATCGCGGATGGTTTGAAACCTGGTGTTTATTCCTCTCGTGAGTTTATCTTTGAAATGGGACGATATCTTAAAAATCATGATAAGAAATCTGAATCATTTGTTTATGAGGCATTTAGAAAAGAGGTGCCGATTTTCTGCCCAGCGTTTTCTGATAGTAGCGCTGGTTTTGGCCTGGTGTTTCATCAACATGAAAACAAAACAAGTAATGTCGCTATAGATTCCGTGAAGGATTTCCGTGAACTAACAGAGCTTAAGATTAAATCCAAAGAATCAGGGCTTATTATGATCGGTGGAGGTGTGCCAAAGAATTTTGTTCAGGATACTGTGGTCGCAGCTGATATTCTTGGTGTGGATTCTCCTATGCATAAGTATGCTGTGCAGCTTACTGTTGCTGATGAACATGATGGAGCGCTTAGTGGTAGTACTTTGAAGGAGGCAAATAGCTGGGGCAAGGTTGATTTAGGACATGAACAAATGGTTTATGGAGAGGCAACATTGACGTTTCCAATTCTAGCAAGCTATGTTTATCATAAGGGATCCTGGAAGAGTAGGAAAGAAAAAAGGTTAAATCAGGTTTTTTTATGAAAAATTATTTAAAAAAAACTACTGATAACCCTTAATAACTATTATTGTTTCATTTGTACTGGATGGAAGCCGAAAATGGAGGAAATGAAAAACTCTACCCTAGTTAAATACATAATTAACGCATTGTATAACGTCGCTAGTAGACGTACCACTGGCAAGTTCGCTGATGAAACCATAGGTTCCTCCATCAGAACTCTTGAGCGTAAATACAACTTTCTAAGCTATGTGAACATCAACCAGAAAGAACTAACAGAAGGAGGCTATGCTGTAACAGTTTCACCAGACATCGAGGAGGTCCATACAGGTCGCCTTGGTAAAGCTATTGAATCACTCATACGTGTAGTATACAATGATCTTGCCGATGATGCAGGATTGTATTTTGTAACAGAATTCAAAGAACTCGCAGGTGAAACAGTACTACGCCATTTAAAAGGAATGGAAATCGACCTAGACGAGGTGCAACTAGAACAACATCATGCTTTTCGTCGTCGTGAACGAAAAAAAGAAATAGAAACCGCTGCTAAGACTGGAAAACTAAACCGTCAGAGACCAGAAAACCTAATAGGTTACACATGGGGCACTGTCTCCTCATGGAAACATGAACCCGGTAGCAAATACTGCACTTTGTATGACAAGGCAGGACATGTCCTAGACAGATTAAACCTGGATCGTATAATTCAGAACTATGTAGAAAAACTCTCAGGATACACAGATGTTGACATCCGAGAAATAGAAAAAGAATCACAGGTTTATGAGAAAGAATACAAACTACTGCAACTTATGCTTGAAAGAGACATGGATGCAGAAACCGCGCAACACATGCTTAAAATATCCAAGGAAGAACTAAACAACATGATAAAAAAACTCTCAGAGATGGAAATGCTACATTTCGTAAACTTTGACACATTAGAGATCACGGAAACGGGTATAGATTATTTAACAAAAAAAAACGAAATAAAAAGAAAAAAGTGAAATATTTCCATAAATTCCATTACTAATTTTTTATTTTTTTCTTCTTTTAGGGGAAATAATTATTGCCACTGCAAAAGACACTGCTGAAACAATAACAATCGATGCACCAACCGGGAAACCAGAAACAAGGGAGAAATAAAAACCAATAAAACAACAAAAAATGCCGATCAATGGTGAGAAAACCAGTATTTTTTTAAAATCAAAGAAAAACTGATAAGCAGTACTAGTCGGGTTAATAATAAGAGCAAAAACCAGAAGGCCACCCACGATATTTAATGAGAGAGAAACAGCCACGCCTGTAAAAAAAAGTATTATGAAATAGAAAATTTTTGTGTTTATCCCTGATGATTCAGCGAGTTTACGATTAAACATAATCGAAAAAAGCTCTTTATAAAACAATATTATGAAAACAACCATCAGGAAACCTAGGAGCGATAGAAGAATAATATCAAAATAGCTTACAGAGAAAATACTCCCCCATAGAATGCGAAGAGCTGTACCACTGGTCGCCTGACCAGGTTTCATATGAAGAAAAATAAAAGCCAAGGCTATCAGCAACGAAAACATGAAACCAATTACTATGTTACTTTGCAGACGTGCTTTCTCAGCAAGAGGACCAAGGATTAACGCTGTTCCAAATGCAAACAATAAAGCCCCGAATAGTGGGTTTATAGAGATCATAAGACCAAAAGCTGCCCCAGCAAAGGCTGCATGGCTCATGCAGTAACCAATACTGCTAAGGTTCATTCTCACTACGAAAACACCCATGGTGGAACAGACAAAACCTGCGAGAACCGCCCCGATTATTGATGTTAAAAGTAGGCTTATTGGGAGATCGATCATTATTTTCCACCATTATTAAACAGATTATTCACAATTGATGATTCTAGAGCATTGTTTTTTTGCCCATCAAGGACTATTTTTCCCTTGTCTAAGACGATGATACGGTTGCAGTTTTCTGGTATCATTTTTAGGTTATGCAACACGAGAACAACAGTAATTTTGTGTCTTTCATGAAGACGGTTGAAGAGTGTCTGTATCTGAAGGCAGGATGCATGATCTAGATTTGAGAACGGCTCATCTAAAAGTAGTAATTGTGGTTGTTGAGCGAGAGCACGGGCGATGATTATTTTCTGAAATTCACCACCGGAGAGTTTACCAATGGGGCGGCCGGCGAAATCAATCATACCTACAAGCCCTATACTGTACCAGACCTTATCCCAGTCTTTCTGTGAGACGAAACGTAGTAGACCGATTTTCCCAGAACGTCCTGACATTACAACATCTTTACAGAGAAAAGGAGCCAGGGGGTCTATCTCATAATTCTGAATCACATACCCCGTCTCAGAGCGGATAATTGATTTATTTTTGTTGATTTCTTTCCCGAAGACAAAACCTTTGCCACCAGTATAGGGTAGTAGTCCGTTGATTGTTTCAAGAAGTGTGGTTTTTCCTGCACCATTGGGTCCGATTATTGATACGAATTCACCAGGGGAAATATTCATGTTTATGTCTTTGATTACAGGTATGCGTTCTCCCTCATATATCGTGGAAATGTTTCTGAGATCGACAGTGTAACCATTTTTTTCCATATTTTTTATTCCTTTATCTGAAAAAGTTCCTCATCAGACATTTCATAAACTTTTATTGAAAAGGTTTCAATGTTGTCATCGTTGATTTCTGTGTCAATTTTATCGTGGATATTATTTTTTAGGGTGATGCTTATTTTTTTCCCGTTTTTATCTAAAAAATCAGCTGTTGGTTTTTTTTGGTTTTCAACCCGTATGTTTCCTTTGCCCATTGTGCATCCTGAGCTCATTTGTATTCCATCAATTATACATGAAATCGGGGGGGTTGTTCCTGTGTATACAGTTGCTTTTTTTCCAAAGGGATCTTTTCCTAGTTTCTGGTTTGCTATTTTTCCCATCTTGTATCCTATCACGGCGTAGGGGCCTAGGTGTCCATGGAAGTTTTTTATTTGTTCCAGTGTTTGATTCATAAATAAAACCTTTTTTTATTTTCTTTTGTACATTATGAAGAGTATTATTGTTAGTATGATGAATGCTAATGCGATAAAAACTGTGATATCTCGTTGCATTTGTGTCTGTGATATTTCTTGTGTGAGTGCTGATATTTCTCCTTGTTTGTAGTTGTATGTGTCTATTCCTTGTATGAGCTGGTTTGTGTTGTATGTGATCATGTCCAGGTAGTTGTCTGTTCCAGGTATTGCTTCTGGGAAGTTGGTGAATATTATGTGTGATATCCCGGTTTCTGATGCTATGTGTGCCCCGTAGTCTGTTCCGCTTTGCAGGTTGTCTATTATTGCGTAGACATCGTTGTTGCCTATTGTGTTTATTATGTCTATTTCGTCTTGTGCTGAGAGTCCTTGTGGTGGTCCGTAGCTGTAGACCACGTTTAGTCCTAGCCATTCTAGGAAGTCTTCTTGCCATTGCATACATATGATGGGTGTGTTTTGATAGTTGAAGGTTTCAACTAGTTGTTTCAGGTTGCTTGATGTTGTGTCTATTTGTGTTAGGTAGTTTTCTGTGTTGGTTTGTATCGTGTTTTCTTGTTCCGGTAGTATTTGTTGTAGTTGTTCTGATAGATGGTTTACATATGTTTTTGCACCTGTAGGTATGTTCCATTCTCCCAGATCTTTACATTCGATTATTTCGCAATCCGTGTTATATGCAAGTAGGTCTGCAAGCCATGGCTCCTTCTTAGCGTCTCCAAATGAGATCAATATGTCTGCGTTGATGATTTTGCTTACATCTCCTGGCGTGGTGTCGTAGAATGCTGGGCATACACCGGCGGGCATGATGTATTCGATGTTTACGTTTTCTGTTATGAGGTTCGCTGTGAAATCTGATAGTATTGAGTTTGTGCAGATTATGTTCAGGTTGTTTTCTTCAGCTGATATGTTTATTGTGCATATTGTTGTTAAAAAAACAATTGCTATGAGTAGTATTTTCTTCTTCATGGTATCACGTTTTTATTTTTTGTAACACCCTTTATTATTGCTCCTGTTAAAAGCTTTTTGGTGCCACAAAATATATAATTGTGCTACGAATACCTATTAAACGTGCCACCCATGACAGAAAAAATAACCAGATTTGGAGTAAGCATAGAACCAGAACTACTCAAAAAATTCGACAAAAACATCAAAAAAGAAGGATACACAAACCGCAGCGAAGCAATAAGAGACATGATAAGAAAAAACCTGATCACACAAAAACAACAAGACCCAAACACCCATGCAATAGGAACACTAACCATGATCTACGACCACCACACAGGAAACCTAACCAACAAACTACTAGACCTACAACACGACCACACCAAAGAAATACTAACAACCACACACGTACACATAGACCACCATAACTGCCTAGAAGTACTAGTACTAAAAGGAAAAAATGGCAACATACAAAAACTAGCAGACCAAATCAAAGCACAAAAAGGAATAAAACATGGAGAACTAGTAATAACACAAAGCAACCCATAAAAAGGTTTATTCTTTATTCATCGCCTTGTTAAGCTCTTCAACAAACTTTTTAACATCAACACCATGAACCGCTGCGATATCCTTAATCTTCTCAAAAGATGCAGCGATACAACCAATACATCCCATGCTGTACCTTGCAAAAACAGGGATAACCTCAGGATGTTTATCTAACACTTCTTTTATGTTCATATCCTCAGTGATTTTTCCGCAACTCATAATTTATTCACCTAACAAATTAAAAAGCTGTTAACAAGCCCCTTGCATATAATACTTACCCTGTCAAAAAACGTGTGAGGAGATAACCGGACGGAAAAAAGTTCCGGGAGGAGAGGGTGCAAAAAGAGCAGAACACATTTTGGGGAACCGTCCGGTGGGACTACTCTACAAAAAACCATACAGTAAACATAGTATTTAAACAAAAACAATAGTTCATTGAAAGTATTATTAGAAAATACCTAATTCTATATTTGATAAAAAATGGATGATATAACTCTTGTAACTATCATTTTCATTACCATTGGAATGGCAGAAATCCTACAGGGAATCCCACTTTTATATAAAAAAATCAAGCCAAACTGGTTATTTGGTTTTAGACTTCCGAGCACTGTTTCAAACGAAGAAATCTGGTATAAAGTAAACGAACATGTGGGGAGGGGGTTAGTATACGCAGGAAGTATTGTAGTAATTGGTAGTTTATTCCTGTCAGTATTTAATTTAAACTTAAATGAAAAAGTATGGATTCTAGTAATTATATTAGCAGTACCGCTGAGTGCTGTTTTAATAAGTGGATTTCTTTATCTAAAAAAAATTGTAAAAAAATAAAAAAAGAAAGAGAGTGGTATTCTGAAGCTTATTTTTATTGCGTCGGTGGGTTAACTGGAGGAGTTTGCGGCTGCATCGGAACAGCATGAGGGGTAGGTAAAGCTTGTTTTTGTTTTATAAAAAGCATTATTCCTGCAATTAGTGCAAATATTGCTCCAATAATCATTAGATACCAAGCATATCCAGGACCCATTGATGTCTCACTGCCACCTTCACTTACACTGTACCAAAAACCCATATTAGCTTCTCCAGCTGTAGTACCATACAATTCGGTTTGTGCTTCAAGATAGCTTGAAAAACCTGTCATAAATAGAATTGGGGCGAGTAACACAAGGATAAACACAATTATTGCAAAAATACCGCCAATCATTTGTAGTTTTGGTTTAAAAATGCTTGTTACTGCAAAAACAAGAGCGATTATAGTAAATATCAGAGCTATAATTGTAATGATAAAGACATTTCCTATGGCATCAATGAAACTAGTATCCATACCAGCTGCCTCATATTGTTCTCTAATGTCAGATAATTCCACGGATTGTTCTGAGGTTTGACCAGCCATCACTGATTTTCCATCCATCCTTGTTAGATATATATTGGAATCACTTTCCATATCCATGGTTCCAGAAGATATTTTCATATGACTTGTATACCAAGAACCGATAAGTCCAATTATGACAAACACCAACACCAAAATTGTAAAAACCATCCCTATTACATTCTTTTTCATGAGATATCAAAACAATTAATAGTTATAAATAATCGTCGAAAAATATTATAATTATATATCAAAAAGAACCTGAACATTACATGGTTTTGTTTTCTTCACACTAAGCATATGATAAGTAACAGCTTTAACCTCGGTTTCAATTTTATGTTTAGATACACTTATTTTCTCCCCGAAAACCGTCGCTGAGAGTTTATTGTTTTTCTCATCAAGGTTTACCTTGAAGAAACCAAAAACCAGGTTGTTAGCACTATGCAGAAAAAGTAGCTCTGAAAGCCAGTCTACTAGTAACTGTTCAAGGTCATCTGCTTGTAGTTCTATGTTGTATTGTCCTGTGTTTTCAATTTCTGAGTTATTAGCGATGACATTGAACATTCCCCTGGCTGCATTTTCAAAAGCCTCAGACAGGGTTTTACCATAGGCTTTTACACCAACATCTGCTGTGTGATCAATGAGTTCGAATGTTTTCATAGTTATTACCATATTTTTTGTTAAAACAAGCCGAGGTTTGGAATTGTTTTTTTCTATTTGAATTTTTGCAGAAAAACTAGGTTATTGGTTTTTTCAATTTTTCTGGCATAATGGAAAAAGCTACTATTTGAATCACTGCAGCGATCAATAAGAAGATTCCACCTATCACGGGCAGTGTCTGTACGTTTAATATCTCAGCTATGATGAAAAGCGGTAGTATTAATGATGTCCCAGCGATGTACAGTGGTCCAATGGTGTTGAACATGGTGTTTTTTTCATATTTTGCTAGATGTTTGAAGCTTCTGGTGAGAAAACATGCTGCAACTATCAGTATGCATCTGGCAATTATGCCAACGGTTATTAATACTATAAGATAAATCGTACTAGTAACCGATGGGTTTTCGTTTATAGATGCCAGGATGATAAACGGCATGCATAATGCTACTATCCAGAGTATTGAGTATAGGAAGTAGCTTGTGAATATTGTATCATTTTTTGTTTCATCTGAGATGAATTTCATGGATATTAGTACTATGAGTATTCCTGTTATGAAAAATATTATCATTATTATGAAACTGAAAGTGTTTGTATCATCAAATCTTAAGAAGAAGTTTATTAAAACTCCGATGAATACTAGAAGTGAGCCCATTATACCCATCATTTTTGCTGTGGTCATATCTGTCATATGTAAAAGTATAAGATAGTTATTTAATAATATTACTATGATAAAAAAACAGGGGAAAAAAATATTGTTTTTTACATGTTCAGATAGTTAAGTGATTGTAGTTGCTGTAAAAAAAGAAAAAGCCGTTGATCTATGTTGTCCTCCTTGGGGAACTGTTTTTTCACCTTGGTAAGTATTTGTTTCACTGTTTTTTTCCCATCGCATTGCTGCCATACAAGGCTTCCTAGTTCGTCCAATTTAGCATTGAATGTTTCATCCTTCCGGATGGTTTTACAAAGGGATTTCCCGAGGTTACTTTCGAATTTTTGAACCTTTATCTCCACTAGTCCCTCAGAGTTAACCTTCCATTCAAACTGATTGAGTTTAGGTTTGTACTGTAGAAACTCATCCACTGTTGGCAGTCTTTGTTTTTTTGGTTTACTCTTTCTCTTTAGCATACATATGCCTCAATGGGACGTACGCCAGGAGTAATGCAATGAATAACCATATTAGTATTGCTGGTAGTATTGGTGGGAAGTCGAATACAGCAAGGTTGACTCCTCCTATTATAAGGAATGCAACTATGACGCCCATTAATGCCTCTCCAGCGATTAATCCTGCAGTGAGAAGCAAACCTGTTCTTATAATTTTTTCCTTGGGTTTCACATCAGTTTGCTTGATGGCAAGTTCCCAATCACTGATCTCCTCCTCTTCAGCACCTCCATATTTCTTCTCAATGACTTTGTTAGTAACATGACGTACTATTCCACCGAAAAAGATTGGTACGCTAAGTGTGAATGGTAAATATATACCAATGGCTACTGGTAGAACTGGTAACTCTATGAGTATTAGCACAAATGCTAGTACGGCTCCTGCGAGTACAAATGGCCATACCATCCCGCCACCGAGTACTCCCTCAACGATTCCACTCATTAGAAATGCTTGTGGTGCTGGTAGGTTTGTGCTACCAATATGATACGCTTGGTCAAGTGCTTGGACAACCAAGGCTAGGATTGGCGCAGCAGCTAGTACTCCTATCATCTCAGCTATCTGCTGATTACGAGGTGTTGCTCCAATCATTTGACCACAGGTCATTGACTGTAATACATCCCCTGAGATGGCTGCAGCACAACAGATAACTGCCGCGATAAGAATCGCTACACCATAGGCTCCAATGTTTCCAGAAAGCCCAAATCCTAAAAGTATTAATGATGTAATCAATAGTACTGATACGGTTACACCAGAGATCGGGTTATTAGATGAACCCAGAAGTCCTGCCATGTAACCTGCGATAGCACTAGCAACGAAAGCAAATAATATTGCGAACACTGCCATTATTCCTGATATGGCCCATTCGCTTGAGATATAACCATAAACCAGAAAGATTGGAATAGAAAGGGCACCAATCGCTAGGAATACGAATTTGAAGTTTATATCCTGATCGGTACGTTTTTTAGCAGAAACCTGACCGCCTTTGATTCCAATGATTGCCTCACGGAGTCCCTCTGCAAGGTTTGATCTGAGTTTGAAAATAGTGTATAATCCTCCGACTACCATGGCGCCTACGCCGATATAACGAATGTAATTACCCCATATCTCATGGAAACCCCATATTAGTTTACCAACCTCGAAGTTACCATTTCCAAGGGCAAGAGCATCTGTTAACTGAGATGCAGCAACATTAGGGTTTGGATCCAGACCAGGGGTTGGAAGACCAGTTGCAAGAGCAATCAATGGTGCTAGTATTACCCAGCCAAGTAATCCTCCAACGAAAACAAATGATGCAATTCTTGGCCCAATAATCCAACCAACACCAAGCAGTGCTGGTGATGTTGCAACACCACCATAGACAACAGCATCTTTTGGTCCACCTCCAATGTCATATTTCCCAATGTTAATGATCCCATGAATGGCACCGCTAACAGCTTTTAAACCAACTTGTCCGAATTTAAAAATAGCAGCCACGAGTACTCCGACTATAAGCCAGATGCCACTTACCTCGCTTTTTTTGGCTTCTTCAGGTTCAGCTGTTTCACCACCAACAGTGGTTGTTAGAACAGCTGCAACTGCTACGCCTTCTGGGAAGGGTAGATCTGTTTTAATGATAAGAGCACGTCTAAGCGGTATCATCCATAGTACTCCAAGCATACCGCCAAGCAACGCGATTATCGTAGTTTCCAAATATTGAATCTCAGTCCATGTTCCAAGGAGAACAAGAGCTGGAATTGTGAAAATAACTCCAGCTGCAAGAGCCTCACCGGCCGCAGCTCCCATCATCCCAATGTTAACCTCAAGAATGGTTCCTTTAAAGGGTTTAAGAAAAGCAAAAGCCATGACAGCACCGGGTATAACCGCTGAAACTGTCATACCAGCATAAAGCCCTAGATAAGCATTTGCTGCTCCTAGAACAATTGCGAGTATTGCTCCGACAAGAACGGCTTTTATTGTGAGTTCAGGTATCTTTTTAGACGAGGGTATAAATGATTTGAATTCTTCTCGTGACGGCATGGTTATTCCCTACACTATTAATATATTTCATTATTTATAAAACCATCGATTTAAGCAATATATAAGTCTTATTTAACATTTATTACCGTTTAAATGATTTCTGTTATTTAAATAACATCAAAATTATAATTCTACAGAATACCTTAGAACACCCGCGATACCGTCAAAAGCAGAAAACAATGAATCCCCTTCTTCACTACCAATAGATATAATCTCAACCTTGCAACCAGTTTTTTCAGCAAGATCTGAGAGTTCATCAATAAGATCTATTTTTTCAATGAGTTCCATTTCAGAATTGTCATTGCATTTAGAACATTTTGGAGGGTTAAAATCCTTAATGTCATCCTCTGAAAAAGTACGGTCTTCAGTATAATCGCAACCTGAGCATTTCAAAGTAACACGATATTTCCGAAGATTCTCAGAGAGAAGTAATATATCAACAATTCCCATATCAAGAGCTTTACGAACCTGATGCTCTCCATAGACCGCAAGGCTATCCTCTGTTTTTGTAACCTCTTTAAGGAAACGTTTCATCAGTTTTTTTTCCTGTGAAATTTTTAGATTAGTCATGGTTTCTGAAGCAGCTGAAACGAGTTCTCTGAGACCGAAGTCATCGGTATAACCTGTGTCAAAAGTATCAATGATTTTATCCTGAACCTCATAGTGTAAATAGTTCTCATCAACAAAATAATGCTTAGTTGGACCAGGACCACCAACTAGGATACCTTTTAAATTCTCTATCTCATGAAAAATCTTACTAGCCTGTTCACCGCATTTAACAAACCATTCATGAGCTGCAATCTCAGTTAATCTTTCAAAACGACGTTGAGACTGCCCACCACGACCATGTTTACCTGGAACCTGAGAAGTCATATATTTCAAAAGCTCAACACGGTTACCTTTCAGCATCCCTATAGTGCATTCACGGCGGTCAATCAGCAGAAGACCATAAACATCTTTTTCAACGAGCATTCCCTCCAATGGTTCTACATAAAAAGAGGAATCACAACGATACAGGAAAGTAGATATCGGCATCGGTGGCTCTATCACATATGCTATCATCTCAGTTTTATCACTACCAACACTTTTATGGCCCACGAAGAAAACCACCCCATTCTCAGGTGGTCGTTTAAAATGTTTAAGACGGCTCATAATCGACTCAATGGCAGAGAGTACATTTTTCATCGTGGTCTTTGATTTAATATTTTGAGATTGTGAATACTCGTTTTTAAGATAGTTATTAACATCGAATATCTGTTTGTTAGGAGGAACATATAAACTAATTAGCTCTGTATGGCGGCCTTTTGCTTCTTTAAGCTCCTCAAGTTGTCTTCGAAGATCATATTTCTGACGTTGTGTCATTTCTGTCATTTTTTTGTTTCATCATCCTTTTTTAATAAACTACCATCATAAATAAAGAAATAATAAGGTTTTTCCAAACTGTTATAATTCTGTCGTTTCACCGGTTTTAGGAGTAGAAATCTCACATATTTCTTTTAAAGGATCTACAAGGGCATCCCGGTTATCACTATGCATTATAACAATTTTCTCTGGGTTGCATCCACGGGCAAAATCAATAAGTTGACTATGTCCAGCATGTGCTGAGAGATCAAAATATTCTACTTCACATTCGATTTTTTCTCTTACACCATAGAAATCAAGTTTTCCTTCATTTACTAGAAGACGTGCATTGCTATCTGGAACCTGATAACCTGTGAGTATAACCGCGCTTTTTTTATCGTTCTTAAGATGATGCATGTAACTAAGAACTGGTCCTCCATCCATCATGCCGCTGGAAGTAATAATCACATCTGATTTAAGAGCTAGTTTACGACCATGATCGGAATGTATAAAATTTATTTTATTCAAGGCTTTTCTAAGGTTCTCAGAGTTACGAAGATAACGTGGGTATTTTAGAAACATTTTACTAACTTTTTTACCCATACCATCAAACCATATGTTAAAACCTGATTTTCTAAGAATCATCGCAAGCTCCTGGGAACGTGATACAGCAAAAGCTGGTAGAACCGCGACACCGCCTCTTCTTACTACTTCATCGATTTTATCCAGGAGTGCTCTTTCAAGTTCATCTCGTTTCTTTGGATGATCACGCCCAGCATATGTGCCCTCAATAAAGAGGATGTCACATTGTACAGGTTTAGTACCTTTCACGATTCTTGTATCAGTGGTATTAATGTCACCTGTGAAAAGAATCCTTCTATCACCGACGAGCTCAAACATTAATGAGCCAGGAATGTGTCCTGCATCATGGAATTTTATTTCCATGTTTTCACCAAGTGGTCTTTTAGAGTTTGGTTCAACAGCATCGATACTGTTTTTTGCCCGTTTGATATCATCGTTATCGAAAGGGATCGCATAGCCTTCACTTTTCGCTATTTTTATTGAATCCTTATGTAACAAGTTTGATATTTCACCAGTTAGTTTTGTCGTTAGAATCGCTGGATCATCACGTGTATACAGCCATGGGATCATACCTGAATGATCAAGATGTGCATGGGTGAGTAACAATAAATCCACAGGTGGCGGATGCATAGGATATTGTGGTGGTTTCCCCGGGCTCATACCATATTCAAAAAGAAGTTTTACGTCGCCTGTCTCTAGTACCATTGAGAGTTTTCCGACTTCTTCGCAGCCACCGAGAAACTGAAATTTTATGCCGTTATTCATTTTTATTCTGACCCTGGAAAAAGATATTAGTTGATAAAATGTTTGGTCAAGTGTTTAAAGGTTTAATTTTTAATGTTGACTCGTCTTTTCCAACTACCAAAACCTTGGTGTTTGCCTCTATTGCTGTATCCGAAATTGCCTGCCATAGTTCACCTTTGAAACGGACGTACCCTATTTTTCCTGGTTCAAAACGATCAACGGTTTTTGCTTTTTCACCGATGAACGTCCCAACTGCAGCTTTCTTTTTTCTTATTTTTAATATCTTGTACAGTAAGAAAGCAAAAAATACGGCTATAAGGGCAACTACTACTATGGTTATTAATAATAAATCTCCTAGATAGTCCATTGTTATCAACCATTCCCTGTTTGTGTAGTTTGGTATTAGGAATATTGATCCTATTATTAAAGATATTATTCCACCGATGCCTATTACTCCGAAGCCTGGTGTGGCAAATATCTCTATGATAAGTAGTAGACAGCCTATGATTATAAAGATTATGGCAAGTATTGATATTGAGAAACCTGAGCCGACGAGTGAGAGTAATATTGCGATTACGCCGAATACTTCTGCTCCGAAACCGGGCGTCGATATCCCGAATATTACTGCGAAAATTCCAAGCATGAAAAGAATAGAAACCAGAGCAGGGTTTGAGAAAAACTTCATGAGCTGGATTCCGATCGAGGGTGAATACTTTATCTGCTCAGCGCCAGAGGTGTTTAATGTTATTTCTCCTTTTGAGGTTGTAACATTTCTACCATCTACATCGATCATTAATTGGTTAACTGATGGTGAGACAAACTCGATTACTTCATATCGTAATGCTGATGTTTCATTCAGATTAAGGTTTTCTGTGATAAATTTTGCCGCTATTGTCTTATTTCTGTTATGCATCTCAGCTCGTGTTTCAATCCAGCCAACTAATGCATTAATTGTCTTGGAATCATTAATAAGCCGAGAACCCTCGACGCTGATTTCAACCGGTTGACATGATCCAATGATGGTAAAATCAGACATTGCAGCAACATGAGTGCTCATCAGTACGAATGTACCAGCTGACCAAGAAGCTGAACCACTAGGATACACAAAGCCTATTACTGGTATTTCACTTTGATTAATCAGGTCAGCTATTTCAAAAGTCTGCGCTAGTCCTCCACCTGGCGTATCAAGCAGTAGTATTATCGCTTCAGAGTTTCCAGAAATAGCCTGGTCGATGCTTTCTTTGATTATTTCAACAGTGGCTTGATCAATAGTCCCAGTGATTTCTACGACTAAAACATTTTTCTCTTGAGCATCAACACTAAGGGAAAATAGTAGAAAAAAAATTAGAAATATTAGTAAGATTTTTTGTTTCATTTAACGACTTTTTTATTGACTGCTTTGGCTATACCTGCTACATTGCCCATTTCGCCACCAGGCACTATGATAAGGTTTTTCTCCCTTGCTATTTCTGATAGTGTTTGTAGTTCACGTAGTCTCATAGCCATAGGTGTTTTTTCATATAGCATTGCTGCATCTGTCATTCTCTTTGACGCCTGGAACTCCCCCTCAGCAATGATTATACGTGATCGTTTTTCTCTTTCTGCCTCTGCTTGTTTTGCTATTGCACGTAGCATTTCATCCGGTAGGGCTACATCACGGATGGTAACATTTGATACTTTTATACCCCATGGATCTGTTCCCTGATCTATTATCGTCTGTAGGGCTTTGTTCAGTTCCTCTCTTTGACTTAGTAGTTCATCTAGGCTTTTTTGCCCTAGTATATCACGTAGTGTGGTTTGTGCTAGTAGGCTTGTTGCCACATCATATCTTTGTACTTCTATGACTGCTTTTTCGGGGTCTGTTATACGGAAGTAGACTACTGCGTCGACATCCACGGTGACATTATCTTCTGTGATTACTCTTTGTTTTGGGACATCTATAACCCGGGTTCTTAGATCTAGCTTTATGTAGCTATCTATTATTGGAATTATGAGGACTAGTCCTGGTCCTTTTATCCCAATGAGTCTTCCAAGTCGGAATACCACTATTCTTTGGTACTCTGCCATTATTTTTATTGCTGACGCGAGTAACAGTACTACAAATATGATTATTATAAACAATATATATAGTAGTATGTCTGGCATAATTTGTTTTTACCTCCAAAAAGGAAAAAACTAGATTGCGTTATTAAGTGTTTCTGTGAAAAGTATAATAAATGGTTTCATTATATGAAGTAAACCTGGGGCGAGGAAGGTAGCTATGTTTACGATTAAAAATATAAAAGCTAGAGAGGTGCTGGATTCACGTGGTAACCCTACTGTTGAGGTAGATGTGATTACCGAGTATGGTTGTTTCCGTGCTTTGACTCCTAGTGGTGCTAGTGCTGGTCAGCATGAAGCTTTGGAGCTCCGTGATGGTGATAAGTCTCGTTTTCTTGGTAAGGGTGTTTTGAAGGCTGTTAAGAATGTTAACGAGAAGATTGCTCCTAAGCTTATTGGTCTTGATTGTCGTCGTCAGGAGACTATTGATAATATTATGCTGAAGCTTGATGGCACTGAAAATAAGGATAGTTTTGGTGCTAATGCTATCTTGCCTGTTAGTATGGCTGTTACTAAGGCGGGGGCTTCTTCTAAGGGTCTTCCTTTGTATCAGTACATTGGTGAGCTTTTTGGTGTGATTCCTCATATGCTCCCGGTTCCCATGTGTAATGTGATCAATGGTGGTAAACATGCTGGTCAGGAGAACAGTATTCAGGAGCATATGCTTATGCCAACTGGTGCAAAAAGTTTCAGTGAGGGGATCCGTATGGTCTCCGAGTGTTATCATCATCTAGCTAAACTTTTGAAAGAAAAATTTGGTGCCGGTGGAGTCCTAATTGGTGATGAGGGGGGTTTTGCTCCAGCGAAAATAACGGAGGTTGAGGACCGTCTTGATCTCATGCTTAAAGCAGTAAACAATGCTGGTTATGAGGGTATGATGAAGTTTGCTCTTGACCCAGCGTCTAGCGAGTTTTTCTATGACGGAACCTACAAGATTGGTAAGAAAAGTTTTTCCGGTGGGGAGATGGTAGATTTCTATGTTGACCTATGTAAAAAATATCCGATTACGAGTATTGAGGATGGACTTGCCGAGGATGACTGGGACAGCTGGGTACAAATGACAAAGAAACTTGGTACCAAAATACAGATTGTTGGTGATGACTTGTTTGTTACTAACACCAAACGTATTCAGAAAGGTATTGAGCTTGGAGCAGCTAACTCTGTTCTTATAAAACTGAACCAAATTGGAACGGTAACAGAGACACTTAACGCTATAAAAATGGCTAATGATCATGGTTGGACTGCTGTGGTCTCTCATCGCAGTGGAGAAACTGAGGATACATTCATCGCAGACTTGGTAGTTGGAACAAGCGCTGGTCAGATAAAAACAGGAGCACCAGCACGCAGTGATCGTAATGCTAAATATAATCAACTGTTACGTATCGAGGAGAAACTAGGTGATACAGCAGAATACCCTGGTATTGATTTCCGTATATCTCAGTTAGCATAAAGATTTTTAAACTATTTCAGAATGCAAGAAGTTGGAGGTTTAGGTTTATGAACATACTAGTAACAGATAAAATGGCAAATGAAGCACTAGATTTATTGAAGAAAACTGGTCATAATGTTGTTTTTGATGAAATGGATGCTGACACTTTATTGCAGGAAATAGGGAAATATGATGCCTTAATGGTACGTGGTCGTACAAAAGCTGTTAAAGAAATAGTGGAAGCTGGAGCAAAGGGTAATCTAAAAGTCATTGGCCGAGCAGGAATAGGTGTAGATAATATTGACATTGAAACCGCGGGTAAAACTGGTATCCCCGTGGTGAACAGTCCTACTGGTGCCACGGCTAGTGTTGCTGAGCTTACAATTGGTCATATGCTCGCATTATCTCGTCATATAGTTCATGCTGATAAAACCATGAAAAAAGGTGAATGGGCGAAAAAACAACTAAAGGGAACTGAGCTTAATGGTAAAATACTAGGATTAGTAGGAACTGGGAACATCGGGAAATACACTGCGAAACTTGCTCAGTGTTTTGGTATGAAAATAATAGGCTATGATCCTTTTATCTCAAAGGACGATATGGCAAAAGATAGTATTGAAAAAATAGAAAAACTCGATGAGCTTATAAGTAAATCTGATTATATTTCACTTCATATACCGCATATCTCTGCAACGCATCACATAGTAAATAGTGAAATGATTTCAAAGATGAAACCTTCTGCGTTTTTGATTAACTGTGCACGTGGTGGAACAGTAGATGAAAAAGCACTCTACGACGCATTGAAGGCGGGGAGGATAGCTGGCGCAGCGTTGGATGTTTATGAAAAAGAACCACCGGAAAGCAATCCTCTCACAGGGCTTGATAATGTTGTAATGACTCCTCATCTTGGTGCTAGCACTAAGGAAGGGCAGATAAAAGCAGGTACTGTTTGCGCGGAGCAGATAGTTAAGGTTCTTAATGGTGAGGAACCTGATTTCTGTGTGAATAAAAAATTCCTATAATTTTTTCTCTTCGTTTCTTCTTTCTTTTTTTACATAAAAAGATTTTGATAATAATTGTTAAACAAGACGTATAAACAATGGAAGCAAAAAAAATTGTTTATAAAAAAAGTGAGGTCGATAGACAAAATGAAAAAAATGCTATTAATGCTGTTAACAAGCGGTATAATACTTAGTATTGTGATGTCCGCGTTTTCTGTAGCAGCAGAAAAAGATGGTGTTAGTGATGAAGACGGTAAAGACAGCGATGAAATAAGATTACCGCCTATACCACCAGCACAAAAACCAGTAGAATTACCAACAGAAGCACCATGTGATGGAAGTGGATCAGATGGACAAGACGGTAACGACCCAGAAGAAGACACTGGAAAGGGAATACCACCAATACCACCAGGAATATCATCAATTATAAGTCTACTAGCTGCCAGATTTTCATTTCTGATGTCATTATTAATGTAGGACAAAAAAATTAAACATCTTCTTTTTTTCTTTCTTTTTTTGTTTAATAAAAAACTTTAATTACAGGTGGGTTCTTCTATTCATTGTATGAAAAACCTTGAAAATATCGTTGATAAAATCGAGAAAAACATAGACAGCAAGGACAAAATCCGTGAACGAGCCTTACGTTCATCTCGTGAGATCATTATTGGTTGTCGTAAGGCTATTCAGAGTATTCATCAGAGTAAAATGAAAGATGCGCATAGCGGTATTAATGGTGCTTCTAAACGTCTTCAGGATCTCTATAGTCTTACCAGTGGTCATCCTGAGTTGTTTCATGCAGGTTTCGTAGAAAACGCTGCTCAGGAACTAGTAGAGGCTTCATGTCTGTATAACATAATGAAGGGAAAAGAGCTTCCTGACCCGGATGATCTTCAGACCACATATAGTTCTTATCTATTGGGTCTTTGCGATCTTGTTGGTGAGCTTCGTCGTACTGCTCTTGATTCCATTCGTAATGGCCAAGCTAAAAAGGCTGATAATTACCTTAATTTGATGGAGGATATCTATAACGTTATCATCCGTTTCGACTACCCATCTGGTTTGATTCCTATCAAGAAGAAACAGGATATGGTTCGTAACCTTATCGAGCGTACCCGTGGTGAACTTGCTGTGGCTAGTTGTGAGCGTCGTATTGAATATCGCACTGGTGAATTCCGTGGTATGCTAGATAGGATTAATAGCAAAAAAAAGACCAATAAAAGCAGTAAAAATAGTGATTCTGACTTGGACATTGACGACATCTGGTAAAAGTGTTTTTTTTTCTCCATATCGTGGGCGGAACGCTTATAAAGGGCCTTTATATACTCACAGGAAGGGAAGGCTTGTCATATTATGAATCGGATCATCATTGAAAACATTGTAGCATATGCCCAGGTCGCTGACGTTTTGGATATGCAGCTTATTTCTGAGAAAATCCCTGAAACCAGTTATGACCCTGAGCAGTTCCCAGGTATATCATGGAAATTCGATGAACCAAAGGTTGCAATATTAATACTACCAAATGGGAGAATTGTTTGCACAGGAGCCAATAAACCAGATGATGTAGAATGTGTCATTAAAAATGTGGTAAGCAAAATTAAAAAAATTGGTTTCGAAATCAAAAAAGACTACTGTATTGAAACTGAGAATGTTGTCGCCTCAGTTGATCTCAAAAAGGATATGCATCTGAGCAGCATAGCCAATGGTTTACTATTGAAGCATGTTGACTATGAGCCAAAGCATTTCCCAGGTCTTATCTACAGGTTAGAAGATCAAGATGCAGTGCTGCTCCTTTTCAGCTCAGGTAAACTTGTATGTACTGGGGCTAAAAGTATTGAGGATGCAAAATCTGCTATCGCGACGATGGAAGAAAAACTCACATCGTTAGGAGTTTTATAAAAAAATTAATGGAGGAAAAATTTATGCCAGAAGTAATAGTGGAAAATATTGTAGCATCTACCTCTTTTGCTGATAAGCTGGATTTAGATGTAATAGCACAATCTCTTGAAGAAGCAGAATACGAACCAGAACAATTCCCAGGACTCGTATATCGTCTTAGTGAACCAAAAACCGCTACACTTTTGTTCCGTAGTGGGAAGGCTAATTGCACTGGTGCCAAGAATGTTGAAGATGTTCGAAAAACCGTTGACATTATCGCTGAGAAACTGAAGAAACTTGGTGTAGATGTTTATAAGGATCTTAAAATTGTGATTCAGAACATTGTAGCGATTAGTGATCTTGGAACAGAGTTGAACCTGAATGAGGTTGCTATGGGTCTTGGTTTGGAGAATGTTGAGTATGAACCGGAGCAATTCCCAGGACTTGTTTATCGTATCCGTGATCCTAAGGTTGCAATGTTGTTGTTTGGTTCTGGTAAGATTGTTTGTACTGGGGCTCGTCGGACTGAGGATGTCTCTCTGGCGGTTGATAAGTTGTCTCAGGAGCTTAGTTCTCTGGATCTTATTAAAAAATAAACCTCGTTTTTTTTCTTTTTTTATTTGTTTTTCCCCATATAACTATAAATAGGGAAATATTTATATATTAGATTGTATAATATTATTAGTGATTTAATCAAAAAAATAGAGTGATAGAAATGAAAAAGAAAATGATAATAGCAATATT
>Ga0272441_10002311_pt1 | contig 38773 bp, 38 predicted proteins | sample SSMProp6N_FD_193582 | JGI IMG/M metagenome (GOLD analysis project Ga0272441, IMG submission 193582) | Marine sediment archaeal communities from Little Sippewissett salt marsh, Falmouth, MA, United States - SSM-Prop-6N | ecosystem: Environmental > Aquatic > Marine > Wetlands > Sediment ... | reverse complement strand
ACACGCGCGTTTGCCGATGCAGCAAGCCACAGCATGCCACCTTGAGGAGGCTAAGACATGCAGCTGATAAACAAGGTGAAAGACGCCGCCGCTAGACCGGCTGGGCGCTACGCCGTATCGCCCGTCTTGGTGGTGCTGGCAGCGTGCGTTATGGCGGCAGGATGCGCGGAAACGCAATTGGCCGGGGCGGTGGTTAAAAAGGTAAGCCGGGACGAAATCCCCTCCGGCGACGGCGGCGTGTGGAAGGTAGGGCGGCCCTATCAAATAGCCGACCAATGGTATTACCCGGTTGAGGATGACCGCTACGACAGCACCGGGATTGCATCATGGTACGGCCCGCAATTCCACAAGCGACAAACCGCCAACGGTGAAATCTTCGATATGCACAAGATATCGGCGGCGCATCCCACATTGCCGATGCCGGTCATGGTGCGCGTCACCAATTTGGAAAACGGCCGTGCACTGATCGTGCGCGTTAATGACCGTGGCCCCTTCGCCGGTGGCCGTGAGATAGACATGTCCATGCGCGCCGCAGAACTTCTCGGTTTCAAAGAACAAGGCTTGGCAAAAGTCCGCGTTCAATATTTAGGCAAAGCCGATGACTGGGAAGACGATACGATGCTGCGCACCGTGCAGATGCCGGTGCCGGAAGACGCGCCGATAACGCTTGCGCAGGCCGAGCCGGCGTCCGCCGTGCATCTTAGGTCCGATGCGGCACCACCACCAATGGCGGCCGCGGCCGGTGCGGCCTTTTTCGTGCAGGCCGGGTCCTTCCGCGACCCGGGCAATGCCAACGCCCTCGCCGATGATCTATCGGATCTGGGTCCGGTTGAAATAGCGCCCACTTTTGTCAGCGGAACGCAATGGTATCGGGTCCGCGTCGGCCCCGTCTACACCGCCGCCGACGCCAACGGGCTGCGCCAATCCGTCATGTCGCGCGGGCAGGTCGGTGCCCATATCTTGAGCCACTAGCACCTGCCGCCAAGACGCGCTAGGTGATGAGGTAACGCCACCCCCCATAGCGCTCGATGGAGGTTGCTGCCACATGCCCACCCGCGCCTTGCTCTTATCCGTTATGCTGCTGTCGCTCTCACCCATGGCAGCGCCGCCCGCCGCCGCGCTTGATACGCCGGCTGAATTCTTATCGCTGATGGAATTCGATACGGGCGAGATCATCTACGAGAAGCAGGGCGACGTGCCGATGGCGCCGGCGTCGATGTCCAAGCTGATGACCATGGTCATGCTGTTTGACGCGATCAGGGATGGCCGGGTTGCGCTCGACGATGAATTCGTCATCTCAGAAAATGCCTGGCGCAAGGGCGGGGCGGCGTCCGGCTCCTCCACCATGTTTGCCGAATTGAACAGCCGCGTGCCCGTGCGCGACCTGATTTACGGGGTCATCGTGCAATCGGGCAATGATGCGTGCATCGCCATCGCCGAAGCGCTTGCCGGTTCCGAAGACGCATTTGCCGAACGCATGAACGTGCGCGCGCGCGAAATCGGGCTTACAAGCTCCACCTTCAAAAACGCCACCGGGTGGCCGGACCCGGGCCACGAAATGACGGCCAACGATTTGGCCTTGCTGGCGCGGTATATCATTCAAACCTACCCGGAATTTTATGAGATCTATGCGGTGCGCAAGTTCACCTGGAACGGCATCACCCAAGAAAACCGCAACCCCTTGATTTATATGAATATCGGCGCCGACGGCCTAAAGACCGGCCATACCTCGGTGTCCGGCTATGGCTTAACCGCCTCCGCCATACGCGATGGCCAGCGGTTTATTCTAGTGGTCAACGGCCTGCCGTCGCAGCGCGCGCGGGCCGATGAGACCCAACGGCTGATGGATTGGGCGTTTCGCGAATTCCGCACCTACCAATTGCTGGAAGCCGGCCAAGTGGTGGAGCGGGCCGATGTGTGGCAAGGCAAAAGCCGCACGATACCGCTTGTCGTCGCTGATGATCTGGCGCTGACCATGTCCCGTGACATGCGCAAAGACATGAAAGCCGTGGTCCGGTATCAAGGCCCGGTGCGCGCGCCTATCACCCAAGGCCAGACGATTGGCGAATTGGTGATTACCGGCCCGGGCATGCCCGAACGGGTGGTGCCGCTGCAGGCCGCCACAAACGTTGAAGCGTTGGGCGTGTTCGGCCAAGCAATGAGCGCGGTGGCGCATCTGATTGAAAGCCGCCAAAGCGCCCCATGACCCTCGGCAAGTTCATTACTTTCGAAGGCGGCGAGGGGGCCGGCAAATCCACGCAAGTGCGCCGCTTGTGCGCAGCCCTGGCCGACCGCGGCATTGAGACCATCGCCACGCGCGAACCGGGCGGCGCGCCGGCCGCGGAAGAAATCCGCTCGCTGCTGGTCAGCGGCCCGCCGGATAGGTGGATGCCGTTGTCCGAAGCGCTGCTTCTTAACGCAGCGCGGGCGGAACATCTTGAGCGGCTGATCCGCCCGGCCTTGGCCGAAGGCCGCTGGGTCATTTCCGATAGGTTTGCGGATTCCACAATCGCGTATCAGGGGTACGCGCAAAAGCTCGGGATCCGCGTCACCCGCACGCTTGAAGACCTGGTGGTGGGCGATACGCGGCCGGATTTGACATTCATGCTGGATGTCGCCGTCGATGATGGATTGTCGCGGGCCGCCGCCCGGGAGATGCGCGACGCGGCCGGTGAAACGCGCTATGAGCGCTTCAGCCCGCACTTCCATCACGCCTTACGGCAGGCGTTTTTGGATATTGCGCAGGCCGAACCGGAGCGCTGCGTGGTCATTGATGCGCAACAGCCCGAAGACGCGGTTTTTGCTGCCATATGGCAAACCGTCCTATCGCGCTTTGACACGCTAGCGGGGTAGGGATGGCCAAATCGTCTGAAGCCGCCCCGGCGCTTGAACCGGATCAGCTGGAAGGGTTTGCACATCCGCGCGAAACGGAAACGCTCTACGGCCACCCGCACGCCGAAGAAACCCTGCGCCAAGCGTTTATGTCCGGGCGGTTGCACCACGCCTGGCTGGTGACCGGCCCCGCGGGCATCGGCAAGGCAACGCTTGCCTACCGCTTTGCCCGGTATCTGCTGAAATATCCCACCCCCCACGCCGCCGCCGCCACGCGCACGCTGCACATCCCCCCCGAAGACCCGGTGTTTCGCCGCGTCGCCGCGCGCGGGCACGCCAATATCTTGACCTTGCGCAAGCCGTGGAACGACCGCGCCAAGCGGTTCATGACCGTGCTCACCGCCGACGAAGTACGGCGGACCCATGGGTTTTTCGGCATGAAGGCAGGCGAGGGCGGCTGGCGCATCTGCATCGTCGATACGGCCGACGACATGAACGCCAACGCCGCCAACGCCTTGCTCAAAGTGTTGGAAGAACCACCGCCGCAGACGGTTTTTTTCGTTCTGGCCAACCACCCCGGCAGGCTGCTCACAACCATCCGCTCGCGCTGCCGCAAATTGGCACTGAAACCCCTAAGACACGACCAGCTTTTGGCCGCCGTGCACGGGCATCTAGGCCATAGGGCCGATGGCGACCTGGAGGCGGTAGCAAAGCTCGCCCAAGGCAGCGTCGGCCGGGCGCTGGTGCTGGCAGGCGGCGGCGGTATTGACCTTTACCGCGAAATGAGCGGCCTGATTTCAGGGTTGCCCAAGGCCGATATACCCGGCATCCATGCGCTGGCCGATAAGCTGGCGCGGCGCACCAACGCGCACGCCTACGCTATGTTTTGCGAGTTCTTGTCAGATTGGCTCGTGCGCCTGGTGCGCCAAGGGGCGATGGCGCTGAACGCCGGCGATGAGGTAATTGCCGGCGAAACGCAGGTGATGGCGCGGCTAGCCGCCGGCACGTCCCTTGATCGGTGGGTGGAGGTATGGGAGAACATGGGCCGCGCCGTTGACCGCGCGGACGCACTCAATCTTGACCGTAAACAGGTAATCCTTAGCACGTTCGCGGCGCTTGAAGCCGCAGCGCGCGGATGATCTGCCTGTCCTTTGGCTGAAAGCACGCAAGCGCCATGCCTGGCGACACAAATTTCTATATCACCACAGCCATATCCTATCCCAACGGCGCGCCGCATATCGGCCACGCCTATGAGATGCTGACGGTAGACGTGCTCGCCCGCTTCAAGCGGCTTGACGGCTTCAACGTCTTCTTTCTGACGGGTACGGATGAGCACGGCCAGAAAATGGTGGAGACGGCGTACAAAGAGGGCATAACCCCCGCGCAACTGGCTGACCGTAACACGCCGCGGTTCAAGAAGCTGGCCGAGACACTCACCTGTTCGAACGACGATTTCATTACCACGCGCGAACCTCGGCACGTAGCGGCGTCACAAGACATATGGCGCCGCTTGGCTGCTAACGGCGACATCTATTTAGGCACATACGAAGGCTGGTATTCGGTGCGCGATGAAGCGTTTTACACCGAAACGGAATTGGTCGAAGGCCCGCACGGCACGCGGGTAGCTCCCACCGGCACCGACGTCGAATGGATGAAGGAAGAAAGCTATTTCTTTCGTCTTTCGTCTTACCAAGACAAGCTCCTAGCGCTCTATGAGTCCGAGCCGGGCTTCATCCAGCCCGATACCCGGCGCAACGAAATCATCTCTTTCGTAAAAGGCGGCCTCAAAGACCTATCGGTATCCCGCGCTACGCTCGATTGGGGGGTGCGGGTGCCCGACGACCCGGGGCACGTGATGTATGTGTGGATCGACGCCTTGACCAACTACCTAACGGGCGTTGGGTTTCCTGATACGGAGGATGCAACATTCCGCCAATTCTGGCCGGCGGATATCCACGTCATCGGCAAGGACATTTTGCGCTTCCACACAATTTATTGGCCGGCGTTTTTAATGTCAGCCGGGCTGGACCTGCCCAAGCGGGTGTTCGCGCACGGGTTTTTGTATAACCGCGGCGAAAAAATGTCGAAGTCGTTGGGCAACGTGCTCGACCCGTTCGAGATGATCGCAACCTATGGTGTCGATCCGTTCCGTTATTTCTTCTGCCGCGAAGTGCCTTACGGGCAGGATGGCAGCTACGGGCATGAGGCCATGGTCAACCGCATCAACGCCGACCTGGCAAACGATCTTGGCAATTTGGCGCAACGCTCATTATCGATGATTGCCAAGAACTGCAACGGGCAGGTGCCGCAACCGGCCGCCTTCACCGCCGATGACCAGGCGCTGCTCGATGCGGCAGATCAACTGTTGGCTAAGGTGCGCCCGCACATCGACGCGCAAGCCATCCACCTCTATGCGGGCGAGATCTGGCAGGTCGTGGGTGACGCCAACAGATATTTTGCCGCCCAAGAACCATGGGCGCTGCGCAAAAACGACCCCAAGCGCATGAGCACAGTGCTCTACGTTACCGCGGAAATCTTGCGCCAAATAGCGATCTTGGCCGCACCGATCATGCCCGCATCGTGCGCGAATCTGCTGGACCAAGTCGCCGTTGCCGACGATCAGCGCGCGTTTACAGCGCTTGGCAGCGGTGGCCGCTTGAAAGCGGGCACGGCGCTGCCGCCGCCGCACGGCGTGTTTCCGCGCTACGTTGAACAGAAAGCAGGCTAACCCCATGCAGATGCTGGTCGATAGCCATTGTCACCTGGATTATCCGGGCCTTGCCGAAGACCTGGACGCGGTTGTAGCGCGGGCTGAGGCGGCGGGCGTTGCCCGCATGCTGACAATATGCGTTACGCTTTCGAAATTCGGCCAAGTGCACGCCGTCGCCGAACGGTTTGACAATGTGTGGTGCACCGTTGGCGTGCATCCGCATGAGGCCGCCGGCGAAACCGGCGTGACGGCGCAGCGCATTATCGCGGCAACGCAATCGCCGCGGGTTGTGGGGATCGGCGAAACCGGCCTCGACTATTTTTACGAAAACGCCCCGCGCGCGGCACAAAAAACGTGCTTCCTCGCGCATATAGAAGCCGCGCGGTGCACCCAATTGCCGCTTGTCATCCACGCCCGCGACGCCGACGCCGACATGGCGGATATGCTGGAGGCGGAATATGCGAAAGGTGCCTTTCCCTTCTTGCTGCATTGCTTTTCGTCCGGGCCGGACCTAGCGCAGCGGGCTGTGGCGATCGGCGGCTATGTGTCGCTGTCGGGCATTATCACCTTCAAAAACGCCGAAGACATTCGCGAGACGGTGAGGGCCCTGCCGCTTGACCGCCTGCTTGTGGAAACCGATGCGCCGTATCTGACACCGGTGCCCCATCGCGGCAAAACCAACGAGCCGGCGTTTACCGCCCATACAGCCGCCAAGCTGGCCGACATCAAGCAGGTCAGCGCCAGTGAAATTGCGCGCATCACCACAGAGAATTTCCACCGGCTTTTCACCAAAGTTCCATCGCCCTAAGGGCAAGGCGTAGGATGCCCATTCATCCGTGATAAGCGGCTTTTTGAAAATTACCGTTCTTGGCTGCGGCTCGTCCGGCGGCGTGCCGCGCATCGGCAATATATGGGGCGCGTGCGACCCGCAAGAGCCGAAGAACCGGCGCCGGCGCTGCTCTATCCTGGTGCAAAAATCCACCGAACCCGGCGGCGCCACGACCGACGTTTTGATCGACACATCACCGGATATGGTTGAGCAGCTCAACCGCGCCGACCAAGCACGCCTTGACGCGGTGTTGTACACCCACGCCCACGCCGATCAGGCCCACGGTATCGACGATCTGCGCATGGTGGCCATGAACATGCGCGCACGGGTCAACGTCTATATGGATGAGACGACCACGCGCTGGCTAACGACGCGGTTTGACTATTGCTTCAAAACGCCTGCCGGCTCGAGCTATGCGCCGATCCTCACCCCGCACCCGCTGGAAGCGCACCGCCCGGTGACTATAGACGGGCCGGGCGGGCCGGTGACGTTCGAGCCGCTGCTGCTCGAGCATGGAGATATCCCAGCGCTTGGCTTTAAGGTGGGGCAGGTGGCCTATGCACCGGATGTGGTCGGCGTGCCGCCGCGCGCACGCGATGCCATCCGCGGCATCGAGTGCTGGATTGTCGACGCTTTGCGCCGCGCCCCGCACCCCACCCATGCCAACCTGGAGATGGCGCTGGCATGGCTCGCCGAGCTTAAACCCAAGCTCGGCGTGCTGACCAATATGCATATCGACCTCGATTACCAAACGCTGCTGCGCGAACTGCCGGCCGGCGTAGTGCCAGCCTATGACGGCATGGTGTTGGAGTTTCCACAATGACCGCGCCGCGCCCATCCGGTTGGGCCGCAGGCGTTTACCGGCATGGCGATTTTGAAGTGTCGACGGAGCACGCGCGCCTCGACCATGCGGTCATTCAGGCAGCGCTCGCAGATACCTATTGGGCGCGCGACGTGGACCCGAAGCAGGTGATGGAGAGCATCGCCAATGCGCTGCCGTTCGGGCTTTATCATATGGCCGCCGGTGCAGAATGCGGCCAATTGGTCGGGTTTGCGCGGCTGGTCACAGACAAGACGCGCTTTGCCTGGATATCTGATGTGTTTGTGCGTGACGGCTATAAGGGCCAAGGCTGCGGTACGCTGCTGATGCGGGCGCTATTGAGCTACCCGCCGCTGGAAAACGTCTATAATTGGACCTTGGCAACCAAAGACGCCCATGGGTTCTATGAGCAATTCGGCTTCCGGCGTGCCACCGGCACAGACGCAACCATGCAATTGCGGCGCCCGAAAAACCCGGCCGCGTGAACGCTTGGGCATAAACGCCTTAACAAGGGGAGGCGGCAGATATGGACCAGCGTATCAGCATTATCACGTTAGGCGTGCGGGACTTGGCCGCCGCGCGCTCGTTTTATCAGCGTTTGGGCTTCACCGAAGCCGGCATATCGCAACAGGCCATCGCCTTTTACGACATGGGCATATTTGCCTTCGCGCTCTATGCGGCAAGCGACCTTGCCGACGATATCGGCGAACCGCTGCAGGCGCCGGGCAAAAGCCCGGTGACGCTGGCCTATAACGTGCATGAGAAGGGCGAGGTGGCGACGATATTGGCGGAGGCCGAAGCTGCAGGCGGGCGCATCGTCAAACCGGCGCAAGACGTGTTTTGGGGCGGTCATTCGGGCTATTTCACCGACCCGGACGGCCATTATTGGGAAGTTGCCTGGAACCCACATAGCCCCCTCGATGCAGCCGGCGCCTTACGGATCTCATGAACGGGCGGATCTCATGAGATATCGGGTTGGGCGTGCAATTTGCTCTGTTTAGGGCCTGCACTGTTCTAACCGTCCATTAAACATCCTCCCGTAGCGTGTGGACAACTTGTCCGCTTTGCACAGGAGGGTGCCTAATGGCGCGCTATTCAGGCGTTATCGAGCCGCGCAAAATCGACCGGTTGCTGACCAGCGCCGAACTCGACCGTGAAAAGCGCCACGCGCTGCAACGGTTTAGCGAGCGCATGGACCGCACCATCATTGAAGCCAACCAGACGGTGCTGCAAGCCAAGCTGCCGGACGTAACCTTCGACACCATGACGCGCCTGGCCGTGCGCATCGCAGAACTACGCGCTGGCTATCTCGCCAAGGCGCTGGCGGTGGCCGAAACGCCGGGCATTCCGTCCGCTGCCGCGCTCGACGAACTTCAACAGCACCGCGTGGCGTTCGATGAGTTGCGCGACGCGTTTGAGGCGCTCGAACGGGTCATCGAACGCGGATACACAACCGCGCTCTAGCCACATGGCGCTCTAGCCACACCGTGTTACAGGCCCATATGGGTGCCGTCGCACATGGGCTCTTTCTTGGTGTGCTTGCACTGACAGAAAAACACCGGGCCGTCTTTGGAGGCGCGGTATTCCATCGGTTCAAACGCGGTGCCCGCGTGGCTGCCATCACAAAACGGCTGTGATTTCGAGCGGCCACACCGGCACCACCAATAGGTTTCGCCGGCCTGCACCTCAACCTTGATGGGCTCCTTGGCGGCTACGACGCGATCAGACATACTAGCGGTCCTTTTCCGTGTGGGGTGGGTCTAGGAGGCCACGAGGATAAGCCACCGCTGCGAAAAAGAAACGCGCAGCCCTTAGCGCTCCACCACGCGCCAATAATTTTCCATAATATTTATTATGCGATAATTTGCTGTGTCCGCGCAGCCCGTATGCAAGCCGTATAGAGAGACATAAATGACATCCACCCCGCTTCCCGCTCACCCCGCGTTTGCCGCCGGCAGCGCCGCCGTCATTACCGGTGGTGCCAACGGCATTGGGCTGGCGGTAGCCCAAAAACTTACCGCCGGCGGCATGAAGGTGATGCTGGCCGACCGCGACAGCGACGCGCTCAACGCCGCCGCCCAATCCTTTGGCGCCGATGCCACCGTCAAAACCCACCTGTGCGACGTCTCCAGCGCCGCGGATATGCACGCCTTGCGGGATGCAGCCGACGCTGCCTTTGGCAACATATCGGTGCTCACGAACAATGCCGGCGCCGGCCTCAACCCTGGCAAACCATGGGAGAACCCGGACGGCTGGCAGCAATTGCTGGATATCAATCTGGGCGGCATCATCAACGGTGTGCAGGCGTTTGTGCCGGGCATGATTGCTTCAGGCGCGCCGGGCATTGTGATCAACACCGGGTCCAAGCAAGGCATCACCCTGCCGCCGGGCAACAGCGCCTATAATGTGTCAAAAGCCGGCGTAAAGGCGTTTACAGAAATGCTCGCGCACGAATTGCGTTCTTTGGACGGCTGCCAGATCACCGCCCATCTGCTTATTCCCGGCTTCACCTTTACCGGCATGATCCGCCGCTTCATCGCCGAAAAACCGCCCGCCGCCTGGACATCAGAGCAAGTGGCAGATTTTCTGTTTGAGAGCATCGCCCGCGGCGATTTTTACATTCTGTGTCCGGACAATGACGTCACCCGCGACATGGATGAAAAGCGCATTGCCTGGACGGCGGGCGACATGATCGAGAACCGGCCGGCCCTCTCGCGGTGGCACGCGGATTTCACGGCGGCCTTCGATGCATTCATGAAAGATGCGCCCGAATGATAGCCAGCACCGGCCTAGGTGTGACGCGGATACGCAAACCATGCTGCACGCTCTCATAAAAGCCGCCCTGTTCGGCGCCTTGATTTTGGTGGTGTCGGAAACCGCAAAGCGCAACCCGGCCTTTGCCGCCCTCATTGCCTCGCTGCCGCTGATCTCAATCTTGGCCGTTATCTGGCTGTGGCGGGATACCGGCGATACGGTCCGCATCACCGACCACCTAGAGGCCACTTTCTTTTACGTCTTAGCGTCCTTGCCCATGTTCTTGGCGATGCCGGCCATGCTGCGCGGCGGCATGGCGTTTTGGCCGTCCCTGAGCCCTTCGGTGCTGCTGACAATCGCGCTCTACGCGATCACCGTCGTCATCGCCGCGCGCTTCGGGATCCGCCTTTAGGCGCCCACCGGCCCAGCAGTCCCGGCGCGCAGTCATTGTGCCATAGGCCGTTGCGCTTTAGGCTGCCGGCCGTAAAGCGCATTGCGCCACCCGACACAAGGTACTCCACAAGATGGCCACCACCGGCCGCTTTACCAAATGGCAGCTTGGCGCCTTTGCCCTGCCCGCCATACCGATTGCCGGCCTCGGCCTGCCGCTGGTCGTCTATCTGCCGCCGCTCTATGCCGAAGACATGGGCTTGTCGCTTTCCGTCGTCGGCACCATTTTCATGATCGCCCGGTTTTGGGATGTGTTCACAGACCCGGTGTTGGGCACGCTTTCGGACCGGATACATTCGCGCTGGGGGCGGCGGCGGCATTGGTTGGTCATCTCCACGCCCATTTTGATGTTTTCGTCGTGGATGCTGTTCATGCCAACCGCCCCCGTCACCTGGCAGTATTTGTTGTTTTGGCTGGTGGTGCTGTATGTGGGCTGGACCCTCATCACCATCTCGCACATGTCGTGGGGGGCGGAGCTATCGCCCGACTATGAAGAACGCTCAACCGTGCAAGGCTGGCGCGAATTTGCGCTGATCTTCGGGTCGTTCACCGTCTTGGCCCTGCCCGCCATCGTCGAAGCCACCAGCACAACCACCGGTTACGCAGACCGCGTCGCGGCTATGGGCTGGTTCGTCATCGTGCTGCTGCCGGTTACCGTGGGCATCGCAGTATGGAGCGTGCCGGAATTTAAGACCGCGCCGCAGGCCGCCATTCATTGGATGGACTCCGGCCGGCTGCTGCTCAAGAACACGCTTTTGCGCCGCGTATTGCTGGCGGATTTACTGGTGGGCGTCGCGCCGGGCATCACCGGCGCCCTATACGTTTTCTTTGCCTCATACGTGATGGAACTGCCGCAATCGGCCAGCTTCTTGCTGTTGATCTATTTCGTCGCCGGGTTTTTGGGCGTGCCCATATGGCTGCGCATCGCCCACCGCATCGGCAAACACAAGACCTTGGCGATTGCCATGTATTACGGCGCGCTGGCGCTGCCGCTGGTGCTGTTCATGCCGCGGGCGGAGTTCTGGTGGCTGTTTCTAGGCAACACGCTCTATGGTTTAGCGTATGGCGCCGGGTCGTTTTTGCTGCGCGCCATCATGGCGGATGTCTGCGACCGGGATATGCTCGAATCCGGCCAGCAGCGCACCGGCCTCTATTATTCGCTGCTGACGATGACCAATAAAATCGGCTTCGCGGTGGCAGTCGGCATTGCCTACCCGATACTTGATCTCATCGGCTTCGTACCGGAGCCCGGCGCCAACAGCCCGCAGACGCTCAACCAATTGCTGTTGCTCTATGTCAGCCTGCCGGCGCTGTTCATGGCCACCGCCGGGTTTGTCATGTGGCACTACCCCTTAACCAAACAGGCGCAGGAAGACATCCGCGCCAAGTTAGCCGCCAATCACCAAGCAGATGAAGCCATCGACGACCCGGCCGCCGCCGCCGCGGCCGTGGCCGCGGTAGCCACCACCATTCACGACCGGCCCGCCGACTAAATGCCCGCATCCACGCGCTCGATCGACACCCTATTGAAGATCATGGCGCAGCTCCGCGACCCTGATAGCGGGTGCCCGTGGGACGTAGAGCAAACCTTCGACACCATTGCGCCTTATACGGTTGAAGAGGCCTACGAAGTGGCCGACGCCATCCAGCGCAAGGACCATGCCGACTTAAAAGACGAGTTGGGCGACCTATTGCTGCAAGTGGTGTTTCACGCCCGCATGGCCGAAGAAGAAGGCCTGTTTGCGTTCGCGGATGTGGTAGATGCCATATCGTCGAAAATGATCCGCCGCCACCCGCATGTATTCCGCGAAGACGAAGCCAAAGATGCCCACGCGGTCACCGGCGCGTGGGAAAACATCAAGGCGGCGGAGCGCGCGGCCAAGGCTACGCAACAAACGCAACGGACGCTGGACGGTATCCCCTTAGCCCTGCCCGCTTTGGTGCGCGCCGTGAAGCTGCAAAAGCGCGCCGCGCGCGTGGGTTTTGACTGGCCGCACACCGACCAGGTTTTAGACAAGCTCGCCGAAGAAACCGCCGAACTGAAGGCCGAACTCGACGCCGGCACCAGCGCGCAGCGCATCATGGCCGAACTTGGCGATATTCTGTTCGTCTACGCCAACCTCGCCCGCCATTTAGGCATCGACCCGGAGCAAGCGCTGGCGGCAACCAACGCCAAATTCGAACGCCGCTTCGCCCGCATAGAAGACTGGCTCACCGCCGATGGCCGCACGCCGCACCAAGCAACGCTGGATGAAATGGACGCCCTTTGGACGCAGGCGAAATCAGAAGAACGTTAAGCGATTAAGGCCCTAAAGCTCCGCGCACGCTACGTGCCGCCGGCGTTAGGTACACAGGCGGTAAAACGGCACATCGGGAAAGCGCTTCTCCACACGCCCGATATCGGCCGGAGACATTTTGCTCTGTATCCGGATCGTGCCGGCGGTATCGGGCGTGGTTTCGGATGTGACGGTGCAATTTGCGTGCAGCCAGGCCCGCGCCGCCCCCGCCGCGGGGTCAAGCTCGAATTCATACGTCTCAAGATGCGCGGTCACGCGCGCTTCGATAAGGCGTATCAGGTCGGCCATTCCCTCGCCGCTGATCGCTGACACCACGGCTTGGTTGGGGTCGCCACGCACCGCCGCTTCAAGCCGCGCACGGGCGTCCGCGTCCAAAAGGTCCGACTTATTAGCAACTTCCACCACGCGGGATGTGTCCTGCGGGTCGACGCCAAGCGCCTGCAGCACCTCGCGCACATCCCGGCGCTGGGCAGCGGTATCCGGGTGCGCGATGTCGCGCACGTGCAAGATGAGATCCGCCTCCAGCACCTCTTCGAGCGTTGCGCGAAACGCCGCCACCAGCGTCGTCGGCAGGTTGGAAATAAACCCCACCGTGTCCGACACGATGACCCGTTGACCGCCGGGCATATCCAGCGCGCGCATGGTCGGGTCCAAGGTGGCAAAGAGCATGTCTTCGGCCATGATCGCCGACGCCGTGAGGCGGTTGAACAAGGTCGATTTACCGGCATTGGTGTAACCAACCAACGCCACAATGGGGTATGGCGCCCGCCGGCGGGTCTTGCGGTGCAGTTCACGGGTACGCGTGACCCGCTCCAATTGGTGTTCGAGCTTGGTGATGCGGTCTTGAATATGGCGGCGGTCGGCTTCTATTTGGGTTTCGCCAGGGCCGCCGACAAAGCCCAAGGCACCGCGCTGGCGTTCGAGGTGGGTCCAGGACCTAACCAGCCGGGTCTTTTGATACATCAAATGCGCCAGTTCAACTTGCAACGCCCCTTCGCGCGTTGCCGCCCGCTCACCGAAGATCTCAAGGATGAGCCCGGTGCGGTCCAAGACTTTGGCGTTCCAGGCGCGCTCCAGATTACGCTGCTGAATGGGCGTGACCGGCCCGTCGATAACGACCAAGCCGGCGTCCTGCGCGTGGATGAGGGCTTTTATCTCCTCGACTTTGCCGCGCCCGAACAAGGTGCCGGGTTTTGGGTCAAGAACGGGCACGACCACGGCTTGCGCAACGTCTAGGTGAATTGCCGCGGCAAGGCCGACCGCTTCTTGCAAGCAGGCCTCCGGCGCCCGCGCTGCGTGCGGCAGCGACGCGTCGGTACGCTTACGCTTGATCCACGGGTGCAACACAACCGCGCGGCCACTCTCAGCCGCGGACACGCGGTCCGCCAAAGGCCCGGTGTCAGGCCTGGCATCGGCGGTGGTAACGGCTACGCTGTGCTGCCGTTCATGCGGCTCGTTAGGAGCGGTCAAATGGTCTGGCGGCCTTGGCGCCTGGATCAAGCGCTCGCGCGCTCGCTGTCATCGTCAAACAATTGCACCGGGGCGGACGGCATAATGGTCGATATGGCGTGTTTGTAGACCAGTTGCGAATGCCCGTCACGCCGCAGCAGCACGCAGAAATTGTCAAACCACGTCACAACCCCTTGCAGCTTCACGCCATTTACCAAAAACACCGTAACCGGCATTTTCTGTTTGCGGATGTGATTGAGAAAGGTGTCTTGAAGGTTTTGAGGTTTGTCCGACGACATGGCGCTGGGCCTTTCTTGTGTTCTTATGGCTCTTCTTGTGTTTTTCGGTCTGGCACGGTCTGGCATAGTGGCCTGCGGCCACAAGGGCCAGCGGTGGAGCCGTTACCGCGCGATTAAACTTCTACCCAATAAGTGATACGGTTTTCTTACGGAGCAAGGGTAAAAATGCGGCATTTCGATAGTTTGCCTATTTTTTGCGCAATTGCCGGCGGGAAATATCCCGATTGCTGCATCTCGCATCAAGGTCGCACCGCATAAGCACGCGAGCTGCGCTTACGCCTCCCGCGCCACAAGCCCCATAATAACACCGGCAAAGGCTAATATTTCCAACCGCCCGGCGACCATGGCGAAGCACAACACGAATTTGGACACCACCGGCATTTGCGCATAAACGCCGGCGGTATCCAGCGCAACCGCTGTACCATCGGCGCCGCTGGCAAACCCTAAGACGGGGCCGGCATTGGACAGCGCCCCGACGCTGGCGGCCACCGCCTGCTCAAACGGCAAGCCATCCGCCGTCAACGCAGCGCAGACAAACGCCGCAAACACCAACAGCAACACGAACATGGCCCATACCCCGCGCATCAACGGCATGGTGAACGCTCTGCCGCCAAAATCCGAGTGCACGATGGCGTGCGGATGCGATAAGCGGGATATTTCCCGCGCCCCCTGTTTTAACAACAAGGCAAAGCGCATGAGCTTAAGGCCACCGGCTGTCGACATGCTGCTGCCGCCGACAAACACCACGCATAGCGCAACGAGCAACGGGATGGCCGCAAAGCCCTGTTCGTCAACCGGGTGCACCGAGGTCGATACCAGCGACAGCATCCACAAAATGCCTCGCCCCAGCGTAATTTCACCGCCACTCACACCACCGCCACTGACAAACGCCATCAGTGCGGCCAGCACGGCGCCGCCGATTACCACTGCGAACACCCCGTAGCGAAATTCCGGATCGTTCCAATAGGCGCCGGGCAAGCGGCGCGTCAGGCCGGCGTGGCGCATATTGTTGGTCGCCCCGGCAAACAGCATAAAGCCCACGACGATTGCCGGCAGATACCCCGCCCCCGCAATCAGCACGCCGCCGTGCGGCATCAAGCCGCCGGTGGCGACCGCGGAAAACGCAAGCGCGAGCGCTGATACAAGATCGAACCCGCTCACAAGCAGCCCGACGACCCCCGCCAAGGTTATACCGCCATAGCTCACCCCAAGCGCCAAGATGGCTGGCCAATAGCGCCCAAACGGCCCGCTGGTATTGCCCGGCGGAATCGGCGTGCGGCGTATGGACAGGCCGGCAAGGCCCAAATGCGCCAGCACCACCATGGACATCAACAGCGTGGCTAAGCCGCCCACCCATTGCAAGGTCGCCCGCCATATCATCACCACCGGCGACAAAGACACATCCGTGGTAATGGAGATGGCTCCGGTCGTCGTCAGCGCTGATACGGCGTCAAAATATGCATCCGCATACAGCGCATCCGGGTCGACCCCGACAAACGCAATGGCGCCGAATGCCGGCGCCACCAGCCAGGCAATGGCCAAGGCCAAAAGCCGTTCGGCGACGATCGGGCGGTGTTTTTGCCCGCCGGTGGCAAAGCCGATGGCGCCGGCAACGAATGCCGTCAACAGACCGGTAGTGGCAAACACCAGCGCCTGATCCGCCTGCCCGGCGGATAGCGCCACCAGCAAAGGCACGCTATGGGCAACCGCTACGATGGCCAGCGCGGCCGCAACTACAACGCCGACAGTGGCAAAGGACATAGGGGCGCTATCCTTGATAGAGACGGCTAGAAAAATTCTATGCTGACACGGAACATGCGTTCGACACGGCTTACCTCGTCGGCCATGACGAAAATGACGACGCGGTCGCCGGAGCGGATTTCAGTGCTGCCGCGCGGCACAATCACCTCGCCGTCGCGCAGCACCGCACCGATGCGGGTGCCGTCGGGCAAATCCGCCTCCCGCAGCGGCCGGCCAACTAAAGTCGATGTTGCCAGCGCCTCCGCCTCTATGACTTCCGCCTTACCGTCCTGCACCGACGAGACACCGCGAATACGCCCACGCCGCACGTGGCGCAAAACGGTGGACACGGTCGTGCCGCGTGGATTGACAAACGCGTCTATCCCCATCGGTGCCAGCAGGCCCGAATAAGCGCGGTTATTGATCAAGGCAACCGCGCGCTGGCAGCCAAGCTGCTTGGCCATGACGCAGCTTAGGATATTGATCTGATCGTCATTGGTGAGGGCCACCGTGGTTTCCGCCTGTTCGGCCCCGGCCTCGCGCAGCACTTCATCGTCCAGCGCATCGCCGTTGAGCACAACGGTTCGCGCCAACTCATCGGCGGCGGCCACCGCTGCCGCCTTATCGGCTTCAACGATTTTTACTTTTACCCGGGCGTGGTTTTTCTCAAGCTCGTGCGCCACATAGCGGCCAATATTGCCGGCGCCGACAATCACCACCCGCCGCGCCGCCTGCTCTTCGTGGCCAAACAGCGACAGTACGCGGCGTATCTGGCTGGTTTCGGTCACCACATAGGCAATATCACCGACCATCATCTGGTCGCCCGAATCCGGCACGAACAGCCGCTCACCGCGCTGAATACCAGTGACGACGGCTTTCAGATCCGGAAAAAGGTCTGTAAGCTGATTAAGCGGCGTGTTGACCACGGGGCAATCGTCGTCAAGGGCAATGCTCAGAAACGTGATGTCTCCCCCGCCGAAGGGAATCGCTTCGAGCGCGCCGGGCAATTCCAAGCGGCGCATGACGGCGCGGCCCACTTCAAGCTCCGGCGATATGATCACGTCGATGGGCATGTGATCGCGGGTGAACAAATCCTGCCACAGCGGCCGCAAATAGCTCTGCGCCCGGATGCGGGCAATTTTTGTCGGCACGTTGAAGATGGAATGCGCCACTTGGCACGCCACCATGTTCACTTCGTCGGCAAAGGTGACGGCAATAATCATGTCGGCTTCGCGGGCGCCGGCGCGCTCTAAAATGTCAGGGTGCGAGGCGTACCCGACGACCGTGCGCACATCGAGCACGTCGGCGATTTGCTGAATGAGATCGGGGGAATTGTCGATGACGGTTACGTCATTGTGTTCGCTGGCGAGTTGCCGCGCGATACCCGAACCCACCTGCCCTGCCCCACAGATGATCACTTTCATATGCCGGCCTTTATGGTCCTGATGCGAAAATCTGCCGGATGCACGCCTAGACGCTGACCTCCGAGCGGCTGCTTGTGGTCACGCCTAAGGATTTGAGCTTGCGGTGCAGCGCTGAGCGTTCCATGCCGATGAAGGCGGCGGTGCGCGAAATATTGCCGCCAAACCGCCGGATCTGCGCCAACAGATATTCCCGCTCGAAGCTCTCCCGTGCTTCGCGCAACGGCAACGCCATGATTTTCTGCCCCGCTTCACCGACGCCGACCTCCGGCGTTGTGCGCGCCACTTCCGACGGCAACATATCAGCGGTAATGGCGCCGTCGTTTTCACCGGATGCCAAGATCAAAAGCCGCTCGATATTGTTGCGCAATTGCCGCACATTGCCCGGCCAGTCATGCGCCTGCAGCGCGGCCAGCGCGTCTTCGCCGATCTTGCGCGCCGACAGGCCGGCGGAGGAGGCCACCCGTTGCATGAAATATTCCGCCAGCAACGGAATGTCCTCGCGCCGATCGGTCAACGGCGGGACCGAAATCGGCACCACGTTAAGCCGGTGATAGAGGTCTTCGCGGAAGCGCCCGGCGGCGATTTCCGACAACAGGTCACGGCTGGACGAGGACACGACGCGCACATCCACCTGCACGCCGGAACTACCACCGACACGCTGGAACTTCTGGTCTACCAGTACACGGAGGATTTTACCTTGCGTTTCCAGCGGCATGTCCGCCACTTCATCGAGAAACAGCGTGCCTTTATGGGCTTGCTCGAAGACCCCCACTTTTGCCTGCCAGCCTTCAACCGCCTCAACCCCGAACAACTCTTCTTCCATGCGGTCCGGCGCCATGGTGGCGGTATTAATGGCAACGAAGCTGCCGCCGGAACGCAACGAGCGGGCGTGCAGCATCCGCGCCACCACTTCCTTGCCGGCGCCAGACGCCCCGCAAATCAGAACACGGCTGTTTGTCGGCGCCACGCGGTCAATCATGTGGCGCAGATGGTTTATGCAGCTGGACGCGCCGACCAGTTCTGCTTCATCGCTGCTGCGTTGGCGCAGTTCTTCGTTTTCGCGCCTAAGGCGCGCCGCCTCGATCGCGCGCTGCACGATGAGGACCAAACGGTCCGCTTTGAACGGCTTTTCGATGTAATCATACGCCCCTTTGCGGATGGCGGTGACCGCGGTTTCGATATTGCCGTGGCCAGAGATCAGCACCACTGGCAAATCCGGATGCTTTTTCTTGATGACCTCAAGCAGGTCTAAGCCATCCATGCGGCTGCCTTGCAACCACACATCCAACAGAACCAATCGGGGCACGCGCGCTTGTATGGCACGCAACGTCTCGTCGCTGTCGGCGGCAAGACGGGTTTCGTATCCTTCGTCGGCCAGGATACCGGCCATAAGCTCGCGGATGTCGAATTCGTCGTCGACAATGAGAATGTCTGAATCCATCTGTTGCCCCCACAGATCAATTGGTGCGCGCAGACGCGCGGTGTATGAACGGCAAAACAGCCTCATCGGCAGCAGCAGGATCAGGCGCCGCGGCCTCATCGGCAGCGCCAAGGTCGACGGCCTGCTGGCGCGGCAAATACAGCCGAACGCGCGCCCCGTGCCCGCCAGACCGGGCGTCAGACTGGACGCCGGGCGCATTTTCCAGCGTCAGGCGGCCAGCGTGATCCTCCATGATCTTCTTGACGATGGCCAAGCCAAGCCCCGTGCCCTTGTCGCGCCGCGACACGTATGGCTCAACCAGCCGGTAGCGCTCGCCGCGCGGCAGACCGATGCCGGTATCCGTCACCTCCAGGTACACCGTCTCCGGGTCGGCATGGATAGAGACGGTGATGCGCTCTTGCGTGTCCAGATCCGGCATCTTCTCGTGGCGCGTGGCGATGGCTTCTACTGCGTTTTTGAGGACGTTGGTCAGCGCTTGGCCGATCAGCCGCCGGTCGCATTCGACGATCACCGGCGCATCCGCGCCTTCGATGTCAAAGGTGATGTCCGGCGCTACGACGCGCTGCAGAAACACCGCTTCACGCACCAATTCGCTTAGGTCTTCTGGCGCCATGCTCGCCGCCGGCATGCGCGCAAAAGACGAGAACTCGTCCACCATGCGCCCTAAGTCTTCCACCTGCCGGATAATGGTATTAGTGCACTGCTCAAAAATTTCCGGGTCGTTTTTGACGTGGGCCCCGTATTTGCGTTTCAAGCGTTCCGCCGATAGCTGGATCGGGGTCAGCGGGTTTTTGATCTCGTGCGCGATACGCCGGGCGATATCGGCCCAGGCAGAGGAGCGCTGGGCGGCGACAAGATCTGAAACATCGTCCAGCGTGACCACATACCCTTCCACGTCATCGGCGGATTTTTCCGCCACGATGCGTATGGTCAGGCTGCGCTGGCTGCCGTCTTCCGTATCGAGCGTGATCTGGCCTTCTGACGGGTAGCCGCGGCGGACCATTGCTTGGCGGATATAGGGCGCCATCTCCGGTACGCAGGCGGCCAATGGTTGGCTGATGAGGTCGTCGCGTTTGAGGTTGAGCAACCGCAAACAACTGCGGTTCACAAGGGTGATCCGCCCGTCCGAATCCAACCCCACCACGCCGGCGCTTACCCCCGAAAGCACCGTCTCCATAAACCGGCGGCGGCTATCAAGCTGGTGGTTGGCGGCTATCAGTTCATTACGCTGGCTGCGCAATTGGCTGGTCATGCGGTTGAAGGTATCACCTAACGCCGACACTTCGTCGGCGCCGCCCTCCACATCCACATGGGTCGTCAAATCGCCGTCGGATACCCGTTCAGCCGCGCCCACCAACTCGCTGATAGGGGCAACTATTCTATTGGCAGCCCACAGCCCCAGCCATATGGCGGCCAACAGCACCAACAACGCCATGATGACGTAAATCAGCGCAAAGGTAAGCTGAACCGTATAGCGGCGGCTTTCCAGGTTGGCATATTCCGCCGCCGCCGCCCGGGTGCTGGCGAGGTATTCCAGCACGCGCGGATCGACGAAGCGCGAGATCAGCAAGAACGCGTCACCGAAATTTTCCAGGCGCACCAGCGCCTGCACTTGGTCGCCGCGCTCGTTGGCGGTCAACAGCGCCTCGCCGTCGCCAAGCGCGTTGAGCACGTCCGCGGAGGGCGGCGCCAGCGACGTCTGCGCCGAGCCTTCCGCGTAGGACATAAGATAGCCATCGGAATCAGCAATAAACGCACCCGACAGCGCGCGCAGCCGCGCTTGGTTTGTCATGACCTCATCGCGAAACCGCCTCGGATCGCTGAAATACAGCGGCGCGTAGAGGTTGAGGTCGGTAGCCATAGCAAGGGCATCTGCGCGCAAGACATGGCGGTGCTCGTTTAGATAGGCTTCGGCCACCGTCGAGGCGTTGGTGACTATTGTCCGTGTACGTTCAGAAAACCACGCGTCGAAGCTTCTATCCAGGGTTATCGCCGCGAATACCGCAACAATGATCGCCGGCATCACCGCCACGAAGCTGAACATAGCCACCAGGCGCACGTGCAAGCGGGCACCGGCGCTGCCGGCGCGGCGCGCCATCCACAGCCGCACCAGCCGGTATACGATCAACGCCGACAGCGTCAGCACGATGGCCAAATTGACCAACAGCAGCGCGATAGCAACGCCGCGGCTTGGGTTTATGGAGGTTCCGCCGGCAAGCGTGACGTAGGTGGCAATGCCGCTGACAACGGCGGCTATCGCTAAGCCAATGCCAAAGACCGTGGGCCACTGCGAGCGTTGCATCCACCGCCCAGCGCGCGCGGCCGGTGGTTTGCCGCCGCTGCTAGGCTGCTTCAACGCGTCTGTGGAGACCATATCGGCTTTGCCTTATCCGCCCGCGAAGGGGCCATGTCGTGCGCGTGCACGAGCCAATATCCGCACGAGTCACTCCCCATTGTGACGCGGCATCTGATGCAAATCAACAACATCGTTGCGTGAATGCGACATACCCGAGCGGTATTGGCCAGAGTGGTATTGGAGCAGCACCGGTGCGCGGTTGGGACTATCTGATGCCGCGTATGACCTGAATATCCAGATCGCGGATTTTCTTACGCAAGGTATTGCGGTTGAGGCCCAGCAGCGACGCCGCTTTGATTTGGTTGCCACGGGTGGCGCCCAAGGACATGGAAATCAGCGGTTTTTCAACCTGTTTCAAAATCCGTTCATAGAGGCCGGGCGGCGGCAGCGCGTCGGCGTGTTCGGCAAAATAGCGTTGCAATTGCCGTTCGACGGCAGCGCTCAAGCTTTCGTCGCCGGCGGTTTCGTCGGTGCCGGTGGCAACGGATGGGTCCGCCAACTCCGCGTGGATGACGCTGGCGCTGATCGTATCTTCGGCGTACAGGGCCGCAAGCCGCCGCACCAGGTTTTCCAATTCGCGCACATTGCCCGGCCACGGGTAGCGGCGCAGAAGGTCCAGCGCGGCGGTATCGATGGTCTTGCCGGGCAAGCCTTCTTCTTCGCACAAGGCAAGAAAATGCCGCACCAGGTCGGGGATGTCTTCCGCCCGCTCGCGCAGCGGCGGCAGCCGGATCGGCACCACGTTGAGACGGTAGAATAGATCCTCGCGGAACAAGCCCTGATTGATCAATTGGCGCAAGTCGCGGTTGGTGGCGGCGACAATGCGCACATTGGTCTTGATCGGTGCGCGCCCGCCGACGGTCGTATATTCGCCTTCTTGCAGCACGCGCAAAAGTCGCGTTTGCGCTTCCATCGGCATATCGCCGATTTCATCCAAGAACAGCGTGCCGCCTTCGGCCTGCTCGAAGCGGCCGACACCGCGGCCGCTGGCGCCGGTAAACGAGCCTTTTTCGTGGCCGAAGAGTTCGGCCTCAATCAATTCGCGCGGTATCGCCGCCATGTTGATGGCTACGAACGGGCCGTTGCGGCGCTTGCCGTAATCGTGCAAGGCGCGGGCTACCAATTCTTTGCCGGTGCCGCTTTCCCCGGCGATCATCACCGTTAAGTCGGTGCCGACGAGGCGCGCGAGCACCCGGTAAATCTCCTGCATGGCCGCCGACCGGCCGATGAGCGGAATGTCGTCTTCCTTGCCGCCGTGATCGCTGTGCGCTGGGCGGGCTTTCGGCTTGGCCAAAGCCCGGCGGACGATGCCGATCAGCTCGTTAAGATCAAACGGCTTTGGCAAATATTCGTAGGCCCCGCGTTCGGCCGCGGTGATGGCGGTCATCAGCGTGTTTTGCGCGCTCATGACGATAATCGGCAAGTCCGGCCGCAATTTCTTAATGCGCGGAATGAGATCGAAGGCGTTTTCATCGGGCATCACAACGTCGGAGATGACCAGATCGCCTTCGCCTTGGCTCACCCACCGCCACAGGGTGGCGGCGTTGCCGGTTGAACGCACGTCGAAGCCGGCCCGGCCTAGCGCTTGGTTTAGAACCGTGCGAATGGCGCCGTCATCATCGGCGACGAGAATGGTCTCACTGGGCACGCGCATCTCCGTCATCACCGGCGGTATGCATAGACGGCGTATGCCGGATCGGCAGCAGCACCCGGAACGTAGTGCGGCGCGGATGGCTGTCGCATTCAATGACGCCGCCATGATCGCCGACGATCTTCGCCACCAGCGCCAGCCCAAGGCCGGTGCCGGCGGCTTTGGTCGTCACGAACGGGTCAAACAGATGCGGCATTAAGTCCGCCGGCACGCCTGCCCCGTTATCGCGCACGCACACTTCAAGCGGCAGGCTCACCTTGTCGGCGTTGCCGGGCACCGACAGCCGCACGCCGGGCCGGTAGGCGGTGGACAGGACGATCTCACCGCCGTCTTTATCCATGGCTTCGGCGGCATTCTTTACCAGGTTCAAAAAAACCTGCACCAGTTGATCGCGCGACCCGGGCACCGGCGGCAGCGACGGGTCATAATCCTCCGTAAGCCGAATACCGGCAGCCACGCCGGTGGCGGCAAGCCGGCGCACATGATCGAGCACCTCATGAATATTGACAGGCGCGGCCGCCAATGGCCGTTTGTCTGAAAACACCTCCATGCTGTCCACCAGCTTGCAGATGCGGTCCACTTCCTCGGTGATTAGCCGCGTCAGGTGCCGATCTTCCGGCGCCACGCCCATTTCCAGCAATTGCGCCGATCCGCGAATGCCCGACAGCGGGTTTTTGATTTCGTGCGCCAACACCGCCGCCATGCCCATAACCGACCGCGCCGCGCCGCGATGGGTCAATTGCCGGTCCATCTTGTGGGCAATCGTGCGCTCTTGCAGCATGGCCACGATCGCGCCCGGCTCTTCCGGGATGGGGCTTACCTGGATATCCACCTCGCGCTCGCCCATGCGCGGGCCGCCAATGCCCACGCCATATTCCGTCACCGAGGCGCCGGTGGCCTGCACTTGCTCGATCAACGCCACAAGCGGGCTGCCGAAAGACACAAGGTCGGCCGGCGGCCGGCCGATCATCGTCGCGGCGCCGGCGGCAAAAAACTGTTCGGCAATGGCATTGACAAACGCCACCATGCCGTCGGCACCAATTTTAACGACCGGGTGCGCCAGCGCATCAAGAATGCCGGCATCGCGCCCTTGCGGTAGGGCGGCGGGGGGCGCCATGCGGATAGCCTGACCTGCCATTATGCTGCGCGCTCCTGTGGGTGCGGAACTGCGCGGTGACCATCGGCGGGCCGGGCCACGATCATGGACTTAAGGCCGGCCACCACTGCCGCCGGTTCCGACATCCGGCACAAATCGGCTTTGGCGGCGCGTAGGTTGCAGCCCACAGACATGGCGTACTCCTCGATATACCAGGCCAAGTGCTTGCGGGCGCACCGCACGCCCAGCGCGGTGCCGTAATGGGTCAATATCGCGTCGTAATGGGTCAAGATGACCTCCAGGCGCGTCGCGGCATCAGGGTCTTCGCGGTGGTGGCGGCCGGTGAGCGCATCCGCAATTTGCGCCAGCCGCCACGGCGCACCTTGGGCGCCGCGGCCGATCATCACCCCATCCGCGCCGGACCGGGCCAAAGCCACGCGTGCGTCGGCGGCGCACCGGATATCGCCGTTGACGATCACCGGAATGGACACCGCCGCTTTGACCTGCCGCACAAACGCCCAATCGGCCGCGCCTGTGTAAAACTGGTTGCGGGTGCGTCCGTGCACGGTTACCAGCGACACGCCCGCCCGCTCAGCACGCGCGGCAAGCTCAGGCGCGTTGCGGCAGTCCATATCCCAGCCGGTGCGCATTTTCAGCGTTACCGGCACCTCGACCGCGTTGACGACCGCATCTATCAGCGTGAGCGCGTGGTCAAGATCGCGCATCAGCGCCGACCCGGCGAGGCCGCCGACCACCTTTTTTGCCGGACACCCCATATTTATGTCGATAATGCGCGCACCGGACGCCTGCGCCGCCTTGGCCGCCGCCGCCATCCAACGCGGCTCACGGCCTGCCAATTGCACCGCCATCGGGTCTTCATCAGCGTCATGGCGCGCGCGCAACACCGCCTCAGGCGTTTGCCGCACCAAATCGGCGCTGGCCACCATTTCAGATACCACCAGCCCGGCGCCGTGCGCGCGCACCGCGCGGCGAAACGGCTGATCGGTAATGCCCGCCATCGGCGCCAAAAACACCGGCTCAACGCACACAGAGGTGCTGCCACGGGCAATACGCACCGGCGTACCCCGCTTACCCGCCTTACGCCTCGCGGTGTACCCTGGTGGTTGCATATTTGGTGTGCACATGGGTTTTTGCCTATTTGTTGGCCGATTTACACCCCAACGGCATGTGCCACAAGTGTCATATGTCGGTTTTATCACCGCCTATTGCCGGGAGCGCTTGGCAGTGTGGGCCTTCGGCGGCTAGCGTGCCCGCTCCAACGTGGCGGGTTTATGCCCGTTTTGCCCTCATTGCGTGGTCATTGCCCTCACCATGACATCCCCGGATTCGTCGCCTGCCGATACCGCCGTTCTCATCGTGGCGGCCGGCCGTGGCCATAGGTTTGGCGGCGCCCTACCCAAACAATACGCACCGTTAGGCGGCGCGGCTGTGTTGAGCCACACGCTTAGGGCCTTTTTGGCGCATCCGGCCATCGGCCATGTGCTTACCGTAATCCACCCGGACGACCAGCCGTTATATGAGGCGGCTGCGGCACAGTGCGGGGCCGCGCCAAAATTGCGCGCGCCCGTGCCCGGCGGGCGGGAGCGGCAAGATTCGGTCCGCCTGGGGTTAGCCGCGCTGGCACCGCTTAACCCGGCAAAGGTGTTGATCCACGATGGGGCGCGGCCGTTCATCAGCCACGCCGTAATCAGCCGCGTCATTGCCGCCCTTGACCATGCGCCGGCGGCCTTGCCTTGCGTGCCTGTGACCGACACCCTCAAGCGGGTAACCGACGGGCACATCGGCGGCACCGTCGATAGGTCCGGCTTAGCGCGGGCGCAGACGCCGCAAGGATTTCGGTTCGCGGACATATTAGAGGCCCATCATAAGGCGGCCGGCGCGGCGCTGACCGACGATGCGGCGGTAGCCGAACAGGCCGGGCTTGCCATCAGCTCTGTGCAAGGGGCGGAGGACAATTTGAAAATCACCACGCCGGAAGACTTACAGCGCGCCGAACGGGCGCTGGCTGCCCAAGTAAGCGACATCCGCACCGGGTCGGGCTTTGACGTGCACGCATTCGGCGCCCCCGGGTCGGCCACCGAGATCATGCTGTGCGGCGTCGCCGTGCCGCACGCGGCAGGGCTAATCGGCCATTCGGACGCCGATGTGGGTCTGCACGCGCTCACCGATGCCATTCTCGGGGCGCTCGCCGCCGGCGATATCGGCGACCATTTCCCGCCAAGCGATCCGCAATGGGCGGGGGCGGCGTCATGGACGTTCTTGGCGCATGCGGCATCTTTGGTGGCGCAGCGCGGCGGCGTCATCGCTAGCGCCGACATTACGCTTATCTGCGAACGGCCAAAAGTGAGGCCACACCGGCAGGCGATGCGGACCCGGGTGGCGGATATATTGCGCATCGCAGAAGACCGGGTGTCCATTAAGGCCACGACGACGGAAGGGCTTGGCTTCACCGGCCGGCGCGAAGGCATTGCCGCGCAGGCCATAGCGACCATACGGCTGCCCCCATGCGCCGCATAATCACGCCGCTGCCCGCTACTCTCAGGTTCAGCGACCCGGTCGTGGCCATTGCGACGTTTGGCGGGGTGGGGTTGCTGCGGCCGGCACCGGGCACGTGGGGGTCGGTGGCGGCCCTTTTTGCCGGCTGGCCCATTGCCGTCCTTGGCGGGCCGGTTGCGCTGACCATCGCCGCCGTTCTAGCCTTTATGGCCGGGGTGTGGGCGGTTGAGAAATACATCGCCGCCACCGACCGGCACGACCCGTCCGAAGTGGTCATCGACGAAGTAGCCGCCATGTGGCTGGTGATGGCCGCCCTCCCCCCGACGCTTACGGCCTATGCGCTTGGGTTTGCGTTTTTTCGCCTGTTCGACATTAGCAAACCGTGGCCGATCCGCGGTATTGAGCAGCGCGTGGGCGGCGAAATGGGCGTCATGGCGGACGATATTGCCGCCGCCTTATACGCGATTATAGCGGCGTGGATCGTCGGCATTGCGGTAACCGTAGGCTGACCCATAACGTGGGAGAAGGTAAAAGCGTGGTGTCGATATTTCCTGAACCGACCATGCAGCTGGCGCAGCGCCTGCTCGCGCGCGCCGAAGCCGCAGGGCTTACGCTGGCGACGGCGGAATCGTGCACCGGCGGGCTCGTCGCCGGCTGCTTGACCGATATCGCAGGCGCTTCCGCCGTGGTCGAGGCCGGCTTCGTGACCTATTCGAACGATGCCAAACGTACAATGCTGGATGTGCCCGGCGATCTCATTGCCGATGCTGGCGCGGTCAGCGAACCGGTTGCCCGCGCCATGGCCGCAGGGGCGCTTCATCGCGCGCGCGCAGATATGGCGGTTGCCATTACCGGCGTTGCCGGGCCGGGCGGCGGCACGCCCACAAAGCCCGTCGGCCTTGTGCACTTTGCCACACATCGGCGCGGCGGCGCCGGTGTGCATGCGTGCCATCGGTTTGGCGATATCGGACGTAGCGCCATCCGGCTCAAAAGCGTTGACGTGGCGCTGACTATGCTGCTGGCGCGGATCGCGGATTAGCCAACGCCGCGTCGTCGCGATAGAGCGCGTGCGCGCGCGCCATGAACGCGTCGCCCATTTTGACCACCGCGTCGGAAAACCGCGCTTCGATCATCCGTTGCAGGGTGCGGCTCTTGAAGTCGAAATCGACAAAGAACCCCACTTGCGTCCCCGCTTGCTGGTCTATGTCCGTATGCGGTGTAAACGACCAGCGGTTTATCAAATGCGTGAACGGGCCGTCCAAATATTCCACGTCTATGCTTTGGTGGTTGTCGGCAAGGGTGACGCGGCTGGTGAATGTTTCCCGAAACACTTTGTACGCTACGATCACATCCGCCGTCATGCGGTTGACGCCGTCAATGCGCTCGCGCGCGCGGATGCGCGCCCCTGCGCACCACGGCAAAAACTCCGGATAGCGCGGAACGTCCGCCACCATGGTGAACATTCTTTCCGGCGCGTAGGGCACAAACCGGCTTTCGCTGTGCACCGGCATCAAACGCTCGCACCCGTTTGCCGCAACGCCTGGGCGCGTGCCGTGCGCAGGGCGGCAAAATCCTTGTCTGCGTGGTAGCTCGAGCGCGTCAACGGGGATGCGGAAACCAGAAGAAACCCTTTCGCTCGCGCCACGCGCTCATAGCCGGCAAACTCATCCGGCGGCACGAAGCGCGCCACCGGATGGTGTTTGCGGGTCGGCTGCAAATATTGGCCGATGGTTAAAAAATCGACCCCGGCAGAACGCAGGTCATCCATCACTTGCAGCACTTCGTCGCGCGCCTCGCCCAAGCCCACCATGATGCCGGACTTGGTGAAAACCGCCGGCTCCACCTCTTTGGCGCGCTCTAGGAGCCGCAGCGAATGATAATAGCGCGCGCCGGGCCGCACCCGCAGATACAGCGACGGCACCGTTTCCAGGTTGTGGTTGAAGACGTCCGGCTTGGCCTCCAGAACCCGCTCCAACGCGCGCTCTTTGCGCAGAAAATCGGGCGTCAAGATTTCAATAGTGGTAGTGGGCGCCTGCGCCCGGATTGCCTCAATGACCTTGGCAAAATGTCCGGCGCCGCCATCGGCTAGGTCATCCCGATCGACACTGGTAATGACCACGTGGGCTAGATCGAGCTTGGCAACGGCGGCGCCGACATGCGCCGGCTCATTCTCGTCGAGCGCTGCCGGCAGGCCGGTCTTGACGTTGCAGAACGCGCACGCACGGGTGCAGGTATCGCCCATGATCATCATGGTGGCATGGCGCTGTTCCCAGCATTCGCCGATATTGGGGCAGGCGGCCTCCTCGCAGACCGTATGCAGCCCGTGCTGGCGGATAATTTTCTTGGTCGCCGCATAGCCGGGTGACCCAGGCGCCTTGACGCGGATCCAAGCGGGCTTACGCAGGACGGCGCTCTCCGGCCGGTTTTGCTTTTCAGGGTGGCGCGGCCGCTGCGGGCGGGGGGCGCCGTCTAAGGTATTGAGAACGGTGACCATTATGTGGTGGGCTTTATCCGGGCAGAGGCTTTATGCGAGCAAAGATCAAGAGGCGAACAGCATCACCTTATCATATAGCTATCATATAGCCCGCCGGGCGCGTATTTCAGCGCATGGTCATTTGCCACGTCGCCGGCGCGTCAAAGGCGAATTGGCTGCCCAAAATCCCCTTGGTGCCGTCATCAAACAAAAGCGGCAGGTGCACCGCCTCAAATTCGATATGTTCTAAATTATCGCCCTCGAAATGCCCTTGCAGAACCAGCGGCGCTGCTGACTCGAAAATGCGCCGATAGAGCTCAACCGTGCGCGGGCCGAAGTCGTCGCCGTAGATTTCCATCACGGTTTTGCCCATTACCGGGCGGCGCATGCGTCCTTCCACATTGCTGCCCGCGAGACGATATCGGAAATCATCGCCACCGCTGGGTGCTTGAAACGGCTCCGCCATAAAAATGCCCGGCAACAGACGCGGCACGTCTCCGGGGTTGAAGGCGCAGCGCCGCAATATCCCGTCCGGTTCGCGTTTCTGCATCCAATAGTCGATCAACGCGGCGTTATTTTCATGGCGAGGTGCCTCGACCGGCCGCACTGAATATCCGAGAAAATCTGATTTGACCTTAAGCATTGTCGGGTTATTGCATGTTATGGTTTAAAAATCCATAATCTTGCAACCTAGCGTTGTGTCAGCCTAGCGCTGGTGCGTATCTCTTAACGTATACCCCGCACCGCTCTGGTCGATGCCCGCTACACGGCCCCTATGCACTACGGAAGTAAGCATCACGGAAGTGAGCATCATGCCGTCTTTTCCACGCGCTTTTTATGTCGGCTGGTGCGCACGAGGTTCAGCGCTTCAACGCCCACAGCAAAGGCCACGGCGAAATAGAGATAGCCTTTGGGAATGTGGAAATGCAGCCCATCGGCCACCAGCGCGACGCCGATCAACAGTAAAAACGCAAGCGCCAGCATTTTGACCGTCGGATGGCGCGAGACAAACGCACCGACGCTATCGGCGGCAAACAGCATCACCAAGACCGCGATAACCACCGCCGCCACCATGACTTCCACATGATTGGCCATGCCGACGGCGGTGATGACGCTATCGAGCGAGAACACAATATCGAGCACGGCGATTTGCGCGATGACCATGCCGAAGCTGGCGGTGACCGCGCCGGATGTTCCCATCTCTTCTCCTTCCACGGTGTGGTGTATTTCCATGGTGCCCTTGGCAATCAAAAACAGCCCGCCGCCAAGCAAGATGAGATCGCGGACGGAGACCGTGAACTCAAACAGCGTGAACAGCGGTTGGGTTAACTGCATGACCCAAACGATGGAAAACAAAAGCAAAATACGCGTTGCCAGCGCCGCCGCCAGGCCAATGCGCCGCGCCGCGCGCCGCTGCTCCGGCGGCAACCTATCGGCCAATATGGAAATGAAAACCAAATTGTCTATGCCCAGTACAACCTCAAGGAGCGTAAGGGTCGCCAAGCTGGCCCAGACTTCAGGTAAGGCTAAAAGCTCGAACATGGCAGGCACTCCCCCCTTAAACTGCGCCGGCCCCTTATTGCACCGGCCCCTTTTACGTGTGGATCACGCGGCCATAGGCATCCAGAACGCTTTCATGCATGGCTTCCGATAGGGTTGGATGCGGAAAGACCGTCTCAATCACCTCCGCTTCGGTTGTTTCAAGCTGCCGGGCCACCGCATAGCCCTGAATGAGTTCGGTCACCTCCGGGCCGATCATATGCGCGCCCAATAGTTCGCCGGTCTTGGCGTCAAACACGGTTTTGATGAACCCTTCCGGCTCGCCTAGGGCGATGGCCTTGCCATTGCCCTGGAACGGAAACGTGCCGGTGCGCACCTTGTGGCCTGCGTCTTTGGCGGCCGCTTCGGTCATGCCCACCGACGCCACTTGCGGGCGGCAATAGGTGCAGCCGGGAATGTTGGAGGTGTTGAGCGGATGCACGGTCTTCAGACCGGCGATCTTTTCAACGCAGATGATGCCCTCATGGCTGGCTTTATGGGCCAGCCACGGCGGGCCGGTGAGATCGCCGATGGCATAGACCCCCTCCACCCCGGTGCGGCCATAGCCATCCACTTGCACATGGCCGCGGTCGACCGTAACGCCGGCTTCTTCCAAACCGATATTTTCTACGTTGCCGGTGATGCCAACGGCAAGAATGACCTTATCGAATGTCTCAGTGCGGCTAGTACCGCCCGCCTCTATGGTCACCTGCGCTGTGCCCTTAGTCACCGCCACTTGCGTTACCTTAGCGCTGGTGAGGACCGTCATGCCTTGCTTCTTAAATGCTTTGAGCGCAAACGCCGATACGTCTGCATCTTCTACCGGCAAAATGCGGTCGAGCACTTCCACCACGGTTACGTCAGTGCCCATGGTGGCATAAAAGCTGGCAAACTCGATGCCGATGGCACCGGAGCCGATTACCAGCAGCCGCTTTGGCATCGCTTTCGGTACCATGGCCTCACGGTAGGTCCATATGGTGTCGCCGTCCGGCTCGATGCCGGGCAGCGCGCGGGCCCGAGCGCCGGTTGCCAGCACAATGTGCTTGGCGGCAATGTCTTGTGTCTTGCCGTCTTGTTCAACCGTCAGCTTGCCCTGCCCGGCAAGCTTTGCGGTGCCTTTAACAACGTCGATCTTGTTTTTCTTCATCAAGAACGTAACGCCCTTGGACAATTGGCCGGCAACGGCGCGCGACCGCTGCACCACCTTGCCGATATCAAACGCTATGTCCTTGGCCGATAATCCGTACGCGTCTAAGTCGTGTAATATCGCGTAAATCTCAGAGGTGCGCAGCAGTGCCTTGGTGGGAATGCAGCCCCAATTCAGGCAAATGCCGCCAAGCTCCGAGCGTTCGATGACCGCGGTCTTCATGCCCAATTGGCTGGCGCGTATCGCCGCCACGTAGCCGCCCGGGCCCGAACCGACAACGGCAAGATCATACGAGGTCGCCATACGCGCTTTCCCCTGGATAGACCGCTATAGCAGCATGGTGAGCGGGTCTTCGATCAGCGTCTTGAAAACCTGCAGCAACCGTGCGCCGAGCGCGCCGTCAATGGCACGGTGATCACACGATAGGGTGACGGTCATCATCGTCGCCGTGCCAAGCGCGCCGTCCTTCACCACCGGGCGCTGTTCGCCGGCGCCGACGGCCATGATCGCCGCCTGCGGCGGGTTGATGACGGCGGTAAAATGCTTGATGCCGAACATGCCGAGATTGGAAACCGAAAACGACCCGCCTTCATACTCGGCGGGTTTGAGCTTTCTGTCCTTGGCGCGGGCGGCGAGGTCTTTGACCTCCGCTGAAATCTGTGCCAGCCCCTTGGTATCGGCCGCTTTGACGATGGGGGTGATGAGGCCGCCGTCGAGTGCCACCGCAACCCCGATATCCGCGTGCGCGTGCTTGAGGAGCGCATCTCCTGCGTAAGAGACGTTGCAATCAGGCTCTTTCATTAGCGCCAGGGCGGCAGCGCGGATGATGAAATCATTGACCGAGACCTTGATGCCGTCAGCCTCGCCTTTGGCGTTCAGCTCCTTGCGGACCCGCAGCAGCGCATCCAGTTCGCAATCGATGGTGAGGTAGTAATGGGGAATTTCTTGCGTCGATTGCGTTAGGCGCTTGGCAATGGCTTTACGCATACCGCCCAGCGCCACCTCTTCATAGGTGCCTTCCGGGTAGTAGAGGCGCGGATCGGGCAACGTCCCGACAAGGCCGCCGGCGGGTGCGTCTTTCTTTGCCGGCGGCGCGGATGGTGCAGCCTTTGCGTCTTGTGCCGCGCCCGGCTTAGCTGCCTCCACATCCGCTTTCACGATGCGCCCATGCGGGCCGGAGCCGGTGACGGCGGCAAGATCAACCCCCTTATCGGCGGCCATGCGGCGCGCCAGCGGGCTAGCAAAGACGCGGTCGCCCTTCGGTGTAGCCTGGGGAGCCGTAGGCGCCGGTGCCGCGGTAGGGGGCGGTGCCGCAGCAGGAGCCGGTGCGGGAGCCGCAACGGTCTTAGCGGCAGCTTCGGGGGCAGCTTTGGGCGCTGCCCCGCCGCCGGCGTCGAAGCCGTCCAGCGCGGCGGCATCCTCGCCCTCTTCCAGAATGACCGCCACGGGCGTGTTGATGGCCACGCCTTCGGTTCCTTCGCTGACTAAGATCTTGCCGATGGTGCCTTCATCCACTGCTTCCACTTCCATGGTCGCTTTGTCAGTCTCGATTTCGGCAATCACGTCGCCGGAGGCAACACTGTCGCCTTCCTTGACCAGCCATTTGGCCAGCGTGCCCTCCTCCATGGTGGGCGACAAAGCGGGCATGAGGACGGAGATGGGCATCGGTATACTCTACTATTTGTAGGTAACGGCTTTCACCGCCGTGACAACGTCTGCCACACTCGGCAGCGCCAGCTTCTCAAGATTGGCGGCATAGGGCATGGGCACGTCTTTGCCGGTCACTCGCATCACCGGGGCGTCGAGATAATCAAACGCGTCCTGCATCAAGATCGCGGAGATTTCAGAGCCGATACCGCAAATGCTCCAGCCTTCCTCAACGGTGACGCAGCGGTTGGTCTTCTGGACGCTGGCGATAACCGCCTGCTTGTCGAGCGGGCGGATGGTGCGCAGGTCGATTACCTCCGCATCGATCCCCGCCGCCTCCAGGTCAGCGAGCGCGTCCATGACGTAAGTTAAGCCATGGGAATGCGAAACGATGGTAACGTCGCGCCCCGGTTTGAGCACTTTCGCCTTGCCTATGGGCACAACCCAATCATCCGTATCCGGCACGTCAAACGTCTTGCCGTACAGAACTTCGTTTTCCAGGAAGATCACCGGGTTGGGGTCGCGGATGGCCGCCTTTAGCAGGCCCTTGGCGTCGGCGGCGGAATAAGGCGCAATCACAATCAAGCCGGGCACGTGTGCGTACCAGGCGGTGTAATCCTGGCTATGCTGGGCGGCCACCCGGGCAGCGGCGCCGTTCGGTCCGCGGAATACGATGGGGCAGGAAATCTCGCCGCCCGACATATAGCGCGTTTTGGCAGCGGAATTGACGATCTGATCAATTGCCTGCATGGCGAAGTTGAAGGTCATGAATTCAACCACAGGCCGCAATCCGGCAAAGGCCGCACCGACACCGATGCCGGCAAAGCCGTGCTCGGTAATCGGTGTGTCGATGACCCGCCGGGCACCGAATTCTTCCAAAAGACCTTGGGTGACCTTGTACGCACCCTGATATTCGGCGACTTCCTCGCCGATGACGAAGACCGCGTCATCGGCGCGCATTTCCTCCGCCATCGCATCGCGCAGCGCTTCGCGCACGGTCACCGATTTAAGCGCGACACCGCTGGGTATATCCGGTTCCACAAGTGTGGAGGTATCAAGGGCGGCGGCATCTTGGGCAGCGGCATCTTGGGCAGCGGCATCTTGGGTGGCTGGGGGTGCGTGATCGTTAGGACCTGTATCCGCGGGCGGCGTAGCAGCAGGCGGTGATGGGGCGGCATCAAGCGCCGCTGCATCCTCGCCATCTTCCAGCAGCACGGCGATGACGTCATTGACCGGCACCGCCTCGGTGCCTTCGGCGACAACCAGCTTGCCGATAACACCTTCGTCGACGGCTTCCACTTCCATGGTCGCTTTGTCGGTTTCAATCTCGGCGATGACATCGCCGGCCGCCACGCTGTCGCCTTCGCTCACCAGCCATTTGGCCAGCGTGCCTTCTTCCATGGTCGGCGACAAAGCGGGCATGGTTATGTTGGTGGGCATTAGTCGTGCCCCCCTAGCGGTGCGTAGATATCGGTCCACAGCTCTTCGGCCTGCGGCTCGGGGCTTTCTTGCGCAAACTCCGCCGCCGCCGATACGACATCTTTGACTGCGCGGTCCATTTTCTTGAGGTCGTCTTCACCGGCCCAGCCCGCCTTGAGGATGCGGTCGCGCACCATGTCGATGGGGTCATGTTCGGCGCGCACTTTTTGCACTTCGTCTTTGGAGCGGTATTTCGCCGGGTCCGACATGGAATGGCCGCGATAGCGGTAGGTTTTCATTTCCAGAATGATCGGGCCGTTGCCCTCCCGGCACCAGCGCGCCGCGCGCATAGAGGCCTCGCGCACCTGCGCCACATCCATGCCGTCCACTTCCTCGCCGGGAATGTTGAACGACCGGCCGCGCTTGTACAAATGGGTTTCCGCTGCCGACCGCTGAAGCGACGTGCCCATGGCGTAACCGTTGTTTTCGATCACATAAATCACCGGCAGCTTCCACAATTCGGCCATGTTGAAGGCTTCGTAGACCTGGCCCTGGTTGGAGGCGCCTTCACCAAAAAACGCCGCGGCCACCTGGCCGTTGTCGCGATAGGCGTTGGCGAAGGCGAGCCCGGTGCCGATCGGCACCTGCGCGCCGACAATGCCATGGCCGCCAAAAAACCCCTTGTCGACGGAAAACATGTGCATGGAGCCGCCCTTGCCGCGCGAATAGCCGCCTTCGCGCCCGGTCAGTTCCGCCATCACGCCTTTTGGGTCCATGCCCATGGCCAGCATATGGCCATGGTCGCGGTAGGAGGTGATGATCTGGTCGCCCTCCTCCAGCGCCATTTTTACGCCGGTCACAACCGCTTCTTGGCCGATATACAGGTGGCAAAACCCGCCGATAACGCCCATGCCATACATTTGTCCGGTGCGCTCTTCGAAGCGGCGGATCAGCAGCATGTCCTTATAGGCTTGCAGCGTGTCGCCTTCGCTTAGGCTGGCGTCGCCCCGCTTGACGCTATCCCACAGGGCTTGGGCGGTATCGGGTCTCGCCCCCGACGCTGTGGCGCGCGTGGTTTTGGAAGCTTTCTTACTTGCAGCCTTAGGTGTGGATTTTGATGCTGTACCACGCGCAGCCATTGACGGGCTCCCTAATGCCGATAGGACGTCAAATGTTAGACCGCCAATACCCGCGAGGCTATGGCCGCCGGCGACCAAAAAAGTCGAATGTGCGGACAATCCCGTTATAAAGTTATGGAAACAAAGTTATGGAAACAAAGTTATGGAAACACGGTGACAGATGATCGCAGGCCCGCCGGTTGCCCACGGGCGGCGCGGTTATTGGTCCGTGAAGATGATGAGTTCGTCTGGATGCGCAAAACCCAGCGCCACGCGGGCGCGCTCGTCCAACAGATCCGGGTCGAGGCTGCCCCGCCGCAGCAAGGCGACGTCGTGCTCCAGCCCCATGCGTACATCTCTAGCTGCGGCAACCTGCTGTTCAAGCGCTGCACGCGCCTCGCGCATGTCCAGCAGCCGCACCAGCCCATGGTCGCCGTGAACGGCGTGGTAGCCGAAATATCCCATAATGCACAGGCACGCGACGGGCAACGCCGCGCGCCGCAACCGGGCCCCTAGGCCATCACGCGGCGCGGCATGCCCGCTGGTGCGAATCGTTTCGTGCATTCTCATGGCGGCTAAGGAATCACATAAAGGCTTCCCGTGGCAACCCTTATGAGTCAGGGTGTTATCCTGAGTCGCTACACTGGACGGAAGGCACAGACCCGGTTTCTAAACGTGGCAGAAGCGGTGCGCCTCATGCGGTGTGCTTAAGCCATGCTTCCAGCAATACCAGCCGGTCATTGCCGAACCATACCTGCCCCTCGCAGACAAAAGCCGGCACGCCAAACACACCGGCGGCGAGCGCCTCGTCAATATGGCGGTCATGCAAGGTGCGGGTTTCCGGCGCTACCAACGCCTCGGCATACGCCGTTTCATCGAGGCCAAGGGAGACGGCTAAGTCCACTAGCCCGGTATCTGGCAGCCCAGCATCCGGCAGCGCTGTACGCGTATCGTGAAACACCGCCGCGAAGATCGCCCGCGACATGGCTTCCGCCTCGCCCAAATAGGCCCCGGCCACAGCCGCCAGTGAAAACAGGCGCCGGTCGCCCACCAGGCGCCCGTCCGGTTCGCTATAAGGGATGCCGTAAAAACCGGCCCAACGGCGGACATCGCGCAAGCGGTAGGCGGCATCATACACCCCCGACGGCGGCGGTACGGCAAAGGGGTTTTGGCCGCGCCTATCCATCAGATCCGGCGAATATAAGGGCTTCCACTCAAACCGAGCACCGGTGCGCGCGGCAATCCCTGCGAGCTGCGTATGCGCCAAATAGGAATAGCGGCTTGATAGGCCGAAATAGAAACTAACGGTTTTGGCGGTCATCGCGTCTCTGCCTTATTTGCTCCATACTACGTGGTAGCCACCTACCCCATAGATACAATGTTGGTGGCAGCAAAACCGCAAGACCACCGCCCAAGACCACTGCCCAAGACCACTGCCAATACCATAGAGCGGCCCGCGCATGGGCCCGTGGGAGGAGACGAGCATGGTTGACCTGACCCGCGACCCGCGCACCGACCGCGGCGAACGTCTGCACCTTACCAGTAGCGACGCCTTCGAGTTCACGCAGATCCTCGATGGCAGCGCCAACGCGCAGCAGATTTACGCTGACCTGGAACTGCCGGCTGGCGCTGGCCCGTTCCCCTGCGTGGTGATGTGCCACGGCTCCTATGGCTGGCGGGCGCATCATCTAGATTATGCGGACATGTTTCATGCCATGGGCATTGCCACCTTGCGCCCGCATACGTTTGAGGCACGCGGCACGCAAGAAGTCTCCACCAGCCAAATCGACGTCACCATGGCGATGATGATAGCGGACGCCTACGCGTCGCTGGCTTTGCTGTCCACGCATCCGCGTATTGATGCCGCCCGCATCGCCATCGCCGGCTGGAGCTTAGGCGGCGGCACGGCGGCCTATAGCGCGTGGCTACCGCTAGCGGAGGCGCTGGCGGAGGCGCTGGCCCCCGCAGGTGCCCGGTTTGCAGCGCATATGCCGGTCTATCCCGCCTGCCACATCAAGGTGGACGACAACCGCTGGTCAAATGCGCCGATGCGGATGCTGATGGGTGCGGCGGAAGACTATACCCCCGCCGCGCCGGCGGTGGAGCTGGTCGATGACATCAACGCCCATGGCGGCAACGCCGAGATCATTCTGTATCCACAGAGCTACCATTCTTTTGACAGCGCCGACGATGTGCAGTTTTTGCCCGACGTCATCGCCCTGCCGGCGGTCCGCAATGTCCGCGTTACGCGGGACGGCTGCATGGTGACCGATACCGGCGTTGACGTTTCCACCCGCGCAGCGCGGCTTGCCGGCTTTGCCGCCATGACCAAGCGCGGCGCCCATATCGGCGGCAACCCGGCGATGCGCCAAAAGGCGTTTGCGGATGCCAAGGCCTTTATGGCTGAGGTGCTGCTTTAGAGATCCGCCATGACGCTTCTACTCATAGGCGCAACCGGCATGCTGGCGCAGGCAGCCCGGCAGATCGCCGCCGGCACACCCGGCGATATTGTGGTGATGTCGCGGCGGGCATCGCAGTTCAGCTTCGGCGCGCCGGTGCTTGACGCCCGCAGCCGCGCCTATACCGCCGATTGGCGCGATACCGATGCCTTTCTGCAGTGCCTCGACCGGATTGCCCGCCGGCACCCACCGGTCACGCGAGCCGTGCTGTGGATGCACGGGCGGGATGAACCGCTTAGGGCACGGATTGTGCGGCTGATCGCCCCCGGCGGCACGCTGGTGGAGGTCTTGGGCTCCGCCGCCGCA
>Ga0272441_10002310_pt1 | contig 38799 bp, 86 predicted proteins | sample SSMProp6N_FD_193582 | JGI IMG/M metagenome (GOLD analysis project Ga0272441, IMG submission 193582) | Marine sediment archaeal communities from Little Sippewissett salt marsh, Falmouth, MA, United States - SSM-Prop-6N | ecosystem: Environmental > Aquatic > Marine > Wetlands > Sediment ... | reverse complement strand
GGGGAATATTTATGAGACGGTGGAGATGGATTGGTGATATGAGTTTAGAAGCAGTTGAGCGTTACAAGTTTTTCCTCTGGCTTAGATATGATTTACAGTGGAGGAAGTATCTATGATTTTTAGTATTTTGCGTAGGTTACTTGATATTGAGTCTTCTTCGTTTCTGGTTAAGATATTGTTCATACTTTTTGTGTTGTGTTTAATCTTTTTGTTTTGGAGTTATACTGGATGGTTTATATGAATATAAGGGCGGTAATGTTATGACTTATATGTATGAGAAAACAAAGACTTGGAATCCTTTTAAAGGATGCAGATTTGATTGTATCTATTGTGAGGGTTCTTTTAAGCGACAGGCAAAACGTCAGAAACATAACTGTATCAAATGTTATAATTATGAGCCGCATATGCATGATGAAAGACTTAATAAAATACCTAAAGCAGATCTTGTTTTTGCATGTGGTAATGGTGATATAGCATTTGCATCTGATACTGAAACAAAAGTGATTTTGAGTGTAATGGAAAAACATCCTAAACAAACTTTTCTTTTGCAGAGTAAAGCACCATATTGTTTTGATGGTTATAGGATACCAAGTAATGTAATAGTTGGAACCACTATTGAAACAAACAGGGATACTAAACATATTTCTAAAGCACCAACTACTGAAAGACGTTTTAGAGCTTTGAGAAATCTTGATTGTTGTAGAAAAGCTGTTACTATTGAGCCTATACTTGATTTTGATCTAGGAACTTTAAGAGAATGGGTTTATGAGATTAATCCAGAGATTGTTTGGATTGGTTATGCTAATCACATTAATGGCCTTAATCTTGATGAACCAGAGTTAAATAAGACTAAGCAACTAATTACTGCATTGGGTTATTTTACCGATGTGAGATTAAAAACGATTAGAGATAAATTAAAATGTTAAAGAAAGAATAAGGTGAATGGAAAATGAATAGTTATAGAAAAGCATTTGAAATTGCATTTAAAAGAAATAAGGTAAGAAGGTAAAGTAAATGAAAATACATAAACATAAATGGATTAAGATTTCACAATCTAATTATTTGGTTTGCGAGATTTGTAAAAAGATAAGGTAATAATTAAAGGAGAAATGAAAGATGGTTGAGTATTTAATTAAATTTCAGATGATTCTAAATCAGAAACTTATTGATAATAAAATATTCAGGGTTGATAAAAAGAAATATGAAAAAATTAAGTATCATACTAAAAAACAGTTGAAAGGGATTAATCAAAAACAAAATGCAAAGTATAGTAGTAAATAAGGTAAAAATTTAGGGTGGATAGATGAAAAGGTGGAAGGTTAAAAATCCATGCACCCTCCTATCTTTTCATCCCACAAACTAAATTAAAAGATAAGGAATGATTGAAATGGTAGAAATTGAGATTACACCAGTTGGTGATGCATATGAAGATTATTATTATATAAATTGTCCATGTGGGATTAAGCATACTATTAAAATAAAGAATAATAAATTAAATCTATCGTGTTTAAAGGAGAAATAAAAGATGGTAAGAGTAGTTTGGTGTTGGGATTTCTATGATAAAGAAAACAATTGGAAAGACCAACGATTTATGGATAGACAAGAAGCAGAAGAATACGCCAAAGAAAAAGGATATGATTCATTAAGAATAAATGAAGCTCATAAGAAGCAGATGGATGAGTTAGGAATAGAAATATAAATTATTAAAACAAGGTATTGAAGATGAAAGCTAATAATAGATCTGGTAATATTCCAGAAAGGGACGAATGGGAAACACCACAAGAATTATTTAATAAACTTGATAAGCAATATAAATTCTATTTTGATTGTTGTGCAGCGAAATTTAATATATTTAGTAATTCTAAGGTAAGAGGTAAAGGAAAATGATAGTAGATAAGGAATTGGAAAAATGGTTTATTGAAAATAGAAGATTAGAAGTTGAAACAAATAAGAATTTTATATTAAGAGTTTGTAGAGAATATAAAAAACAACTTGATGAAGCATTTGAAAAAATGATGAGCGGGAAAACCAAAATCGATAAAGAAATAATGATGGAAGAACTTAAACATGGAGATAATGAAGAATGGCAAGATATTTCTCAAGATATTATTGGTAATGTTGAAAGCCAGTTCAAATATGATTGCAGTATAGACCATGAAGATATTTTCATTACTATTAGGGGACATTCGAATTATTTTGATTATCGTTATGATATTACTGTTAATGATAAACCTGGAACTGGTGAGTTTGAAATAGAGTTAAATGATGATGCGTTATTTTTAATTGAATTGATTATTAAATTAAAAGAGTTAAGGTAAAAATGTAAGGTTTGAAATATGATATATATAATTATAAAAAAAATAAGAAGGAGGTGAAATGAAATGAGTGTGCCAAAATATGTACAACAATACTTTCCTGGTAAAGTAACTATAGAGAGAGTTAAGAAACGAGTTAAAGCATTAGACAACTCCCGATTTGGTTATAAGACAAGTGAGTATAAAGATTTAAAAAGATATTTGAGGAAATATTAATGTATTCCTGTTGTAAAACATGTCGTAGTTGTGGTTTAATATTCAGTAGAGATTTCCCTACTGATAATTATACTTGTAGTTATTGGAAACCTAAGAGGATTGAATATGATAATAACAGTGCTTTGATTTATCATCATTGTGAGGATGTTTTATAGTAAGGTAGATATTAAATGAGATGTTATATTTGTAATAAAGAAGGTGCTTCAAGAAAGAATTTAGTTTTAGACCATCAGCATATTACAGAAATTTATCGTTGTGTTTGTAATGAGTGTTTAGAGAAATGTAATAATGGAGAAAATAATAGATTTTATTAAACAGAAGGGATAAAATGGAAAAATGGAAGAGAAATAGAATATTATTTTTGATATTTTGTTTTATTATAGGTGCTTTAATTTCAAATATAGATAGGATAATATAAATTAGAATGTAAGGTAAGATTACAATGATTTGTAAAAAATGTGGTTGTGAGGTAATAGAACCAAGATATACAGAAGATGATTATAGATATTGTCCATTTTGTGGGTATAAGTTAGATATAGGTATTAAAGGTGGAAAGAATGGAAAAGATAGATAAGCATTTATTAGAATGGACTAAAGAAAGGATAGGTAAGGGCAAACAAAAGTCTTCTGCTAGTCAGATTAAATGGGTTCGGCATATCTCATGCTTTTGTATCTTTCTGTCTAAGCCGATATGTTCTTCTTTTAACAAGGTAAAAAGGGGTTATCTGCGGGGGGTTGTGTAAGTTTGAGGAGAAAGAGATATGGAATGCAGTATGTTTATAGGAAAATATCAGCCTTTTCATAGAGGGCATAAAACACTAATCGATAGTGTTTTGAAAGAAGGAAAAAACGTGGTATTAGCTATTAGAGATACTTCTTTGAGTGAGAAGGATCCTTATACAGTTGAACAACGTATAGGTATGATACAGGACATCTATCCAGATGCTGTTGTTTATCCTATGCAGGGTCGTATTATGATAGTAGCTATACCTGATGTTTTGGAGGTATGTTATGGTCGACAGGTTGGTTGGGGTATACGGCAGATTAAACTCAATGAGGAGATAGAGAATATTTCTGCTACTAAGATAGGTGCTCAGATGAAACTTGAGAGTGAATAAAAAAAATGGAGGAAAAATGATGAAACTTGATGATTTTTTGAGAGATTATATAAAACTTAATGATGTACGAAAGATGTTTTTGTTAGCATGGATTCCTATAGTGGTATTGGTGATAGCTGCTCTTACGATGGAGATAGGTCAGTTGAGGGTAGACCCAGAGATTTTAACCTCGCAGGTTTTTAGAAGGGTGGAGTTCCGTGATATTCTCCCAGCATATATTACGGTGTTGCTTTTGAGTCTGGCATTATATATCATGGTCGGTCTTCCTTTTGATAAGCTAGAAAATAGAAGATGAACAAAAAATGATTGGAGGGAAAAAGAAAAAACAGAGGATGGTTAATAAAGGCAGAATCTGTAAATATCCTGGTTGTTCTGCTAGTGCAAGGACAAAAGGTTATTGCGTGAATCATTATTATAAGAGAAAAAAAGAAGAATAAGGGGGGAAGAGGATTTAAATGTATATAGGCATGGTAGCTCCACATTATCCTTATCTGCAGAGAGGAGCAGAGGGTTTTGTGAGAGAGATATCTAAACGTTTGGAAGAACGTGGGCATAGTGTTTCTTTTATAAATATAAAAAAAGATGAGATAAGGATAGACCGAGGGATAGGTAAAAAATGGAGGGATATATGTGATAAGACTCAGGCTTCAGGGTTTTTTAGAAAGTTTATCGGGATAGAACCAGATATAGCTCATTTCTCATATTTTTTGAATAGGTCTAACAGTTTCAGAGATGAGAAATATGATTTCCTTTGGAACAATGGTGGTGAAATGTTTGGTACGATGCTATGTTTTAAGATGAGAAAGCGGTATGGTATACCTTTTGTATGTACTTTTCATGGTAATGAGAGTATGATGATGGTAACGGAGGGTATGTTGAAACCTGATCTTTTTGCTGTGCTTTCTCAGAAATATTTAGAGTTTATAGAGAACAAGGTTTCTGGGAATATTAGATGTATACCAAATGGTGTAGATTTAGAACGGTTTAATCCAAAACATAGAAGAGATTTAGGATATAGTATTCCAAAGCCTTGGTATATCTCTACTTCTGCTCATGAACATAATAAACATGTGGAGCAGGCGGTAGATTATGTCGCTGAGAGAGAGGGCTCGTTGGTTGTCACTAGCAGGGGTTCTATGACAGATGAGCTTAGAGAGAGATGTAAAAAAAAGCTGAAAGGTAGACATATGTTTCTAGGGTTAGTAGATGCAGATGAGATACCTGTTTTGTTAGCATCATCTGATTATTATATAACATGTAGCACTAGCGAAGGGCATTCTCTTGCTATACTTGAGGCTCTAGCATCTGGGTTGGAAGTTATCGCTCCAAACGCTGATGAAAATATTAGGTGGACTATTGGAAGTAATGATAGAAAGCAGGCTGAAAGATTTAGCTGGGAGAAAACTGTGGACAGCTATCTAGATGAGATGGAGGCTATATTATGAAAAAAGCATTGTTTATTCCATATCATGGACCTAATGTTGATATGTGTTGTAATGTCGCAGAGGTATTAGAAGGATATGGTGTTGAACCATGTTTTTTTGCTCATGAAAAAGAGGCACAGAGGGCATTGAGGTATAGAAAAATATTTTTTCAGTCATTTGAAAACAACAGATCTGTTTCTTCTGTTATTGATATGTTGAAACCAGATATAGTGATATCTCCTCATAATCTTAACCCTATAGGTTATCTATTTGTAAAACATGCAAAGAAGAGAAAGATACCGACTTTGTTGTTACATGAAGGGGGTTCAGAGGTTAGCAAGTTTTTGGAGGAGAAGAAAAAAACAGGGTATGGTGGTAGAGAGGTTTTTCCAACCTCTTTTAGAGATAAACTAGGGTTGGTTGTTTTTGTTATCAAAAAAAGGGTCTATGGAAATATGTATATGGCTCATACAGGGTCAGATATACTCGCTGTTGCTTCTGAGAAAGCTAAAGAGTTTATGTTGGAGCTGGGGATAAAATCTGATATAGTTGTTACTGGTCAGCCAAGGTTTGACGACATCATTAACAATAGATATAATGATAAAAAAATAAGAGAAAAATATATGGTAAATGATTTCGTTTTGATATTAACATCTATAGTGGTTGTGGATGGGATTTGGCCTAGTGAAAAACTTGTAGGGTTTATCAGAGCGTTATCAGATATTTTAAAAGATTTAGGTAAAGATTTTATTATAAAGATACATCCTAGAGAATCTGTTGATTTCTATAAAAAAATAGACTCAGAGTTAAAAATATCAAAGGAGGATTTATATGGGTTGATACATGCCTGTGACATGGTGGTTTCTATACCATCTACGACAACGATAGAGTCTTTGATGTTTAAGAAAACAGTTATACTCCCAGATTTTTTGACAAAGAAGCCTTATTCTAAAGAACTGACACCAACTGTTGGTGTAGACAGCTATCAGGAGTTGAGGGAGGCTTTGGAGGAGGGGTCTAAAAGAATTGTTTTAGAAGATTTAGAGAGGTTTACATATAGATTAGATGGTAAATCCTCTTGTAGAGTAGCTGAGTTAGTTATGGAGGTGATATAGTTTTGGTTGTAGCAGTTATACCTATAAAGGAGCATAGTGAGAGGGTGCCTGGGAAAAACTTCAGGGTTTTAAAAGGTAGGCCTTTATATGAATATATATTTGAAACGTTGTCTCAGTCGAAATATATTGAGGAGGTCTATGTCGATACAGATGTTCCACATAGGTTTGATACAAAAAAATATGGTATCAAAATCATAGAGAGACCAGAAGAACTTAGAGGAGATATGGTATCAGTAAATGATTTATTAGCATATGATATATCTCTGATTAAATCATCTGTTTTTCTGGAGACACATGTGACTAATCCTTTGTTGAAGGTAGAGACAGTGGATGCATGTATTAAAAAGTTTTTTGATAAAAACTCGGAGTCGATGTTTACTGTGACACCACATTATAAAAGATTCTGGAGTTTAGAAAAAAAACCAATAAACCATAACCCTAAAGAACTGTTGAGGTCACAGGACCTTAAACCAGTTTATGAGGATAACTCTTGTATCTATCTTTTTACTAGAAGGTTCTTTGAAAGAAACAAGGTGAGAATGAATGAGAGCTCTGATTTGTTTGTTATGAACCCTGATGAGGCTTTAGATATAGATACTGAGATGGAGTGGAGGCTTGTGGAATGTATGATGTAATAGTATCTGGTAGTAGCTCTGGTATCGGAAAAGCTGTAGCTGATGAGCTAAAAAAAGAATATAATATTATAAAGGTATCTAGACGGGATGGAGTGGATCTTAGAGATATAAAAAAAATAGATGGTATAGTAGCGGATGATGTATATGCTATTATAAACAATGCGGGTATCTGCCCGAAGAAGAGGTTCTATGATTATAGCCTGGAAGACTGGAACAGGATAGTTGACACAAACATTAGACCAGTATGGTATCTCGCATCTAAGTTTTTGGATGATTTGAAAAAAAACCATGGATGTATAATAAATATTTCATCGGTTCATGCTGTAGCTACGTTGGATAAAAACTCGGTGTATGCTATGACTAAAGGAGCTATTGAGTCTTTTTCTAGGGGTATGGCTTTGGAGTTAGCAGAATATGGTATCAGGGTGAACTGTGTTAGACCTGGCTCTGTTTTGACTCCTATGCTTAGATATGAGAGAGATATGGAAAAGACGATACCAATGCAGAGAGTCGCTGAACCTGAGGAGGTAGCGAAGATAGTCAGGTTTCTCTTAGGCAGGGATTCTTCATATATAACCGGAGAATGTATAACGATAGATGGAGGGGTGTTGTCTAAGCTTTCGGTGATGAAATGATTTCGGTGGTTATTCGGACGAGGAACGAGGTTGGAAACCTTGTAGTATGTCTTAAAAAATTAGCAGAGCAGAACGAGGAACATGAAGTAATAGTTGTAGATTCATATAGTGATGATGATACAGAGAGAATCTGTCAGGAGCAGGGCTGTAGAGTAGTGCAATGTAAAAGATTTACATATGGGCGGGCATTGAATCAGGGTATAGAAGCAGCAGAGGGTGATAAGATATGTATTTTATCTGGGCATTGTTTCCCAAAAGATAAAAACTTTCTTAGATATCTTAAAAAACCTTTTTCTTTTCAGGATAACATTGTAGGGGTATACGCTAAACAAAGTCCGCATAGAAACACTAATCTTTTAGAATATAGAAATTTTTTATATATCTATAGAAATGAAAAAATTATTCAAGATAACTGTCCGTTTTTTAATAATGCTGCTAGTATGATTAAGAAGGATATATGGAAGGAGATAAAGTTTGATGAAGAGGTGAAAGCCCAGGAAGACATGATCTGGGCTAGGGAGATACTTCGTAGGGGATATAGGATAGTATATGAACCTAGAGCAGAAGTGGTTCACCTGCATGAGGATAGCATAGAGAATACTGTGAGGAGATATATAAAAGAAGCAGAGGTGATGAAGGAGATGGGTTTTAGATGAAATATATAAAAATATCGAGGGATATCGTAAAAAATGGAGGCATCTATCCTGAGAATCCTAAGAACAAGATAATAAAAATAAACGATAGAGAACGAGATGGTTTTGAGACACATATGTTGAAGCTGTTCACCCATAATGGGACACATATAGAGACACCTAGACATTTTATAGAAGGTGAAGATATCACTGGGTATCCTATAGATAGTTTTGTTTTTGATAGAGTTCAGATAACTGACTATTATGATATGAAGTTAGAAAAAAAGAAAGATTTACTTCTTATAAAAACAGGTTATAAAAGAAATACAAAAAATTATCCTTATATAACTTTGGAGATGGCTGAAAAAATTGTTCAATATGACTATAGATGTGTTGGAACAGATATGATATCTATAGGTAATATAGGATATAAAGAAGAATCGGAGAGGGTGCATAAAACTTTTTTTGAGAAAGAGTTTCTGATATTGGAAGATTTAGATCTATCAGATGTTGAGATGGCTCCTAAAAAAGTTTTTGCTATTCCTCTGTTCGTGAAAGATATAGAGGCTTCTCCATGTACTGTTTTTGTGGAGGTGTAAACCTTATGAAGATATTGATAGTTTCAAATACTACAAAGGACAACTACTCTGCTGTAGAAGATAAGCTGTCTATGCATGATATATCTTTTGCAGATGTACCTGGTTATATAGAAAAGGTTAAAGATTTTGAATATGTAATCGCTGGTAGGGAGCCATATACGGAGGATATTTTAAAAGATGCGAAAAAACTCAGGGTAATCAGTAGATGTGGTCATGGTACAGATGCGATAGATAAAGAATACTGTAGAGAAAATGGTATAGCTGTTTTGGATGCTAGAGGTGCATTGGATGATACAATAGCTGATTTAACTATCGGATATATGGTAATGGCTCTTAGAAGGCTTAAAGAAATAGATAAAGGAACCAGGGAGGAAGGATGGAAACCAGTCCTTGGCAGAGATCTCACTGGTAAAACCGTTGGTATAATCGGGCTAGGTGGTATTGGGACAGCTGTCGCAGAAAGACTTTCTGGTTTTAGGACAAATACTCTGTTTTATGATATAGACCCAGAGAAACAACATGATTACATCTATGCTAAATACGTTGATTTGGATGAGCTGTTGAAAATGTCTGATATAATCACGTTGCAGTTACATTGTGTCTTAGATAAAAAAGCTAAACCCTTGATTGATAGAGATGCGATTAGAAAGATGAAAGAAGGAGTTATATTGATAAACACTTCGAGAGGGGGTATGATAGCAGTTGAGGACCTTGTAGAGGCTTTGGAATGTGGAAAGGTAGATTATGCTGTATTGGATGTATATCCCATTGAGCCTCTTCCAAAAGATGATATAGTTAGAAATGTTGAGAATGTATTATTAGGAGCTCATACTGCTTATTATTCTATAGAAGGCCGGAGGGCTTTAGCTATGAAAGCAGTGGATAATCTGTTGGGGGAGATATGAGAACCGCTCTTTGTCTCTCTGGGCAGATGCGGACATATAAAAAATGTTTTCCTAGTCTTAAAAAATATATATTGGACCCATTTAAACCTGATATATTTATCCATACATGGGATGAAATCGGTGGATGTACGATAGAGGAAACAAAAAATGTGGAGAAGATAGATGAAAAAGATATTAAAAAGTTTTATAATCCAAAAAAAATAGTTATAGAAAAATTCTATGACCAGTATTATGCTAAAAAAAATGATATAGCGACACCTGAAGTTGTCTTGAAATATGCTCCTAGGTTTAAACCAGCTATCCCCTTGTTTTATAAGATATATAAATGTAACCAGCTTAAACGTGAGTATGAGCAGAAAAACCAGTTCATATATGATATGGTGATACGGTTGAGACCAGATATAATGATATATGACTGGATACCTGACAGAGTCTTAGAAAATCTTGATGTTTTATGGGTTCCTTGGAAGAATGAACGTGGTCAATGGTTGGTGAAGGATACATTTGTTATTTCTAATTCGGAGATAATAGATAAATATAGCCAGGTTTGGGAGCATCTGAAAAGATATTGGGAACAACCATTATGTGGAGAAAAATATCCATTGGATAAACTCAATGAGCGTTGGTATCCAAAGCTGTTGGTATCTGAACGTGTTCTTACATATCATTGTCTCAATAATGATATAAACTATGAGTATTTCTATATGCCTTTTAGACTTATCAGAGCTAGAGGTTTTGGTATAAAAAAAATTGTTGATGATATGATATGGAATGCTAGATATGTCTATATGAAAAAGATAGGATGGGGCTAAGAGTGGATATAGAGGGATATTCAGGTTTTAGAACCAGGGTTGAACAGAGAGATGGTCATATTGTTTTTATTAAAACATCTAGTAAAAACAGGTTGGAGAAACAATGTAAAAAACAGATATGGTTTAGACAACAAATAGAGGATGCATCTATTGGGCATATCTTTAAAATACCGGAGGTATACAAACAGAATAAGAAAAATAGATGTTATTCATTTGAGATGCAGTATATAAATGGTAGAAATATTTTATCTGAGCTGGAATATTCCAGCTATGATAGACTGGATTATATTATTGAATGTATCCTGTATCTGATAGACTGGGAGATTAGTAGATGTACTCCGCAGAAGATAGATGCAGAGCTGTTTAAAGAAAAAATAGGATATATAGAGAAAAAAACAGGGCAGGATATCTCAAAGATTACAGATAGGATAGTTGACCTGTCTAATCAGGTCTCTGGTAAATATATACCTGTGGGTATATGTCATGGGGATCTCACTTTGAGCAATATGCTTTTTGGAAATAAGATTGTATTGTTGGATTTCCTTGATTCTTTCGTTGAGACGCCATTGCAGGATATTGGTAAGTTGTTACAAGAAGTAGATTTGAAATGGTCTTTGCAGATGAGCAAAGCCAGCTATGATGTATTTAAAATAAGGTTGGGGTATAACTATTTCAAAGATAGGATATATAGAGAGATTGAGAAGTTATATTTCGATAAAGAGATAGTAAAACTTTTTCATGTTATGGTACAGGCTAGGCTTTTTCCATATGTCAAAGATGATGTTATGTTTAAAAAAATATATGATAGTTGTGAAAAAATAATGGAGGGATAAAAAAAGTTGAAGAAACATTTGATTTTGCCGATAGCTGGTGATAGCTCACGGTATCCATCTGGTAAACCTAAATATGCACTGCCTCATCCAAAAGGTTATACTATGTTGACTGAGGCGATACGGGGTATCAATCCTTCCCAGTTTGATAGTGTTTTGTTGATAGGTAGAAAAACACATGAGGATAAATATGGGTGTATAACTGAATGTGCGATGGAGATAAACAAAGTATATGATACCAGGGTTAAGTTTGTTGTTCTGCCTAAACAGACAGGTAGCCAACCGGAGACAGTATGTCAGGGTTTACAGCATATAAAAATACCAGTTAAGGATGCTATTCTCATAAAAGACAGTGATGGTTTCTTTGAATATGATGCAGAGGTCAACTGGGGTCAGAACCATGTAGCTGTAGCTGATATCCATAATATGGAGAGAATAAATGCTAGGAATAAAAGCTATGTGCAGATAGATGAGAACAATACCGTTGGTAACATCGTAGAGAAACAGGTAATCAGTAACCTGTTTTGTGTAGGTGGATATTTTTTCAGTAGAGCTAAAGATTTTTTGGATACATATGATAAGATAAAAAAGACAAACAGTGAAACGATGTATGTTTCACATATTATCTATCAGATGTTGCTGGATAAAAATGTTTTTTTTGTTGAGAACACTAAAAACTATCTCGACTGGGGGACTATAGAGGACTGGATAGAATACAAAAATAGTTTATCGGAAAAAAAATCTATAGTTATAGATATAGACAATACTTTGTCGACAACTGACCAGTCTATCCCATATGTTGATAGAATGCCAAAAAAAGAGGTTATAGAGAAACTGAGGGAATATCAGCGGAAAGGATATTATATAGTTATTGAGACTGGTCGTCAGATGAAGACTTATAAAAAAAACATTGGCCTTAGAAACGTTGAGACTCTACCTGTTCTTATAGAATGGCTTAACAAAAACAGGGTGCCATATGATGAGATATATATTGGTAAACCATGGCAGGGATATGATGGTTTCCGTGTAGATGATTCCACTGTTAGACCTGATGAGTTTTTATTGTTATCTGAGGATGAGATTAAAAAACTGGTGGGGATATAGATATATGCCACTTAACAAGGTAAGACTGGAGATGGTGAGAGGTAGTATATCTGAGGATGATGTTGTTTGTGATGTCGGCGGTGGTCAGAAACCTTTCAACCGTGCTGATTATATCATTGACATCCAAGGTTTTGATGAAGGATTCAAAGCTGGGTCTTATGGTGACAATGTTAGAGTAGATAAAAGCAGGTGGGTTAAGCTAGATATAAATAGAGATAGGTTCCCTTTTAAGGATAACTTTTTTGATTTTGTTTTTTGTACACATACATTGGAGGATATATATAACCCGTTTCATGCTATAGATGAGATATCTAGGGTTGGTAGAAGGGGATATATTGAGACTCCGTCGGCTAGATGGGAGCTATCAAAAGGGGTGTCATATAGAGGTATAATAGGTGCTCCGCATCATAAATGGATTATATATAAAGAAAAAGACAGAATAGTTTTTGTAGAGAAAAACCAGTTGATATCAAAAAGGAAACATCATATGAAAAAAAGAGGGTTAACTGAGGAAAACTCATATATGGTTTTTTTCTGGGATGAAACGATAGAGTATGAGATAAAATGTTTTGTCCATGATATCGATTTTAAAAGATTTGTTAGAGGGTTGATAGATAAGGTGAGAACATGAACGAATTTAGAAATAGACATACTGGAGAAAAAGTTGTATTGATAGGTAACGGTCCAAGTCTGGCAGAAACAAACTTGGATCTTATACAGGAAAAAAATATTCCATCTATAGCGATGAATAGGATAAATCTTATTTTTCCTAAAACCAGATGGAGGCCGACATATTATCTTTTTGCAAGTAGCAACATTTTTCATCCGTTATGGGGTGAAGAATGGAAAAGTTCGATAAACTATATGATAGAAACCGGTATTCCTGTGTTTCTTAGAGATGAATATAAAGATATTTTTCCAAAGAAAGACAATATATATTATTTTAAGGCAAAAGATTTTATAGATATCTGGAAGAGAAAGATGGCGATAAGGAAGATATATGAAGCAATAAATCTGTTTGCACCATCTATACATGTTCCAGAGATTAATATGCCTGAGAAAGTATTTTCAAAAGACCCAGATAGATATCTGTCTAAGTTTTCCACGTCGATGTTGATAGCATATCAGCTAGCATATTATATGGATTTTTCAAAGATACTGCTTGTAGGATGTGATGTCAACTGGAAGAAATCTGTAGATAAAAAAGGAGCTGACCCAAACCATTTTTCAAAAAATTATGGTGCATCATTGCCATTTGGAAATCTGGATTCTGAGCTGGTATTGCTAGGTCATAGTATAGCTAAAAAAGAATTTGAGGAAAAAGATGTAGAGATAATAAACTGTTCCGTTGAGTCACAGCTTACTATTTTTAAGCGTAGTAGTCTATGTGATTGTATATGATATTAAGGTTGTTCTAAAAATGAGAAAGAAAAGAGATGAAAAAGAGACGTTAAGAAAATTCATCAACATACAATATGTAAAGATGAAAAGGATGGCAGCAGTAGGGGGCTTGGTATTATTAGCAGTAAATTTATCATTCACAGTATATCCATATGTAGAGTTTAGATTCCCAGAAAAAATATTTGGAATAATCCCTAGCACATATGTAGGAGTTCCAATTATATTTGTGATTATAGTATTTCTGATATGGGTTGGAGCACATATATACATAAGCAAGATGGAGATGTATCGAACAGAATCGTTAGCAGACAGAATTTTTAATCCATATACTATATATGCAATTGGTCCATTTGAAGAAATGCTATATAGGACAATGACAATTCCAACACTGCAGGCGGCATATTCATCGATGCCAGAGTGTAAAGAAAAAGAAGAAGTTAAAAAACAATTGGATAGAGCAAAAAAATATGTTGATTTAGGATATATCCCAAAAGAAGATTTTCCAGAGCATTTAAAAAAGTATTACATAACGAATAAAGAAAGAAGATTGTGAAAGTATTTATAGATAGTTAACATATATGAGTTTATTTGGAGGTTAGGCAATGGGTAACGGTTTTATGTTTAGATGTAGACAGTGTGGAAACAGTTTTTCTAATGATGCTATATGGCGGTTGGATGACAGATGTCCATTTTGTGGTAGTAGAGATGTGTTTAGAGAAACAGATGAGGAATAAAAAAAATGGATTTATCTTTTAGGATATTTCTATGGGTTGTTATAGCTTTTTTATCATCGGTTTTAACCTATCTTGTATTGTTATATATTGATGAGAGAAAGAAAAAAAAAGAGGTTGAGAAAGAAATTGAGAAAGAGGTAGAGGAAAGAGGAAGAAACAGGAGTTGATTTTTATGAATAAGGGATTGGTTGTTTATGAGCAAACTCTGGATTGAGAAATATAGGCCAAAAAAGTTAGAGGAAATAGTCGGTCAGAGCAATACCAAGGATCTGTCTAAAAAACTGAGGAACAACAATATAACACATCTTTTGTTTAAAGGACCACCTGGCACTGGTAAAACATCGACTTCGATAGCTATCGCAAAAGTACAGTATGGTGAGAACTGGCGTTTAAACTTCAAAGAGTTAAACGCTGGGGATGAACGCACGTTGAATGATATACGTGAGAAAGTAAAAAAATATGTTAAATATAAACCATTGTTTGATGCTGAGTATAAAACCATTTTTTTGGATGAAGCTGAGTCTTTAACTGATGATGCTCAGAAGGCATTGAACAGGCTGATGGAGAGATATGGGGATAACTGCCGGTTTATTTTTTGTTGTAACCGTGCTGAACCTATTATGGATACCATCCGTAGTCGCTGCACCGAGTATCAGTTTAACCCAGTGCCAGCGGAGGAAATAGTTAAATGTTTGAAAAAGATAGCTTTATTGGAAAATCTGGAAATATCAGATGAGGAAGTAACCAATATCGCTAAGAAATCAAAAGGAGATTTGCGTAAAGCGATAAATAATTTGCAGATGTCCCGCACTGATTTCCATGAGTTGTTTGATGGATAGAGGGTGGGGGTTATGTCTGAAAAAAGAAAGGAGTATGTGGAGGTAGTTATGTGTGAGAGCTGTTATGCTACAAATCAGATAGCTGACAGGGTTTGTAGGAATTGTGGTAGACCACTTAGAGATAGAAACGAGGAGGGATTTATTGATGGGGATGCCGTTGGAGGAAGAAGAAGTCCGTGAGAGGATTATGATATGTTTATCCGCTAGGAGGCCTATAAATTATAGGGATTTCCGTGAGTGGAACGCAAGATCGATTCATAGGAAGGTGAAAGTTTTGAAATGTGACCGTTGTGGAGAAATAATTGAGAAAGACGACTCAGTGGAGACAATTGATGGGAGGATTCTATGTTTTGGATGTGGAGCACGCCAACTTGAGAAAGAAAATAGTGTATATTATAGACAAGATTTTTGGGGGTCTGATAAAGAATGACATTGGTTGATTTAAACCGAGGTTTTTTATTGATATTGATAGTAGCTCTTATTGGTGTTATTATCGTATTGATGGTTGAGGATTTGTTTGCTGAGGTCATAGGGTTGTTTATGGCAATTGGCGGAGCAATATGGGTATATAAAGAAGCAAGATGTTGAAAAACTTATAGGAAGGAGGAATAAAAACTTGAAATTATTTAGAAAAAAAGAAGGCATTGGTGCAGTAGAAGGCACTATCTTAATGGTTGCAATAACCATTGCGATAGCTGCCACTGTATATGTATATATATCCGGTGTTGAAAAACCAGAACCTGAGCTTGAGGTATTAAAAAAGAAATATGTTGATGATACTCTAGCTCTTCAGATAAAGATAGATGACGAGTTAAATCATAAATCATATGATGATTATCATGTGGCTGTGGTTTATTATACATCTGAGGTCGTTCCATCTGTTGACCATTTTTCTACTAGGGTTATATATACACCTGTGGATCATACTATATGGTTTGATTTGGAGTCATCTGGAGGTGATGCTGTACATCATTTACAGACTGATTTTGTACCAGGTGAAGATAACAATAGTGAATATGTGGTAAAGGTTTTCTTGGTTCCCGGTTATGATAGAAACATATATAACATCAAGAACAACTGGTTGCCTTTGGATACAGTTGATAAAACCATCGTGGAGTTATTTGAGGACGACTGTCTCGATGTGGTAGAGTTCAAGGTTTACTGGTAGAGAGAGGAGAAAAGTTATGCAGAAAACAGAGTTAGAGATTAAAAGAGAGAAAGAGTTCGAGAAGGTGAAAGATAATATTGTTTTTGTTGTGATAAACAATAAAAAAACACCTGATTCTATTTTGAGAGTTGAGTCACAATATGGTAGTTTAGATGATGCTATGCATAAACTAAAACTTGATATGATGCTTTTAGCGTTATGTAATGATTTCACTATTGAGGTTAATATAAAGAGGAAACAAAATGTCAGAGCTTGAATATCTCATGCATTGCCCTTTTTGTGACAGGGAAACAGTTTTTATGTTTTCAGGTAGTGGCACTAAGGGAACCTGCATGAGCTGTGGTAAAGATCTTCCGCCGGAGAAATCATATGATGATTACCCTGGCAGAGTAATCGCATATACAGGATGAGTTTGAGAATGAAACAGATAAAGTTTAGCCATGAATATGAGAAGTTTAAAGGGCTTGCAGTTGATAAACCAGTGACATTGATACAGGTAATGGTTACACATAAAGAGCATCTATCAGAATATTTCGTTGAATATGATACCAAGTTTTATACAGATGATGGTAAACATAACTATCCTTTGAAGGCACAGGAGTATCTACTCCTGTTCTTCATGGATTATACGGGTAAGCTTTTTACCACTCTGCGTAGGGTGACTGGTTGGAAGAAGAAATATTATCAGGACTCTGTCGGTTGTCAGTTTAAATTATCAGTTGCTAAATAGGGAGTTATTTTGAATAAGGAGGAACAAAAAATGGAATATCATGTAGAGGTAAGCGTCCTTGTAGATGCAGATGATGAAGAACAAGCAGTTTTGAAAGCAAACAAACTATTTGAGGAAGGCATGGGGAATCTATATGTCCAGAGGATATAGGATATCTGTAACAATAGGATTGTTGTTATTGTTGTTGATGCCTCTAGCATCAGCTGATGAAAAACTATTTTGGAGGCCTAGGGACACAGCTGAGGATATATCTGAGCTAAATGAGGCTATGCAGAATTTATCAGAGGATATAGATAACGTCAGCAAGATGCTTCTAAGCGAGAAATATCGGCTGAATGCATTGTTAGGGTCTATGTCCGCTCTTACAAGTATAGCACATGTTTCTCTTCAGCAGATTAATCAGACACTTGACAAACAACTATCTAATCTTGAACAGCTACCAGATGAGGGTGAAAAAATAGTTAAAGAGATTGAGGAGTTACATGAAGAGGCAAGGTTTTTGTTTTATCTTGCCTTTGCCACCTGTCTTCTAATAGCGGTATTGGTCTTAGTTATGATCTTTTATTTCTGGAGGAAGATATTTGAGATGAAGACTATCCGTTTGGAGGATAAGAATGATAAAAACAAAAAATAAATCTAAACAAATCAATCGAGGATTAGTTATTAAAAAGATGAAGGAGAATGCTTTTGTGCAGAAAGGCCGTAAAAAAATATGGTTCAATCTTTCTCCTGATTTCATCGATGAGTATATCCAGAGGATTTTTGATGGTATAGAGATAAATATCTCGTCGATGTGTGAATATGTTTATGAGACATCTGACCGTAAGACTTTGATGGTTAAATGGGATAACAGGAATCAGATGTATGTGTATAATGATGTGGTACAGTTTTTTTCTAAAGCTGATGCCTCAACTATAAAAAAGGAGTGTTAGAATGAAATTTAACTGGAAGAAAAAATATGAAGGTCTACATGTATTCATCGAGATGTTTATGGTTGCAACCTGTATCTTTTTAATCATCTCTGGTCTATGGGCTGTAGATATTGGTGCTAGTGGGATGATCATTGAATCTCAGATAGGTGTTCCTATAACTGCTGGTAATGGTTGGACATTTAGATCTTCGATGCAGCAGTATCATATAGGTTTATATATTATTGCAGCTGGTATGTTTATGCTTGTAGTATTAGCCTTTGCTCTGATATGGGAGAACATTAAACTAAGACGGGGGGAAAACAGTTTTAAAACTCAGAATTGCTAAGATGAGGATTTATAGTTATCTAGAAATATTATACTATGAGAGAGGTATGAATTTTAGATTCAAAAGCAGGCATCTAGTTGACGAGCTTGGCCTATCATCAACAGCGATAGGCCGTGCCTGTATGAGTCTATATAAAGAGAAAAAGATTGGTTGTTGGAATCCTGATAATAAGAATAAGACATGGGAGACAATCTTTCAATAAAAAGGAGGATATAAAAATGGATTTAAAGAAATATTGGAAAGAAATAGGGGTTTTCTCAGTTCCATTATTGTTTCTTTTAGCTGCCGTATTTATACCTGCAATAATATCAGATGGAATATATAATGGAATATATGCAAGAACAACTGAAATATATGCAGGGTATTTTGACTATTCGGAGAATAATACAATTTATTTTAAAGATAAAACAGGTTATCAAGAGATATATTTTGAAGATGGAACTGTTTGGCAAGGACAGATGGATGATAATAGTTGGATTCCTTATTTTAAAGCAGATGGTTATAATTTTTCGTTGCTAAATCAAAGTGCAAAATGTGTCACAGTCCATATTAAAAGTTGGCGTGATGATTATGAATGGCATGATGAATTGGATAAAGTAACTTTGACTTTTTATGATAAATCTCCAGAGGTTTATTATGCTGAAAACCTTGAGGTGATATAAAAATGGATGAATTTGAAGATGTTAGTAGCGATGAGTTGATGAAAAGATATGATGTTGAATGGGAGTTTATAACTGGTGGTAGAGACAGCACAGATGAGATGTGTCAGTCTCTTAGCAGGTTGTTGGAGATAGAGAGAGAGCTAACCTTGAGAGAAGGCATCCTTGCTGAACAAATATGAGCATGCACAGACAAGTGCAGAGGTTATAGCAGTATTGGATGATATGGATAAACTGGAAAAGAAGAAGAAATGATTATTAAAACAGAGATGTTTGTAGGTAGAGTTGAGGATTACGAGAAACTTGAAAGGATTTTGGATAGGAGGAGCAAGAAATGAGAGCATTAAGAAAAAGTTTAGCTCATCTATCAGATGAAGAATTTGAGAAGATATGTAGACGATATAATCTTCTACAATAGAGGAGGAATAAAATTTGGTTAACTATCGTGATTTCCCACCATCTAAAGAAAACAAGAATCTTCGAATGTGGGATATAAAAGGATTAAGCATAGATGAACACGTAGATGAAAATTTCACTATCGTAGTAAACGATGATGAAGGAGAACGGATGTATGAAAGCCGTGTTTATACCATTGGAGAAAACATTATAAAAATATTGAGTAAGATAGATAAAGAAGACCAGTTGTTTGTGATGATTAAACTCAACGACGGTGTCTTCAGACCAGAAAGATTGTTGACTGTTGATGAATACAAAGATCTCGTCGTCAAAACAGAACGTTTTTTACCTAAATGGGATGACCTTATAGTAACTGATGGTAAAAAAATGGAAGAAATGATGAGAGAATATGAGGAGGAAAAAAATAATGGATGATTTAGAAGATAAAACCATTGATAAGATGATTAAAAGACTTGATAAGATACGTAAAAAAATGGAGGTAACATATGGTTATACAACCTATGATACCAATATAGTACTTGAAGAGGTTGGCCATGAGTTACGTATGATTCAGATTGGTAAAGAAAAATTCAACAGGGTTATTACGCCTAAACAGCTTTCAGCTATCAACAAGATGCGTGCTAAAGCTGGTGAGGAATCAGTTGAGGCTAATAAGTTTAAGACATCTGACGAAGTTTCAGAAGAGTTTGATAGGTTGAAAGAAAAACTAAACCAGTAGTGGTTTGACAAATAGTTTGAAAAAATAGAATACTTTTTATACCCTAAAAACTATTACTATTTTGGCCACTAGGTTACCTTCGGTGGGGAATAAAAACCAGTTCGAGGGGGAAAGAGGAAAAAAATTATGGTCGAAGCATGGTATTGTCCAAAATGCGGTAGCGAAAAAGTCTCTGGAGGTTTAGGAACCCGTAGAGAAATAGCAATTGTCCTATTATTGCTTTTAGGCGTTATGACTCTAATAGGTATATTGTTGTTCTGGCCAATAGCTATAATGTTGTGGCTTAAATGGCGTAAAGCCCAGTGCCATAGCTGCGACCACATATTTATAGTATCTAAAAAAACAAACGAACTGGGGGCAAAGGAGAATGCTGAAAGCAAAAAGTAAGATACATATATATGAGGGGAAAGCATTGGTATATATCCCTTCAAAGATCCATCTAGATTCTGCTTTCCCATTTAAAAATAAGGATGAAGTTGATATTGAGATAATAAATAAACAGATTATGATAAGGAAAAGAATAAAAAATCAAAAAACGATAGGATAAGATATGAAAACTAAGCAGATGGTTGTCACAAAAGGCTTCTGCCCTATATGTCAGATTCCTTTAAAGGAGCTGGCAGAGTTTAATAGCGACAGCTATATCTGCCCTCATCACAAAGTATCTTATCATAAATGTGGATGTTGTAACCGTGTATGGGAATGGAAAAACCATGTAAGTGGTAACAAGATTACCGATGTCGGTGGTGCTCTAGATGAGATAGAGCAGAAACAAAAAAAGGCATCCTAAAGATTTTTTAAGAGAAACAATATATGGATGAGAGATTTTTGAAGGTCAGCCGTTTTTTACGGTGAGGAGTAAAAGGCAATCTCCCATCCATTTTTTGTGGAAGACATGGCGTTATATTTCTTCCAATAATATGTATCCTTTTATGTCTATTTAACTTTTCCATCTAGACAACTGACTGGAAAAGTTAATATAGCTATAGACTAATACTAACTACTAAGTTTTATAGTGAGGGAAAGAGGATGAAACATATTAGTAGAAATATTTTTTTGACGCTAGTTTTAGTAGCCTCTATGCTACATACTACAGGTCTTATGGGATATACTGTAACCATAGCATCAGCTGATGTAACAACTGATGGTGTCAATGAAACATTAGATCAGATAAATGAGACCCTTAACCAGATTATAGTTTATCTAGATGGTATCTGGAACTCGGTCAATGAATCAGCTGTTATGATAGATGATATGAATACATCCATAGTTACTAGACTTGATGCTATAACTATGGGTAATACTACTACTCTCATAGAGAAACTAAATATAATACTTGAGAGGATAGGTGGTAGTAATAGTAGCAAATGGGATGCTAACACGCTTTATGGTATGCAGAACTATATTCTATGTGGTTTGATAGATGAAAACAATTTCTATATACTTCATAATGGTACATTAGCTGATACTAAAGGATATTCTGTTCTTAGAGTATTGATTGATAACCAGCAGGCTATAGCTGATGTTGTTGTAAATACATCTAGCAATGCTATAGCTGCTACTAATCTAACTAGAGCAGATATAGGTAATAAGATAGATTCTGCTAAAACAAACATAATAGAAAACAACCCAACCGCTCTTGTCATAGCAGGATTTGTTGTAACCTTGTTTGTGTTTATTCTACTTTTATGGCGTTTCTTTTTTAGGAAGTCTCCATCGAGTTCTGAGTTAAATGAGAAACCTGATTGTTTCGGCGATAAAGACGTATATGACCCAAAGAAATGTAAAGAATGTTTCCATCAGAAAGAATGTAGAGATAAAATATTTTCTACACCTGTTCAACCTGTATGTTTCGGGCAGTTCCTATCATCTGATGAGGAATGCCGCAACTGTGATATGGCAATGGAATGTAAAGAGGAGACTGAGGCTAGGTTGAAAGAAAAACCAATTAGTAAACCTCGACCGGCACCTAGCAGGGCTACTCCTAATCCTTTGGAGGGGTTCTAGTTTGAAAGAGTTTAAAAGCTGTGAGGAATGTATGGAAGCAGGTTACAACTATGACGGCTGTCCATATAAACATGCTAAAGACCTTATAGATGCATATAACCATTTTAAAGACAAATATGGTGATGAGTTCCCAGAGTTGTTAAACGTTGAGACTTTGAAACCGCAGGCTGTTGAATGTAGGATGAGAATAAACGAGACGGTTAAACAGCAGGAGATGTTCAACAAAGTATTCGGTATTAAAGAAATGCAGGAGCAGATATCTAAGTTGACTAAGGAGATAAACAGAATCAGCGGTAATGGTGAAAAGAAACCTGTTGAACATGGTTGGAAGATGTGGCGTCCTGATATCAAACCTGAGAATGTGCCAGATGCTGTTAAAAAACTTAAAGAGAAACATCCTCAGCTATCTGATAAAGAGATAGATATTTCTACAAATGCTCATAACAATGCCATGATTAAATACAAAATATAAAAAGGCAGAAAAAAATGCGTTTGATAAAAACTATGAGACGAAACTGTAAATATATACCTTTTGTAGTTATTATCTTCTATAGTATTGTTTTCCTCATGGTTTTTACAACACCATATACCTCAGCAGGTAATACCGACGGCGGTATAGTTGATCCTTATCTGCCTCCAAGTAAAAATGGGTCGTCTAATGCCTCTGATGTTTTTTATCGTTTCGAAGGACAGGTTTTTATTCTTTCAAAAGGAGAGGGTAGTGACCTGTATCTCTATGCTCAGGATAATGCTAATATTTTCCGAGAGTTTAGTATATATATGTTGACTAATCAGAAATCATATTATCAGATACTTATAGATAACCAGGTGCATTCCGAGGGTGAGTTCGAATTTATGAAGATAGTCAAAGCTAGTTCTCCCTATTCCTCTGCTGATATAGAGGTAAAACTTGTTAATGAGACCGGTGTCGAACTCCCTTCTTTTAAGTTTAGTAATCTTATATTGCTTGATGTAGGAGAAGCACCAGGGGAACCTGAAGAGATATCTCCCATTATTGAACCATATATAAAGATGACTCAGGGTGAGATGAATGTTTTTATAGCTACTCGCCTGATAACTGATTTGTCTTTGACTATACTTGGTTTCCTTGTAGGCTCAAGCATCGCTGTCCTCAAAACAGATTATCAGGGGGTTGAACAGGTTGGTTAAAGAAAAAAAACTGTTGAAACATGTTCAACGTATGCGTGAGGAACCAGATATATATGCTGACCCCAATAAACCATATAAGAGAACTATTGTGCGTACTAAACAAAACTGGGTTTTTGAGCTTATACGGCGAGGGGAGACCAAAGTTTTATTCCAATATCTTGCGTTTTGGATAGTTATCCTTGTATTGTTTGGTATTTTAGGTTATTTTTTTATTAGATGGCTATGGGGGATATTTTTTTGAGAGATGAGATACCAGATATCCAGGAGTCTCATGATACTGAGATACCACCTGAGCGTATCTTCACAGAGCAACAGGTTTTGCAGGAAGAAGCAATTACTCATATGCCACCGTTGGCAGCATTGTTGTTGGAGAAACAATATGATCTCTCTTATACTCTAAAAATAATAATAGGTGTAGTAGTAATAGCTGCTTTGTATTTTTTCGTAGGTTTCGATGCGGTTATAACTGGGCTTATCTCTTTCTGTATATTCGCCATATTTGGGTACCTAGTTCAGCTTAGACATATAGAGAAAGATAAAACATATTTCTTTGAATCACGTAAAGCTGGTCAGGTTATTGACCCTAAAAACCCTGGTGTCCCACAGTATCCTCATAGGTTCCAGGTTGGTTTTGATAGGACATCTATGTGGGCTGTTCCTAACCCTTTGATACGTAAAGGTATCTTTAAGATACCAGGGGAGCCTATCAGTCCTTTGCCAGGTAGTAAAAACTGGATTTTTGTGGATTTATTCGATGAACGTAATGGGACGGTTGTCCTACCACGTTCACCTGATGTTGCTAATGTATGCATGGATACAAATATGAACCGGACTCTATCTATGAGTATGGACTTAGCCCTTGAGAAACATAGGGATATACAGAGGATGGAGGAGCACATACTTGACCAATGGGAACAAAAAAATATTTCTACAAGAGTAGCTCAGGAGCGGTTGAGTTCTATCCGTTCGAGGCAGAGTGGCGTAGTAGTTGAACGTGATGTTTTTTTCTCATTGCAGCAGCAGGTTCCAATGTTGCAGGATATGCTCCGTCTCACTCGTAATAGTATCATTGTTCTTGCTAACTCGATGGTAGCTGAAACTGTTTATGAGCTTATACATGTACCTATGCCTTCATATGTTAAAACAGGTATAAACAAGGTCAGGAAAAAACTGAATGCTCCACTCGTTGGTCAATATAGCATAGATGATTTACTTGGAGGGTCGTCATAATGCCTGCTTCTAGAAATGAAGAAGACCGTATGGCTATCATCCTAAAAGCACAGGGTTTGCATAAGTTTGCTAAGATGTCTGTGAACATCGGTAAACCCAATATGACTAAAATAGTTGAACTCACTCGTTATGTTCATACCCTGGCTCGTCCTACTATATACAACTTTCTTGGGTTGGAAGACCCTGTTGTTTTTATGGATAAAGACACAGTGGATAAAGTAATGTTTGACCCTGTTTTTGGTTTCAGATGGTATTATCAGGAGAAAGGAGAGATGGATGTCTTCGGTGACATGTTGCTGAAATCTCAGACAGATGTCCCTCTTGGTACTGCATCGGAGGTAGCAGCTGTTATCCCAAGGGGTAAAGGCCAGATGCCTGATGTTGTATCCAAGAAAGAACTAGGTATGGATAGCCGTCCAGCTACTGAGTTGTTGAAGGAATATAATGTATTGGATTTCCATGAACGTAAAGAAAAAGAACGATATAGGATACCAGATATAGAGAAGGAGGACGACGAGCGTCCTGTTAAAAAAGATGATTCATCTAAAAAGAAGAAACTAAAGCTGGTTGCACCATGGGAGAAGACGATTTAGAACCACTTGATCATACCAGTAGACCTAAAGACGTCCAAGATGATTCCTTCAGGATAAACCTTGACGTGGATTTCTATCAGTCTATTGAGACTAGACCTAAGAGAACAAAGAAAAGCATACCTGATTATACTGAACGGTTTATAAACACTCTTTATAAACCTCTGCCTAACGATACATCTGTTTTTGATAACATCCAGTTGTCCAATATCCATATCTATGGTGGACCGGGTAGTGGTAAGACCACTACTGCTAGGTCTATCGGTGAGATAATAATGTATCATTATGGTGAAGAGATAACTCAATGTATAGAATCATCATATGTTCCAGAGGCTATTGAGGCTATGGATCCTGAGTTCTCTGTTTTTGTTCTTTCGATAGATGACCCTATGCGTGAGCAGGATGCACGTAAACCTAGTGACCCTATTGTTCAGGAGGCATGTAATGATTTTTTTGAGATACGTCATATCTTTCATCGTAAAAAAACAAGATATAATCTAAAAAAATATCTTGATGTTGATAAACTATCGAAGATAGATGAGGTATTGATAGCTGAGGAGAAATGGAGTATGCTCGCTAAGAAATATCCTAAGGAGCTGTTCCGTGTCCGTGCATTGATTTATACTATTTTTGGTCCACAGGTTCCACAGATAGACCAACGTCTTCATACAGCTAAGATATGGGAGATATATAAAGCATATGGGTCATTGGATTTAGCTAGGAAAAACCTGCTGGAACAACAACTAGGTGATGGTTTTTTTATCTTTAAACTTGGGGAGAACGAAAAAAAATGGAGGTCGGAGGGTAAAATAGAGTTTATGAGCCGTAGCCTAGTCAAAGACCCGTTCACTAAGAAAGATATAGGCTGGTTATGGTTGACTCCGCCTGAGGAGAATGTTTTTGAATCAGTGGAACGAGGTGAGAAACGCCATCGGCGTCATATTGAGACTGAGACAGATATGCTTGATGAATGGGCTCAGTATATTTTCCAGGAGCGAAAGTTTCTTTCACCGCCATATATCCCACATGACAGGATACATAGTAAACAGTCAGCTATCCGTAATTTCATCCGTGATGTTCAACGTAGTAATATCGACCCAAGGACTAATGAAAGGCTTTCTGCTCAGGAACAAGTATTTCTCCGTAAGACAGCTAACCTGGTTAAACTACTTGAGGATAGGATTTCTAAGATATATGCTTCTCAGTCTGATGAGGTTAAAATAGAGGCTATAGCTGAGGCTTTGATTAAAAAAGCTGAGGAGGATGACCTTAACCCTTATCAGAAACGTTCTCAGGCTTTGTTCCGTGCATTGTCACATAAGATAGATGTCACAGATAGGGATCTGCTTAGGAAGAGTGGTGTATGGGTTCGTATCTTTGATGAGATTATTTATCAGTGGACTAAGAAACATGGTGTGCCTTCTAAGAAAAAGAAAGAGGAACAACCAATAGATGAAGGTGCGATACGTATACCTATTATCCGTGAGCAGATGAAGAAAAAAATGGAGGATGAAGGCGATATCGCTGTTTTTGATATCTCTCTAGATGATATCATAAGTAACCTACTTGATGAACGCCCTGACCTGATGAATAATGCTAGTATATATTGTCATCTTTTCAGCTATTGTGACTATGACCATATGACATATAAAGAGATGAGTCTTAACTCTGAGGAACTATTTGGTGAGTTTTTAAACATCGAACAGTTGCGTTATAGGAAGAAACAGTTTGAGGGTAACCTGTCACAGAAACTTGGTGACATGTTTGAGATATGGCTTGAAGTCATCCTTAATCAGGGTTATGAGATACCAGGTGTTTTGGAGGATGTAGAACTCGCTGAGCGGAAAGCAGGGCATGGTCAACCAGATATAATACTTACACATAAAGATGGTAAACAATCAGTTGTTGCTGCTAAATGTTATAACAGTCAACGTTCTGAGTCTTTTGAGAAAGCAGAGTTTAACCCTGAGATTAAATATTTCAACAGGTTATTACGTTTGAAGGGAAAACTTTTTTTTATATATCGTAATATAGGTATCAATGATATGCTTGTCTGCAAAGTTTTTAACTCATCAGATGAGATACCGAAGAATGTGTTTTTTTCACCGAAGGATGAAAAAATAGTTTTCAGGAGGGGAGATAGGGTAGATGATGTTGAAACCTAGGGAGAGGATAATTCAGGAGTTGAGGAATAGCCCTGAGCCTATAAGTGCTAGGGAGATAGCTTTTCGTGCGAGGCTTACTGAACATCAGGTTATCTCTATTATCTGTAAAAAAATGGATAATGTTGAAAAACTTGAGATGTCTGAGGGAACATTCTATATTTTGGAGAAAAGGAGGATAGAAAAATGAATTGGAAGTTTTTTGTTGGGTCGTTGTTTTTGTTAGGCCTGTTTTTGTTGTTGTTGATGTTGTTATTTAATTGGTGGTGGTAGAAGATTGGATAGATATGAGATGGGGCAGAGTTTATGCAAGTTTGTCTATAGCTCTGAGACACCTGTTCAGGATATAGAATATATTTTACGTTTGTTCTGTCAGATGTCTGAACATATCTTGAAACAGCAGGAGGCTAAGATTAGTAGTCAGCTGAAGCTGTTGGAGGATAAAGTTAAGGATGCAAAACGACTTGAAGAAATGGGTATGGCAATGCATGATATGTGATGCTGGTTCTAAATGGCCTACGAGTTTCTATAAAGCTCATAGGTATGCTAGAGCTCATCTGAAAAACAAGCATAAATCATCTGATTTAGAATTAGTGGATTTATATAAAATATTTTGACTTGGAGGGCGAGATTGTCTTTGAGAGAAGAGGAGAAACAGAAAAGAAAAAAAAGGTTTGAACGTAGGATTTTGAGGAAGTTAAAAGGAAAAGAATAAATGAGATAAGTTTTTATTATAAAAATTTATTACTATTGATTGGGAAAGAGGAGTATTGAAAGACATGGTGTATAAAAAAATAGGCTATTTTTTGATAGTATTGTTAATATTTAGTGGTGTTGCACAGGCAGGAGAAGTAATAGTTGAACCAGCTGGTTTTAATCTTGACTTAGTAGCTGGGGATATAGTTACAAAATCTATGAATGTAACATGGACGGGGAGTAACGCTGTAGTTGGTTTTGTCACAACCCCTACTTGTCCATGTACCGGTATAGATGTTAATTATTCTAAAGATGTTCTGGTATTATTTCCAAATGAACCAGTATTGTTAGATATGACTATTACCACAGCGATAGACCTTGTACCAGATACATACCATATCAAAACAGACATCTATACTGAGGTTGATACAGTAATCGAGCAGGAGATAATCTACGAAGAGATAGTTGTATATGAAGAAATCGAGAATCTATCACGGATTAATGTTCTGTTGAATATCATCAGAGAATTAAACCAGGAGCTTAACGAGTCAAAAGATAATATATCTAGTCCACATCTAGCTATGCTTCTGAATAGTATAAACAATGCAACAAATCTTTTGTTAGATGAGATAGGCAGGATAAAAGATGGTGAAAGTTTTATAATAAAAGAAGAAGTGGATCTTTTACCAATCTGGATTGCTATAGTATTAGTATTTGTTGTTTTGTTGTTGTTACTCATGGTCATATATAAAAAATATGATAAAGAGATGAGGAAGAGGACGCAGGAGACTACTATTAGGAGACGACATGAATAATATGGTCTATTGGACCAAAGAAAGGAAGGAGGTGAAAAAAATATGAAAAAAATAAAGAAAACCACGTTTATAGCTGTTGTAGCTGTTCTGGTTTGTATATCTATGGTTGTTAGTGCAGCTCTTCTCACATACTATGGTAGAGTCAACACTGAAGCAACAGTATATCAATCTGTCAGACTAGATGGTCTTTCATATTATGAGAGCGATAACTGGGCTGTAGTTGAAGAAAGTTTTGAAACCGTTGGTGGATGTTGTGAATCTGTCTATCATGATTTAGAAAACTTTGGTTGTATTGAGGCATCAGTCTATATAGACTCAACTATGGAAGAAGGAATAGATGTAGATGTCTATGAATGGTGTGGATATACATATGAGTATACGTTTCCGCAGGGTCTTCATGTTTTAGTCGAAGAAGATGGGGATTGGTTAGTCTGGACTTATACTTTTGCAGAAACACCAACACATACACCGAAGATGTCAGTGGCTATTGATTACCCAAATGGTTTTGCTATAACCACTTTTGATGATGGTAGCCATGATGGTTGGTATTATTCACCAGACCCATATGACCCATTAACAACTGTTAAGTTCGCAGAATATTCTGGCGGAACTTACGAAGACTGGGTTGAAACCGTTGTCGATGGTAATGTGATGACTGTGAAGATCCTAAAAAGTGAACTCGGTAACAGTTTTGAATGGCATGGTTTCGGTAACTATAACGGTCAGGGTGTTTGGTTGAACCCTACAGAGACTGGTAGCTGGGACGCAAGTCTGTATCAGGTAAACTTCTGGTGTCTATTGTCGAACCCGTTCACTCTTGATGCTGGTGAGAAAATAGATATCATGATACAGTATTGTTTCGATATAGCTATAGTACCTGATGTCTATGAGATAGTTGTCGAGTTCCAACCAGCGACTATATAAAACTGAGAAAAAACCGAGAGTTTGTTCTCTCGGTTTTTATCCTTTCTTTAGAGGAGGGGTTTAATGGGTAGAATAATGAAAAAACTACATCTAATAAGTTTGGAGAATGATTATAACTATCTAAAAGATAATGCTATTGTAACTATACTTGATGATGATATGTATTCTAGGATATATAGGCGGTTGTTTGGAGTTGAGAAATGGATGTCTTGGGTGTCTATGAAACTAACCAAGGCTGAGTATTATCTTTATGAGATTAAACGGCTTGGTGGAAACGCTGAGCATTATGATAGAGATATGAGGAGGTAGAAAAAATATGGAATTGGAATATATATTGATAAGCATAGTAATCATAAGCGTAGTCTACGTGTTGTTGGATTATTTGTCTTATCTAAGGGTTGATAGTAGTTGGAAGACTAAAAGTCGTTATCTTATCCCCACTGGTGGTCTATATTTGTTTCTGAAACATGGGTATAGGACTAGGGAGGAGGAAGATGAGGATAGACGTGAAGCCAGACGTGAGGCTAGACAGTTGTCTAAGAGTAAAGGTAGTAAGAAACCTGAGGAAGATATTGAAGCAAAAATAGATAAAATGTGATGGATTTGGATGGAAACAAGAATAAAAGTATATATAGTCTTTGTAATCCTATTTGCATTAACATCGGTTTATCTTTATTATAGTCAACCTTTGAATGAAAGATTAGGGTTGGATGAGGATACTTTGTATCGTTTTGTTGTTAGAGATGAATATAACGACAACAAAGTTGTGCATATATCTAAGAACTATACATGGGCTGAACTTGAAAGAGAAGGTTTTGTTGTAAATGGGCAACCTAGAACAGATGAGCATTTTTGGGATTCATATTGTAATAAACATCATCTATCAGAAAAAATGGATGGGAAACCAACAGGTCGTTATGAACATAAACCCGTTTATAGTTTTGGCCTGGTATATCCTAAGTTGTTTATGATAGAGGAATACAAATATAATGTTGAGTTCCAAGCATTTTATTAGATAATTTGGAGGTTTTTTTATGGATAAATCTGAGTTGATTGAGAGTTTAATAGAACTATATAATGATAACAAACTCTCAGAGAGAGATGAATGTACCATCCTGAATACCCTAGGGTATCTAGGATATGATATAACTATGTTATAGAAGGAGGAAAAAATGAAATATGAATTTATATGTCAACAATGCGGTAACTGTTGCAGATGGATGGGTTTTAATCATATAACATTTGAAGATCGTGCGAGATGGATAAAAGAAGGTAGAGAGGATATATTGAAATATGTTGGAAAAAAATGCAAAGGAGAAAACGGGGAGGATGCATATACTTGGACAGCATATCCAATCATTGAAAAAATGAGAGATGCATATAAAAGAAAGCCTTGTGTTTTTTTAACAAAAGATAATGGGAGATATAAGTGTAAAATACATGAGACAAAACCAACAGTATGTAAAACATTTCCAGCGTCTCTGGGATCTGCAGAGGGAACGATAACTGTTGATCCGGATGAAACAACCTATGTACCTCCTTATTGTAACGGAATTAGAAAAATATATGGTGTTGAGATGCTTGATGCAGATGAGATAATATGTAATATTGTTAAGGAGGAATAATAGATGAAAGTAAATCAAAATATTGAAAAGATAATAACCAGATGGCATATGTATGTTACGTCATTAAATGCCGATGGTAAAATAGATTATGATACTATGGAGTTTGCTCATGACTTGTTAGAAAATAAATTGGAACCTGAATTAAAAGCTGTCTTAGGGGGTAAAAAATGAAGAAAAAACTTGCTACTGAGATAGTATTATATGTTTTAAAAGAATGTGAGAGCCGTGACATCCTAGACAGGGATGCATATGATAACCTGTTTGGATGTAAAAGTTTTGATGAGGTTGTAGAAGGAGTAGATGAAATATTATGCAAAAAAGCGGAGAACCAGTCCGTATAAAACTTACTCAGGATTTAACCCGTTATCATCCTAAACTAATGGTTGGTGAGATGGGTTGGACTATGCCTGATGAAGCAGTTGGTGACTGGGGTGAACATGATACATTTGTAGCTGTCAAGTTTGATAATGGGCTTAAATGGGATCTATTATGGAAAGGTCTTGAGATAGTCGAAGTTGATGAGAAAGAGTTTGTAGGTAGCCGTATAGATATCCTAAGGAGGATGAAAAAAAATGATTAGAAATATGAAGGAGATGAAAAAATATGAGTAAAAAACTCGAAAAGTTAAGGAAGATGCGAGATGAGCTTAATAAAAAAATTGCTGAAATTCAAGAAGAAGAAAAAGAAAAACAGAGAGAAAAAGAACTGGCAGAAAAAATCAGAGAAGAAAAACATAAAGAGAACATTAAACAAAAAAGGATTCTCTCTTTACATATGGAGATAGATAACAAACTAATTCAAAATGTTTTCAAGAGCATTTCAAGTATACAGGACGAAGCTCTTTTTTCACTTAAAAAGAAACATATTGAATATGCAGGGGTAGACCCTGCTCATGTAGCACTTTATACTTTTAAAATACCATCAAAGGCAATAAATAAGTATAAGATAAAAAAAGAAACCGATATTGGTATTGATGTAGAAAAACTCAGCGGTATTCTAAAAAGGAGAAAGAAGACTAAAGACATTATTCTTGATAACTATATGGAACATAACTCTATTTATGTTTCTTGGAAAACAAATAGGGGTTTGTTCAAAAGGATATGTCCTCTTATAGATGCTGATAGTCTACGCCATCCAAAAGCACCTAATCTTGATTTGCTTGTTAACTTTAGTATCCCAATAAAAGAATTATTGGAGTTCTTAAAAGAAGCCGAGGAGATTAGTGATCATTTCTCAATCACCGCAAGTAAAGCAGGGATAATGTTTGAAGCTATCTCTGATGAAGACGTAATAAGATATGGAGTACCAAGCGATGGAACTGAATATAAGCTTTGTAGAAGTCTTTTTTCAAATGATTATTTTATTGGTGCAATAAAAGCTATGGGGTTGTTTTTCAAAGAGGTGCATCTAAAAATTGGTAATGATAATCCCATTGAGATAAAAGGTAAAAATAAGGATGGCTTTGAAATGAAGGTATTCTTAGCACCAAGGATTGAGGCAAAATGAAATGTTGGGCTTGTGGTAGTATAATGGTTGAGACACCTGACCATGAAGGATGGTGTTATTGCCCTAATGAGATGTGTCTGATGGATGAGGAGGTTGAAAGAGTTTGACTAAAGTTATTTTCAAAAACTTTAACTGCCCTGAATGTGATGGTAACGAGTTCAGCCTGGATAAAAACAGGAATCATTATACCAATAAAGAAAAAACAAAGGGTTATTGGATTTCTACTAGAACCTGTCTGAACTGTGGATGGAAGCAGACATTCAACCGAATTGGATGGAGGACTCAGAAATGATAACCTGTGAAGAATGTGATTTTGCTACGTTTAAACCATATGGTGTATATTGTGAAGCAGTCGGTGAAAAAATCACTGATCAACAGACATTTCTCTTACAATGCCCTAAGATATCTGAGGATGAACGTGAAGAAATATTGGAAAGAGGAGGACTAAAAAATGGATAAAACAATTCGTATAGAGGTATATCGAGGTTGTGTGGAAGATGTCCAGGGTCTACCACCTGGTTATGATTACCGGATAGTTGACTATGACATCCAAGATGAAAGTGTTAGAGAGATACTAGAAACATATTCTCAGGACAACCTTATAGATTACCTAATGGATATATTATCAGATGAGGCTAAAGAAGAGATAATAAAAAACTATGAGGAGACCAAAAATGAAGGATAATGAGTTTCTATGGTTGATTGAGAAATGGTTTGAATACCATAAAGTTATGACACAGGACAACTATCTAATGTTGAAAGAAGTTAAAGAAAAATGGAGGATATAGGATGAAAACAGAAGATAAACTGATAATTATATCAGTGGTCATCCTCATGTCTTTAGTTAGTGCAGCATGTACTTTCGTTATAACAAAAGAAAAATATTCTTTTGAAGAAGAGGAGGACATAAAATTTCTATATATACCACATAAACCATTATCGTATGAAGAATTTAATGAGAGCGGCTTCGATGTTTTTTACAGAGTTAGATTCAACAAATCAACAGACCCATTTACAGATGTAAAAATCAGTATAACCATACCCAAAGAATATAAGGAATGCTTTGTGGAATATGTTAAAAATAATCTTGAGTCATGGTTTAATAATATAACTCTTGATTGTAATAAAACAGAGTTTGAGATTACTAATTTTACCATGAGATATAAAGACCCATTCACTGGTGAATGGATTGAGTGTAAATAGGAGTTTTTCAAATGATAGAAGAAATATCAGATGATGTTTTTGTAGATGAGATGAGGATTTTATGGCAGAATGTAGATGTTGAGACTAGAAATAAATTAGCAGAGATGATAGATGATTATTTTGATGAAGGGCAACGTGCCGAAAAAATAATCAACAAAATGCAAGAAAAAAGAGAGGATGGACTAAAAAATGGATGAATGGATTTGGGAATGTGAGCGATGTGGAAGAAAAGCACAACATAAGTTTTATGGACATGCCACATCGAAATTATCTAATGATTACTGTGATGGTAGAGTTAGAAGAATAAAATGGAAAAATGCGTGGTAAAAAGGAGGATATAAAAATGAATAAAGAAATAATGAATCAGTTCTGGGCGACATATAAACAATTCAAAATATTCCAGTTAGGTGATTCATATATCGCTGGTTTAGAAACAGATGGTGAGTTTAAAAAACTTTTGGAACTTCTGGAGGGATAAAAAAATATGACGAAAACAGGTTGGTGGAGTATTGAATATACTATTAAACCAAATGAGATGGATTTAGAGCATATTGCTGAGTTGATTAAAGAAGGTTTCACATCTGGTCAGATAGTACAGGAAGATGAGGATGATGAGGTACAGGAGGAGGATTGATTTTTGACAACGATAGATACAGCTGTTGCTAAAAAACATTGGGGAGATGAGACAAAATATTTAGAAACAATACAGTTTGTGGCTTTGTCTTCTGACTCAAAAAATATTAGTTTGATTATAGATGAAGAAGGTAATGATGAGGTTATACTTACACCAAAAGCTGCGAGATATGTAGCTGAGAAACTGATAACATTATCACAACTAGCGAAGGAGGAATAAAATGAGTTTTTATATAATGGTTCAAGAGTATTGGGAAACATTAGGATATGCAACTCAATTTGATGAGGAAATAATTAAGGATTTTTTATATAAGTTTATTAAAGAAAGACTCACTAAAGAAGATTTGGTATTAATAAAAGAAGGAGTAATCCCTTTGGAGTGATTAAAATGGAAGAAGGATGGAAACATTTAGGAATAGTAGGAGTAGACAGCGGTCAACTATTGATATGTGACCCATGCTATATAGATAGCGAATGGAAAAAAGAGGAGTTTGACCCTGTTGAATATGTTTTTGTATTCCCAGATGGAAAAAGAGAAAAAGTAAAACATTGTAGCAAAAGATGGTATGAGCTCATAGAGGATGTAAACACTGGGAAGATAAAACTAGAGGAGAACAAGAAACCCAGTAAAGAAAACTTCAGCTACAACGCCTGCTGTGCAGAGACCATCGATAAAAGCTATGGACAACTATATTATGATATGGGTCATGCTGGTGTCGGTGTAGTATTCAGTAGCGGGTTCGGAGATGGAGCCTATAACGTATACGGTTATTTCAGAAACTATGGGACCAAAAACAGTCCTGATTTCAGGATAGCTGAGATAAAAATAGTGCTGATAACTGAGAAAGAGCTAAAAGTTATGGAAGCGTTGATACATGGATAAGCTATACAAAAAATGGTCTGAGGACTACAAGATCCTGCAAGAGTTAGTTAAACAGGATAAAAAGATGAGGAGTATAACTATCGAGTTGTCATAGTTTGCATCAGATACTTAGAGTAGCTACTTTTAATAATTTTAACTATACCGAGCCAGAGTTCAAACAACTAGATTCTATATCAGACAGTTATCCAGAGTATGATGTCTTTGTCAATAGTAACTCATATGTTAAGATAAAGGGTAAATATCCTTCTGTTGTCTCTATCAACCCAGTGCTTACAGAGTTTGTTGAACCCAAAGGGGATATTAGTCTTATCAAAGCTGTGCGTATAAAATATGTCGCTGATGCTAAACCAGAGGTGTTGAAGGTTTTTAACAAATGTGTGAAATGGGCGTATAAATATGATATACCTATCCTTATCACCTATATGAGGTTTAGAACTAAGAAAAACCTTAAAAGATATACTAAGGGCAACCCTGGTTATTACTCCTGGCAGAAAAACTATTTCCGTCAGACTGTCCGTAAAACCTTTGACCTTGACCTTTTCCATTACTGTGACATACTTGAGAAAGGATGCCCTAGTTGTATGAACTGTTCTAAGCTTACCTATGGCTACAAAAACGCTGAGTTGTATAGTATAAATCTGAGTAGTAGCGGGTTCTGCCCTTTTAACTGCCCTGATTGTTATGCTAAGATACTTATCCGCTGGAGGAAAAACATACGTTTCGATGAGATACTTCGTAATGCTAAACAACTAGGTCATGAAGCATATCAGGTTGGCTATGGTGAAAACCAGCTATCTTTTGAGGATTGGATGATTAAAGAAGCAGGTAGAAACCCTATTGAGAGAGGATTCTAAAAATGAATGAAATAATTTTTCAGCATGTAGTAGCAAGTATCCAACGAGCTATTATTATTGGAATGTTGATTCTGATATATTATAAACTAAATTAGACTACAAGGAGGAATAAAAAATGGAGATAAATGGAAAAGAATATGTTGTAATCGATGAGTTTTATCGGACTATGGATACCCTAGACCGTAAAACCTTGTTGGAGATGTTAGACCATTATACATCTGAGGAACAAAAAATAGACTGGATAAAACAATGGCATGAAGAGGATGAATAAAAATATGTATATCTTTCATACTGATCCAGGGCATGGATGGCTAGAAGTAAACCGTTCTGAACTAAGACGCCTAAACCTGCTAGATGATATAACAGAATGCTCCTATCAAAAAGGAGATAAAGTGTTTTTAGAGGAAGACTGCGATGCAACCCGGTTCATAGAAGCAAAAAAACAGGCTAAAGAACCATTTATATTTGAGGAGAAATATGAGGATGATAGCCCTATAAGAGAATACAGGTTTTTTGAGAGGTGAAAAAATATGGCTACTTTGAAGACTAAACTAATAGATTTCCTAGTAGAACCAGAGCATTTAGACGAAATCTATACCGCATTCCCAGATGAGAAACCCTCTACTATCCGTGGGAGGCTAAACGAAAACATAAACAAATGTTTCAGACGGCTGTCCAGAGGAGTATATATAGCTACGAAAGGGGAAGCTAAAGCCCTTATAATAGAGGGTGACAGCTGGGAGGTAATCAAAGAAATAGAGGATGAAAGCATAGATGCTATCATAACAGATAGCGGGTATACCTGTCTCAATGGTTTCGTAGGGATGGGTACAACCCGTAAAAAGTCAAATGAGTGGAGTTTTGAGACCAAAGACATAGATGAAAACATGATGCAGGAGCTCCATAGAGTGTTGAAACCAGGTGGACATTTCTTCAGTTTCCTACCAGCTGATAGTCAGAAAACCCTTGATTATAATAATAATTTCATAGAAACAGCTAAAAACACTGGTTTCCAGTTCAATAAAAGATTCATCTGGAACAAAAAAGTGATAGGTATGGGCTATAACGGCCGGGCTAAATATGAACAAATCATCTTCCTAAGCAAAGGTAAACGCCGTATGCCATGTGACCGTAGCATCCCAGATCTACTCTCATATAAACGTATAAGCCCAAGTCAGAGGATACATGAAGTGGAGAAACCTGTAGAACTCATAGAAGACCTAGTCAGGTTCTGCAGTGAAGAAGGAGAAGTCATTTTTGACCCTTTCGCTGGGACACTCACCCTTGCTAAAGCATGTCTAAAACAGGGTCGCAACGCTATCTGCATAGATATCTCACGTAAAATAATCGATATGGCTATCCCCTCTCTTAGGAGGATAGCCAGTGTTTCAAAGGGTTAGAAAAAGACATAATGTCAAAGGAGTGACCAGTATAGGAAGACATATGATGTGGATAGGGCTTATTTCGTATTTCTGGGAGGAAATACATATAACATCTTCTATACTGGTATCCTAAAACTTATGGCTTTTCAATGTTAAAATCAGGTTTTTATTTAAAAACTTTCCTAAAAAATAATCCAACATAGCCAGTATGGCTGCTATGAAAACAAAAACCCCATACTGGCTCATTGAATCAACAGTCCGTGAAAACAACTTGATTCAAAGGATATAATGGCTTTTTTATTTATAAAACCTTCTAAAATCCGGATTTTTTTCCGAAAACCCTATTTTTCAATCAAAAAACGTTCTTTCACCCTATTGTACTTCTTTTTTAGGATACCTATTGCTTCATACCTGTTCATACCTGATTTAGCTATAAGCCGTTCTAATTCTTTTTTCTGTGCCTTTTTGGTCTTGCGGTAACGTGGTTTCGTCTGGTTTTTCAGATAAGTATCTGGGTAGCCTCTCTTATATGCGGCTCCTAGATCCTTTGCTTTCTCCTTATTACCCTTATATTTCAGTGTAAAACCCCTGTTTTAGACAACTATCCTTATGATATATAGTTTTTCTCCTGTTGAGAAATACCCTATTCTAGTATCCAAAATAGGATAAATTCTTTCAAACTTATAGTATGACAGATAGTAACTATTATAGTATGCCTAGTAGTATTACAATGTTTACCCCTATATTGAACAAAAAAACTATTCCATTCCCTCTCCCACCCACCTACGCCCCTTCCCTCCCTCTATACTCCAGTTATATAGGGGGGTTTTTTATCCTTTGTTTTTTTATCTTTTTA
>Ga0272441_10002309_pt1 | contig 38806 bp, 36 predicted proteins | sample SSMProp6N_FD_193582 | JGI IMG/M metagenome (GOLD analysis project Ga0272441, IMG submission 193582) | Marine sediment archaeal communities from Little Sippewissett salt marsh, Falmouth, MA, United States - SSM-Prop-6N | ecosystem: Environmental > Aquatic > Marine > Wetlands > Sediment ... | reverse complement strand
ATGGATATTTCAGGAAGGTTCATGAAAATCCTGCAAATTTATAAATGAACGCTTTTATCCATAAGCGTACGGGGCCTGATGCAGAAAGCACCTTTTGCTTGTTTGTTTTTTCGGTTTTGAAGACTAGCCGCTATGCACCATGCCTTTACTTTACGATTTCCAGCGGGGTGCCGTTTTTGACCGCGTAAAGCCCGTCCACAATGACCGAATCCCCCGCCTTCAGCCCCTGAGTGATTTCCACCCGGTCATGCGTCATCAGCCCGGTGGCCACCGGTTGCTGAACAGCGGTATTATTCTTCACCGTAAAAACAAGCTGCCGGCCGTCGCGCTGCGTGACGGCCGCGGCCGGAACCAGAAGCGCGTTGCGGCTGCTTTTTTCCGGAATGCTGACCCGGGCAAACATGCCCGATTCCAGCTTGTAATCCGGATTCGGAATTTCGATTTTGACCAGAAACTTGCGACTGGCAGGATCCACCAGCGGATTGACCGCCGTAATGACCCCTTCAAAGGTAACATCGGGAACAGCATCCACCAGGACCGGCACCTTTTTTCCGACCTGAATATACTGTTTTTTTGTCTCGAAAATATTGACTTCAACCTTGACCGTACGGGTATCCACCAGATGAAGGACATATTCATTGGCCATTCCGGAAAAGATCTCTCCGGTATTCATTTTACGCTCCACCACAAAACCGGAAAACGGCGCGTACAGGACAGAATCCTTGAAATCCTCCCTGGCGCGCTCGAGCCGGGAAGCCGCCATGGCCGCCCGGGCCCGGGCAAGCGTAACTTCGGTGACCGTGTCGTCATACAGCTGTTTGTCCGCAACCCCCTTTTCATAGAGCTTGCGAACCCGATCCCGTTTCAGCTCCAGGTTTTTCAGCTGGGCCCGGCTCTCCTTGTCCGCCGCAGTGGCTTCGTCAAGGGAAAGCTTGAACCGCACCTGCTCAAGACGAACCAGCGGTTTCCCCTTTTCGACAAAGTCACCCTCATCGACAAAAAATGTTTCGATCCTGCCGCTGACCTTGGGACCGATAAAGGTCTCGCGACGGGGCGCAACGGTTCCGGTGGCCTGAATCACCAGAGAGATATCACCGCGCTGAACCTGGGTCAGCCGAACCCCGGCCGGACGCTGTTTTTTCTGATCTTCCGAATCACTGCCGGAACAAGCACAAAAAAGGAACAGCAGGCCCAGACAGACAACTCCATCCTTGAATATTGTTTTCATTCCGTTTCCGACAAAAAGTTTAAGAGCATACATATTAGCCTGCTATTAAATAGCAGGCTAAGTTTTTATAGTCTTTTATTATTCTTTTGTCAAGACGTCACGGCTAAAGAAAAATTGCGGGTTAATGGGGAATTTCCGGCTGAACAACCACCCGGTCGATGTTGAAGGAATCGATTCCCTCCGGTATTTCGGTGTTCTGATAAAAAAGGGTGTTGCCGCGCCGGATCAGCAGTTTTTTCATCACCGGATTGTCCAGATAAAAGGTGTAGCGGCGGCACTCTCTGCCACACGGAAACACCCCGATCATCCCCTTTTTATTGGGATCGTCACAGTTTGCGGTCAGACAAAAACGGGTGGTGGTGACATAAGCAAAAGGGATATAGAGCGACAGTTTTATCCGTTCCGGCACATCGGAAAGATCCAGTCCCTGGACCGGATTATCGATTTCCGCGCGAAAGATAGAATGATCCTTTAGAAATCGGCTGTAGATGGGCACACCGAGATTGGTTCTTTTGAGATGGTCAACCGCATCTTTCGGCAGCCTGTCCAGGAAATTGACAATCCGGGGGCCTCTTTTGAGCTTCGTCATCAGCCGCCCCAGCACCGGCACCAACCCGGCAAAGCGGCTGTTCAATACCCGCAGCACCCCCCAGTCATTAACCACCACCTCTGTTTTATCCGGCAAAAGCAAAAAAAGCTTTTCCAGTTTTGCAAGCCCGGCCTCGGTTACATAGGGGGTTACCAAGGTGAAGGGAAGCCCCCTTTTTTCCGTTGCCGTCATTACCGCTTTCAGCTCTTTTTCAGAAGGAATCAGCCGGTCGCAAAATTCATCACCGAAATAGACCCGCTGAAAATCATCGGTCAAATACTTGAGGTTTTCCTTTATGGAAATAAAAAGCGCCTTTTCTCTTTTCAAAGCGTGAAACTCCCGCAGCGTGAATAATTATATAGAATGACATAATTGACCGCGCTTGTCAAAACAGGAATGGAGTTACTCAAAGCGGTGGATACGGATATTTCTTTCCAGCAGCTCCAGCCCCCGCCAGGCCTTGGTGGAAAACTTGGAATGGACCGGCGATTTCAGGGTCAGCTTGTACAGATAAACCGCCTTGTTGCGATAGCGGTCCGCCCGGTCCGCATTTCTGACCTTGCTGTCCGGCGAAAAGGTATAAATCTCATAGAGGACATGACATTTATGCGCCATGCGGTAAAGAATTTCAGGCCTGAGCGTGGTGGACGTGTATTTTTCCAGGATCTGTTCAAGTTCTTCAATCTCGCGCACATATCCCACCGGATCTCCCCGGTGGTCTTTCTCCTGTTTGATCAGGCGGTAGGCCGCTTCATCCGCAATGGGGCTGTCCGGAAACTCTTTGAGCAGATAACGGTAGTGACGCATATCATAATAAAGCGCTTCCGGTGTTTTCTCCCAGCAGTCAAACGCCCCGTACTTGTCCAGAAACGCCTGGCGGACCCGGGCTTCCGGCTCACCGGCAAGGACCCGCTGCCGGTACTCCCGGTCAACCAGACCTTCGAACGACTCGCCCAGCCGCTGAAATGCCCAGGAATAGGCCTTTGAATCCGGATATTTTTTAATAAACTGCCTGAACAGGTCAATGGCATCCGTATAGATCCTGGCATCGAGCGCTTTTTGCGCATCCCGAAACAGGGCCTGATCCGGGTCCAGCTTCTTTTCCCCGGGCAGTCCCGTCAGACAGCCGTAAAAAAGAAAAAAAAGCAACAGCGAAAAGAATCTGGATTGATGGTCTCGCATAAAAAGGATTTGATTTCACCGGCCGCCGTCTTCATTCCAGGAAACGGCCTGAGAGGAGGAACTGTGAAGACGCAGGGAATTTATGACTTCATGATAAATTCCAGTGTTGCCGACCCCACTTCAATTTTGTCAAATTCCTTTAACAGAACCGACGTTTTTACCGCTTTACCATTAACCTTGGGTTTGGCCATCCCGTCCACATAGTTCAGGTAATAGCCGTTGGGACGACGGCTCACGGTGGCCGCCAGCTTGCCCACCAGCAGTCCGCTGACCACGATTTCATTGATATCATCCTTGCCGATTTTGGTCAGTTTCTTGACCAGTTCGACTTCACCGTCACCGCCCTTGAGAAACGAAAGGATACCGAGCTTCTCCTTTTTGGCGGTCTGCGGCGCTGCACCGGGAGGAGAGGAATCCACCATTTCCCGGTACGCGTTGGTGTCCATCACCATGGTTTTGTCCGAGGTGTCTTCCTGGGGCGACGGAATGTCTTCTCCGGCAGCGGCCTCAAAAACAAGCTGATGTTTTCCGATGGTGATTACCTCCCCCTTCTGCAGCCAGTGAGAAGAAATAATTTTACCGTTGACAAAGGTTCCGTTCTTGCTTTTCAGATCGGTCAACAGATATCCTTCTTCCAGTGCATCAACTTTGGCATGCGTTCCGGAAACCGCCATATTGTCAATCACGACCGTGTTTGACGATTTTCTGCCTATGGTCAGGGAATCTCCCCTTGTCAGGCTGTATTCCCCCTTGGACTCTTCCTTAAATTTCAGTACTAAGGTCGGCATTTTAAAACCTCCTGTTAAAAAAACTAGAAAATGGGCCTGTTCAAAACTTCCATCAATTTTACAAAAAAATGTTTTATTCCGGCCCCGCCTGCCCGGTTAACCTCTTTAATTTCAAGCACAATGACTGTAATATTATCGGTCCCGCCGCGTTCATTGGCCAGATCCACCAGAATCCGGCACGCGGCTTCGGGCCGGTTTTGAACTACCTTTTCGGCAATCTCTTCAGGTCCGACCAGGTTGCTCAGCCCGTCTGAACAAATCACCACCCGGTCCCCGGCAAAGCAGGGAGTTTCACAGGCTTCGGGAGACACGTCCGCGGCAACCCCGATGGCCCGCGAGAGCATCTTTAACACCTTCGGGTCCAGCTGCTTGACCCGTTCGGGATCAATCGCCGCCTGTTCGTTTTCCACATTATGGGTGAATGAAATCAGTTCGACTTCTTTGTCCCGGATCAGATAGGTCGGACTGTCCCCGACGTTTGCCGCCACCAGCGTTGTTCCGGTAAAGCATACCGCCGACGCAGTGGACCCCATGCCCCGGCAGTTTTCGTCTTCACGGGACCGCCGGTAAACCATATCATTGGCCTTGATCATCAGGCCCATGAGACGGTTGCCTTCGGCACAAAGCGTGTTGTCTATTTCCGGAAAAGGTTCCGTCGCACCGTTCCTGAGGAAATTCTCAAAGGTGTTGACCACAATATTGCTGGCCACCTCACCCGCCAGATGTCCGCCCATACCGTCGGCCACCAGGTAATACTGATGGTCATCGTCAATCAGGTAAGCATCTTCATTTCCTTCCCGCTTTTGACCGACATCCGTCAGTCCGGCTGATTCGATTTTTATCATAGTAATAATGGTTTCGGTTATTTCATCTAAAACTTAATAAGAACTATCATTTTTTCAAGGTCAGTGCAATTCTAAATCCGTGGGAAGCGGTGACCGTTGACGGATTCACGCCTTTCGCTGCCGCACATCTTGCCATGGACGCATCCAGCAGTCCCCAGGAAGCCCCCCGGTACATTCTCAGATTCTGTTCCCGGTCAAAAAAAGTGGCGCACCACTCGGAAACATTCCCGGCCGTATCCACAAGCCCGTAAACCGATTCGTCCAGCGGAAAGCTGCCGCCGGCGTCCGGGCTGTCCCGCCGGTTCTCTTTTGATTTCCCCATGGAACAAAAGCTGAAATCAAAATAGTTTCCCCACGGAAAAAAACGACCGTCCACGCCCCGGGCCGCCTTCTCCCATTCGTAACCTTCCGGAAGCCGGAACCGCCACCCCCTGTCTCTGTTCTTACGGGTGAGATATTTACAAAAGGCTTTCGCGTCATTCCAGGAAACACCCAGCACCGGCCAGGATGACGGAATCTCGGCCTGGTAACGCGATCCGATTTTTTTGGCATAGAAACCGGAAGACACCGACCGCCGCGGGAGATACTTCTCCCCGGAACCCAGCAGGCGGGCTTCCATGTAATTCACAAATTCCATATACTCGCCGACCGTGACCTCTTTTTTGGATATCAGGAAACCGGGAGCCTCCCTGACCTGCCGCCGGCCGGCATAGGGGGCAGCGGAATCTCCGCCCATAATAAACCGGCCGACGGGAATGTAAGCAAACCCTTCCGGAATTTCCGTCTTCTTCAAAAGGGGCAGTTTATCAATCTTCACTTCTTCGCCACGGTTGACCAGAACCGGTATCCGGGTATCCACATAACCTTCCTTCACCGCAATGATCAGGTAGGAGCCTTTGGGCAACTCCAGCGCGCGGATCTGTTCCCGGGCATGGAACTCTCCCTTTTTCAAAATCCGGCTGATCGGCTCAAAGGCCGCTCCCGAAAGATCAAACCCCTTCTGCACACCGCGCAGCGCAGCACCTTTGGTCCCGGAAAACCAGACCTTTGGACAAAAAGGCGCCGGAACCATCCGCCGGTCAGGGGCCTCCACATACCGGTAGACATAATACCTGTCCGCAGGCGGCCGGGTTAACAGCGTAAGGGTTCCGCTTTTTTCAAAAAGCGCTTTATACTCACCGTCATCAAAGGCCAGGGTCAGTTCTCTGAAATAGGCCATGTCTTCTTCATTCAGCTGCTCTTCCGCCTGAACATATTTTTTGTAGTAAAGCGCTGCCATGGCCCGGCGCGCCTGCTGATTAGCACCGTCATAACCAAGCACGGCGCTGTACTTTGAAATAATCCGGCCTTCCAGCATCAGTTTTTCAATCTGCTTGTTCAGCAGGGTTTTTTCTTTTTCCCATAACGGTTTCTTCGCTGAATATCCTTCGTGTCCTTTTATCCGATCCCGGATTCTGTCCACATTGGATTTTAACAGGGCAATGGTTTTCCCCGTATCCGCTTTGCGGCGGGCAAGTTCATCGGCATCCGCCAAAAGCGGTTTGATCTTTTCCTGGGCTTTCTGCCTGTCCGCCTTGACGGCCGCCGCCTGCATTCCCGCCCTGGCCTGATCCGATTCCGGATCCAGCGCAAATGTCGCCACATAGGCGTCATAGGCTTTGATATAATTTCCGGCCGCAAACAAATCGTCCGCCGTCCGGATTTTCTCCTTTGCCAGACGTTTGTTCTTCAGTGCCAGGGCCTTGCCGCTGACCAGCGCGATCCCTTTTTTGGCGGCCGCATTTTTCTGGTCCAGTCCCAGCACGGAAAAAAAGGTCTCTTCCGCTTCCTCGTATTTTCCGGACACGCGCAGGCTTTCCCCCTGACTTAAGAGCGCCGTAATGGTATCCTGCTTTTTCTTCTCCGCCAATACTCCCATAAAAACAATACCGACCATCAGACAGACAACAGACGCGGCGATTCCCATGGCCGCGACCTTGTTTCGCACCACCCATTTTCTGGCCCGGACAAGGATATTGTCCTTTTTCGCGGACACGCTCCTGCCGTCCAGGTAAAGCTGAAGATCATTTTTCAGCGCGGTGGCACTTTCATAGCGGTCTTCCTTGTTCCGGGCCATCGCCTTCATACAGATGGCCGCAAGCTCGGACGGCACCGTATTTTCCGGTGCCCGTTCTTCCGGCGACGTCAACTGCCGTTTTTTGGCTTTGCCCAGGGCCTGCCGGGCGCTCTTCCCCTTGTACGGCGCCACGTAGGTGAGAATCTTGTACAAAATACCGCCCAGTGAAAAAACATCGGAACGTTCATCCAGCTCGGAAATTTTGCCGCAGGCCTGCTCCGGCGACATATAGGAGGGGGTTCCCATCACCTGTCCCTCAAGAGTTCTGGACGGATCCGCACTCTCATCAACCGAGGCTGAACCGGTCTGAATATCCTCCCGGCCGAGCACCTTGGCCAGGCCCCAGTCCATGACCATTACTTCACCAAAGGCACCGACCATGATGTTTTCCGGTTTCAAATCGCGGTGCAAAACCCCTTTTGAATGGGCATAGCTGATCCCGTCACAAACCTTCATAAATATCTGGATCAAATTACCCAGGGTATACTTTTCCCGGTATTCCGTATTTTGTTCGGCGATTTTACCCACGATACTCTCGAGGTCTTCTCCCCGGACCATCATCATGGTAAAGTAAACCCGGGATTCCTCATCAATGCCGATATCGTGAACCGGGACAATATTCGGATGCTCCAGCTGGCCGGTCACCTGGGCTTCTTCCAGAAACCGCTTCATCGCGTTTACATTCTTGCGCACTCCCGGAAGCATGACCTTCATGGCCACCTTGCGCCGGATGTCCTGATCCACGGTCGCAAAAACCGCGCCCATGCCGCCCCGGCCGAGCTCCTTGTCAAAAATATACTTCGACGGTTCCTTTGAACTTGAAATAAGATTCTGAATGGATGAGGCCTCCGTTTTTCTTTCCTGACCCTTCTTTTCAAAATAAAAACTTGATGCCTGTTCAAGATCAATATCCGGTTCGACTTTAAGCACTTCTTTGATCAGCTTGGTCGCCGCAATACTTTTGTTCATGGAATAGTAGGTCGTGGCCCGCGTCCGGTTCGTACCGGTCACGCCGGCCCGGGAAGGTGTACCGGTCAACCCGGTACCTGTTGCGGTAGCAATATCCTGGGTAGCAACGGTCCGGTCCGCATCATCTTCAGTGGCCAGGGTCCGGTCGCTGTCCTGCGTGGCAACGGTCCGGTCCGCACCATCTTCACTAGCCGGGGTCCGGTCGCTGTCCTGCGTGGCAACGGTCCGGTCCGCACCATCTTCACTAGCCAGGGTCCGGTCGCTGTCCTGCGTGGCAATGGTCCGGTCCGCATCATCTTCACTAGCCAGGGTCCGGTCTGCCGCATCGGCCGGGGAACCACCGTGGTCCGGACCAAAGGCAACCGTTTTATCGTCATCTGCGGCAGGCGCCACGGGAGCTTCGGTCACTGTTTTCTCCGTGTAAGCCACGGTCTTTTCCTCATTATCGGAAGGCCTGCATTTATCGCAGTAAACCTTCCCCGCAATGGTGTACACCGCCTTTTCAATCGGCTGACCACAGTTTGGACAATTCGGTTTTTTGCTGTCTTCCATAACCTGCCTCTTATATTTTATTGTCGCTAATTTACGCTTTGCCGCAATTCAGAGAAGAGGGTTCGCTGTAATATGTTATTTCTCATCTCAAGTACTTTAACATACTTAAAGGGTCATGACTAGTTTAGAGGTCGATTTCGGAGTATTTTGAGTATCAGACGACCGAGATCTTGACCTCTGTGATTAAACCTAAACTCACATTCTTTAAGATGCAAGTTAAAGGTGCTGGGTGACATGCCACGGAAACGATTTAAACGTGTTTTAGCATAACCCCAGAAGCCTTCAATACCGTTGATGTGGTTACGGCCTTGAGCAAATTCGTCTTTGCTGTGATCAATACGAAGATGTTTTCCATAACCTACATCAACTAAACCATTGTAGCCGCGCCAACCATCGGAATAAATGATGCTTTCAAGTTCAACCTTTCCGCGAATAACCGCTTGTAGCGTGGCTTTTGAGCAGTTTGGGACAACTTCAGTATACACATAATCGTTACGCTGAAAGATGCCAAAGACGATCGTTTTTCCAAAAGAGCCTCGACCTCTTTTGCCTTTAACACGACGAGCCCCAAAAAACGATTCGTCGACTTCTACCTCTCCGGAAAACGGAGACTGTGCATTGCAATAAGAAACCAGGCACTGCCTGATTTTTTTAAGATAACGGTTAACTGTATTTCTGTTTAAATTGGTCAATTCAGCGATCTGAGAAGCGTCCAGATCAGTTGAAAATAGGCGGACAATTTGCTGAAATTTACGTTCAGAAATGTGCGACCCTTTTACATACTTGTTTTTGATAGTCATAACAATAGTTTAGCATGCTTTTTGTACCCCTAAACTAGTCATGACCCTACTTAAATTACTTAAAGCGCCTAAAGTCAGACTTAATCCAGAAACTTTAAATACTTTAGCTCACTTCAAGTACTTTAGACACTTACTTACTCTTCACCTTGTTTTTGATTTGCTCAATATTTTTTGCCACTTTTTGTTCCGCTTCAGGATCTCCGATCCGGTGATAAGCGGTTTTTGACCGTTTCAGAAACTCAACAGCTTCTCCATAGTCCCCCAGCTGATAGCAGACAATGCCGAGAGAAGAAAGCACCAGCGCCTTGCCGGGTTCGTCCCGGGTTTCGACAAAAGAGGTCAGCGAATCGAGATACGCTTCTTTTGCCGCCTGAGGATTTTTCATTTTGCGATAGAGTTCACCAAGATAGAAAAGCGTCATCCCGGCTCTTTTTTTGTCTCCGGCCGCCCGAAAAAACGAAAGCGCCCCTTGATAGTTTTCCTTGGCCCGGGCAAGCTTCCCCTGTTGCTCCTTTTCAGCACCTTCGGTTAAAAGCGTTTTGCCGTTGAAAATATTCTTTTTCGCCTCCGCTGAAAGACCCGTATAGACATTCAGTTTTTGCAGTAAAAGATCACTCTGGAATCCCTGCCGGTACTCCCGTTCCAGGAGTTCGGCCAGAACGAGCGCGGTCTCCTCCGCACGCCTGCTGTTTTCAGCGCTGGCCTGCATCGCTTCGTCCAGGAACCAGTCCATGGCCTGCTCGCAGTTTTCCCGCTGCCCCAGGACCAGAAGCTTCAGCCCCCGATCATTGCCCTCTTCTGCCCGCGCGATAAACAGATTGACAAACGCCTCCAGGGAAAGCGTTTCTGTCAGCGGCTTGATCTCCTCCGGCGTGGGCAGGTTTTCAAGATTTTTACGGGCAATGGCCAGCACCCGGTCATCACCCGTTTTTTTGCTGACCGCGATGGCCTTCCGGTAGTAGGTCTCCGCTTTTTGATAGTCCCGCTTGATGTGGTGGTAGATCGCGGCACAGTTATTCCAGGCCGGGGCAAGGTTTGGATCGTGTTGCAGGGCTTCGTTGAAATAGCGAATGGCACTGTCATACTTTTTCAAATAGTAGTTGGCGTATCCCAGACCGTAACAGACGCCCGCGTTTTGGGGATCATCCAGATAGCGGTCTTCCATAAAAATAACGCCCCCCTGCGGATCGCCCAGCCTGACGTAACTGCGCACCAGACCCCGATAGGCCGTAATGTACCCGGGATCAAGGGACAGGACCTTTTCATACAGGGCCTGGGCTTCCGCATATTTCTTCTGCTCAAAAAGTGTCTCCGCCCGGACAAAGACGCTTTTCGCAGTTTCCCGGGTATCGGCAGGGACTGTCGAAACGAAAAACAACGGAAGCAAAAACAGGATAAAAGACAACGCTGCTTTTTTGATGAATGGCCGACATGCCATGAAAAAACCCTTCCCGGGCTGGTGGAAAAACATTGATTTTTTAGGAAATTAGCACATGAAAATAAGGAGTGCAAGTCTTTTAAGCAAGGCGAGAGATCAATTCCAAAGTTCAAATTAAAAATACCAAATAAAAACCAAAATACCAATGTCAAACTATTGCCGGTTCCAGAGAACAGGTAAAAGACAATTAGGTTTTTGTCCTTTAACCAATGACCTGTTCCCATTGATCTTTATTCTTTGACATTCATTTTTCATTTGGACTTTGATCTTTGACATTAAACCATTCAATCACTTCCGGCGCTTCCTGCGCAAAAAACCGGCGCGGATTTTCCGTTAACATCATCTCCACCACAGCCTCATCCACGCCTTCATATGTCAGAATGGGGATCACCCGCTCGAAAAAATTGGTGGGTTTCCAGTTTTCATACTGGGTGGCGCACGGATTGGGACCGCCCACCCAGTACCAGACCGAATCATGGGAAACAATAATCCGGGACACGTACCCGGCATTGATCAGCTTAACAATGGATGCGGCCCGGACCTCGTCCGGCATGCCACCCTCCATGCCGAAGCGATCAAACCCAATGTAGGAACCGTCTCTGATGATCTGCCTATGATAGTTGAAACTGGTGGAGATACAGCTGTGCCCAACGATAATCCGGTACAGGGGAACACCGGCCCCCCCGAGAATTTCCTGCTGTTCATCCCCCAGCACCCCTTCGGTGTGGGTAATAATGGGCGCGCCGGTGTCAACCGAGGCTTTCGCCGCCGCCAGCAGGATCTCCCGCTCAAGCGCGCCGACCTCGGGATAGCCGGTCACCACCTTGATAATACCGGCCTTGATCCCGGTATCGTCAATACCTTCCGTCAATTCCCGGATAAAAAGGTCGGCAATCCTTTCCCAGCCGCCGCCGATCAGCTCGCACAGGTTCAGGTAAGTCCCGGTACTGTAGATCCCGGTACAGCAGATAATATTCAGTCCGGTCTTCTCCGACAGGGCCGACAACAGCGGCACATTCCGTCCAAGATCAACTGTCGTGGGATCAACCACAGAAGACACTCCGTAATTTTTCAGCTGATCAACATAACCCGAACAGGCTCTGAGAATTTCATCAAATTTTGGGCCCGGACGCATGGTTTCCGGCGAGGGCTTACCGTACTGGACAAACACGTGTTCGTGCATCAGGGTACGGCCCAGGTCTTCAGGCTTGATCGTACCGGCAACCGTGTTAATCTCTGTCATGTTCTTTCCTTTTGATAAAATTTCTTCACCTTTTTTGTTTGGGCCGCGATGAAGCAGAAAATATCAGGGATCAAATTAAAAATGCCAAATAAAGCTCAATAACACCGAGGCCAAACTATTTAATACTTTTTGATATTTGGTTTTTGTCCTTCACTTGTCATTTGAGCTTTGTCATTTGTCATTAAAGATAAGGTGTCACAAACTAGCTTTTTATCTCAATCTCCATCAGAACAATTTCATTCCCCCCGACATTCACTGCATTATGTTCAATCCCGGCATTTCTAAAATAGGACTGCCCCGGTTCCAGTGTCCGGACACTTTCGCCCTCTTTTGTCTGAAGCAAAAGCTTTCCTTTTGTCAGGGGAATTACGATAAAATCATGGGGATGGCAGTGAGGGCCGGTTTCTGAAGCCGGCGCAAAGGTCCAACGGGTGACCTTTGTTCTGGCATTATCAGTCTGCACACTGAAAACAGCTTTTTCTTTTCCTACCATCAAGTTTTTCTTTCTAGAAAAGACCCGGTTTGGGGTAATCTTTAATTTCGTCAAGTGATTGTTTTAAATCTTCTTCAGGTAAACGGTAGTCAGAAAGACCGCCCTTTAGAAATTTTTCATAACCGGTTAGATCCAGAAGACCATGTCCGCTGTAACAAAACATGATTACTTTTTCTTTCCCTTCCTCTCGGGCCTTAATGGCTTCATCAACAACCGCTGCGATTGCATGACTGGTTTCCGGAGCACAGACCGTTCCTTCTGTCGTGGCCCACAGCACCGCGGCCTCATAACATTTCAACTGATGATAGGATCGCGGCTCAAGGATCCCGTCTTTCACTGCCTGGCTCACCAGCGGTGACATTCCGTGATAGCGGAGGCCACCGGCGTGGATAGGCTGTGGCACAAATGCATGGCCCAGAGTAAACATGGCCAGAAGCGGTGTCTGTTTTCCGGTATCTCCATAGTCATAGGCAAATGGTCCGCGCGTGATCGTCGGGCAGGCTGCCGGTTCGACAGGAATGATCTGCATTTCATCGCCATTGATCTTGTCATAAACATAGGGAAAGGACAAACCGGCAAAGTTGCTTCCGCCACCGGCACAGCCGATAATAATATCCGGCCGCCGTTCATTGATCGATCCCAGCTGTTTTTTGGCTTCCAGCCCGATAATGGTCTGATGAAGCATCACATGGTTCAGAACACTTCCAAGTGCATAGCGGGTTTTCCCGGATTCATCAGACACCGCCGCTTCAATTGCTTCACCAATGGCAATGCCCAGGCTGCCGGGACTCTCCGGTGATTTTTCCAGTACTGATCTTCCCATTTTTGTTTCCATACTGGGGCTCGGCACACACTCTCCGCCCCAGATGTTCATCAGGTTTCTCTGAGCCGGTTTTTGATTGTAGCTTACCTTCACCATATATATCTTGCACTGAAGCCCAAGCAGTCTGCAGGCCAGGGAAAGCGCTGCTCCCCACTGTCCGGCACCGGTCTCCGTTGTAATCCGCTTGATACCGAACTGTTTGTTATACCAGGCCTGCGCTACCGCAGAATTCGGTTTATGGCTTCCGGCCGGGCTAACGCTTTCATCCTTGTAGTAGATCCGTGCGGGCGTTTTTAAATGTTTCTCAAGATAGACGGCCCGTTTAAGCGGTGACGGACGCCAGCGGTACAGAATCTCAAGAATTTCTTCCGGAATATCGATCCAGCGCTCTGTGCTCATTTCCTGTTCAATCAGGTTCATCGGAAATATTTTTGCCAGGGCATCAGGACCGACCGGATTTCCCGCCGCATCCATAGGCGGCTGCAATTTCACATCTGCACCAAGGTTGTACCATTGTCTGGGAATATCACTTTCGTTTAGCAGAATTTTTCTTGTAATCATACCGACCTCGCTTTATAAAAGACACTTTATGTATTTTTACAGACATTTCCAGCTTCTTTGTGATATATATAACAAATTTCCAGCAGGGTAAATAATTTTTGCGGAAACCGCAGAACCATGAAACAACAACCACCTAGATTAAAAATAGAGTCCTTCCTGCCGGAAAAGATCAAGTATCTTGAAAAGTGGGTTCGCCAGAAAAAGGTCCACAAGAATCTTTATATGCTCTATCGACCGATGTCGGGCCCTGAGCTGACCGCATGGCATAAAAAAGAGGTTGCGGACGGATCACACCTGTTCTTTTACAGTACCGGAGAAAATGAATTGTCGCCTGCCGGTATCGGACTGGTCCATTACATCCATCCGAAAAACAGATGCGGTGAGCTTTCCATCATCATTAATCCCGAGTATTTCGGAAAAGGCTACGGAACGCAGGTGCTTCAGCATTTAATGCATATTGCTTTCAATGATTTAAATCTTCATAAAATATTTGCCCATGCTGTTGAATTCAACCTAAGGTCGATTTCACTTCTTGAAAAAATGAGGTTTGTGCGGGAAGCCGTCTACCGGAATGAGCTTTACTGGTCAGATCAGTATTATGACATTTTCAGATACGGCCTGCTTGAAGAAGAATACTTAAAAATGTAAGGTCCGATTGCAGCACAGGTCGTCCCGAACAACCGGGCGAGAAACTTATAAAAAACCTTTCAACCCATATTGTTCCAAGCATTGTTAAACATCATTTTCAGGGACCGGGCAAGTGACGGCGCCTTGATTTCCAGGGCATACTTCTCTTTCTCGTCACCAAAGTACACTACGATATCATCATGAATCATGAAAGACCCGTCCATCATCATCTCACGGGTCAGGGCCCGGGTCTCCCTTTTTTGTTCCGCGTCATTTTCCTGATAGGCTTCGAGCAGCGGCGAGTCCGGGATAATCAGCTTCAGTGCGATAGCCCGCTGAAGACGGGTGGGGATATAATAGTCCCGTTCATAATCCTCGCTGAACACATCCGCCAGATTTTCCACTGCTCCCCAGTAATAGATCATCTTTTCTTCACAGTCCAGGGTCTGGTCCGCCAGTTTGCGAAAATCTTCGAAACGGTAATACGTGGCGACTTCCGGCAGCACAGCAGACATCTTCAAGTCATCTGTCATTTTATCTATCCCTAATAAATTTCAAAGTAATTCTTGTTAAAAAATGAGTATACCACAGACAAACCTTGATATTAACCCAAAACCTTCTACCGGCATTGACCTTGGCACCGCTTTCCCTTATACTCTATGAGCTTCAAATAACAGTAATGGCGTTCATGTGATGGCCTTAGACAAAAACACGCTTACCCGGCTGCGGCAGAAACTGCTCCGCTGGTATGAGCAAAACCAGAGGGACCTGCCCTGGCGGAAAACAGAAGATCCCTACCGGATCTGGGTTTCGGAAGTTATGCTCCAGCAGACCCAGGTGGACACGGTCATTCCCTACTACAAACGGTTTTTAAAACTGTTTCCAAACCTGAAAGCCCTGGCGCAAGCAGACCAGAACAATGTTTTAAAAGCCTGGGAAGGGCTGGGCTACTATGCCCGGGCCCGCAACCTGCAGAAAGCGGCCGTCGATGTCCTGGATAAACACCGGGGAAAGGTTCCCGAAAATGAAACGGATTTCCGGGCCCTGTCCGGGGTGGGGGACTACATCGCCGCAGCGGTTTTAAGCATCGCCTTTCGAAAACCGCTGGCCGTGGTGGACGGCAACGTCAAACGGGTACTGGCCCGGCTGCTGCTGATCAAAGCCCCGGTCAATGACAGCAAAAAGTACAAACTGTTTGCCAAAGCCGCTGACCAATTGCTGGCCCGCAAAAAACCGCACCTGTTCAACCAGGCCGTGATGGAACTGGGCGCGCTCATCTGCAAGCCCAAAAAACCGGACTGCGAAAACTGTCCGCTGGCAAATTTCTGCGAAGCTTTCAAGCAAAACCGGGTCAACCGTTACCCGAAAAAAATCAAGACGAAAAAAGTCCCCACCCATCACATTGCCGCCGGCGTGATCTTCAAAAAGAACAAAATCCTTCTGGCCCGCAGAAAGCCCGAGGGTCTGCTGGGCGGCTTGTGGGAGTTCCCCGGCGGCAAAATTCAAAAAGGTGAAACCGCCGAACAGGCCTGTATCCGGGAGATCCGGGAAGAGGTCAACCTGGATGTTGAAATTCTGGAAAAGCTGACCACGGTGAAACACGCCTACACCCATTTCAAAATCGTGATGGATGTATTTATCTGTGATTACATCGGTGGACGGGTCAAACTGAACGGTCCGGACGATTTTTGCTGGGTCCGGCCGGAACAAATCAACGACTATCCCTTGCCAAAGGCAACCATCAAGGCCCTGCCCAACCTTTTTCACTTCCTGGAAAACAAAAAGGCTGAAACCTTATAGTCTCAGCCCTCACCGTTCACGATTTAAATTATCCGGCCGCTATTTGCGGCTTTCATACTGCAGCACCGTGTCCACGGCAAAAAGAATGTCCTTCATCTGGGGCATGACAAACTTTTCCATCTCCGGGCTGAAGGGAATGGGCACGTCCTCGGCCGCCACCCGCACCACGGGTCCGTCCAGATGATCAAACAGCTCTTCGCTGACCCGGGCGGACAGCTCGGACCCGAAACCACCGGTCCGGCAGGCTTCATGGACCACCACGGCCCGGCGGGTCTTTTTAATGGACTGCGCAATCAGGTCGAAATCGAGCGGGCACAGGGTGCGCAGGTCGATCACCTCGGCCTGAATGTTCTTTTTGACCAGTTCCCGGGCCGCTTCCATGCATTCATAGGTCATCCGGGAATAGGTGATCAGGGTTACGTCCGTTCCGGGCCGTCTCACAAAGGCCTTGCCCAGAGGAATCACGTCCTGGTCCTCCGTGACCGGACCGGTCCAGTTGAACAGTTTTTTGTGCTGAAAGAAAATAACCGGATCCGGGTCCCGGATTGCCGCTTTTATCAGCCCCTTGACATCCGCGGGCTCAAAGGGCACCACCACTTTCAGTCCCGGCACATGGACCAGCCAGCTTTCCAGACACTGGGAGTGCTGAGCCGCCGCATTCAGTCCGCCGCCGTCCGGCGCCCACAGCACCAGCGGCAGGCTGGCCTGACCGCCGGACATATAGCGGATCTTGGCCATCTGGTTGACAATTTCATCCATGGCCGTGGTTATGAAATCGGCAAAATGCATGTCGATAATCGGCCGCATGCCGGTCAGGGCCGAACCGACCCCGGCACCGACAATGCTGGTTTCGGATATGGGCGTATCAATGATGCGGTCCGGAAAAAGCTTCGGCAGCCCCCGGAACTGACCGAAGATCCCGCCGTGCGCCGTCAGGTCTTCTCCCAGAATAAATATGGTTTCATCCCGTTCCATTTCCTCTCTAAGCGCCTCGGCCATGGCCAGGGAACAGGAAAGCTCTCTAATTGGCATCTCTTTTCTCCTTACGGACTTACAAACAGATCATTTAAGGCGTCTTCAGGTTCAGGCAGCGGTGAATCCAGCCCGAACTGCGCAGACGCATCGATAAAGGTCTGGGTTTCCTCCCAGATCGCTTTTGCCGATTCCCGGGTCAAAACACCGTCGTCTATCAGCAGGGTCTCAAACCGGTCGATGGGATCCCGGGTAATCCGGTAATTATGAATTTCATCCTGGGTCCGGTATTTCTGACGGTCTCCTTCGAAATGGCCCTTATACCGGTAGGTCTCCGTCTCGACAATGGTGGGTCCTTTGCCGCTGCGGGCCCGCTCAATCGCCTCGGTAACCGCATCCATCACATCCAGCACCTTGCTGCCGTCGACCGTGAAACCGGGAATACCGTAACCGTTGGCCCGGTTGGAAACCGAACCGCCGGCCACCATCTTTTCCGCCGGTGAGGTCGATGCCCAGCAGTTGTTTTCACACACAAATACAATGGGCAGGTCAAAAACAGCCGCCATGTTCACCGCTTCATGAAAGGTTCCCCGGCTGGAGGCGCCGTCACCGAAAAAAACCATCCCCACCTGGTCGGTCTTACGCAGCTTGATGGACAGGCCGGCGCCCACCATGATGGGAAACCCGCCGCCCACCACACCGTTGGCGCCCAGAATTCCCTTGGAAAAATCGGCAATATGCATGGAACCGCCCTTGCCTTTACAGTACCCGGTCTTCCGGCCGAAACATTCGGCAAACATGTACCTGGGCTCCGCGCCCTTGGCCAGGATATGGGCATGGCCGCGGTGTGTCGAAATAATATAGTCCTTCGGCCGCAGCGAGGCACAGCTGCCCACGGTGGAGGCCTCCTGTCCGATGGACAGGTGGACAAAACCGGGAATCTGTTTTTCATAAAAATAATATTCGATCTTCTCCTCGAAAAGACGGATCGTGATCATCTTCTTCAAGAGCGCAATCTTTCCTTCATTACTGATTTTCAAGTCTTCACCTTTAATCAAATATTCGGTTACAATTCTCCGGATAGTACCGGTTCGGTCCGAAACCGGTTTCCAGGATGGAAAGTGGATAAGTATATGAAAATGCATCTTTTATGTCAATTAATTATTTTGTCACCACAATAATTTTTCACAACAGACTCAGCGAAAGGAAACGGCTTTTGTTTTCCGGTCCTTTCCGCGCAGGAAGACGGGGGAATTGTCTTTTCTTTTGATTTGACTTTTGCTACATATAAAGAATTGATTTCATATGATTCAACAGGAACAACAGATGGTTTCCCGGAAACCCATTAAAAAGCTGATCTGCTGGAATGTGAACGGCCTTCGCGCCGTGGAAAAGAAGGGGTTTGTCAATACACTCCTGGACCTTGATGCGGATATTTTTGCCATTCAGGAAACCAAGGCCCAGCCGGACCAGCTCAGCGAACAGCTTCGTCAGATCAACGGCTATGAATCCTTCTGGCACTCGGCGGATAAAAAAGGGTATTCCGGGGTCGGCGTATACACCCGCCTCAAACCCGTCACCGTGAACTACGGCCTGGGGATAAAAACATTTGATACCGAGGGCCGGGTCCTGACTCTGGAATACAGCGATTTTTACCTGATCAACATCTATTACCCCAATGCCGGTGAAGGCCTCAAGCGGCTGGACTATAAACTGTCCTTTAACCGGGCCATGGCCGCCTATGCCGGTAAACTGGCCCGCCAAAAAAGCGTTGTCATGTGCGGCGACTTCAACGTGGCCCACAAGGAAATCGACCTGAAAAACCCCAAAAACAATGAAAAGAACGCCGGGTTTACCCCGCAGGAACGTAAAAGCATGGACAGCCTGATATCTTCGGGCTTTGTGGACACCTTCCGCATGTTCACCCCGGAAGGCGGACACTACACCTGGTGGAGCTACCGCTTTAACGCCCGGGCCAAGGATATCGGTTGGCGGATCGATTATTTCTGCGTGGATGAAAACAGCAAAAAACGCGTGAAAAGCGCTGCTATTCTAAAGGATATTATGGGATCGGACCATTGTCCGATTCAGCTGGAACTGAAATAATGCACCACGCCTGCAAGGCGGGACATCTGGGTAAAAGTTCTTTTTTTTCTTCTGCAGCTTGCTTTTCGGGCGAATATGCGGGTATATCCGGACAGAACGGTTTTTTGCTAATTTCAAAAAATCGCCAAATGAAATCCAAAATCCCAAAGCCAGACATTTGAGCTTTGGCCTTTGACATTCATTTGTTATTTGCACTTTTTCATTTGGCATTCCCAGTAAGTAAAGGAGTTTTGTTTTGAAAGAAAATAAAGAGTATCCTGACAAGCGCCGCCATGAGCGATACCAGGTTCCCGAAAGACCGGACTATTCCATTAACCTGAAAAGTCCCGACAAAAAAACATTCCACAACGCGGTCACGGCAAACATCAGTTACGGCGGAATGATGTTTATCTCTGATGAAAATTATGCCTGCGGCAGCAAGATTGAGACGGTTATCCGTTTTTCAGAAAAAGAGGCATCCGATATCATCCTTCAGGGAACAATCCGGTGGTCGGAGGCAAACCCCGGATGCGAGGGAAAAAATCAAAGTTACTGTATTGGAATTCAGTTCGACGATATGTCGGAACCCCGAGAAAACGAATTCCGAACATTTATCGACACCCTCATTATCAACGGCTAGATTTTCCCCACCGGCGCCAGATAAACGGTAAACGCTTCCTCACCGTCCACCCGAAGCAAAGTATCCATCCGGTTCTGGTCATAGGCTGCGATGGCACAGGTCCCGACACCAATCGCACCGGCGGCCAGATAAAGGTTCTGGCACACATGCCCCGCATCAAGGGCAATCACCTTGTGCGCCGCCAAACCGTAGCGCCATTCCATACGGTAGGGAACGGCGGTCCAGACAAAAACGACCGGCGCCTCTCCCACAAAGACCTGATTCAACACCGCCGCAGACAGTTTGTCCGGCAGATTTTGTTCTGAAAATTCAAACAGCAGCTGGTGCTCCAGAGGCAGGTAGCGGTATATTCCCGGATCGAGTCCGTCAACCGCATTTATTGCCAGGTAGGTCTCCAGGGCATGCCGGCATCCGGCCGACGGGACCGTGCGGAAAGCCGTCCCCGGCCCCAGGACCCGCCGGACCCCCTGGGTAGCCCACAGCAGAAAGGAAAGCTCTTTCAAGGTCAAACTTTCATTAGTAAAGTTTCTGCAGCTTCGTCTGGACCGAATCGCGGCAGCAAGACTTTTCCCCTCTCCCGGGCTTTCATCTCTGGGCAGATCTATGTGTTTCTGGTCCGGATCATGGGGTTTTTCAATGGGCGGCGGTTTGACCCCCAAGACCTGGTCGGTCTGTGAGAAATCGATTTCCATGCGGATGGTGTCCTTTAAAAACGCCCGGTATTTTTTTGTTTGCGCGTCAATCATAACAAAACTCCCTCATCGGGTTTTCCGAAAACATTTCTTTTATCATATTTCAATATCGAAACTGTCTGTTCAGGTATAACAGATTTATCCATATTCCGCACACCGCTTTCCATGATTTAAAGCGCGATACGACGCTTGACTAATTTTGGAAATTATTCGAAGATGAAAAGATGAAACTGGACGACTTTAAATTATCCGAATACGGCCGTTTATCAAGCGCACCCTCACCGGTCAACCGGATGATGGCGGCAGTGGCTGCCGATTTCCGAATGGGCACGGACATTAATTTGGGTGTAGGCTATGTCAACGAAAACACCATCCCGCGCAAATGGATACTCGAAGCCATGGCCGCCGTCATCGATGACCCGGACAAATACAAGCTGGCCTTAAACTATGGCGGCCCCCACGGATCGGACAACCTTATTGCTGCGATAAAAAATTACTGCCTCAGCAACAGGACGGGCGGACTTTCAGAACAAATCCTCAACCAAAATGAAATTATCATCGGTCCCAACGGCGCCACCAGCCTGCTGGAGGGCATTGCCCGGGTCCTTTCACCCGGGATCGTGATCACCCCGGATCCCATGTACTATATCTACTGTGATTATCTGGAGCGCCAGGGCTTTGAGCTTGTCACGGTTGCCGAAGACCATCAGGGCATCCGAACAGATCTTCTGGAGCAGACCCTTGAACAGCTGGAAAACCGTCTGGATGACCTGAGCTTATTTTATATCATCACCATCAGCAATCCCACCTGCTCCATTCTTTCAAACCGGCGGCGCCGGGATGTCATCAAATTGGCCGGCCGGATATCGGAAAAACTGGGGCGCAAAATTCCGCTGATCCTTGACCGGGCCTATGAAGACCTGATCCACGACCCGACTGTCGAAAAACCCGAATCCGGCCTGATTCATGACAAAAACGGACTGGTGTATGAGATCGGCACCATCTCGAAAATTCTTTCCCCGGCCCTTCGGATCGGATACATGATCGGGCCGGACGGTCCGTTTCTCCAGGCCATGATCCAGAAAACCAGTGATGCAGGCTTCAGCGCACCCCTGATCACCCAGGAAATCGCCGGGTACCTGCTGGCGCACCATATTGCCGCACAGCTCGACAATGTGATCAGCGAATACCGCGCAAAGGCGGAAAAGGTGGGAAAGTGGATCAGCAATCATCTGGGCGATTATCTGGAAGACATGACCGGCGGACAGGCCGGATTCTATTATTATCTCACATTTAAGGAGATACAAACCTGTGAAGAATCACCCTTCTTTCGTTTTCTGGCACGCACCACCGGAGATTCGGACATCGACGGACCGAAGCACCGGAAAAATCCCAGGGTGATTTATCTGCCGGGAGAGTTTTGTGTTGACCCGAAAGGCACTCTTGTGAAGAAAGGCCGCCGGCAGCTGCGCCTGTCCTACGGATTTGAAGAATTGGAAAAGATCGAACAGGCTATCATCCTGATGAAGCAGGCGGCAGCATACGCCACCACATTTTAATTACCGGACCGTAAAGGGATTTTCTTTCGGCCGCTTGCCCCCGGATCTGGAAAGTTTAAACGGCTTAAACAGTTTAAACCGTTCAAATCGTGACTGCACAAAAAATCAGATACTTCTTAAAAACCGGTTCCAGATATTAAACAGGGGGACAGCATCATGCCCGAACTGCCTGAAGTTGAAGTCACCCGCCGGGGGATTCTGCCCCATGCACAGGGAAAGACGGTTGCCAAAGTTAAAATACACCATCCGAAACTCCGGCTGCCGATTCCGAATAAAATAATCACCCGCCTGCAAAACCAAAAAATCAGCCGTATCGTCCGGGTCGGCAAATACCTGCTTTTTCATACCGCCGCCGGAACCCTGATCTTCCACCTGGGCATGACCGGATATCTTTCCCTCCTGTCCAAAACAAAGTCGCGTGAAAAACATGATCATTTCGACCTTGTTTTTCAGGACAATACCGTTCTCCGCTACCATGACAGCCGAAAATTCGGCCTGATCCGGTGGACGGATACAGATCCGCTCAGGCATCATCTCCTGAAAGCCATCGGCCCGGACCCGCTGACCAACCAATTTACTGGAAAGTATTTGTATGGAAAAAGCCGCAACCGCAAAATTGCGGTGAAACCGTTTATCATGGACGCTAAAATCGTGGCCGGGATCGGCAACATTTACGCCTGTGAAGCCCTGTTTGCGGCCGGCATTCATCCTGCAACACCAGCCGGCAAGCTGTCTGAAAAAAAGTGCGCCGGCCTTGTCCAAGCCATAAAGAAAGTGCTTCGCAAAGCTATCGAAACCGGGACTGCTGTTATGGTCTTTCAGCCGGACCGGGAATGGTCCGGATATTTCCTGCAGAACCGGGCAGTCTACCAGCGGGCCGGCGCCCCCTGTAAAAACTGCGGGGTATTGATTGAAAAAATAAGGATGGGACAAAGGTCTGCTTTTTTCTGCGGAAAGTGTCAAAGACAAAACGTCTAAACACCAATAGCCCTGTCCGAATCATGGTCATTTCAAAAACGGCGGGACTTGCGGGTTTTTCTTCGGGAAGGGTATTACTTCTTTTCCCCTTCCTGCTTCAAAAAAAAGCCCCGGGTTTTTTTCACCAGTTTGACACAGGTATCCGCATAAAAGCAAATTACCATTCCTATGGTTGTTGCAACAGTTGTCACCCAGAAAAGGATCAGGTGCAGCCGCGGGTAACGGTAAAAGAAAACGTCCAGCATGAATATTATCAGACCAAGGTGCAGCAGTGATGATCCGACCCGAACCCAGTAACCGGTTCTTTCAAAGTTCAATCTTTGGCTGCCGGCCAGAGCCATCAGGAAAACCACGATTTGCAGGCCACCCGACGCGACAAGCACAAAAGCCAGCCCCGCCTTGACATTCCAGACCATACTGATGATAACCGCCAGCAGCACCAGAACAATTGAAAAACGATTCAGCCAGACAGACGGCAGCAGGCGTTTCGGCACACAGATTCCCAGCAGCACAATCAGTCCGATCAGGAACGGCGCCATCACCGTATTCATGGTATTCATGTAACCGACTTTAACCGTCACCGGCAGATTTTGAATCTGCGCCAGCTTGAAGTAAAACATACCGCAAATACAGATTGCCGAAACCATAAACAGCACCACCGTCGTGGCCAGGACCAGATAATAATCGTAACTGCTTTTCAGGGACATGGTTACTCCTATTGCAAAGAATGTTCACCCGGAAAATAAAGGGAGGACAACAGCGTAAAGACCATGGCGACAAAACAGAGAATCCCCATCACCGAAGTAAAATACCACATGCCGGCGCGCACCGCATACAGCCGGGCATGCAGATAGGTACTGTAAATCGACCACATCATAATCGAGCTGCAGACTTTCGGATCCCACCACCAGTTTTCCCCCCAGGCCTGAAGCGCCCAGGGATATCCCAGAAGCATTCCAAGCGTGAGCAGCACAAATCCCAGTTTGGCAAAAACATACCCCGTGTTTTCAACGGTCACATCCCGGACAAAAAGCATAAAAACGGAGGTCGCAAAAGTAACGGTGATGCAGGCATAGGATAAAAAAAGCATCGGCGGATGGATCCACATGTAGGCGGCATTGTAATAATAAATCATCCGCGGATAGAGCTGCATAAAAAGCCGCAAACGTTCCATGGCGGTCTGTGAACCGGTAAACCAGGGTTGAACTTCTGAAAAAAATCCGGGTAACGGCCGGCTGAAGGGATCCAGCCAGAAAAACAGAAAAAGCACCTGGGCGGAAAGCATGATATGCAGCAGCGCCCTTAAACGGTAACGGGATATTCTAAGGTGCGCCGCCAGTGACATCATGCCGTAACCCATAAACCAGAAGTAATACTTTTCATTTTCAATCCACAGCGGAACCGTGTAGCGGACCGGGGCCGATGCGGCCACCAGGGGCATGCCCGAACCCTGAATATGATGGTTAAACCAGCCGGCCAGAAACTCCGACAATTCAAGAGGCAGGTAACAGTAAATCTGATAATGCAGTCTGCAAATCCATAAAAATCCGGCCATAAAAAGAAGATTGATCGCAACCAGCATTCGCATGGTCGTGCGTTCCGCCACCGGACGCGGCCATACCAGATTAACGAGACCGGATCCTCCCAGCAGCACACCGATCCCGAAAAGACCGTACATGAAGAACTGTCCGACACGACTGAACAGGGTGATATCAACAAATTCGTTTAGCATCATTTTCAGTTATGTTTTTATCCCGAAATACAAAACAATCATGTCCCCGGAACCGGTATTTCTCAGTTCATGGGTTTCACCCGGTTCGGCCGCCACGCAGACGCCTGATTTCAGCTGAACCGTTCGGGCATCCACAATTATTTCTCCGGTTCCGGATTCCACGTAGAAAACTTCGGTCAGGTTTGAATGGCTGTGGGCAGCCGCAATTTCCCCCGGCGGAAAAACGGCCCGGGAAAACATCATCACCCCGTCGATCTCCCCTTTTGCCAGAAATTCATGTTTTTTGATCTTCGAATTGTGGGAAACCGATCGTTCTTCAATGTTCTCTATTGATTTGATTATCAAAGCGTTTTCCTTTCAAGTCGTCAGAGGTAAACTCAAAATGCCAAAGCCTGAAATTAAAATTCCAAATAAAGATCAAAGCACAAATGACAAACTTATACTGATACCAAGCGGCAGGCAATCGGTGACAAGGAATAGGAAATCTGGATTTGTCCTCTAACCTATAAATCCATAACATTTGACATTTATCCTTTGCCATTCATTTTTCATTCGAGCTTTGTTATTTGACATTTTAACCGTAATGCTTGCCCATTAACCGCCCGGTGTCAATCAGAAAAAAAGGGGCGCATCATTGATCCGCCCCTTTGAGAAAATTTATTTGTTTTTGAAAAAACCTATTCCGCCAGTTTTTTCAGATGTTCATAGCGTTCATTGCACTCTTCCTCGATTTTTGCGCGCAGCCGCTTGGATTCATCCGGAAACGATTTTTCCAGAGTCGCGTAACGGACCTCACCGGACAGGAATTCCTGCAGGTGACCGTCAGGCTGTTTGCAGTCCAGCGTGAGGGGATTCTTGCCCTCCGCTTTGCGCATGGGGTTAAACCGGTAAAGCGGCCAGTACCCGCACTCAACCGCGATTTTTTCCTCTTCCTGGGCTTTCCCCATACCCTTCTTGATCCCGTGGTTGATACACGGGGCATAGGCAATGATCAGGGAGGGCCCGTCGTATTTTTCCGCCTCGAGAACAGCCTTCATCAGCTGCTGCTTGTTGGCCCCCATGGACACACTGGCCACATACACATAACCGTAAGTCATGGCCATGGCACCCAGGTCCTTCTTGCCGGTCTTTTTCCCGGAAGCCGCGTACTTGGCCACAGAACCCGAAGGCGTGGCCTTGGACGACTGACCGCCGGTATTGGAGTAAACCTCGGTGTCATAAACAATGATATTGATATCTTCACCGGTGGACAGCACATGGTCCACCCCGCCGAAACCGATATCGTAGGCCGCGCCGTCGCCCAGGAAAACCCAGAAAGATTTCTTGGTGAACAGCTTGGCCATGCTGTTGATCTCACTGAGCAGGCTGTTGTCCTTGTGCGCCGGCAGCATCGCCTTGAGCTGATCACCGAACTTTCGGGATCCTTCGGCATCCTTCATGTTGTCCAGCCAGCCCTGCAGCGCGTCCTTGAGTTCCGAAGCAATATCGGCCGCAAGCGCTTCGGTTACCAGATCAGCCAGTTTGCGGCGCTGATGCACCAGCCCCAGCATCATGCCGTAGGTAAATTCCGCGGAGTCTTCAAACAGGGAACTGGCCCAGGTGGGACCGTGCCCGTCCGCATTCACACAGTAGGGAATCGCCGGCGGTGAACCGCCCCATATGGATGTACACCCGGTTGCGTTCCCGATAATCATCCGTTCGCCGAAAAGCTGGGTCAACAGCTTGGTATAAGGCGTTTCCCCGCAGCCGGCACAGGCGCCGGAAAACTCCAGCAGCGGCTGATGAAACTGGCTGCCCTTGACCGTGGTGCGTTTGGTCAGGTTTCCGCGCACCGGTAAGCCAACCGTAAAATCATGGTTGGGCACTTCGGTGTCGACCTGGGTTTCGAGCGGCTTCATCACCAGGGCTTTTTCCTTGGCCGGGCAGATATCCGCACAGTTACCGCAGCCCAGACAGTCCAGCGGGCTGACCTGCACCCGGAACCGGTAACCGTCAAACTCCTTGCCGGTCGCTTTCAAAGTCTTGAGGGCCTCCGGCGCGTTTGCCGCCTCATCCGCATTCAACAATACCGGCCGGATCGCGGCATGGGGACAGACCATGGCACACTGGTTGCATTGAATACAGTTGTCCGCAATCCATTCCGGAACATTAATGGCTACGCCGCGTTTTTCATACTGGGAACCGGCCACCGGAAAAATACCGTCAGGATTAAAAACACTCACCGGAAGTTTGTCTCCCTGAACTGCAGCCATGGGCCGAAGGACATTTTTAACAAAGTCCGGAACATTTTCGTCATGCGCCGCCGTATCCTCGGCATCGGCCCAGGATGCCGGATAGTTGATCTCCACCAGACTGTTCAGCGCACCGTCCACCGCGGCATGATTCATGGCCACCACCTTGTCGCCCTTTTTGGAAAACATGCGGGTGATTTGTTCTTTCAGGTATTTTACCGCGTCTTCCACCGGAATCACGTTGGCCAGTTTGAAGAAAACGGTCTGCATGATCATGTTGATTCGACCGCCGAGACCGATTTCCGTCGCCACCTTGACCGCGTCCACATTGTAGAACTTGAGCTTTTTGCGGGCAATGGTACGTCGCATGGATGCCGGCAGCTTGGTGTCCATGTCCGCCAGGCTCCAGTCGGAATTGAGGACAAAGATGCCGCCGTCCTTGATGCCTTCCAGCAGATCGTACATGTCGACATATTTTGACTTGTGACAGGCAATGTAGTCCGCGGAATCGATCAGATAGGTGGACTTGATCGGGGTTTTACCGAAACGCAGATGACTCATAGTCACACCGCCCGACTTCTTGGAATCATAAGCAAAGTAGGCCTGGGCATACATGTCCGTGTTGTCACCGATGATCTGAATCGCGCTGCGGTTGGCGCCCACGGTACCGTCCGCGCCCAGCCCCCAGAACTTGCACTGGATCGTACCTTCCGGAGCCACATCAAAACGCGCATCCACCGGCAGCGAGGTATGGGTCACATCATCATTGATCCCCACGGTAAAGGCTTTTTGCGGCGCATCCGCTTCCATGTTGTCGTAAACCGCCTTGGCCATGGCCGGATTGAACTCCTTGGACCCAAGTCCATACCGACCCGCCAGGATGGTGGGCGTCAGTTTCTGCTGTTCAAACGCGGTACACACATCCATGTACAGCGGATCGCCCAGTGCACCGGGTTCCTTGGTGCGGTCCAGCACGGAAATGATCTTGGCGCTCTTGGGAATGGCGGACAAAAGATGTTCAGCGGAAAAAGGCCGGAACAGACGGACCTTGACCAGCCCCACCTTTTCGCCCTTGCCCACCTTGTAATTTACCACTTCTTCAAGGGTCTCGCAGGAAGAGCCCATGGAAACGACCACCTTTTCCGCATCCGGGTCACCCACGTAATCGAACAGACGGTAGGATCTTCCGGTCAGATCGCCGACTTTTTTCATGCTGGCCAGAACAATTTCAGGCACTTTCGCATAATAGGGATTACGGGTTTCATAGACCTGAAAATAAACATCCGGGTTCATTGCGGTACCGCGCAGTTCAGGACTCTCCGGACTGGCCGCCCGGGCCCTGAATTTTGCAACGGCTTCCCAGTTAACGATCTTTGCAATATCGTCATAATCAATAGCTTCAATCTTCTGCAGCTCATGAGAGGTCCGGAATCCGTCATAAAAATGCATAAACGGCAGGCTGGCATCCAGGGCACTCAGATGCGCCACCAACCCCAGGTCCATCACCTCCTGAACCGATGCGGATCCCAGGATGCACCAGCCGGTCTGACGGGCGGCCATCACATCCTGGTGATCGCCGAAGATCGAAAGGGCATGAGTGGATATCGCGCGTGCCGTCACATGCATGACCCCCGGCAGCAGCTCTCCCGATATCTTGTACATGTTGGGAATCATCAACAGAAGCCCCTGCGAAGCGGTGAAGGTCGTGGTCAACGCACCACTAACCAGAGACCCGTGGACCGCGCCGGCGGCGCCGGCCTCCGACTGGAGCTGCCGGACCAGCATGTTCTGTCCGAAAATATTCTTTCGGCCTTTGGCCGCCCATTCATCGGCGACTTCCCCGATGGGAGAAGAGGGGGTAATGGGATAAATGGTGGCAACATCACTCATGGCATAGGCAACATGTGCAGCTGCGGTATTTCCATCTACTGTCATCATTGTCTTGCTCATTTTTTAACTCCTTATGTCTTTTTTATATAATTCCTATTAAAAAACCAAAACACAAAGCAAGCCGGCACCCGTTTATCTGTTCGGGAGTACCGGCCTGTCTTTCTAATCTTCCCTATTTTTTGAAAATTTACCAGCTGCCAGAAAGCATGAATGGATTTTTACTGTTTCTGCTGGGAAAAACTTCCTTATCCGGAAAATCAATCATCCATCAATGATCCCCTCACTGTGCTTTCATCCGATAAGAGATGTCGAAACGTTACTTCCCTTTCAGTGGTTTTTCTAACTGGATTATATTTTTTTCGTTTGAAAGCATGTATTTCAACCATCAATTTATACCAAAGAAAAAAAATAAAATCAATTCCTTTTATAAATTCGGGACCATTTTACGAAAAAACCTCTGGCACAAACTTTTTTTCCCGCTACATATATAAACTAGACCGCATGCGGCCCCGGAACAAATCCGGGTTAAAGCGCTCTTTTTTAGTAAAAAATATTAAGATATTTCAAGATATTAAAAAAAATAAACCAGCTTTCCGGTACATAAAACATAAAGAAACTTGACTTTTTAATTTATTTTATTTAAATTAAATAGTTATTTTAAAACCGTTCAAAAAAATTCAAACACAGCGGAAAAAATCCGCAGGGAGGCAAAATGGCCTGGAATGACGATGACAACGGGAACCCCTGGAAACGGCAGGATTCCCCGGATATTGATGCAGCCCTGAAAAAGCTCAAACAGCAGTTCAAAAACAGCGGCTATACCGGCGTGATTGCCGTAGTGATTGCGGTAGCGGTACTGATTGCCTTTTCATGTGTTTTCAGTATTCAGGCGGATGAAGTGGGCGTGGTCCAGCGTTTCGGCAAATTTGTCAGAATCGCCACCCCCGGCCTGAACTTCAAACTTCCGGCCGGTATTGAAAAAATCACCCGGGTCAAGGAACAGAAGGTGTATTCCGAAGAGTTCGGCGTCCGGACCCTGCAGCCCGGCATCAGAACCCAGTACGCTCCGAACAACCAGTTTCTGAGCGAATCCCTGATGCTCACCGGCGATTTGAACGGCGCCCTGGTTCCGTGGATCGTCCAGTACCGGATCGGCAACCCTGAAAATTACCTGTTCAAGGTCAAGAATGTGAACAACACGCTTCGCGATCTTTCCGAAGCCGTGATGCGGCAGGTGGTCGGAGACCGGACCATTGACGAAGTCATCACCAAGCGGCTCGAAATCGCCACTGAAGCAAAACTGGCCCTGCAAGAGGCGCTGAACGAGGCGGAAACGGGCATTACCATCGTCAACCTTGAGCTGAAAAAAACCACTGTTCCCAAACCGGTGCAACCGTCCTTTAACGAGGTCAATCAGGCCCAGCAGGAAAAAGAACGAATGATCTATGAAGCCCGGGAAGCATATAACAAGATCATTCCCGAAGCCCGGGGAGAAGCCGAACGAAATATCAAGAATGCCGAAGGCTATGCGCTGGAACGGATCAACCGGGCAAAGGGTGACGCTAACCGGTTCCTGATGCAGTGGCAGGCGTACAACAAGGCTCAGGATGTGACCCGCAGGCGGCTGTATCTGGAAACCATGGGAGACATCATTCCCAAGCTGGGCACAAAATACATCCTCGATCCTGAACAGAGCGGCCTGCTCCCGCTGCTGAACCTGGACGGAAAAGGAGGCCAAAATGATAAATAAAATTTTGAGCATTACGGCAATCGTGATTCTCGTGTTGCTGGTCATCGGCAGGCCGTTGTACACGGTTGATGAAACCGAACAGGTCATCATCACCCAGTTCGGAAAACCGATCGGCGAGGCTGTCACCGAACCGGGGCTTCATTTCAAAATTCCATTCATTCAGAAAGCCAGCTATTTTGCCAAAAATCTGCTCGAATGGGACGGTGACCCCGGCCAGATCCCGACCAAGGACAAGACCTTTATCTGGGTGGATACCTTTGCGCGCTGGCGGATAAAAAACCCCCTGGTCTTTTATAAGGCTTTAAACAACGAAATGGCCGCGCAGAAAAAACTGGACGATATTCTGGATGCGGCAACCTACAACTTGGTGACATCCAACGACCTGATCGAAGTGGTCAGGAGTTCCGACCGGCTGCTGCCTGTTGCTGTTATCACCCGGGACAAGACGGATCAAGCCAAAGTGAAAAAGGAAAGAATCGATCTCGGCAGAAAAAAAATGACCCGGGGCATCGAAGAACAGGCCGCCCCCAAACTGGCGGAATTCGGCATTGAAATTGTTGACTTCCGGATCAAACGGGTCAATTATGTCGAAGAAGTCCGCAAAAAGGTCTATGAGCGGATGATTGCCGAAAGAAAACAGATTTCGGAAAAATTTCGTTCCGAAGGCAAGGGCGAAAGCAAAAAAATCAAAGGCGAACAGCAAAAGGAACTCAGAAAAATACAGTCCGAAGCCTACCGCAAGGTTGAGGAAATCAAGGGTAAAGCCGATGCGGAAGCGACCAAAATCTATGCCGATGCCTTTGGCAAAGACCCGGAATTTTATTCATTTATCAACACCCTCAACATTTACAGAAACGCTCTGGATGAGAACATCCGGGTGATTTTGAGCACCAACAGTGATTTTTTCAAATACTTAAAAGAATATAACAAGAAGTAATGTCAACATAGCATTAGAAAGAGAAGGAAAAAATGTCACACAAAAAAGCGGGTGGAAGCTCAAGAAACGGAAGAGACAGTAACGCGCAGAGACGCGGCATCAAGCGCTACGGCGATCAAAGCGTTAAAGCCGGAAACATCCTGGTCAGACAGCTGGGCACCAGAATTCATCCCGGTGACAATGTGGGGATGGGAAAAGACTACACCATTTTCGCCAAAATCGACGGTACGGTCAAGTATGAAAGATACGGAAAAGACCGCAAAAAAGTAAGTGTCGTTCCTGTACAGTAATTTTGTTTTCGATGAATTTTTGAGAAAGTTTTTTCTGGCTGTTTGGAAATATTCGAATGCACGCCACACGCTGTGCCCGGTAGCGGCCGGCAGGCAATTGCGGACGACAGGATACGCGTAATTGTTTGTTGCGGTAAAAGATAATCGAATCGTACCGCAAACGGATGGTTTTCAACAGCCGTCAACCCCGGCAAAAGGCAGCTGTGACCGAGACCCGTATACGCAAAAATATCGTCAGCAAAGCCAAAAGAGTTGTTATCAAACTCGGCAGCTATGTGCTCACAACACCTTCCTTCAAGCTTGACAGGAAGGTGTTTTCAAATGTCGTCGACGCCATTGTCGCAGCACGCAAAAAAAAGATTGAGACCATACTGGTTTCTTCCGGTGCCATTGCTTCCGCCATGGGAACCCTTGGGCTTCGTGAACGCCCGAAGCTGATCTGTCAGGAACAGGCCGCCGCGGCCATCGGCCAGATCGGCCTGATGGGGCTTTACAGTCGCCTGTTGGGGAAACACCATATCAAGGCGGCCCAAATTCTTTTGACCCACGGTGACCTTCGCAGCCGGGAACGCTTTCTGAACGCCCGGCACACCCTGAACAGTGTTCTGGAATTCGACGCGGTTCCCATCATCAATGAAAATGACACCACGGTGATCGAAGAAATAAAGTTCGGCGACAATGACTATCTCTCCTCCCTGGTCACAAACCTTGTCCAGGCGGATCTTCTGATCATTCTCACGGATATTGACGGGTTTTATGACAGGGATCCCCGTAAATTCGACGATGCGAAATTTATTTCTTTGATTGAAAATATCGATTCATCCATTGAAAAACTGGCTCTCGGCACAAAAAGTAAAATCGCCCGGGGCGGTATGGCCACCAAAATCAAAGCGGCAAAAACCGCTGCCCATTTCGGCGTGCCGACCATCATTGCCAACGGCAAAACCAGAGACACCCTTTCCAAAATTCTGAATGGTCAAGAAATCGGAACCCTGATTCTGCCCAAGCAAAACAAACTGACCAGCCGAAAACACTGGATCGCATTTACCCTGAAGCCCCAGGGGCGGATATGCGTCGACGAGGGCGCCAGAACAGCCATCGTCAAAAAAGCCCGCAGTCTGCTGCCGTCCGGCGTAACAACCGTGACCGGTAATTTTGCTCCCGGTGAAGCGGTCAGCTGCTGTGATCATAACGGAATCGAATTTGCCAGGGGGTTGAGCGCATACTCTTCAAAAGAGATCGAAAAGATCAAGGGGTATAAAACCTCAGACGTCAAAAAAATACTGGGGCAGAAAAGCCCTTCGGAAATTATCAACCGGGATGATATGGTTCTCCTGATGAAACCGTAACCCGCAACGCAAACAGCAAGGAACGACAATGAGCATCAAAGAGCAGATTACCGATATTGCCAAAGCGGCCCGGAAGGCTTCCCGACAGGTCGCCGCCCTGAATACAGCCCAAAAAAACCGGGTCCTTACTGATATCCGGGACCGGCTGACGGCACAGAAAACCCGGCTTCAGAAAAAAAACCGGAAGGATATCGACGCCGCCGAAAAACAGGGCCTTTCGGAAGCCATGATCGACCGGCTGCGCCTCAGCGACAAGGTTATTGACGGCATGGCTGAGGGCCTGGACGATGTTATTCGGCTTCCGGACCCGGTGGGCGAAATCGAAAAAATGTGGAAACGTCCCAACGGGCTTCAGGTCGGCAGAGTCCGTATTCCCCTGGGTGTCATCGGCATGATCTATGAATCCAGGCCCAATGTCACCATCGACGCGGCAGGACTCTGTTTGAAATCCGGAAACGCCGTTATTTTAAGAGGCGGAAAAGAGGCTATCCATTCCAACCTGGCACTGGCGGAAATCGTGCAGCAGGCCCTGACAGCGTCCGGCGTGGCGGGAACGGCGGTCCAGATCATCCCGACGGTTGATCGTGAGGCGGTCAACGAAATGCTCAAACTTCAGGCGTTGATCGACGTGATCATCCCGAGAGGCGGCGAGGGCCTGATCCGGACGGTCTATGAAAATTCCCGCATACCGGTCATCGCTCATTACAAGGGCGTCTGCCATGTTTTTGTCGACCAGTCAGCCGATCCGGCAATGGCGGAAAATATCGTTGTAAATTCAAAAACGCATCGTCCGGGCGTTTGCAATGCCCTGGAAACACTTTTGGTTCACAGCGCTTTTGCCGAAAAGCACCTGGCCACTCTTATCACCGTACTGAAAGAAAACGGCGTGCGCCTCCGCGGCTGCAAAAAAACCTGCCGCAAAATTGAAGGCATCGAAGAAGCCACGGAAGCGGACTGGCACGAGGAATATCTCGACCTGCGCCTGGCCGTTAAAATCGTATCCAGCCTGGAAGAAGCAATGGACCACATTGCGCATTATGGCTCAAAACACACGGAAACAATCGTGACTTCAGATTATGCCAACGGCCGAAAATTTTTATCGGCCGTGGATTCTTCGGTGGTGCTGATCAACGCTTCCACCCGATTCAATGACGGCGGCCAGCTCGGACTGGGCGCGGAAATCGGCATCAGCACTTCCAAACTTCACGCCTTTGGCCCCATGGGACTGGAAGAGCTGACCACCAGAAAATTTATTGTTTTCGGAGACGGACAGATAAGAGCATAAACGTGGAAAAGAACCCTGAAAAAAATTTGAAGCTGGGGCTTTTCGGCGGCACATTCGATCCGATTCATTATGGACATATCAAAGCGGCCAGAGAAATCCATCACCGGTTCGGTCTGTTTAAAACAATATTCATTCCGTCCCATGTTCCCCCGCACAAGAAAACACCTGTCACCGAATCGGTCCACCGCATGGAAATGGTCCGGCTGGCTATTTCCGGACTTGACGAATTTGATCTCTCGGACACGGAAATCCGGCGCGGCGGTCATTCCTACTCTTTCCAGACCATCCGATATTTCAAAAACCATTACGGCAGAGCACTGGAACCGTTTTTCATTATCGGCACAGACGCTTTCCTGGATATTTCGACCTGGAAAAATTATCCGGCCTTTTTTTCAGAAACTCACTTCATTGTCATGAATCGCCCGGCAACAGACCGCAACAAACCGAAAGACCTGCTGCCCGAAAACATTCGCAACCGTTTTACCTATGATCCCGAAAACAGATTTTTCTCCCATCCTTCCGGGTACCGGGTCTTCTGTGTAGATATTACACCCCATAATATCTCTTCATCGGATATCCGGGAAAAAATTAGAAACAGACGGCCAATCAACACCCTGATCCCGGCAAGGGTCGCGGATTACATAAAAAAGAAATCATTGTACAGGCAAACAACTGCTGCTCAGGATAAAATATCACAGGATTAAAACAGGAGGTTATCCCTTGGATTCACTTGAAAAAGCACTTTTGTGTGCACAAATCGCCGACGCCAACAAAGCCCAGGACCTGTCTATTCTCGAATTGAAAGAAGAAACGTCGCTTTCAGACTATTTTATCATTTGCAGCGGAACCTCGGATCGGCATGCAAAATCAATGGCGGAAGACATCGAACTGCGGCTGAAAGAAAAAGGAATACGGCCTCTCGGCAAGGAGGGCCTGCAGGAAGCCAAGTGGATTCTACTGGATTATGACGATGTAATCATTCATATTTTCCAAAAAGAGGAAAGGGCCTTTTATGATCTTGAACGCCTCTGGCAAGGGTGTCCGCAGATTCCTTTTCCGCCGGAACCCCGGCCATGACCATTAGAAAAAAACCGTCTCCGGTTCTGTTTTCCGAAAAACAGGCATCCGCATCGCTCATCCGGCATGGGCTCGATGGCCTGGCCGAATTTTTCTTTCCTTCCCGATGCCTGATTTGCGGCAAAATTTTCAAACCGGAAAATAGTAGCTATTTCTGCAATACCTGCTATGATGGTTTTTTATTCATTCACAAACCCGTCTGCAGCAAGTGCGGGGCCATGTTTCCCACGGAGCAGGGAGAGGACCACCTCTGCGGACAATGCCTGAAATCCGAACCGGCCTTTGACCGGGCAAGATCCATCGGGCTGTATGAAGGCACATTGAGAAAAGCGATTCACGGATTCAAGTACAATCGAAAATCACTGCTGGGAAAACCGCTGTCCCTTATCCTGGCGGAACAGGGCAGGAAACTGATTACCCCGAATACTTATGACGCACTGATCCCGGTACCGCTGCATTCCAACAGGCTTCGGCAACGGGGATTTAATCAGGCTCAGGTTATGGCCAGAAAAGCGGGGAAGGCATGGCGCATTCCTGTGGACTGGATGTCGTTGCAGCGAAAAAAAACAGCGCTCCCACAAACCATGCTTTCCAAAAACGCCCGGCGCAAAAACATCCGGGATTCTTTTTACTGCATTCCGGACAGCATAAAGGGCAAAAAACTGCTGTTAATCGATGATGTCTACACCAGTGGATCAACAGCCAATGAATGCGCAAAAACATTAAAAAAAAACGGGGCGACAACCGTTGACGTGTTGACCCTGGCAAGAACGCAATAGGAGAACCGTTTTGAGTTCGGTCGACAACCTGTTTCATCTGGTTAAGCAAGACATGGATAGCGTGGAGGAAAAGCTTTTTTCCGCATCCCAAAGCGAAGTAACCATTCTGGAGGATATCTGCCGTCATATTCTGAACAGTGGCGGCAAAAGACTGCGGCCGCTGATCCTCCTTCTGTCGGCCAGAACCTGCGGATACCGCGGCCGCGCGCATATTCCCCTTGCCTGCGTTATCGAATATATTCACACGGCAACGCTCCTTCATGATGACGTGATTGACCATGCTGAAATCCGCCGGGGAAATTCTTCGGCAAACAAGTTATGGGGAAACCAGTCGACCATTCTGACCGGTGATTTTTTCTTTTCCAGGGCTTTTTCCATCGCCGTCGATACCGGCAATTTGAAAGCCCTGAACGTGATTGCCGCCGCTTCAAATCTGATTGCGGAAGGAGAAACCTTTCAGGTCTCAAAGACAGACGATCCTCTGCTTTCGGAAGAAAATTATATCGATATCGTTAAAAACAAAACCGCCGTTCTAATTGCCGCGGCTTCCAGAATCGGCGGTATCCTCGCGGAGGTGCCGGAAGAATCAGAACGGGCGCTTGAGGATTACGGCCTTAACATCGGGATTGCCTTCCAGATCATGGACGATGTCATGGATTATTATTCAACCGAAAAAGATTTTGGCAAAACCATCGGCAAGGATTTTCAGGAAGGAAGTATTACCCTGCCGTTCATTGCAGCCCTCGCAAAAAGCGGCCCTGCAGACCGAAACAAACTCATGGAAACCATGCAGAACAGCGCCAGGAACCGGCAGGACCTTGCCGACGTTATCCGGATTATCGACAAGTATCAGGGAAACGATTACGCGATCAACCGGGCAAAACAGCATGTTGATACGGCCATTGCCGCACTGACCACCCTCCCCGTCACTGCCGACAAAGAACCGCTGATTCAACTGGCGGACTTTATCATGGAGAGAACATTCTGACGTTTTTGATTAATACATTTTTTTTCGGGTAGCGACCAGCGTATATTCCAGGTAGTAGGTATACCCCGGAAAGTTGATCGGTGTTTCCCAAAAAAGCTCGATCACAACCGTCGTTTCCTTGATGGATATTTCGATATCTTCATAGTAAAGATCCACTCCGGCGTCATCCGCTTTATCAATCAGGGCGTCTTTATATTTTTGAAACTGGGGATTCTGGTCCGCGGCCAGTATCTTGATAATTTCATTGGTGCTTTTTTTCATGGTCTCGTAATTCCACTGGGCCACCCCCCACATATAACCGAAATAAAGCAGCACACCGATAATCAAAAGATAAAAGGCACATCCTAATTTTGAATCCCCCTTGCTGTTCAGCCGCATAATCGAACCCCTTTTTTGATCAAAATAGTTTTTTACTGTCCAGCAGAAACGTCACCGGTCCGTCATTCACCAGAGATACCTCCATCATTGTCTGGAAGACACCAGTGGCCACCTTGATTCCCCGTTTTTCCGCTTTATCGATAAAAGCGTTATAAAGGCCCTGGGCAGCAGACGGTTCCGCCGCCGCCGTAAATGAAGGCCGCCTTCCCTTGCGACAGTCGCCCAGAAGAGTAAACTGGGAAACCACCAGCATTTCTCCTGCTACCTCCTTCAGCGACAGGTTCATTTTACCGCTGTCATCTTCAAAGGCACGGAGACCCGTAATCTTGTTGACCATGTATTCCAGATCCTCCGGCCGGTCTCCTTTTACCATCCCCAGAAAGACCAGAAACCCGTTTTTTATCTTTCCGGTCTCTTTTCCGGAAGCCTTCACTGAAGCGCTTTTTACCCTTTGGACAACCGCACGCATTATGTTATTCTAACCGGTATTGACACATATCCTGCAGCTATTTTAAACTTATTTTATTTAGTTTTCAGGACAAGTAAAGTAAAATGTTTCACAAATTCCCTGCATTTTTTACAGCAACACTGCTCATTTTAACCTGTATTGCTGTTTTCGGCTGCCGGTTCAAACCGGACCTGACCATCATCTATTCAAACGATATTTTGGGAGAACTGGAAAACTGCGGCTGTGATGAAAAACAGCTGGGCAGCCTCTCCAGAAAAGCCGCCGGAATCGATATGCTCAAAAAACAGGGCGGTCGAATCCTCAATCTGGATGCCGGCAACCTTTTTTTCAGAAAAAAACCGATAAACAACTTTGAAAAAAATGAATTTTTACTGAAATCAGATTATATTCTCAAAGCCTACAACCGGATCCGGCCGGATGCATTGAACATCGGCGGCAAAGATCTGCTGTTCGGAACGGCACAAATCCTTCGGCTCAAAAAACAGGCGGGTTTTCCTTTCCTGTCGGCAAATATACTATATCGCAAAACCGGACAACCGGTATTTACCCCCTTTATCATAAAGAAAACCGGCACAAAAAAAATCGGGATTGTCGGCCTGTGCGGCAAATTTTCTTCCCCCCCCCCTGAAATTATAATTGCGGATCCTTTGCAAACGGCACAAAAATGGGTG
>Ga0272441_10002308_pt1 | contig 38834 bp, 47 predicted proteins | sample SSMProp6N_FD_193582 | JGI IMG/M metagenome (GOLD analysis project Ga0272441, IMG submission 193582) | Marine sediment archaeal communities from Little Sippewissett salt marsh, Falmouth, MA, United States - SSM-Prop-6N | ecosystem: Environmental > Aquatic > Marine > Wetlands > Sediment ... | reverse complement strand
ACCATTATCAGCAGTATGCATGTAAATCTGTATTTATGTTTCATTATATGTTTTCTCATCATTAGCCTGCTACATGTTAAAGTATAGTGATATCCCGGCTGTAAACACGTGACCGTTCCTGTCAGACCCGCTTATATAGCCCTCATAAATATTATAGTAGTCAAGGCGCAGCCCGATATTGATTATCCTGCCTGCCGGAAATGAAATCTCAAGGCCTCCCATGAAGACCGGGTCCCACTGGCTGAAATCGTCCGGCTCTGATGACACGTAACCGGTTCCGGCGCCCGCCTTGAGCTGGAACCTTACAGGCAGTGAAAGTGGCAGCATGTATACCAGATTAGCGCAAACAGGCACAAAGGTCAGTTCATTAACGCCTTTTGACTTGAAATGCTGGTAAGACGAATCAAGTCCAAGTTTGAGTGAACGCAGCGGTGTATTATATCTGAAAAACAGACCGCCCCCGAGATTTGTTTCCAGCAGATCCGCGGTATCAAAAACAGGAGTAATGGGCCCGAACCATAGCCCTACCTGCGGCCTCAGGAAGTAGTCCTTGCGTCTGTTATAGGCATTTGCGTCAATTGCCACTATTATAACCAGGAATAAGGTTAATGCTGTAATTAAATGTTTCATTCTCATATTTATCTCTGTTTAAATCCCCTGTGATCTTCTCCTGCCATATCCGTATACCCCTATATACTGCCGGTCAGTCAAGAAATATTCTGGTAATAATTAGACAAAATATTCAGCTGTCAATAACATTAACTGTCAATTATTCTCTTAAAAAGCTGAATCCATTGTTTCAAGGCCCGGTTCATACATTACCCTTGACAGGTACAGGCCGTATGCCGGAGCAGTATAACCTCCAGCGTCCCTGTCTTTTTGCGCAATTATTTCCGAGATGTGCTCTGGCGGGTATCCCTTTCTTCCCATTTCTACAACCGTACCAATGATTATACGTATCATGTTATGCAGGAAGGCATTCCCGCAAATTTTAATTTCGATATATTCCCCTTTCATGCAGGCACGCGCGCTATTAATTGACCGGACAGTATTTTCATTTTCAGATGCTGATCTTTTTTTGCAGAATGAGGCAAAATCATGTTCTCCGACCGTGTGCCCGAGTACATCATTAATATATTCTACGTCAAGGGGCTCCCTGGCCCACATGGCCCTGTATCGCATAAAAGGTGAACGCTGCGGATTATTATAAATCAGGTATCTGTATTCACGTTCTATCGCGCTGAACCTCGCATGGAATGTGTTGTCAACATTATACGCATTCTTCACAGACAGATCACTTTCCAGTATGCCGTTCATACCGATACAGAGTCTTTGCAGGGGTATACTGCTTGTGGTATTGAAGTGAATTACCTGCCCGATAGCGTGTACACCGGTATCAGTTCTTCCGGATGCCACAACCCGTATATTATCCCTGGTGAGGACCTTGAGCGCTCCTTCTATCTCACCCTGGACTGTCCTTCCGCTATCCTGTAGCTGCCATCCGTTAAAACATGTGCCGTCATACTGCACAGTCAGGGCTATTCTTCTAGAACCTTTCCGGTTTCCTGGTACCATTGCTCAAGCATCTCATTTAATCTGTCATATAGGTCCCTTGTTTTATCAAGGAGTTCACTCGGTGTGCTTTTTGATGATTTCCCCATGCCGAAAAGTCGGCTCAGGTATCTTTTACAATTTTCAAAATTCTCTATTCGTTTTTGTATATCAGGCTCCTTTGAGCCAACTTTAACAGACAGGATTGCTGTCATGTACAATATTCCTTCATAACCCCAGTTTTTATCAGTATCAGGGCCCATGCTTCCTGCCTGTTCAGCAGGTTCTTCCCCTGACTGTATCAGGTCAAGTACTTTCACATAATAGAGATAGGCCTTCCTGTAAAAGAAATGTGATATCTTCCTGTACGGCCTGTCAGGATATTCTGCTGAAAGGTCATTGAAAAGCCATGCCGCACGTATTGACGATACCGCTATTTTAAAGCTCGGTGCAATTTTTTTTGTTCTGAATCCATAGCAGTCTACAGCAAGCATGAACGAAGCAGCCCCTGTCATCAGGTCTCTTTCATTATCAAAACTCACAGGCCCGAAATATTTTTTTATTGCTGCAATTCGTGTCTGCGACATACTTTCGAGTTTTTCCTTTTCTGCTGTATCAGTTATCTGAAAATCTTTTGGATATGCTGCGAAAAGACATTTAGGACACACCACAATAAGATATATCAGCGGGTATACCCTTCCATATTTTTTGCTTACTTCATAGTTTCTTCTCAGTTCATCAGTAAGATTCCCAGCGATCAGACGCCCGCCGCCTGAAAGCATTTCTTCCCTGTGGAATTCATTTGAACATACCGGACACACTGTGACATTTTTCTGCCTGAAGGATACTCGTTTTTCACCTGCCATACTATTCTCCAGTAACACTGATTTTATATTTAAGTTTAATTCCGTGTGATTGATTACACTACAATATTTTTATTTTAAAAATCAATAATCTTTTTCATATATTATCATGTACTTATATTATTATTAAGATTGCCTCATTCCGGAATTTAAGGATTCGCCCCCGGACCCCACTTCGACGTAGCTTATTTCGGCAGGCTCAATGCAGACAGTGCGACGCCCAAACGGGACCCAGGGTAGATATCTGGTTCCACTTCCCTGTCTATTAAGACTACCGTTTTATAATTTTCTTAATTATTAATAATTACAGCCGGTTACATATAAAATTCAAAGTACTGTTTTATTAATTATCAGGTAAAGTGTCTTTAATGTAATAATTGAGAGAATATATATAAAGTCACCATGAGGAAGATTTAGGGGGTTATCCCATTAATCAGGAAAGAGTGTTAAAATTTATTATTTTCCCCCAGCATACAGAAATAGCTAATTCTTTATAAACCCCGCCGCCGCAGGCGACGGGGCTATAATTGTTAATTTTTACTCTAAAATTTGTGTTCAGCAATTATTACTGATTAAGATTCATTATTTTTCGCTAATATATATTAAGAAATAAGTTCTTTATTACCCCGCCACCGCAGGCGACGGAGGTACAATTGTTAATTTTTACTCTAAAATTTATGTTCAGCAATTATTACTGATTAAAATTCATTATTTTCCCCCAGCATACATAAATAGTAAATTATTTATAACCCCCGCCGCCGCAGGCGGCGGGGATATAATTCTTAATTTTTACTCTAAATTTTATGTTCAGCAATTATTACTGATTAAGATTCATTATTTTTTTGACGAAATTTAAATAAGGATATGTGCTGATTTGATAAATTAATCGTTGTAACCAGATGTATCCAGCAGTAGTATATCTCTTTTCCGGGGAACAGATACTGTCTGAATCTCAATCCCCGCACTGAGGATTCGACACAGAACCCGGAGGAAATGATGATGAAATCACGAACAAATATTATAATATTATCCTTAATAATATTGTTTTTTTCACAGGAGGCGCTCTACCCTGTTTCCAACTCTGTTAATTCCAGGGATGATTACAGGTTTATCCTCACCAGGATCCGGAACGTATCTGTTATAGTCGACAATTTCGGCACAGCACCTTTAAAGGAAGATTTCAAAAATATTAAAATTCTATTCAGAGATGCAGGTGAAGATTTCTACGCACGGAATTTTGACAGATCAAAGCAAAAATTCAGAAAAATCAAGCGTGACCTTATTGTCCTGCTCAAAAACCTTTCCTCCATGTATCTTGAACGTACCCTTGAAATCCTTGATTCAACTTCAGAAGAATCCTTTGACATACTGATAAAATTCGGGAAAAACGGAGCACTTGCGCAGTATTTAAAAAAACCCTTTGATCCTCTCAGCAACAGTAAACCCATTGATGCTAAGGACTATCATTACTTCTGGGACAGACAGAAAATCGAAGCCTATCTTAAAACCGGATACATGAAATACCACCGAGCAAAGAACATCTTTAATGATCCTGAACTCGCATACCTTGAAAATAAAAAAAATGCCACTTCAAAAATGCTGAATTTCATTATTACACAGTACAGTTCAGTAATTTCTTTATGCAGGGAGGCAAAGCAGTACGGTATTGAAATTCATAAAATCCGTAATATTAATGAACTTGGTAAAAGCTATATCAAATACGGTATACGTCATGGAAAGATAATTCCGGTGTTTGATGACAGAATTCCTGAAAAGTACAAAATTGATGCAAACGATAACTTGAATCTCATACATTCAATTGAATTGAAAAAGCTCTCATCAAAATAAAAAAAGAGGCCCTTTATTCAGGGCCCCTTTTTTATATACATCTTAATAAATATTTCAATGCGAATCAGGATTTTGTACTACTTTTCCTGCTTTTCCTTCTTGCCTGCCTTTTTAGCTTCTTTCTTGCTTCCCTTGGTTTCTTCATCTTTAACGGTTGAAGCTTTTTCTACAAGTTCAACAATAGCCATCTCAGCTGCATCCCCCGGTCTTCTACCCAGAAGATACATCCTTGTATATCCGCCGTTACGCTCTTTAAAGCGCGGCGCGATATCTTCAAAAAGTTTTGTTATAACCTTTCGATCACTGATGACCTTCATTATTTCTCTTTTGTTGTGAAGCTTTTTTTCAGCTTCTTTATCATCAAGGATCAGGTTCTTTTTTGCCCTTGTTATCATTTTTTCAGATATTTTTTTCAGTTCCTTCCCTTTCTGCTTCGTCGTTACTATACGTTCATTCAGAAAAAGGGAGGTGACCATGTTCCCGAACATTGCTTTTCGGTGTGAATGTGTTCTACCCAGTTGTCGTACACTGTTTCTATGTCGCATCTCCCACCTCTGTTATTCCTTCAGTCCAAGACTTAAATGTAATTCTTCCAGTTTTGTTTTGATCTCTTTCAATACTGAATCACTGAAATGTTTTGATTTTCTTAGTTCATCTTCAGTCTTCTTAACTAGCTGTTCAAGAGTCAGTATATCAAGACTCTTCAGTGTATTGTAAGACCGTACAGACAACTCTATCTCATCAATTGATTTCGATAACAGTACCCTCATCCTTTCAAGGTTTTCATCAACAACTTCAATTTCTTCTTCAACCTCTTCTTCAAAGTTGATGAATATTGTCATATGATCCTTGATTATCTTTGCCGAATAGGCAAGCGCGTCTTCAGGTTTTATTGAACCGTCTGTCCATATTTCAATAATCAATTTATCAAAGTCGGTCCGCTGCCCAACCCTTGTGTCCTCTACCTTTATATTCACCTTAACAATAGGTGAAAATATTGAATCTATGGGTATTACTCCAACGGTCTCCGTATTTGACTTGTTTATTTCAGCGGGGATATAACCTCTTCCCCGCTCAACCTGTATTTCCATGTCTATTGATCCTGAATCATTGAGCGTTGCAATCTTTAAATCAGTGTTCATGACCAAGATTTCAGGATCAATATTAAAATCTTCCCCGGTAAGTTCGCCGGGTCCCTTCTTTGTTATATGGAGGACTCTCGGCATCTCACCTTCATAATTCATCCGAAGTTTCTTCAGATTTAAAATTATACGTGTTACGTCCTCGTAAACCCCATCAATTGTGTGGAACTCATGCGGTACGCCATCAATTTTAATAGCTGTTATCGCTGTTCCTTCAATTGACGACAGCAATACGCGCCGTAATGAATTTCCGATTGTCAGTCCATAACCTTTTTCAAAGGGCTCTGCGATAAACCGCCCATAATCAGGCGTGAGTTCATCGTGTTCAAAGATAATTTTATTTGGTCTTTTGAACCCCTTAAGCAGATTTCGTGGGGCCATTTTTACCTCCATTTATTAAAGAAAACCAGTAAATGATATTTTTAAACATCTATCCCACTATTTCGAATACAGCTCTACAACAAGCTGTTCGTTGAACGTCGCTGTTATATCATTCCGCAGCGGTAGCCTGACTGCTTTTCCGGCTCTTTTTTCGTAATCGACCTCAACCCATTCCGGTACAGAATCTACTGCCTTTGCCAGTTTGATTGAATCATCAAGCATGACATTCTGTTTGAATTTTTCGGCAACTTCAATAACTGTTCCTTCTTTAATTCTGAATGAAGGTATATCAACGATTTTATTATCGACAAGCACATGGCGGTGCTGAATCATCTGCCTCGCCTGCATTCTTGATGAAGCAAAACCCATCCTGTAAACAACATTATCAAGACGTCTTTCAAGCAGTGAAAGGAGGTTATCACCAGTAACTCCTTTCATCCGGTTCGCATCTTCAAAAATAAGCCTGAACTGCTTTTCAAGTACTCCGTAGCTCTTTCTAAGCTTCTGTTTTTCTCGCAGCTGTACCGCGTAATCAGACATTTTCGCTCTTCTTTTTTTGGGCGGTCCTGGTGGATATTTCTTTTTGCCTTTCAACGGGCATTTATCAGTGAGACACCTCTGTCCCTTGAGCATCAGGGGGGTCATCTCTCTTCTGCAAATCTTACATTTCGGACCAGTATATTTCGCCATAATCAAATCACTCCACTATACTCTTCTTCTTTTTTTCGGTCTGCAACCATTATGAGGTACGGGTGTTACATCCTTTATCTTGGTTATATTAATGCCAGACTGGAATAGTGATCTCACAGCCGCTTCCCTTCCGATGCCAGGTCCCTTTACAAACACTTCTACAGTCTTAAGTCCGGCGCTGTCTATTGCCTTCTGCGCAGCATTTTTTGCTGCCATCTGTGCTGCAAATGGAGTTGATTTACGTGAACCCTTGAATCCCTCTCCGCCTGCCGATGCCCAGGATATAACATTGCCCTGCATATCAGTAAGGGTTATTATTGTATTATTATAGGTGGCCTGAACGAATGCCTTGCCGACCGGTATGTTTTTCTTTTCTTTTTTCTTAGTTCTGGTTCGTTTCTGCTTCACCGATTAACTCCTTACTTCCTTTTTTTACCCACAGCCTGCTTTTTATTACCCTTTCTTGTCCTGGCATTATTCTTGGTATTCTGGCCCCTTACCGGAAGTCCTCGCCTGTGTCTGATTCCCCTGTAACAACCTATATCCATAAGCCGTTTTATATTCATTGCAATTTCAGTTCTAAGGTCACCCTCTACCTTGCAGTTGCTGTCTATTGATTTTCTTATATCATTTATTTCTTCATCAGTCAGATCTTTGACCCTTTTATCCGGATCGACCTGAGCATCCGCACAAACCTTGCTTGATGATGTCAGACCGATACCATAAATATAGGTCAATGCAGTTTCGATCCTTTTATTGTTTGGTAAGTCAACGCCTGAAATTCGTGCCATATAATCCTCTGAATAATATCCTTAATGTTTTTTAACGGTTCTTATCTTCTGCCGCTGTTTATGTCTCGGATTTTTACATATAACCCTTACAACGCCATGCCTTTTTATTACCTTGCAGTCGCTGCATATCTTTTTTACTGATACCCGTACCTTCATTGTATACCTCTTAAAATGATGCTCCTGTATGATCAACTGCTTTTATCATATTGCTATTCATACTTTTCATTTTGATCTGTATGTTATTCTTCCCCTGTTCAGATCATATGGTGAAAGTTCAACCGTTACCTTGTCACCGGAAAGGATCCTTATATAATGCATCCTCATTTTTCCTGATATATGGGCCAGTACCATATGACCATTATCAAGTTTTACCCTGAACATCGCATTGGGAAGCGGCTCTACTACGATTCCCTCAACCTCTATGGGTTCTTCTTTTGCCATAAAACACTCTCTAATACTTATCTCTTAATGTCTTCCCTTCATATGGCCACTTTTAATGAAACCATCATAGTGCCTCATCAACAGTTGTGACTCAATCTGTTTTAAGGTATCAAGAGCTACACCAACAATAATCAGCAAGGATGTCCCGCCGAATAAATATGCCATGCTGGGAGCTACCTGTTCCGGCCATATCCTGATAACAAAATCCGGAATAATCGCAATAAGTGCCAGAAATATCGAACCCGACAGTGTTATCCTGTTGAGTATGTTTGTTATATAATCAGATGTATTCTGACCCGGTCTTATACCAGGAATAAATCCCCCATACTTTTGCAGGTTTTCTGCAATTTCTACAGGATTGAACCTTATAGCAGTATAAAAATAGCAGAAAAATATTATTAAACCGCTATACAAAAGCATATATGGTATCTGACCCGGCGAGAGCCAGAACTGTATCTTGTTCAATACAATATTGCTGCTTCCACCGAACATGTTTACCATCTGTGACGGGAATACAATAATTGCTGACGCAAAAATTATCGGTATAACACCCGCAGCATTAACACGTAAAGGTATATACTGCGCGCTTTTCTGCACCATTGACCTGCCAGCCATCCTTTTCCCGTATTGGACAGGTATTCTCCTCGCACCGAGTGTAAGGAGTATTGAAGCTGCCGTGACCATAAGAAATAATCCGATTAATATAATACCAACAATAGGTTCTCCCGTATCACCTATCTTTTTAATGGTCGTGGCAACCGCCTGTGGGGCTCTTACAATAATTCCGGCCATGATGAGAAGCGATATTCCGTTACCTATTCCGCGTTCAGTGATTATCTCACCAAGCCATACAAGTACCATTGTGCCGGTTGTTATTGCAATAACAGCTACAATTACAAAACCAATTCCAGCGTCTTCCGGAACAACTGTACCGCCTCCACGGGTCCTCATTGACCTCATCCAGAAAGTCAGTCCCATGGCCTGCACAGAGCAGAGGAAAACAGTACCGTATCTTATATACTGGCTAAGTTTTTTCTGTCCTTCAGCGCCTTCCTTTGAAAGCCTTTCAAGGACCGGTAATACTACTTTTAAAAGATCAATAATAATTGAAGCTGATATGTAAGGCATAATTCCCAGAGCAAAAATTGTAAATCTCTTTAATGCCCCGCCTGCGAACAGGTCAAAAAAATCAAGAAGCCCTGATGTCTGCGCTTCTGTAAAATATGTTTTCAATGCGTCGACATTTATACCAGGAATCGGAATATGTGCTCCTATCCGATAAACGATCAAAACAAAAAAAGTGAATAATACTCTCTTCCTTAGATCGGCGACCTTGAAAATATTAACAACAACGTTAGACATTAGCTTCCTTGCTTTCCTTTACAGACGCAAAATCCCTTATTACTGCATCACCGCCGGCTTTTTTTATTTTCTCAATCGCACTATCAGAAAAAGCATCTGCTACAACGGTTATCGCTTTATCCAGGTCTCCCTGGCCCAGAATTTTTACCAGCCTGTCACTGTGCTTAATGATGCCTTTTTCCATCATCGCATCAGGATTTAATTCACCTGCATCTATACTGTTCAATGAAGATACATTGACAATCTGGTATGCTTTTTTCGTATAATTGTTAAAACCACGCTTTGGTATACGCCTCTGCAGCGGCATCTGTCCGCCTTCAAACCATGCCCTTCTTTTGCTTCCGGACCTGCTCATCTGTCCGTTCTGGCCTCTTCCACAGGTTTTACCTGATCCGCTGGCATGGCCCCGACCGACTCTTTTTCTCTTCTTTATTGAATCAGGCTTTTTTAATGTATATTGTTCTTCCATGTGACAACTCTCATTTATTGATCGATTTCCTTTACCGTTACCAGATGATTTACTTTTTGTATCATCCCACGAATAACAGATGTATCATCATGAATCTTTTCCGCGTTTATCTTTCTCAGGCCAAGTGCACGAAGAGTAGCTCTCTGTTTCGGCTTAGTTCCTATATTACTCTTAACCTGTTTTACAACTAATTTTTTTGCCATGGATCTCTACCTGATTATTCCCATAATTTGTTAAGAGGTATCTCTCGTAATTCAGCCGCCTCCCGCAGGCTCCTCAGCTGAAGCAGGCCGTCAATTGTTGCTTTAACAAGATTTATTGGATTCCTTGATCCCTGTGCCTTTGTCAGAATATCGCTTATACCGGCTTTTTCAATTACAGCACGCACTGATGCTCCTGCAATAATTCCGGTACCAGGAGCTGCAGGTTTCAGTATTACTTTTGCCGATTTGAACCTGCCGATTACCATATGAGGAATGGTGTTCTTGTTAACATTTATTTTGTATACATTCTTTTTTGCACTTTCTTTGCTTTTGTCAATAGCATCCGGTACTTCATTAGCCTTTCCAAAACCAACACCGACATGGCCATCACCGTCACCTACAACAGTCAGTGCGTTAAATGAAAATCTTCGACCACCTTTAACTACTTTAGCTACCCTGTTTATGGTTACGATCTTTTCTGATAATTCAAGATCCTCTATTTTTACCTTCTTCCTGGTAATCTTCATTATCATAACTCCTAAAATTCCATTCCATTTTCACGCGCTGAATCCGCAAAGGCCTTTATGCAGCCATGATATAGATATCCATTCCTGTCAAAGATAACCTTTGTTACACCCTTTTCCTTCGCTTTTGCGGCTACAGCTTCTCCCAGCTTCTTTGCTGCTTCAATATTGCCCTTTTTAGACAGTCCGGCAAACTCACCTGAAAGAGTTGAGACCCCTACCATTGTATGCCCCTTTTCATCATCAATTATCTGAGCATAAAAATTCTTATTGCTCTTTGAAATACACAGGCGAGGCATGTAGTGATCCTGACGTATCTTTCTCTTGATACTCAGTTTTCTTCGTATATATCTTTTCTTTTTTAATCTGAACTTATCCATTGCTACTTACCTGCTTTTCCTGCTTTTTTCCTGATATATTCGTCCTTATATCTTATTCCCTTACCCTTGTACGGTTCCGGAGGTCTCAATTTGCGAATATTTGCAGCAACCTGGCCAACCTGCTGTTTATTATGACCCTTAACCTTCAGCTTTGTCGCCTCAAGCACATCAACATCAATACCTTCAGGCGGGGTAAAAATAATATTGTGTGAATAACCAAGTTGGAACTGTACATCCCTGTTCTGCTGAATTGCCCTGTATCCAACACCTACTATTTCGAGGTCTTTTTCAAAACCTGATGAAACCCCAACAACCATGTTGTTTATCAGGGATCTGGACAAACCGAAAAATGCCGCAATCTTTTTATCATTTTCAGCATTTTCAGCAATCACGGTAAGTACATTATCTTTTATATCGACACCAATTCCATCAAGTAACTGGTAACTCTCCTGTCCCAGGGGTCCTTTAACATTAAGGATCCCATTATTGAGAGTAACCTCGACCCCATCTGGTATGGTTATCGGTTTTTTGCCTATCCTTGACATTGTATACCACTCTTATCCCTGTTAAGATATCTCACATAGTATTTCTCCGCCGACATTCATCCTTTTGGCGGTTTTATTTGTAATTATTCCACTTGAAGTAGATATTACCCAGATTCCAATATTGTTATATACAGGCCTCAATTCATTAGCCTTAATGTATACCCTTCTTCCGGGTTTGCTTATTCTTTTTAAACTTGTAATAGCTGACTGACTTTCAGATGAATATTTTAAATATAATCTTAAAATCTTTTGCTTCTTATCATCAATGATTTTAAAATTCTTAATAAATCCTTCATCCTTTAAAATCTTCGCGATTGATACTTTCATTTTTGAAGATGGAATATCGACCTTCAAATGACCTGCACCAATACTATTTCGTATTCTTGTCAGCATATCTGCAATCGGATCAGAAACACTACTCATTTTAACTTACCCGCTCAATTAATTAATTTACCAAGATGACTTGAGTACGCCCGGAAGCTTCCCTTCGTTTGCCAGCTTCCTGAAACACACCCTGCACATACCGAATCTTCTCATATAACCCCGGGGCCTTCCGCAGATTTTACATCTGTTGTGGTCCCTGACCTTGAATTTTCTCCCGCGCAAAGTCTTTGCTATCATGCTCTTTTTAGCCACGATTCACCTCTATTCCCTGAATGGCATTTTGAATTCATCAAGAAGGGCCTTGGCCTCTTCCCTTGTTTTTGCAGTTGTAACAATGGTTATGTTAATACCATGAATCTGTTCAACTTTATCGTAATCTATCTCAGGGAATATTATCTGTTCCCTTACAGAGAAATTATAATTACCAAAATTATCAAATGATTTCGGGGAAAGACCCTTAAAGTCACGAACCCTTGGGAGTGCTATGTTTATAAGTCTTTCCAGGAACTCGTACATAATGTCACCCCTCAGGGTAACCCTGCATCCTACATCATAACCTTCCCTGATTTTAAAATTAGCTATGGATTTTTTCGCGACTGTCTTTACTGCTTTCTGTCCTGTTATTTTAGACAGTTCCTCTATAGCTGCATTCAACCCGTTCGAGTTCGAGTGAGCATCGCCCATACCGACATTTAAAACAATTTTTTCCAGTTTAGGAACCTGCATTATCGATCGATAAGCAAATTGTTCTTTCAGTCTGTCCTTTATACTTTTTGTATATTCTTCTTTTAGTGTAACAGCCATTTTATTCATCCCTAATGCTAAATACTCTTACCGCATTTTTTGCATACCCTGACTTTATTGTCATTTTTCCGTTCAATGCCAATACGTACGCCTTTTTTGCATTTTTCGCAGAAAATCATTACATTAGTCAGGTTCACCGGAAATTCAATATTTACCGAACCACCCTTGGGATTTTCCTGTGTGGGCCGAAGAAATTTATTCCGCTTATTAACACCTTCAACAATGACTCTTCCCGATTTTCTGTCGATTTTAAGAACCTTGCCTCTTCTTCCTTTGTCAGCACCGCTGATCACGACAACATTGTCATTGACCTTGATTTTTGTATCATATAATTCTTTCTTCATTTTATTCCTCTACAGAACTTCAGGCGCTAATGATACGATCTTCATGAAATTCTTTTCCCGCAGTTCCCTTGCAACAGGTCCGAAGATACGTGATCCTCGCGGTTCATTCTTCGCATCAATTATTGCAACAGCATTATCATCAAACCGTATATATGATCCATCTTTCCTTCTGACGGGTTTCTTTGTTCTTACAACAACGGCTCTTAAAACAGCTTTGGTATGCACTTTCTTGCCAGTTGAATCCTTCAATCCGTATGACGGCTGTGAGTCTTTTACCGCCACAACAATTATATCGCCAACAGATGCGTATCTTCTACGCGTGCCGCCTAATATCTTGATACACTGGACTTTCTTTACTCCACTGTTGTCCGCAACTTCCAACATTGTCTCGACCTGTATCATTGCAGTTCACCTACTTCGCTTTTTCTATTATAGACACCAGTCTGTACCTTTTTTCACGTGACAGCGGCCTGGTTTCCTCAATTTTTACAATATCACCATCTGTGCATTCATTTCTGCCATCATGGCTTTTCACTCTTTTCGTTCTTTTTACAGACTTTTTATACAGTGAATGCATTACCAGATTTTCAATTTCCACAACAATTGTCTTGTCCATCTTTGTACTGACAACTTTTCCTATCAGTTGCTTCCTTTGTGACTTCATTTATAATACCTGCTTACCAAATTGTTTAGCTGCTCTTCCGTTCTCTTATCTCAAGATCGTACTCATTTTTAAGAGTTAAAATTCTCGCAATATGCTTTTTCAATTCTTTGATCTTTTTTGGATTGTCCACTTTGCTGGTAACGGCCTGAAACCGTTCCTTCCTGAGTTCGTCCCTGGATTCCTTCAGGCTTCTGTCCAGCTCTTCTATTGTCAGTTCTTCAAGCTTGCCTTTCATTGTCAAATTCCTCTGCTTGTCGTGTTAATCGTTTATCGAAATGACCTTGGTCTTGACCGGCAGCTTATGTGATGCGCTCTTAAGTGCCTCACGGGCCAGTTTTTCCTCGACTCCGGCCAGTTCAAATAACACTCTTCCCGGTTTTATCCTTGCTACCCATCCTTCAGGGTTACCTTTCCCTTTACCCATTCTGGTTTCAGCCGGCTTCTTTGTGTATGGGAAGTCCGGGAATATTCTTATCCAGAGCTTTCCGCCCCTTTTTACTTTTCTCGTTATAGCAACTCGCGCGGCCTCTATCTGCCTGCTTGTAATTTTACCGGTTTCAAGAGTTCTCAGTCCCACATCACCGAATGATATTGATGAACCACGTATGGCCTTACCTTTCATCCTGCCACGTTGCTGTTTTCTATATTTAGTCCTTTTCGGCATTAACATGATGATTATCCCCAGCTACTTAGTTTTACGCTTTACAGTGTATTTATCTTCTTCTTCGTCATTAGCCTTTGAAATGACTTCGCCGTTATATATCCACACCTTTATGCCGGTTACACCGAATGTCGTTATCGCTTCTGCAAAACCATAATCAATATCAGCACGAAGAGTATGCAGCGGGATCCTCCCCTCTTTATAGGACTCAGTTCTTGCCATTTCAGCGTTATTCAGGCGTCCGGAAATCGTAATCTTTACACCAAGCGCGCCGCTTCTCATTGCATTTGTTATTGCCTGCTTAACGGCCCTCCTGTATGGGAACCTTGATACTATCTGTGATGCGATCTGTTCTCCAATCAGTTTGGCGTCCTTTTCCGGCTTTTTAACTTCAATTATATTAATGTATATATTCTTAGAAGCTATCTTCTGCAGCTGACCCTTCAGGGCTTCTATGTCTGCGCCTTTTTTTCCAATAAGGACACCCGGACGAGCTGCGTGTATATTCACATTAACCCTGTCAGGGAACCTTTCGATTGCGACCCTGGATACACCGGCATTCTTTTTATTCTTCTGTATATACTCCTTGATTTTCAGATCTTCATGGAGATTTTTTTCATAATTCTTTTTATCTTCATACCATATTGAATCCCAGGTTTTAATGATTCCCAGGCGTAAACCAATCGGATTAACTTTCTGACCCATGATTACCTTCTTTTCCTAGTTTTCATCTGATAGATGTATTGTGATGCTGCTCGTCCTCTTTCTGATACGTGAACCGCGGCCACGGGCCCGGGCCCTGAATCGCTTTAAAGTAGGACCTTCATCTATAGTAATTTTTTTAATATAGAGATTATCTTCAATAATATCAGGATTCTTATATTTCGCATTTGCACCTGCCGAGTAAAGAACCTTCAGTATCAGACCAGCTGATTTTTTAGGAAGTACCTTTAATACATCAATCGCTTCCGGCAGGGAATAGCCTCTTATTTCGTTCGCGACCAGGCGGGCCTTTGTCGCTGATACCCGGTTATATTTCGAAAATGCTAACGCTTCCATCTACCTCTTCCTCTTTGCCAGTTTATCGTCTTTACTTCTATGGCCCCTGTATGTTCGGGTAGGCGAGAATTCACCCAGCTTATGTCCAACCATATTTTCTGTCACATACACGGGTATGAAATTTTTCCCGTTATATACCATTATTGTATGTCCGATCATCTCGGGGAATATGGTTGATCTTCGAGACCATGTCTTTATCGCTTTTTTTGAATTTGAAGAATTCATTTCCTCAATCTTTTTGAAGAGTTTTACATCAACATATGGTCCTTTTTTAATCGATCGAGCCATTATTTCTTCCTTCTCTTGATAATATAATTGTCACTGTATTTATGCTTCTTTCTTGTTTTATACCCTTTTGCTGGAATTCCAGTTGGAGAAACAGGATGCCTTCCACCTGATGATTTTCCTTCACCACCTCCGAGAGGGTGGTCAATCGGGTTCATGGCAACACCCCTGACCTTTGGTCTTTTATTCATCCAGCGTGAACGGCCGGCCTTGCCAATAGTAATATTTGCGTGGTCCTTGTTTCCCACTTCACCTATGGAAGCATAACATTCCCTGTTAATTTTTCTTATCTCACCGGATGGAAGCCTAACAAGGCAATATTTACCTTCTTTGGCGGTAATTATGGCGCCGGAACCTGCAGCGCGTGCTATCTGTCCACCCTTGCCCCTGCTGAGCTCAACATTGTATATGTTTGTTCCAAGCGGGACATTTTTAAGCGGTAATGAATTCCCCACTTTTATTTCTACATTTTCACCTGATTCAATGGTTTCACCGACCTGTAATGATTGCGGTGCAATAATATATCGCTTTTCACCATCAACATATGTTATGAGTGCAATATTAGCAGACCTGTTGGGATCATATTCAATAGAGGTTACTTTCCCTGGCACACCGAACTTATTCCTCTTAAAGTCAACGACCCTGTACCTTCTTTTATGGCCGCCCCCTTTCCTTCTGACACTTATCTGCCCTTTATATCCCCTTCCAGCGTTCTGCTTCTTGCCCTTTGTAAGAGGCTTATACGGTTTTACTTCCGTTATCTCACTGAAATCAGATACAGTCTTGTACCGAAGTGTCGGTGTTACCGGCCTGAATTTTTTAATACCCATTTATAATACCTGCACTTTCTTCAAAATTCTCTTTTTTACTGGCTTTCAAAAATCTCTATCTTCTGTCCAGACCGGAGAGTGACAATAGCCTTTTTCCATGCTGATTTTTTCCCGGTCCTGTACCTCAGGCGTTTTTCCTTGCCCCTGACCCGAATTATATTAATTTTCTCGGGTTTTACGCCGAATATTTCATTTATTGCACGACGCACCATGAGTTTGTTCGCTTTAAGTGAAACCCTGAAAACATATTTATTCTCACCCATCATTTCAGTGGTTTTTTCTGAAATGACCGGACGAATTATTATATCATTTGCATCCATTATTTATCACCCCTGGCATATTTTTCCTGCAGGTAGCTCAAAGCACTTTCAGTAATAACCAGTTCCCTGGAATGGAAAAGATCATATCCTGATATTCTTTTAACGTTATTGTAAGAAAACCATGGAATATTTTTTATAGATCGCTTCAGCAGCGCGTCTTCACTTTCCGTTATCAGCACTCCCTTTGATATCTTCAGTGCCTTGCCTATAGCTGCCACTTCACTGGTTTTGCCCTGGACACTGAAATCTTCTACGATTCTGACTGCGCCTTCTTTTGCCTTCAGTGAAAGCAGTGACCTGTACGCTGACTGCTTCATTTTTTTCGGTATTTCAATCCTGTAACATCTGGGCTTTGGACCAAAAACAACGCCGCCGCCTTTCCATATTGGTGATCGTGTAGTACCGGCTCTTGCCCTGCCTGTACCTTTCTGACGCCACGGTTTAATTCCGCCACCCCTTACTTCGGCGCGTTCCTTTGTTGAGTGAGTTCCCTGCCTCTTATTGGCCTGTGCTGACTTTATCAGTTCGTAAATCAGTATGTCATTTATTTCCACACCAAAAACACTGTCAAGCAGTTCAACTTGTCCAACAACATTTCCATCTATCGCATATTTATCAACTTTCATCTCGCCTACCTGCCTACTTCTCCCGGACAGTAATGATTGTATCTTTTGTACCCGGGATAGCTCCTGATATTAAAACAACATTCCTGTCTTCAAATACTTTCAGAATCTTCAGGTTCTTCACTGTGACCGTTTTGCTTCCGTACCTTCCCGGCATCTTCTGTCCTTTCCATACTTCACCCGGATACGCGCAAGCCCCTATTGAACCAGGCGCACGATGAAAATGTGATCCGTGTGTCATCCTGCCGCCGCCGAATCCATAGCGTTTAATTACACCAGCAAAACCCCGACCCTTTGAAATCGAGGTAACCTGAACGGTCTCCTCTTCGGAAAATATTGAGCACTTTATCTCGTTCCCGACTTCAAGGGATTCATCAAACACTCCGATTTCCCTCAGTATTTTCTTTGGTGATATATCCTTCTTCTTGAGGTCGCTCACAATTGGCCTTGTAAGATTTTTTTCCTTAGCGTCCTGATATCCAACCTTAAGACTGGCATAACCGTCTTTTTCCATTGTCTTTTTCTGCACAACAACGCAGGGGCCCAGCTCGCACACTGTTGCCGGAACCACGGTTCCATCTTCTTTTATAAACTGGGTCATCCCAATTTTTTTCCCGATTATAGCCTTCTTCATCGTTTTATCCCATGCATAATTATATCATCAACGTGACCACATTAAACTGAATCGATTTTCAAGAAGATAAAAAATATTAGGATTTTATATCAACCGAGACACCTGCAGGAAGCTCAAGTTTCATTAGTGCTTCAACAGTATCTGAATTCGGATCAATGATATCAATCAATCGCTTGTGTGTTCTGATCTCAAACTGTTCGCGAGATTTCTTATTAACGTGCGGGGACCTTAAAACACAGTACTTCTCAATTTTTGTTGGAAGTGGAATAGGTCCGGCAACTTTCGCTCCGCTCCTGTTTGTTGTGGCAACAATCTTTGTAGCTGATTGATCCAGTAATTTCGCGTCAAACGACCGCAATTTAACCCGTATGCGTTGTCCCGTTAATTTAGTCACTGATTCCTACCCGATTATTTTTTATATTCTCTATTATGTAAATAGTCAGACCATCATTAAGATGGTCCGACTACACAACCTTTTGTCTATGGTTACTATTATTACTATTCAATAACCTTGGTTACAACACCCGCTCCGACGGTCCTGCCGCCCTCGCGAATCGCAAACCTAAGTTCCTCTTCCATTGCGACCGGTGTTATAAGCTCAACTGTCATATCAATATCATCACCCGGCATAACCATCTCGACTCCTTCAGGGAGCTCAATGATTCCGGTTACGTCAGTAGTCCTGAAATAGAACTGAGGCCTGTAGTTGGCAAAGAAAGGTGTATGCCTTCCGCCCTCTTCTTTTTTCAGTATATAGACCTTGCCCAGGAATTTTTTATGAGGAGTAATTGAACCCGGCTTTGCGAGCACCTGGCCCCTCTGCACCTCTTCCTTTCCAACTCCCCTGAGAAGGCATCCGACATTATCTCCCGCCATGCCCTCATCCAGGATCTTCCTGAACATTTCAACACCTGTACATACGGTTTTACGGGTTTCCGTGAAACCAATAATTTCTACTTCATCGCCAGTATGAACAATACCACGCTCGATCCTGCCTGTTACAACAGTTCCACGACCGGTTATGGAAAATACGTCTTCAATAGGCATGAGGAAAGGTTTATCCGTTACCCTCTGGGGCTCAGGTACATACTCATCAACAGCCTCAAGCAGTTTAACAACTGACTGAAACCATTCACCGTCCTTGTTGCCCGCATCAGCTTCTTCAAGAGCCTTGAGCGCGGAACCGGCAATAATCGGCACCTCGTCGCCTTCAAACTCATACTTGGAAAGAAGCTCCCTTATTTCCATCTCTACCAGTTCAACCATTTCATCTCTGTCAGCCGGATCAAGCATGTCAACCTTGTTAAGGTAAACAACAATGTACGGAACATTAACCTGATTAGCGAGCAGGACATGCTCTTTTGTCTGGGGCATCGCGCCGTCAGTAGCAGCAACAACCAGAATTGCAGCATCCATCTGCGCAGCACCGGTAATCATGTTCTTTATATAGTCAGCGTGACCCGGACAGTCAACGTGAGCATAGTGTCTGTTAGGAGTTTCATATTCCTGATGAGAGGTGGCAATGGTTATTCCTCTCTGTTTCTCTTCAGGAGCATTGTCAATCTGATCGAATTCAATTGCCTTTCCAGTACCATAAGCAATATGAAGGCACTTGGTAATAGCTGATGTCAAAGTTGTTTTACCATGGTCAATGTGACCTATTGTTCCAACATTAACGTGGGGTTTCGACCTATCAAACTTTTCTTTAGCCATTGGATATCTCCTTTAATTTTCCAGTATTCACATGTATATATTATAACCCAAAAATCCTATGCAATTAAGTATGCAATATCACGTTTCATTGTACTGCTTTTTATATTTCCAGCCGCATAAAAAGCCAGAGTACACAGTGGGTTTATGAATAAAAAAAAAATATGGTTATTCTGTCAAGTAATTAATACAAATTAATTTAATTTAAAAAATATTACATACAATTTAATTAACTGCAAATTTAATATCAACTTTTTAAGCAGATATTAACATCAAAAACGTTATTTTACTGCACCACGCCTGTTATCCTGCCGACAATCACATCCATCACATTCTTCGGCACAATCTCATAATGAGAAAACTGAAGGGTATGAGATGCCCTTCCCTGGCTCATTGAACGGACACTGGTGGCATACCCGAACGCCTCTGCAAGGGGAAGCAGTGCATGCACAACCTTGAGCTCTCCCTTCATGTCAATGATCCCTATTCTGCCCCTTCTGGTATTTATATCATTGATAATATCACCGGTATATTCATCCGGGGAAACCACTTCAAGATTCATCACCGGTTCCATAAGTGCGGGCAATGCCTTTCTCGCACCGTCCTTGAGGGCCATGTTCGCTGCAATGCGGTAAGCCGTATCCACGGATGTTGACTCATTCCATGAACCTCCGGTAAGCGCCACAGAAACGTCAGTCATCTCGTATCCGGCAACTACCCCGGCCTGCATTGCGTCCTCAAGCCCGGCCCTGATATGTGGAATAAACTCCTCTGGAATTTCTCCACCCGTGAGCCTGTTTTCGAAAATAAATCCGCTTCCTGTTTCACCCGGTTCAACATGTACTTTTACATGACCGAAATGATCAACACCACCGATCTGCTTTTCATACCTGCCCTCTGACTCAACAGCACGGGTAATAGTTTCTTTATACGTAACCTGAGGTTTTCCGATATTTGCGGAAATATTAAACTCTCTGAGCAGCCGGTCCACAATTATATCAAGATGAAGCTCGCCCATCCCTGATATCAGGATCTGCCCTGTTTCAGGGTCTGTCTTTACCCTGAATGTCGGGTCCTCGTCTTCAAGCCGCGCGAGTGAAGCGTCCAGCTTATCCCTGTCCGCCTTTGTCTTCGGCTCTATCGCAATTGATATAACAGGCTCTGGAAAGACCATTTTTTCAAGCAATACAGCATCAGCGGGTGTACACAGGGTATCACCTGTCCGGGCGGTTTTAAGCCCCACCACGGCCACTATATCACCGGAGAACACCTCTCCAAGGTCCTCCCTGTCATTAGCATGCATCCGGAGGAACCTGTTTGTGCGTTCCTTTTTCCCGGCAGCCACATTAAGTACGGTTTCACCTTTCTTAAGGTGTCCTGAATAGACCCTCATATACGAAAGCTTGCCTACATGAGTGTCTGACCTTATCTTAAAAACCAGACCGCAGAAAGGCTCTTTATCATCAGGCTTGCGTATTATCATCTCTTCATTGTCAGCAGGATTATGGCCCTCAACCGGTTTTACGTCCCTGGGAGAGGGAAGATATTCCACTATTGCATCCAGAACTGGCTGAACCCCCTTGTTCTTGAGGGCCGAACCGCAGAACACCGGAAACATCAGAGACTTTAAAGTGACATTGCGTATGGCATCCCTCAGTACTTTAACATCCGGCTCAACCCCTTCAAGATAGAGCTCCATTACCGCGTCATCATGCTCAGCAAGCTGTTCTATCATCTGGTCCCTTTGCCTGCGGGCCTGTTCAAGCATGTCTTCCGGTATTTCAGTTATCTCGAATTGCTGCCCTGTTGCATCATCCCACATGATACCTTTCATCTCAAGCAGGTCAACAACCCCCCTGAAGGTATCCTCGGAACCTACCGGTAGCTGAAGGGCCAGGGGTTCCGAGTAAAGCTTTTCACGTATCATGTCCATGCATCTCTTAAAGTCAGCGCCCACACGGTCCATTTTATTGACAAAACATATCCGCGGAACATTATACCGGTCAGCCTGCCTCCATACTGTCTCTGACTGCGGCTCTACGCCCGCAACACCGTCAAAAACAGCAATTGCGGAATCGAGCACACGAAGGCTTCTTTCAACTTCCATTGTAAAATCAACATGACCCGGAGTATCGATTATGTTTATCTGGGTATTTTTCCAGTAGCAGGTTGTTGCAGCAGCAGTAATTGTTATGCCCCTTTCCTTCTCCTGGACCATCCAGTCCATCTCGGCTGTCCCGTCATGAACCTCGCCGATTTTATGTGTCTTTCCTGTATAATACAGGATCCGCTCCGTAAGGGTCGTCTTGCCTGCATCAATGTGGGCCATGATCCCGATATTTCTTGTCCGCGTCAGCGGGAGTTCCCGTGGCATACCTGTCTGTTCCTTCTGATCCCATCTGCTTAAAACACCAAATACCAGGTATCTCTACCTGGCATTCAGTCGCTTAAAGCACATGTTAATTTTGAATATATTTACAAAAATTACCACTTATAATGCGCAAAGGCCTTATTGGCCTCAGCCATTTTATGCGTATCTTCTTTTTTCTTGATTGAAGATCCTGTATTATTGTAGGCATCCATTAACTCGCCCGCAAGTCTCTGATACATGGTTTTTTCCGGTCTCTGCCGCGAATGAAGAATCAGCCAGCGTATTCCCAGCGCCTGTCTCCTTTCCGGACGAATCTCCATTGGCACCTGGTAAGTCGCTCCACCAACTCTTCGTGATTTAACTTCAACCATTGGTTTTACATTTTCAAGGGCCTGGACAAACACCTCTATTGGATCCTTCTGTGTCTTCTCCTTGAGAATCTCCATGGCTCTGTAAAATATTGATTCAGAAACCCCTTTCTTTCCCTTTAACATCATACAATTGGTAAACTTCGTAACCAGCTTGCTTCCATACTTGGGATCGGGTAATACTTCTCGTTTAACCGGTCGTCTTCTTCGCATACTGCTTCCTCTTTATCGCTGATAAATTGAGCTTTGCCGATCAGGCCTTTGGCCTTTTCGTCCCATACTTGGATCTGCTCTTTTTTCTGTCTTCCACACCGAGTGAATCCAGAGCACCCCTGATTATGTGGTACCTTACTCCCGGAAGGTCCTTTACCCTTCCACCACGGATAATTACTGCTGAGTGCTCCTGCAGGTTGTGCCCTATACCCGGAATATATGCTGTTACCTCTATTCCATTAGTCAGTCGGACACGGGCGACCTTTCGCAGAGCCGAGTTCGGTTTCTTCGGGGTAAAGGTCATAACCCTGGTGCAGACTCCCAGTTTCTGCGGGCATTGTTTCAATGCTGGAGATTTTGATTTCTTCTTTTTGCTCTCCCGCCCCTTGCGGATTAACTGATTAATTGTTGGCATTGTTACTCCTGTATTAATTGATTATGGCTGCGTGTAAAAAACAGGTGTTTCATTAGTATTTAATGAAAATTCCCTGTTTTGTCCCCGATTCATTAAATTAGAATCATAAGCCTGGTCAGCCACAAGGGAACTTCAAATTATTATTTTATCAATGTTCCCTTATATCATTTTTTACAATTTATATTACGTGACAGTATCCTGTCGTATTTGTAAATTATCCTGATATTTGTCAAGTATATTAATCACGAAAGTTCGCTCTTATTTCTGAGCGGGGCCAGCTTCGCTGTTTTCCGTAATTTCCGAAGCCTTCTGGTCTGTTTCCGCCAGAGCTTCTCCCTCTTCAATACTTTCCGTTTCAGGTGCTGCTGTTCCGTCAAGATCTCCCGGAACCTCCTGGTATATGTCTACCTGCTCATATCCCCTGATTCCCGTTCCAGCCGGTATCAGATGCCCGATTATTACATTTTCCTTGAGCCCTCTGAGCTGGTCAACTTTACCCTTGATTGCCGCATCAGTCAGAACCCTTGTTGTTTCCTGGAAAGATGCTGCTGATATAAAGGATTCAGTGTTCAGTGCCGCCTTTGTTATACCCATGAGTACCGGTATCGCTGTCGCAGGCTTTCCGCCCTCGTCCATCACACGGTTGTTTTCCTCAATAAAATCAAACTTATCAATGATCTGCTCTATTACAAAGTTTGAATCACCCTGTTCAGTAACCTTAACCTTTCTCAACATCTGGCGGACGATTATTTCAATGTGTTTATCGTTTATCTGCACACCCTGCAGACGATAGACTTCCTGTATCTCGTTAACGAGAAATTTCTGCAGTTCCCTGGGACCCTTGATCTTGAGTATCTCGTGAGGATCCACTGGACCGTCATCGATCTTTTCACCCTTCACGATCCAGTCAGCATCCCTGACCCTGAGAAACTTTGCAACAGGTATTGAATATTCCTTTTCGTGCCCGTCTTCACCTTTCACGATTATCTTACGCTTGTTCTTGACGGTATCGCCGATTTTTACTGTTCCGTCAAGCTCTGAAAGTGTTGCAGCGTCCTTTGGAGTACGGGCCTCAAAGAGTTCGGCAACACGCGGCAGACCACCGGTAATATCCTTTGTCTTCTCAGCGCCCCTTGGAATCTTGGCAAGCACAATACCACCTGCCACTGTCTGACCGTCATCGATCATGAGGTGCGCGCCTTTTGGAAGAAGGTATGTTATCGGTTCCCTTCCTGCGCTGTTGATATTTATTCTTGGCTGCAGTTTCTCTGTCTTGTACTCAACAATAACACGTTTCAGCACTCCTGAACCCGGATCAATTTCCTCGCGAAGGCTCTTGTTTATCTCAACATCAACAAATTCAACTGTTCCTGTTATCTCTGTCAGGATCGGTTCAAACCAGGGATCAAATGACGCAATGACCTCATTTCGCCCTACGAACTTGCCGATTTTTGTCTTTATTTCCGTTCCAATATTTATCGGAATAGAATGAGAATCCCCGAGAATGTATATCTTTTTCTTTTCGATCTTTACAAATCCGGCGCTCTTTGCCTTGATCTCAGTCCCGTCCGGGGCGGTTGCCATTAAAATACCGGAATATACCTTTTGATCGTCTTCAACCTTTAACTCAACATCATTCTTTACAGGTATCTCTTCGATAACCCGCTGAACTATAAGGTAGCCCCTGCGAACAGAAATGACCTTCTTTTCCTCTGTTTTAATTGTCTTTGAGGTAAGCTCATTAATGTAAACCGGGTAGTTCAGTTTTACCTCACTCTCTTCAACTGATCGTGAAGCAATACCGCCAATATGGAATGTTCTCATCGTAAGCTGGGTTCCAGGCTGTCCGATTGACTGCGCTGCAATTATTCCCACAGCCTCGCCCAGGTTTACGGGTTCCGAGTTTGCCAGGTTCCTTCCATAACACTTTGCGCAGACACCGTGACGTGCTTCACAGGTCAGGACGGATCTTATCTCAATTGAGTCAATATTCAGCTGATCAATTATTTCCGCGATCTCTTCTGTGATGATATCATCCGCATTGCATATTAAATCCCCGGTTACCGGGTGTACGAGGTCATACATTATGGTCCTGCCAAGGGCCCTGCTCCCGAGAGATTCAATAATATCATCACCTTCCTTGATCGGGTAGATATCTATACCTATGGTTGTACCGCAGTCCTGCATTGAAATTACAACGTCCTGTGCGATATCGACAAGCCTTCTTGTAAGGTAACCGGCATCAGCTGTTTTAAGCGCAGTATCGGCCAGACCTTTACGGGCACCGTTTGTGGATATAAAATACTCCAGTACTGTCAGGCCTTCCTTGAAGTTGGCACGGATAGGGACCTCAATGATCTCGCCGCTCGGTTTTGCCATAAGGCCCCTCATACCTGCAAGCTGCCTTATCTGCTGCTTACTTCCCCTTGCACCGGACTGTGCCATGACATAAACCGGGTTAAAACCCTTTCTGTCAAGGGCGAGTTCATCAAACATCTTTTCCGCAATAATTTCATTTGCGTTTGTCCAGAGGTTGATTACCCTGTTATACCGTTCTTCATCAGTAATGAAACCATTACGGTATTCATTTTCAATTGCCTCGAGCTTCTTGTCTTCCTCGTCAATAATATCCTTTTTTACATCAGGCACGCGTATATCCGACATGGAAATTGTCGGAGCGAACCTGGTTGCGTATGAATAACCCGTTGACTTGATTCCATCAAGCATTTCAACAGTAACATTCGAGCCATAGGCTCTCAGCACGTTTGATATAATCTGCGAAAGTTCCTTGTCATTTACGAAATAATTGATAAAAGGAAACCCTTCAGGCATGAGGTTATTGAATATAATCCTGCCCGCAGTTGTTACAATAAAGTCATCCTCTACTTCATTTATTTCTGTACGTGAGTTTGCACAGGTCCTGTTTTTCATCAGGTATTTAACCGCGCTTCTCAGCTTTATCTGCCCGTGGTCAACCGCACACATAATATCATTTTCTTCGTCAAAATACTTGAGCTTATCCTCATCCGCTTCAATCATGGATGTGAGATAATATATACCCAGTACTATGTCCTGTGTCGGTGTTACAACAGGGTGCCCGTTCGCAGGTGAAAGAAGGTTATTTGATGCCAGCATCAGCGTCCAGCACTCCAGCTGCGCGCGAGGTGACAGCGGAACATGAACAGCCATCTGGTCACCGTCAAAGTCTGCATTATATGCATGGCATACAAGCGGGTGCAGCCTTATCGCTTTCCCTTCCACAAGAACGGGTTCAAACGCCTGAATACCCAGGCGGTGGAGTGTGGGAGCACGGTTGAGCAGTACAGGGTGTTCCGCTATTACCTCTTCGAGTACCTCCCATACCTCTGCCTTTTCATTTTCCACCATTTTCTTGGCTGATTTAATATTCTGTACATAGTCCTTATCCACCAGCCTCTTCATTATAAAAGGCTTGAAAAGCTCAATTGCCATTTTCTTGGGAAGTCCGCACTGGTAGAGTTTCAGGTCAGGCCCGACAACAATAACTGACCTGCCTGAATAATCGACTCGTTTTCCGAGAAGATTCTGTCTGAACCTTCCCTGCTTGCCCTTGAGCATGTCACTCAGTGATTTCAGTGGCCGGTTACCTTTCCCCTTGACCGCCCTCTTGCGTCTGCTGTTGTCAAAAAGCGCATCTACAGCCTCCTGGAGCATCCTCTTTTCGTTCCTTACAATAATCTCAGGTGCCCTGAGCATAAGGAGTCTCTTCAGGCGGTTATTCCTGTTGATGACACGACGGTAAAGATCATTAAGGTCAGATGTTGCGAATCTGCCGCCGTCAAGCTGTACCATTGGCCTCAGTTCGGGCGGTATTACAGGTATCACGTCCAGTATCATCCACTCTGGTTTGTTGCCGGACTCCTTGAAAGCCTCGATCATCTCAAGCCTTTTTATGAGCTTTTTATCGATCTTGGCGTCTTTTGCGGATTTAGCGTGAATTTCAGCCCGGATCAACCTTGATTCCTCATCAAGATCTATTGACTGCAGCAGTTCTTTTATTGCCGCAGCACCCATATCAGCGATAAATGTATCACCGTACTTTTCATACAGGTTATAAAAGGTTTCCTCATCAATTATATCCCCGCGCTTGAGATCCTCGATCTCGGCCTCGCCAGGATCTATGACTATATATTTTTCATAGTAAAGAACTGCCTTGAGTGCGTTTACTGTAAGGTCCAGAATCAGGCCCATCCGCGATGGTACTGATCTGTAATACCATATATGTGCAACAGGCGCTGCAAGGTCAACATGTCCACCGCGCTCTCTCCTGACCTTGTAGTGCGTCACCTCAACACCGCACCTGTCGCAGACAACACCCTTATATCTTATTGACTTGAACTTTCCACAGTAGCATTCCCACTCTTTAGTAGTCCCGAATATTTTTTCACAGAAAAGACCGTCCCGTTCAGGCTTTAAAGTACGGTAATTGATGGTCTCGGGTTTTTTAACCTCCCCGTATGACCATTCTTTTATCATGTCCTGGGAAGCTAATTTAATCTGGATAGAACTGAAATCATTAAAATCTCTCATTTTTATCCCTTAATCCTTCGTAAATAAATTCTGGCGGGCGGCCATCTTCAGTGACCCGTGTTCCCGTTCCGCATTATCGGAACGGGCGGACAAGCCCGTCCTGAATACTAATTTTCGCATCTCATGGAACCCTTCCCGGATAAGATGCGGATACGCCTGCTCAATTATTCATTGCTCAGTGTATCGATTTTTATCCTTCTCTTCGGTTTGGTGTAACCCTCACTCCATTCCGAGAGGCTAATTTCCTGTCCGCTGTCATCATATATCTTTACATCAAGAGCAAGCCCCCTGAGTTCCTGAATCAGAACATTAAATGATTCAGGAATACCCGGTGACGTTGAATTAACTCCCTTGACTATTGCCTCGTATATCCGTGCCCTTCCCAGCATATCATCTGATTTTACCGTGAGGAGCTCCTGCAGGGTGTATGCAGCGCCATAAGCCTCAAGGGCCCAGACCTCCATTTCACCCAGCCTCTGTCCGCCAAACTGCGCCTTTCCACCCAGGGGCTGCTGTGTAACAAGCGAATATGGTCCTGTTGACCGCGCATGAATCTTGTCATCAACCATGTGCGCGAGCTTCAGCATGTAGACTTTACCGACCATGACTTCCTGTTCAAAAGGTACACCCGATCTTCCATCATACAGCTGGATCTTTGATGTTTCAGGCAGTCCCGCCTGCTTAAGATAATTTTTTATATCTTCCTCTTCAGCGCCGTCAAATATGGGTGTCTCCATAAGGACATCCAGTTTGTCTGCCGCCCATCCAAGTTCCGTTTCAAGAAGCTGCCCCAGGTTCATTCGTGAGGGCACGGAAAGTGGATTCAGGACTATATCAACCGGAGATCCGTCTGGCAGATATGGCATATCATATATTGGCACTACCCTTGAGATAACACCCTTGTTTCCGTGTCTACCTGCCATTTTATCACCGACAGATATCTTGCGCTTGTCAGCAATATAGACCTTTACCAGTTCCTCAACACCTGGTGCCAGCTCATCTCCGTTTTCACGTGAGAACTGCTTTACATCAACAACGATCCCCTCTACACCATTCGGAACCCTTAATGACGTGTCCCTTACCTCCCGCGCTTTCTCACCAAAAATTGAATGGAGAAGTTTATACTCAGGAGTAAGGTCCTGTTCACCCTTTGGAGTGACCTTTCCTACCAGGATATCATCCGGTTTTACATATGCACCGATACGTACAATCCCGTCAACATCAAGGTCCCGGAATGCTTTTTCGCTGAGGTTCGGTATATCCCTTGTAATTACTTCGCGGCCCAGCTTCGTTTCCCTGGCCTCGATTTCGAACTGTTCAATATGTATTGATGTATATACATCCTCTTCAACAAGTCGCTCGGAAATAAGTATGGCGTCCTCAAAATTGTAACCCATCCAGGGCATAAACGCCACCATTATGTTTTTACCCAGGGCGAGCCTTCCGTCATCAGTACTGGGACCGTCCGCCAGCACATCTCCTGACTTGACCTTCTGCCCGTGTTCTACAATTGGCTTCTGATTAAAGCAGGTGCCCTGATTGGTCCTCTTGAATTTCATAAGTTCATATTCATCAACTTCGCCTGAACCGGTCTTTACCCTGATCCGGGCAGCATCAACATAGATTACTTCACCGGCCCGCTTTGCTATCACTATAACGCCGGAATCATAGGCTGCAGAAACTTCCATGCCTGTACCGACAAGTGGGGCCTCCTCAGTGAGAAGGGGTACAGACTGCCGCTGCATGTTGGATCCCATAAGGGCCCTGTTAGCGTCATCATGTTCCAGGAACGGGATAAGGCACGTTGAAACAGAGAATATCTGGTTAGGTGAGACGTCCATGTACTGGACCTCTTTCGGCTTTTTATAAGGAAAGTTTCCCCTGTGCCTGGTAGGTATCATATTCCTGATAAAATTGCCCTTTTCATCAAGCCTTGCATTTGCCTGGGCAATAAAATAACTGTCCTCTTCGTTTGCTGTCAGATAATCGACCTGTTCAGTTACTCTGCCGTTCTCCACATACCTGTATGGAGTTTCGAGAAATCCGTATTCATTTATTCTGCCAAAAGTACTCAGTGAAACGATCAGTCCGATGTTCGGGCCTTCAGGAGTCTCAATAGGGCACATCCTTCCGTAATGTGAGGGGTGAACGTCACGTACCTCAAAGCCCGCACGCTCACGAGACAGACCCCCGGGTCCCAGCGCGTTCAAACGGCGCTTATGTGTGAGTTCAGCAAGTGGATTTGTCTGGTCCATAAACTGCGACAGCTGACTTGATCCGAAAAATTCATTTATTACAGCTGATATTGGTTTTATACTAATAAGGGCCTGTGGTGTAATAACATCAAGGTCCTGAATGGTCATCCGCTCTTTTATAACCCGTTCCATTCGCTGAAAACCGATTTTAACCTGGTTCATTATCAGCTCACCGACTGAACGAACACGCCTGTTGCCCAGATGGTCAATATCGTCAACCATTGTGGGCACAAGCTTTTTGACCTTCTTGCCCCGTGCATCAACAGACTCTATCTGGTATCCGTCAGCCTCTGCAATCAGGTAAAGAATGTATTTTACCGTATAGATAATATCATCCTTTGTCAGGGTATCCAGATCCGTATCCTTAAATCCGAGTTTCTTGTTGATCTTATATCGTCCTACTCCGCCCAGGCTGTAGGTACGGGGCCTGAAGAAGAGCCGGTCCAGTTCCTCCCTTGCGTTTTCCAGGTTAGTGGGTTCACCCGGTCTCATAATACTGTGTACGGTAAGAAGCGCAAGCTCTGAATTCGTATAATTTTCTTCTGCGTTGATTTTAAGGTTCTTCTTTATAAATTCAACTTCAGCTTCGAGTGTGGCGCTCAGGTATGAGTCTTCCTTGTTGTTCGGGAAGACTATCAGTTCTACCTTTTTGATTTTTTCATCCTTGATCTGGTCAATCATATCAATATTGATACGCTCACAGACCTCTACAACGACCTCACCGGTTTCCTTGCTGACCACATCCTTTGCAACACGCCTTCCCACAAGGGAATTGAAATCCTCATCAGTCTCCAGTTCAACTTTCTGTGTATCATAAAATATCTTTACGATCTCTTCATTCGATTCATGCCCGAGGGCCTTTATCAGAAGCGAGACTGGAAATTTCTTTTTCCTGTCAATCCTTGCAATAAGGTGTCCCTTGGTATCCATTTCAATTTCCAGCCAGGAACCCCTGTCAGGTATTACACGGGCGTTATAGATACGCTCGCTTTCCTCGAAGAAAAAGAAGATGCCGGGAGAACGGTGAAGCTGATTCACAACAACCCTTTCAGCACCATTAATAATAAAAGTGCCTCTTGTTGTCATCAGGGGCACATCCCCCATATAGACTGTCTGTTCCCTGACCTCCATGGTCTCTCTGCGGATCAGACGTATAGTTGCCTTCAGTGGAGCTGAATAAGTGACATCCCTCTCCTTGCATTCGTTTTCAGAATATTTTGGATCACCAATATTATAATCCAGATATTCAAGCGTTACATCTTCATGAGGACTGTCTATTGGAAAGATTTCTTCAAAAACGGCCTGCAGGCCCTGGGGTTTCTTCTTGGAAACCCCTTTCTGAAGGAACCATTCATATGATTTCAACTGAATTTCTATTAAATTTGGCAAATCTATGCTTGACTTGATTTGACCGAAATTAATAACTTTTTTTGCTTTTTGCATTGATCAATATACCCTGATTTTAAAAGTTATTGTGATTTTTTTACTCATAATGAGCAGTGCCCGCTATCTGTTCCGCATTATATGCAGTATATAATATAGCTTATTACTGCGAAATGGCAAATCAGCAACAAAAAAAGGGCTCTCCATCAGATATTTTTTCATTCAGCAACAGTCCTGTTCTGAAAACGAAACCATGGAGCAACCATGTATTTTCCTGAAATAAAGCACCAGCCTTTTAATTTCAGTTTTGTTCTATTAAAATGCCAATAGGTTTGATCGATATACGACCAAACCTATCCTGCATTATTCTATTTTCAGTCAGAATTGAGCGTTTACTTAATTTCAACTGTGGCACCGGCAGCTTCAAGCTGCTGCTTTAACTGTTCCGCCTCTTCCTTTGAAACCTTTTCCTTTACCGGCTTGCCGCCTGCCTCAACAAGCTCCTTGGCTTCCTTGAGACCGAGACTTGTTATCGCGCGTACTTCCTTGATAACACCAACTTTAGAATCGCCGAATCCGGTCAGAATAACATCAAACTCGGTCTTTTCCTCTTCTCCGCCGCCTTCACCTCCGGCTGGTGCAGCTGCTGCAACCGCTACCGGGGCTGCGGCTGAAATGCCGAATTTGTCTTCCATTGCCTTTACCAGTTCAGCCGCTTCGATAAGCGTCAAACTGCTTATTGCCTCAAGTAATTCTTCCACTGAAAGTTTTGCCATTTTTTTACTCCTTTATACTTAGTGAATCACTTCAAGTTAATACGTCTTATACGTAAAAACCTATAAAGGGCAAAAGCCATCATATCCTCATGTAAAAAATCCATACACTGGGAAGTGAAACCTTTATCAACCCTTATGTTACAAAATTATTAGTACTACTGATTGTTCGCCTCAGCAACAGCATTGATGCCCCTGGCCAGTGAAGCCATAACCTGGTTCATACCCATTGCGATACCAGATGAAGGTGCATTGATCATTGACATTACCTGAGAAAGAACAACATCCAGACTGGGCAGATCAGCTATCTGCTTTATCTGGTCTTCATTATATATGACCCTGTCAAGAACACCAGCAGAATAACTGAATGCTTCATATTCTTTTGCGAAATTTTTAAGTATTTTCGCGATTTCACCAACATCTTCGCCTGCAAATGCTACCGCAATCGGACCCTTGATATGATCATCCATTCCTTCATAACCGGCCTTTTCCAGTGCCAGCTTGAAGAGATTATTTTTTACGATCTTATATTCAGCATCCTTCTCCCTGAGCATGTTTCTCAGGCTGTTCAATTCCTTGACTTTGATGCCGGAATAATCGGTCAGAATAATATTTCCCCTGTTTTCAAGCTTTGAAACAAGGTCATCTACCGCGTCAATTTTATATTGCTTAACCATTACCGTTCAATCCCCTTATGATTGATTTTTATACCCGGCCCCATTGAAGAACAGATGTGCACGGACTTGATATAATTACCCTTTGCATCAGAGGGCTTATCCCTTAGTATCTGATTATAAAAAGCATTCACGTTTGATTCTATGGCGCTGTCATCAAAGGAAAGCTTGCCAACAGCCATGTGGATGACACCGGTTTTATCGGCCCTGTATTCCACCCTGCCGCCCTTCAATTCCTTGACAATACCTTTAATATCTTCGGTTACTGTACCCGCTTTTGGTTTCGGCATCAGCCCTTTCCTGCCAAGAACGGGACCGAGTTTCCCGACCTCTTTCATCATGTCCGGAGTGGCCACAACAGCCTGAAAATCTACCCAGCCTTCCTTGACCTTTTCAATGATATCTTCAGCTCCAACATAATCCGCGCCCGCGTCCTGGGCTTCTTTCTGCTTGTCGCCCTTGCATATTACGAGAACCTTTTTTTCTTTGCCTGTACCAGCAGGCAGAGTAGCGGATCCACGGATATTCTGATAACTTTTGTGAATAATCTTTATGGACATGTCCACCGATTCATTAAAACCGGCGTACTTCATTTCCTTCATTAATTTAATCGCATCTTCAACGCTCATCAGCTGCGTTTTGTCGATTTTCGAACGTGCTTCCTGTATCTTTTTCCCTCGCTTCATTGAATGACCCCTGCTATTATCGATTCTTACGGTATAATCATCCCGCGCATTTAACCGGAAACCTCTACTCCCATTGAACGCGCGGTCCCGGCAATAATATTCACAGCCGCATCAATATCATTGGCATTAAGATCCGGCATCTTGATGTTTGCAATTTCCTCGAGCTGTGCCCGGTTAATAGTCCCGACCTTTTCCTTGTTCGGCTCACTCGATCCCTTGTCCAGCTTTAACGCCTTCTTAATTAAAACCGCTGCAGGAGGAGTCTTGACTATAAATGTATATGTCCTGTCTTCATAAACTGATATAACAACAGGCAGGATCGTTCCCTGCTGATCCTTGGTTTTATCATTAAAGGCCTTACAGAAATCCATGATATTAAGACCGTGCTGACCCAGCGCCGGACCGACCGGAGGCGCGGGATTTGCCTGACCACCCGGTATCTGAAGTTTTATTTCAACAAGGATCTTTTTTTTCTTTTTCTTAGCCATTTGCATTCCCCGATTCTATTAATGTCAAATTTTTCCAACCTGAAGGAAATCAAGCTCGACAGGCGTTCCCCTGCCGAATATTTCAACCTTCACGCGAAGCCTGCCCTTTTCCGGGAAAACCTCTTCAACAACCCCTGTAAAATTATTAAAGGGACCGTCAATTACTTTTATGTGTTCTCCAACGGAAAACTCCATAACGGCTGAAACTTTTTCCCTGGCCTTCTGCTCGCCCATCTGGTCAAAGAGTGAATTTACCTCGTCCCTGGAAAGGGGTTTCGGCTTATTTACGCCAAAGGCGCCGACAAAATTCGTTACCCCCGGGATACTCCTGACAACACTCCAGGAATCATCATTCAGCACCATCTCGACAAGGACATATCCGGGAAAAAACTTCTTGGTTTTAACCCTTTTTTTCCCGTCACGAACCTCCGTCACTTCAACGGTCGGTATCTTAACCTGGTTAACAACTTCCTGCAGGCCGAGATTTTCCACTTTCTTTTCAAGGGCAAGTTTTACCTTGTTCTCATGCCCTGAAAATGTATGTATTACATACCATTCTTTTGACATAACTTATTTCATGAGTAATTTAATTAATGACATCAGTGACGTGTCCACAAGCCATAAAAAGAGAGAAATCAATATGACTGTTATGACAACAACGACTGTAAAACTCGTCACCTCGTCCCTGTCCGGCCAGGTTACCTTTCTCAGTTCATCCCGAGATTCCTGAACAAATTGAATATACTTTTTCACAATTCCACCTGCAGGTAATAACTACGCCTTGGTTTCCTTGTGAACAGTATGACTGTTACAGAACCGGCAGTATTTTTTTACCTCAAGTTTTCCAGTCTGATTCTTCTTATTCTTCGTGACAGAATAGTTCTTTCTTTTACAGTTCTGACATGCAAGTAAAATTACATCACGCATAAATATCCCACCTTAATCTCAAAACATAGCCCACATTAGTATTAACACACTAAAATGTAACACTCTCCAGTCAACTAAATTTAGGAAACTCCAATCACCCCTGATGATGAGACTAGTGAGCTCAATTTTTTTGACTGAGCCCACGACCAGATTTGAACTGGTGACCTTTTGCTTACCATGCAAATGCTCTACCGGCTGAGCTACGTGGGCAGAAGTAGGGTGTAATAATAGAAATCACCCTTTTTTTGTCAATAAATAATTAGATCATCTGCCAAAAATGTGGCAATTAATTCTGTGAAGTGGCTGCACGCAGATTAATCAGCCTGGTAATGAGTCATAAAAGAAATGCCTGGATTTTATTCCCTGTTATTTATCATGTATGAAGGAATATCCTCATCAGCCAGGATTCTCCTGAAATTTGCCGCATCACGTCTGCTGGAGATACCCTTTATCCTTACTTTATAAAGATCAGCATCGCGAACAACAACGACCCTGGCGTCTACAAGAGAACTGATTCTCTGCCTTAGACGCTCTGCATTCCTTCTTGAATAAAACGCACCAGTCTGAATAGAATAATAATTTTCAGAAACAACCCCTGATTCATTATCATTATCAAGGTCTCCTGAAACGGGTTTAATGGAATCAGATGCACTGTTTCGAATACTGTCACGGGATGCATTATTGCCTTTACTGACAATTGAAATTCCCACAAGAGCCATTCCCGGCTCAACCATTCCCAGTTCCCTTGCTGCCGCATATGAAAGATCAACTATCCTTTCACCCCTGTAAGGCCCCCTGTCATTAACACGCGCAGTAATTGTTTTCCCATTGCTCATGTTCCTGATATTAATTACAGTACCGAATGGAAGCTTTTTATGTGCTGCAGTGTACTTATACATGTCAAACTTTTCACCTGATGCTGTTACCTTTCCGTGGAATTCCCGTCCATACCAGGATGCGTATCCCTTCTGAAAATATTTTTCAGCCGGTTCCCTGTTCACCCTGACATTTACCGGTTCTTTATAGATATCCGCACTGTTCCCGCTTATGCTTTCATCACCGGGTCTTCCTGAACGTGCTGTTGTGTTCAGGTCATCTTTCTGATAATCATTACCTGAAAAACTTATTTCCTCATCATACCCGGAGCCACGGTCAGATTTGTCACCGAATACGGAACTGCTTAATCCTTTTCTGGCCTGGGCTTTACCCGGTGTGCAACCTGAAAAAGCCATCGCAGTTATGGCCACTGTAAAAATTGCCGTAATTTTAATTATCCTGTTCATTGACAAACCTCCAACAATTCGCTCTACCAGAATTATCGGACATAATCCGGATACGCTTAAGTGTAAAAATCTTCTGAAGGTAAAAACCTCCTTGACCTTTTCTGGTGCCGTGGATATTCCATTTAATTTAGCAGGCAAGGCAGCCACGCATACAAAATATGCCCCTGTTGCATACTGCATAAAACAGTACGGAGAAGTGGGCCTCCGCCGCAACCGTAATTAAAACATCAGGAACAGCAAATGAAAATTGCACCGGTCAAGCCGACAATAACCAGAAAGGACCTGGAAAGTGTTCTGGATTCCCTTATAAATGATGAACTTACAACAGGAAATATCCTGAGTCATTTTGAAGCCTCACTGTCAGAGCTGCTGGAGATCAAGTACTCCCTGGCGACCTGTTCGCTTACTTCCGCATACCACCTTGTATTCAGAGCCCTTGACCTTTGTGATTCAGATGAAGTAATTATCCCCTCCTTTTTCCACCAGGCGCCATTAAGCGCGCTGTCCCTTACTGGCGCCACACCGGTTCTGGTTGATAATGAAAAGGACTCCCTTTTCCCCTCTCCGGAACTTATAAGGGAAAGGATTACAGAAAAGACACGTGCAATAATTGTGGGCCACACCTTCGGGTTCCACTTTGATATAAATTCCCTGGAAGGTATCAACATACCGGTAATCGAGGACATCTCTCATGCTATAGGAACAGAGTACGATGATGTGCCTGCGGGATCAAAGGGCTCATTCACAGTCGCCTCTTTTGCGCCCTCAATGATTATTACAACCGGTAACGGCGGTATTGTGATGACCACAAATTCACGTCACTATTCAGTAATGCGTGACTGTCGCGGTTTGAATGATAGCAGTCTAAATTATGAATATTCCATGACTGACTTTCAGAGTGCCATGGGTCTCTCCCAGCTGAAAAACCTCCAGGATTTTATCCGGCGCAGGCGGGAAATAGCAGGCATATATTACAATGCACTGCGTATTACACCGCACAAAACACCCCTGCAGTACAGCGACACGGGCGCGTACCAGAGTTTTCCTGTCATCTTCAGCGGTCCCTCGGACAGGGTAACACGACATTTCAAAAAAGCAGGAGTAACCATTTTTCGTCCTGTGCCTGTTCCACTCCATTCCATGCTGGGAATTAAGGGGCTTGACTTTCCGAACAGCGAAAGAATGTCAAAAAAATTGTATACCCTTCCCATGTATCCATCACTAACAAAAAAAGATATTGAATCCGTGTCAAAAGCGGTTTCAAGTTTTATTTAAGGAGACCATAATGTATACTCTTACGGTTGAAGACTCCTTTTCCTCTGCGCATCAGCTTCGCGGTTACAGGGGCAAATGCGAAAACCTTCACGGACATAACTGGAGGGTCGTGCTGAGTGTGCGGGGGAATACACTGGATGAAACCGGTATGCTCATAGACTTTCATGTATTAAGGAACATGCTGAAAACTACTATTGAGTACCTGGACCATAAAAATATTAATGATCTTCCTCCATTTGACAACATCAATCCCAGCTCTGAAAATCTTGCCTTTTACATAAGCAACATGATCTCGGAGGAGCTGAATAAGGAACATTCCGGAATCAGCGTTGAATCTGTAACTGTTTGGGAATCGGACACTTCCAGGTGCACATATTCCCCCTGAACCCGGCCCTGCTGCAAAATCGTTTGATCTGCATAAATTTCTCAATATTTATTCCCTGACTCATAGCAGTCAAGAAATGCCATATTACCACCGCCGCCACCGGCGGCGGGCTGCAACTGTTCAATCTTGCCTTAAATCCATTTTCAGCTTAAAATCGACATGCCCCCGCCGCCCCTGGCGGCGGAGTCATATTACATAAACTTTAAATTAGACCATTTTCAGGAATAACTTATATAAATTTTTTATAAATTAATTCTTGATTTTTTCAGAGATTGTCATACTTTATTCAAAATTTCCATAAAAGGAGCATATGACATGAAGAGAAACATTCTTACGCTTATGATCGTTTCGATTTTTGCTATTACTATCAGTTTTGGATTTGTTGGCTGCAAAAAAGAAGCACCAGTGGATCAGGCAAATGTAGAAGAAAAGGCTGATGACAAGGCTCCGGCAGAAAAAGATGCTGCAAAAGAAGAAGTTAAAAAAGAAGAAGCTGCAGGCAAATAGTAATTATTTTTCTACCGGCATATCAATGCAAAAAGGGGCCATTTCATTGGCCCCTTTTTTTAATCCCCTGCAACATTCAACTCTCATGCGGAACGAGTGGATAAGATTTCTCCGATCTTGTCTTTCAGTTCATCCAGGTTGGAAGATTTTGTTATATAAGCATCAGCAGTCCATGTCATGAAGTTACTCTTGTAATTTGAATAGGCAGTATAAATAATTATCGGAATCTTTTTATCTCTGGAGAGGATCTTTCCAAGTGCTTCTATGCCGTCCATCTCCGGCATTCGGATGTCCATGATTACAAGATCATATTTATTGTTTTTGACCATCTCAACAGCCTCCTGCCCGTTAGAAGCCTGGTCAACCTCATATCCCTCTTCCTGAAGCTCAACCGTATACAATTCTCTCTGGTGCTGCTCATCCTCAACTATAAGTAACCTGTTCATAACACCCCCCCGTTGTGCACTATTATTATATACATGAATAATTTATAATTCAAGTTTTTTTCAATATTTATTCCTGAACTATACAATGTAAAAAATGCTGTTCTAGCTTTCGCCGCCGGAGGCGGCGGGAAAATATAATTATTCAGACACTCTTAAATCCACGAACATGTAAAAAATACCATGCTTACTCCGCCGCCGGAGGCGGCGGGAAAATAGAATCATTAAGACACTCTTAATCCACGAACGTGTAAAAAATACCATACTTACTCCGCCGCCGGAGGCGGCGGGAAAATATAATTATTCAGACA
>Ga0272441_10002306_pt1 | contig 38853 bp, 38 predicted proteins | sample SSMProp6N_FD_193582 | JGI IMG/M metagenome (GOLD analysis project Ga0272441, IMG submission 193582) | Marine sediment archaeal communities from Little Sippewissett salt marsh, Falmouth, MA, United States - SSM-Prop-6N | ecosystem: Environmental > Aquatic > Marine > Wetlands > Sediment ... | reverse complement strand
GGTCGACATGGAGAGCGGACCGCTCGCCCGCTGGGCCGCCGCCCGAGGCATTCCGTTCCTCGTGCTCCGCGTCGTCCTCGACCCGGCGGGGGACGAGCTGCCGTTCTCCGACGATCGCCCATTCTGGATGTCGGTCCTTCGGCATCCCGTCACCGCCTTACGTACCGCGCGGCATGCCGCCGGGGCCGGTCGCTCGCTCGGTCAGGCAGTCGATACCGTGATCGATGGGCTGACAGGAGGCCGCGATGGCTGACCGGATCGCGGTGAGGCCCACGGCACAGCCGATCGAGGTCGGCGGCACGATCGACCGTGCCGTCGACTGGCTCCTGTCGATGCAGAACGATCCCGGCTACTGGTGGGCCGAACTCGAGTCGAACGTGACGATCACCGCCGAGCACATCTTCCTGAAGCATATCCTCGGGATCTCCGACGCCCGCGAGGCGAAGAAGGCCGCCCGCTACATCCTGTCGCAGCAACGCTCCGACGGCACCTGGGGAAACTGGTTCGACGGTCCGGCGGAGCTGTCGACGACGATCGAAGCGTACGTCGCGTTGAAGATGGCCGGCATCCCGCCGGACACGTCGGAGATGTCGAAGGCCCGCTCGTTCATCCTCGCCCACGGGGGCGTCGAAAAGGCCCGCGTGTTCACGAAGATCTGGTTCGCGATGATGGGCGAGTGGGATTGGCGGGGCGTGCCCGTCCTCCCGGTCGAGTTCGTGCTGTTGCCCCCTCGGTTCCCGATGAGCATCTACTCGTTCGGCTGCTGGGCCCGGCAGACGATCGTCCCGATGGCGATCATCATGACCGAACGGCCTGTCGTTCCGCTGCCCGCCGAGCAGCGGATCGACGAACTGTATGTTCGCGGCCGGGCGAACGCCGATCTTCGTGTACCGGTCATCAAACGGACGCCGCGGGCCCGTCTCTTCCAGCTTGCCGACAAGCTGTTGCGCCTCTACGCGAAGCTGCCGGCTCAACCCGGGCGCCGACATGCTATGCGAAGGGCCGAGCAGTGGATTCTCGAACGCCAGGAGGCGGACGGATCGTGGGGCGGCATCCAACCGCCGTGGGTCTATTCGCTGATCGCGCTGAAGCTGCGAGGATATGCGGTCGAAGGAGACGGACCGATCGCGAAGGGGCTCGCCGGCTTCTACGGCGAGACCGGCTTCTCGATCGAGGACGACGAGTGCTTCCACCTTCAGTCCTGCCTGTCGCCGGTCTGGGATACCGGTCTGGCACTGCTCGCGCTGCAGGATGCCGGTCTTCCGAGCGACCATCCCGCAATCGTCCGTTCCGCCGAGTGGCTGCTGGACGAGCAGATTCTTACCGGGGGTGACTGGCAGGTCCACTGTGGCGCCCGCCCCGGAGGATGGGCGTTCGAGTTCGCCAACGACATCTACCCGGACATCGACGACAGCGCGGTCGTGATGATGGGGTTGCTCGACGCCACGGTCGACGCAAAGCGTCAAGCCGATGCCCTCGACCGCGCCGTCGAATGGATCCTCGGCATGCAAAGCCGTAACGGAGGGTGGGGCGCGTTCGATCGCGACAACGTCCAGACGTGGACACGGGATATCCCGTTCGCCGACTTCGGCGAGATGATCGATCCGCCATCGGTCGATGTCACCGGCCATGTCATCGAGTGTCTCGGCCGCCTCGGGCGAACGATCGGCGATCCGGCCGTCGACCGCGCCGTCGCGTACCTGCGCCGAGAGCAAGATCCCGACGGTGCGTGGTACGGCCGTTGGGGCGTCAACCTGACGTACGGCATCGGCTCCGTTCTCCCCGGCCTCGAGGCCGTCGGCGAAAACATGACCGCTCCGCACGTCCGTCGCGCCGTCGACTGGCTGCTCGCGCACCAGAACGACGATGGGGGATGGGGCGAACGGATCGAGGGGTACTACGACACGGCGACTCGTGGCCGCGGGCCATCGACCGCGTCTCAAACCGCGTGGTCCCTTCTTGCGCTCTTGGCGGCGGGAGAGGCCGCCCATCCCGCGACTCGACGAGGCGTCGAGTACCTCGTGACGACGCAGACCGAGGGGGGCGGATGGGATGAGCCGCAGTTCACCGGAACCGGCTTCCCGACAGACTTCATGATCCGCTACCACCTGTACCGGGACGTCTTCCCGCTGATGGCGCTCGGTCGGTACCGCCGGCGAATGGAGGAGGCCCAATGAATATCGTCCGCGCCAAGGTGCTCGGCTTCTGCGGTGGGGTTCGGCGAGCCGTTCAGATGATCGAAACCGAGCTCGCACAACACGGACCGCTGCACACGCTCGGCGCGATCGTCCACAACGCGTACGTCGTTGACGCCCTCGCCGCGAACGGTGCCCGCATGGCGACCGACCTCGACGAGGTTCCCGAACACGGGACCGTCGCGATCACCGCCCACGGGGCCGGCGAGGAGGTCTATGAGGAGATCGAACGGAGGGGGCTGCGGCTGGTTGACACGACCTGCCCGATCGTCCGACGAGCCCAGCAGACGGCTGCCAAGCTCGTCGAGGAGGGATTCACCGTTGTCCTGTACGGCGAGGCGGAGCATCCCGAGGTTCGCGGAATCCTGTCGTGGACGCGCGGGCGAGGCACCGCGACGCAATCACCGGACGTCGAGATCCCGATCGGCGAGCGGGGCATCGCGCTGATCGCGCAGACCACGAAGAATCCGACACGGTTCGCCGAGTTCGCACAGACCCTCGTTCGCCGCTACACAGGCGCCGCACCCGAGATCCGGATCATCGACACCACGTGTCCGGAGACCGGTCGACGGTACCAAGCGGCGAAAGAGCTCGCCGAGTCGGTCGACGCACTGATCGTCGTCGGGAGTCGCACGTCGGCAAACACGCGGAAGCTCGCCGAGACCTGCCGCGAGACCGGGATCCGCACGCACCATATCGAATCGGCCGAGGAGATCGACGATGCCTGGCTTGCCGGGACCACGCGATTCGGCGTGACCGCTGGCGCCTCGACGCCGGATGACGTCATCAACGCCGTCGTCCGACACTTGGAGACCGGCGACACGCGCTCGCAGACTCACAGATCAACCGGGGGTAGGAGAGGATCATGAGAACCACGATGGAAGAGCAAGTCGGAATGAAGCTCCATCGGAGCGTCATCGAGCGGATCGCATCCACCGCGCCGGAGTTCATCGACATCACCGATGAGATCATCGGCGCCGTCGAGGCCTCCGGCATCCGGGAAGGAACCGCGACGATCTTCTCGCGCCATACCACGGCCGCGATCAAGATCAACGAGCACGAGCCGCTCCTACTGGGAGACATGGCCCGGTTCCTCGAAGGGATGGCCCCGCGGGACGGCGACTATCAACACAACGATTTCACGATCCGCACGGCCAATATGACCGAGGACGAATGTCCGAACGGCCACGCCCATTGCCAGCACCTCTTGCTGTCGGCGAGCGAGACGATCCCGGTCAGCGAAGGAGCTTTGCTCCTTGGATCTTGGCAACGCGTGTTCCTGATCGAGCTCGACCGGCCCCGTCTCCGCCAGGTCGTCATCCAGGTTCAAGGATGGTAGCAGCGCACATCCGCGCGCTGATCGAGCTGCCGGCCTCGCCGGCCTCGCCCGATGAGGCGAGCCGGTTCTGTATGGCTTTGACGCGCTCGCACTATGAGAATTTCACCGTCCTGTCCCGCCTCGCCCCGCGCGAGATGCGCAAGCACCTGGCCACGCTGTACGCGTACTGCCGCACCGTCGACGATCTCGGGGACGAGGCGCCGGGGGACCGCCTCGCCCTGCTCGATCGGTTCGAGTCCGAACTCGATGCCGCCTTCGCGTCCCGTGCGCGACACCCGGTGCTTGTCGCACTCCAAGACACCCTGAAGCGATTCGATCTCCCGCGGGAGCCATTCGCTCGGCTGATCGAAGCCAACCGGATCGACCAGCGGGGCGAACCGTTCGAAACGTTTGACGAGGTCCTTCACTACTGCCGACACTCGGCAAACCCCGTCGGCCGACTCGTGCTCCGGCTCTACGGTCATCGAAATGGAGAGCAACTCGCGTGGTCCGATGCGACCTGCACGGCGCTTCAGCTGGCCAACTTCTGGCAGGACCTTCGCCGAGACGCTGCGGCGGGTCGGATCTACCTCCCGCTCGACGAGATGGTGGAGTATGGCGTGTCCCCGGCCGATCTTCGCGCCGACCGTGCTTCGGCCGATCTGAAGGATCTGATGCGATTCCAGGTCGACCGCGCCCGCGCGTACTTCCGCCGTGGGCTCCCACTGCTCGACACCGTGCGCGGTCATCTGCGCATCGACCTCTCCCTCTTCTCGTACGGCGGCCTCGCGATCCTCCGGAAGATCGAGCGGCTGGACTATGACACGCTCTCTCGACGGCCGACTCTCGCCGCCCCGGAGAAGGTCGCCCTCGCCGTCTCCGCCCTGTTGCCGAGGACATGGCATCGGATCTGACGCGCGCGTACCGCGCGTGCGCCCGCACGACCCGTCGAAACGCCCGCAACTTCTACTTCGCCTTCCTCAGCCTGCCCCGCGCACAACGTCGCGCGGTCTACGCGCTGTATGCATTCTGCGATGAGGCCGATCGTCTGGCCGATGACGCTTCTACGCCTTCCTCGGTCGGGCGGGACGAGAGTCGCTCCCTGCCCGGCGACGAGGCGACGGCGGCGGATCTGGCGCGGCGGCGCGCCGGATTGAAGAGGATGCGAGCAAGGCTGGCCGCGGCGGCCAGCGGCCATCCGCAGACCGAACGCGATCGCGCACTGTCCGACGCGATCGCTCGGTTCGGCGTTCGCGACGACGATCTCGCCGACGTCCTGATCGGCATCGAGATGGACCTCGAGCCGGTCCGCATCGCGACCTACGACGAGCTTCGAACCTACTGCTACCACGTGGCCTCGGCGGTCGGCCTCGCCACCCTCCCGATCCTCTCCGGCGGGGCTCCCGCGACCGATGCCATGCGGCAGGCGGCGATCGACCTCGGCCTCGGGATGCAATTCGTCAACGTCCTTCGCGATGTGGAGGAGGACCTGACGATCGGTAGGATCTACATCCCGACCGAGGAACTGGCGTCCCATGGGGTCGATCCATCCCAGCTCGCATTCCGTACGATGAACCGCGGTCTCCGCGCCTTCGTCGACGCGCACGCGGCACGCAGTCGCGACCTTCTTGCTCGCGGACGCAGGCTTCTCGCGGATCTTCCCCGCTCCGGCCGCACCTGTCCGTGGCTCCTCTCCGAGATCTACGGCCGGATCCTCGAGCGGATCGTTTCGGCCGAGGATCCGCTCTTCGCCGGCCGGACGTCCCTTCCGACGTCCGAGAAGCTCTGGCTCCTCCTCTCCTCGCCGTGGAGGACGCTGTGACCGAGACCGTCGTTATCGGCGGCGGGTTCGCCGGCGTCGCCGCCGCCTGCCGGCTCGCGGGAGACGGCCACCGGCCGATCCTGCTCGAACGTGCGACGTCCCTCGGAGGTCGGGCCCGATCGGCCCGCCTCACGACCCCGCCCGTGACGATCGACACCGGGCACCACGTGCTGATGCGCTGCTGCACCGCGAGCACCGGCTTTCTCGCACGGATCGGCGCCTCGGACGCGATCCGCTTCCAGCCGGCCCTGTCGATCCCGATCGTCTCGCCGACCGACCGCGGGCGACTCGCTTCGTCCCCGCTTCCCGGCCTGTTTCATCTCGCACCCGCCCTCCTCCGCTACCCGATCCTTCAGCTTCCGGACCGGCTGCGAGCGATCTCGGCCGGCCTCGCGATCGCGCTCGGCGGGGCAAAGGAGGACATCCCGTTCGATCGATGGCTCCGGCGGCATCGGCAGTCGGATCGCGCCATCGACGCCCTTTGGGATCCGATCTGCATCGCGACGCTGAATGCGCATGCCGCCTCGTCCGGCGCCCCCGCAGCACGCAAGGTCCTTCGCGATGCGTTCTTCCGTCCCGGAGGCGCGGACATGGGCCTGTTCACCGCCCCGCTCTCGTGTATCTTCGATGCCGCTCGTCGCAACCTTGAGGCCCGAGGAGCGATCGTTCGAACCCGTGCCGGTGCACGGCGGCTTCTCATCGAGGACGGCCGCGTTCGAGGGATCGAGCTGGACGACGGAGAGACGATCGACGCCGACACGATCGTCTGCGCCGTCACGCCGAGCGAGCTCGCCCGGCTCACCGCAAACGTTCCGGAGCTCGAGTCGATGATCGACGCCGCCACCCGCCTCCGCTGGGCCCCGATCGTCAACGTTCACGCCTGGTTCGATCGACCGATTCTCGACGGTGCGTTCGCGATCGCCGTCGATTCACCGCTGCAGGCCGTTTTCGATCTCACCCGTATCTACGGTCCCGCCGCCGGCGATGACCCCACGCATCTCGTCCTGTCACAGAGTGCCGCCGAGGATTGGATCGAACGGCCGTTTGCCGACGTCAGCGGTCCTCTCGTCCAGGCGCTCCGGGAGCTGTTCCCGCGAGCGGCACATGCCCGATGTCTTCGGACGCTCGTGTTCCGTCATCGCGCCGCGACGTTCGTCCCCGAGCCCGGCGTCGGCCGATGCCGTCCGCGCAGCACCACGTCGATCGACGGTCTGCTCCTCGCAGGAGATTGGACGGCCACCGGCTGGCCGTCGACAATCGAAGGCGCCGTGCGCTCCGGAATCGTCGCCGCCGCGCACGCCGAGAGCGGCCTTACGTCGCCGACGCCTGCTTGAGCGCCGCCCGGACACTCCTCGAGGTGGGACCGCGCAGCTTCGCCGGAGACGCCTTCTCGATCGTGACTGCATCACAGCCGTTAAACACTGCGTACCGCGCGATCTCGATGCCCAGACGCTCGAGAAACGGCCCGTTCGCGTCGAAGCCCGGCTCAAACCATAGCCCACGAACGACCAACCGATCGGCCTTGCGATCGGCTTTGGGATCGAGCCTCCCGATCATCCGATCCCCATACAGGATGGGCAACACGAAGTACCCGTACCTTCGTTTCGGCGCCGGCACGTAGCACTCGATCGTGTAGTCGAAGCCGAACAGGCGTTGCAGTCTCGCTCGCTGGATCGCCAGACCGTCGAATGGGGAGAGCAGGTGCACGGTCGGCTCGATCGGCCCGTCGTCGAGCACCGCAAGCGATCCGCCCAGAGCACAGTCGTCCGCGCCCTCGGATCCCTCGATGTTCACCCGCACGACCTCACCGGCGTCGACCAGCTCACTCCGTGCCGTTCGAACGAGCTCCTTGGGCGCCATTTTCCCGTACTCCTGGATCTCTTTCGGCCGCGCCACGCCGAGCGCCCGAAGCGCCCGCCGAACCTGGAACCGAGCGCACTCGGCGTCCGACGGCGGTGCCGCGTCGACCCCCGTCGGCAGCACGCGCTCCGTCAGGTCGTACACCTTCTGGAATGCCCGTCGCTCGGCGATCATCAGATCCCCATGCCAGAACAGCACCTCGAGCGCCCGCTTCGCCGGCTTCCAGTCCCACCAGGTCCCCCGCGTCGTTCCCGGCGGCGGCTCGAAATCCTTCGATGTCAGCGGCCCTTCCGCCCGGATCCGCGCGAGGACGTCCGCGATCAGATCGGCATGCTCGATCCGCCACCTCTCCGCACCGACCCGACCACCCGCCCGCATCCGGGGCACGTAGTAGCGGTAGTCCGCCATCGGGAGGTAGGCCATCGCATGCGCCCAATACTCGAACACGCGGCGATCCTTTGCCTGCAACTCGTGCAGCATCGCGGGGTCGTACTCGGGGCAGCGCGTCCACAACGCATGATGGTGGGCTCGGCGGACGACGGAGATCGTATCGATCTGCACGTACCCAAGCTGCTCGATCGCCGCGGCCACCCCATCCTTTCCGCGGGGGAGCGGGCGGCCGTCGAGGAGCTGCGCCCCAACGGCGAGCCGGCGAGCCTGCTCGCGGGAGACCGTTTCGATCGTCATGATCCGGTATGTTCCGCGGTACCCAGCGGTCGACGCAACCCGCGTCGCCGACACGAAGCGATCCGTCCATTGCGACATCGAGCGGTCCGTCGATCGACGGAGCCATCCGAAACGAAGGCGGCCGCGCAGTGCGCGGCCGCCGCCATCACGCGATGATTCCAGCTTCTCTCGAAGTCCCTACTGCAGCTGCACGTCCCACGTGGCCACCGTCACCGGCACGCCGATAACGAACCACCGCCCCTGGATCCGCCGCTCGGCGAGATCGAGTGTCCCTTCGAGTCGGATGCCGAGGTCGAACAGCTCGAATCGGACCGTCTTCGCAATCGGGTCGAACGAGATCCCGGCGCAGTTCAGCGACGCAGCCAACATCGTGCAGGTTCCCTGAATGCTCCCAGTAGAGTGGCTGAACCGGAGCGTCATGTCCATCAGGAACCCGGTCCCGTCATCGATCCACCCGCTCCACGTTCCATTCAGGCTCGGCGCCACGTTGACCGTCTTCGTGATCGTCGTCGACTCGCCCGCGTCGTCGGTGACCGTCAAGCGCACCGTGTACTGCCCGCTCTTATCGTAGCTGTGCTTCGGGTTCGGTGCGGTCGACGAATCGCCGTCGCCGAAGTCCCATCGCCACTGCGTGATCCCGCCGCCGCCGAACAGGCCACCGGCATCCGTGGACTGATCGGAGAAGCTGATATCGGTCCGTGCCAGCGGCTCGAACGGAGACCACATGAAGTTGGCGACCGGCGCCTGGTTGAACAGCGCGCACCCCGCCAGCGCAGCCACCGCGACCACCAACAGTCCCACCTTCAACCCTAGAATCGTACGCCTCATACCTCCCCCTTACGGTCCCCTCGCTTAGTTGCCCACCCATTATAGCGACCTGCACCCGTGTGGAGTATCCGGGATTTTCCGTCAAGTCCCGCAACGGCTTTCCCGCTCCGCCGCTCGAAGCCGTTCGGACAGCAGGTCATCGACGCCCTTCGCAGCGCCCGTACACTCGGTCCACGCTGCGGCCTAGCGTACTCGGAATCCTCGGACCCCGACGACCGGTCCGTCGCCGCCGAAATCGAACGAGACGACCGCCTGGTAGATGTCGGCCGGAAGCGGCGCGTCCTCGGTCTCGTCGACCGCCGTAACGATCCTCGTGCCCCCGGGAAGGACCTTGAACTCGTCGATCCTGAGCCGCCGAACGGTCTCGCCGTTTCGGTCGATCACCTCGACCTGTCCGGTTACGACCAGCTCGACGGTTCCGGCGTTCTCGAACGCTGCATCGATCGTCAGCGGCGCCGTCTCGCTGACGTCGACGCCGGTCACGGAACCGGACAACTCGCCGGTACCGAGTGCCGTGACATACACCTTGATTGCCGTACGGTAGATGCTGAGTACGCGGGTTCCGCCCTGCTCCACGATCTCCGGCTGTGCCTCGACGAACACGGCGCTCCAGTACGTCCCATCGATCGCCTCCGGGGCGTCGACGGTCAACGTAATCTCTCGCGTCTCGTCCGGCTCGAGGACGAGCCGTTCGTGCGACAGGGTCAACCAATCGGCGTTCGACCGGTTGACCGTGTCGAATCGCGCCCCGGCCGATTCGATCGGTTGAATCTCCGCACGCTCGGAGAAGGTCTCATGCACCGTCAATCCGTCGAATGCCGCGTCCGTGCGGATCGTCAACAGGATCGTCGCGATACCGCTCCCGTCGACCGATTCGATCGATCGGACGGTCTCGATCTCCCCACTTGCCGCCGCGAGTGTCGCCACCGCGGCGCCGGTCGCGACTCGGCCGCCGCGAGTCGATTGCGCCATGATCTGAGGCGATCCCGACTGGAAATCGCCCTGGACGAGGAGTTCCCCGTCTTCGGGCAGCTGCACCGTGTACCGAATCGCGACCTCCTCGCCCGGCTCGAACCGGCGGGAGAAGAACCAGCGCGCCCCATTCTGCGGAATGCCCCAGTCGTGCGATCCATCTTCGAATCGCTGCCAATCCCCGATGTACAGCTGCAGATCCTCCGCCGAATCCGTGTCGTTGATCAGCGTCAAGATGTAGGTCTCCTGCGTCCCGGGGCCCTGCTCCAGACGGAGTGCCGCGGGCAAGACGCGGACCGCGCCACAGCCAAGCGCAACGGACACCCACAGACCGAAAGCCAGCGCGATGGCCGTTCGCATTCGTCTCCTCGTCATTCCCGTTCCCCTTCCCAAAAGGCAGCCATCAATCGTCCAGCGTCACCGTGTAGGCGACCCCGATCACGTACGAGCCTTCCGGTAGCCCGGCCAGATCCTCCTCGCCGATGTCGATCGCATACGAGATCTCGACGTCGGTCGCGCCCGCGCTCTTTGCGTACGGACCGATCTCGACATCGAACACGCTGCGGACGACATCCTCCTGGGCCCCGGACGGCACATCGAAGAGGAGTGTCCGATCGAGACTCCAGCCGCTCGAGCTGCTCGTCACGCGCAACGTCGTCGTGTCCTCGGCGTCGAGCCGCCCGGCCTGAAGTACCGGCGGGAAGCTCACCGACTCGCCGCGCACGATCTCGATCGCGATCGACGAGCCGCCGCAGGCCGGGCCGTCGATCGTCCCCGTTGCGTAGGTCGTCCCGCGATCGCTGTATCCAAGCGCGAATTCGACGTCTCCAACGTCCCACTGTCCGACCAGCCACAGGTACTGGATCTCGTTGTCGCTGGAGATCTCGAATCGCACGCCGCGGAACGGCTCCTCGACCCACGTGTACCATGAGGACGCCCACCACAGCACCATGTCCTCGGTGACGCAGTCCGCGAGTTCGAGCACCCAGCAGGTCGGCCGGCGCGCACGATGATCGGTCTTGATGTGGTACTTCAACCGGGTCAGATCCCATGCGCTGTAGTATCGGTGCGAGAGCAGGGTCACCGTCGTATCGTCGACGTGACCGGCGACCGCATGCCCCCCGAACCCGGCGAAGCACAGGGCGAGAAGCATGATCCAGCCGACCGCTCGCCGTACACGCGTGCTTGCGGTTCCCGGTTCTCTCGCTTTGGGCAACGGCATAGGCATGGCTCCTCTTCATGAATTGTACCTCCATCGCCAGGACGATAGACGCCACGGTCGCGCGAACCCGCCCCGTGCTACTCGGCGGATCGAAACAGGCTGTGCAGGAGGTACTGCTGCAGATCGGCGAGTCGTTCCAGCGCCGAGGCAAGCCGAATCCGAAGCTCGATCGGGAACGGGCAGGCATGTCGGCTTCGGATTCGGCTCACGTCGATCCGCGGAGCCGGATCGTTCTCCCGCTGCGATGCATCCAGCGAGACATAGCTGACGGCCTCACGGGCCTTGAAGATCTCCGCCAACCCGTCTTCGGTGATGTTCACCGTCTCCGCCAGCTCGGCCAGCGTCGGGAGCCGTCCGGTCTCGCGAAGGAGCCGGGCTTCGGCAAGCTCAATTTGCCGGTTCAGATCCTGCATCCAGCCCGGGATATCCTGATGCCCGGCCCGGTCTCGGATGTGGTTGCGGATCTCCCCCTTGATCAGGTTCTCGGCGTACTCCCGAAACGATCGCCCGTGCGAGAGGTCGAAGTTGTACACCGCGTTCAGCAGCCCGAGGTAGCCGGGCCGATACAGCTCCTCATGCGGGAACCCACTGGTGGAGAAGGTCTCCTCGATCGCTTCTCCGATGATCGGACTGGCTCGATGGAGGATCTCCTCGCGGACGACGTCCAGGTCCGCACGTTCCTCCCGAAGCATGCGCAGGAGGTCATCGAGGGCATGCTGCGACAGGTCCGGCCGGTCGCTCATGATCCGAACGAGAAGTCGAATCCGAACGTGGCCAGGTTGATCCCCGAGAAGTCGAACTCCGCCTTCGTGTACAGCTTGACACCGCAGATCGTTACGTCGGCGTACAGACATTGCGCTGCGAACCCCGTCGCATCGAACGTCGTCAGGCTCCGGAACGACACCGGATCGAACGTCGCCTCGATCGCGATCAGCTGTTGCGCGAACAGCAGCACCCCGTCGAAATCGGTCTCGGTGGTGACGTGGACGCCGCACAGCTCGAACGACACGGCGAATCCCTGACCGCCGAAGACGATCGGGACCGGAGTCGGCAGAGGGTTCTCATCGAACCAGGTGTGGGACGTGAACCGAATCACGTCGATCTGAAGGTCCACGAGGAACCCGATGTCGGTGATCCCGAAGGCGCTGTCCATCCCCATCCTCGCCAGGAAGCTGAGCGCCGGTTCTTCGAACCAGTACCCGATCTCGAAGACCATCTTCGACAGTCCCATCGAATCGAACCAGGTCGTGTTGCTGGCGATCAACCCCATGAAGTTCGCTTCGAGCCGGACGAGCTCTTCCTCGAAGTAGAAGTCCGGCACGATCGTCACGTCGAGATCGAGCGGCAGCGCGCAGACCTCGTCCAAATGGTTGAACAGGTACAGCAGTTCGTGAGAGAACGGCGCCTCGATGCCGCCGAGCATGTTGACCAAGTCGATCGCGCCGAATCCGGTGAGGCTGGTTATCGAAAACCCGCACACGATCCCGCTCGAAAGCTCGATGACCGCTCCCATGCTGTAGGCAGGCGTCTGCACGCTGCCGATGTCTGCCAGGATGAAGTCGACGCCAATGTCGACGCCCGCGATCGCCATATCGATACCGAGTTCGTTCCGAGAGAATGTCGGATCGAACAGAATCTCTTCCCCGATCCGAACCGCTCCCAGGTCCACACCAAGCGTAACCCGCTGGGATTGGAAGCCGTACAGGTCGAAGCCTGTCTGCGACCCGAACGTGAATCCGGACACACTAAACGCCAGATCGAGATCGGCCGCGAGATTGAACGACGTCGGCGGAACCGGGGTATACGTGACGCCAAACCCGACGAATCCCCTGAACCCGACATCGTTCGCCAGCCCGATCCCGCCGCCGACGAGCGACAGAAGTACGACGCAGATGGCGATGCGCAAAGCCAACCGTGGCATGATGACCTCCTCCGTGATCTCACCATCGGAAGCGTAGGCGAGAACCGCACGTCCGTACGGGAAACGCGGCAGGGCGATGACGTGGGTTTGTCCCGGGCGTCCGGGACAGATGGCCGACGCCAAATGAAAGCAGGGGAGCCTCGTAGCTCCCCTGCGCCATCATGCCTTGTGTCGACTCGCGTTCGCCCGTGCGGCGGACAGGACCGGGTACGCCGGCAACACGGCGTCACCGCGTCCGTTCGAACGGCTACCCGCCGTTCGACGTGCTCATCACGGACAGGACCAGTCCCGTCAGCAGCTTCGGATAGAAATCGGTCGACTTCTGCGGCATCTTCTCGCCGTGGTCCGCGACCCGGACGACCTCGTCGGCCGCCGTCGCGTTCAGGAACAGGAAGATCTGCTCCTCCCCGCGATCGACCGCGTCGACTCCGTGCGCGGCGTCGACGGTGTACGTGATATTGCGCTGCTCCTCGAGTGCCGCCGCGTCGATCCCGAGCAGCGGCTCAAGGACGGCCGCATGCAGGATCGCGACATCGAGACGCCGGTAATCCTCCGATCGATCAGACCCGATCAACTCGTCCATCACCGCGACGTCGCGCAGCGTGAGCGTTGCGAACGTCCCTCCGGCATAGGCGCCGATCGTGTGGTCGGCCCGCCCCGCCTCGGTCGCCGCGGCCATCTCCGCAAACGAGCCGTGCCGTTTCACCACAAACCGCTCCGCTGCGGAGGCGAGAAAGGCCTCCGGCTCGAACCCGTCGATGCCATGAATCAGCCGATGAATCGGACGAATCGACATCCCCGGTTCGGCGACATTGAACAGCGTCATCATCCGCACGTCGAACGACTCCGGCGCCGTCGGCACACGCCCCGCGGCGACGCATTCGCCCATGTAGTTCACGGCGGTCTCGTACCGATGGTGTCCGTCGGCGATGTACAGGTCGCGCTCCGCAAGCGCTCGTTGGACGGCCTCGATCGCCGCCGGATCGGTCACGCGCCAGACCCGATGGGCGTTCCCGTCGCCGTCGACCGCCTCGATGAGCGGTTCCGCCCCCTCGATCGCCACGCCGAGCACTCGGTCGGCCGTCCGCTCCGGGTCCCGGTACAGCATGAAGATGTGCCCGAAGTTGCCCTGCGTCGCACGCATCAGCTTCAGGCGGTCCTCCTTCGGACCCTTCAGCGTCTTCTCGTGTGCGTGAACCTTGCTCGGCTCCAGCTTCCCGAGGGCGATCACGCCCTTTCGGGTCAGCCGCTCCCCGCCGAAGCTGTACTCCTGATGGTAGACGTACAGCGCCGGCGCTTCGTCGCGGACGAGGATGCCGTCTTCGATCCACCGGCGGAGGCTGTCGGCCGCGCGCGTGTAGACGTTGCTCGCGTCGTCATCGCCCGCCTCCGTCTTCCCCTTGATGATGCGAACGATGTTGTACGGGTTTCGCTGATAGCAGGCCTCCTGCACGTCCGGATAGACCCGGTCGTACGGCGGCGCCACCACGTCGGAAACGGACCCGACGACCTTCGGATCATAGCGATACCCGCGGAACGGGATGATCTTGGCCATGGTTCTCCTTCTATCCCTGCGATGCGGCGAAGTCGATGACGATCTGTGCCGCCTCCGCCCCGACCCGGGCCTGGGCCTCGACGGTCGACGCCCCGATGTGCGGCGTGAACGAGACCGGTTCGAGCGCCAGGACCGGGTTTTCGCCGCCCGGCGGTTCGGTCTCGAACACGTCAAGCGCCGCGCCGGCAACCTTCCCGCTCGCGATCGCCGCCCCAAGAGCCGCCTCGTCGACGACGCCCCCACGGGCGCAGTTGACGATCCGAACGCCGTCCTTCATGTTCGCAAGCTGCGACGCGCCGATCGTCGGCCCGACGGCCGGATCGAACGGGATGTGCAGCGAGACAAAGTCCGACTCGGCGAGCAATCGATCGAGATCGACCATCGGCGCGACGTCGGGGATCGGGCTCTCCGTCAGGTACGCGTCCTGGCAGATCACGCGCATCCCCAGCGCCTTCGCCTTCGTCGCGAGCATCTGCCCAATCCGGCCGATCCCGATGATCCCGAGCGTCTTGCCGTCGATCTCAACGCCCTTCAGTTGCTTCTTCTCCCACTTACCGGCCTTCAACGACGCGGTCCCCCGCCCGATGTTCCGGGCCAGCGACAGGATGTGTCCGAGCGCCAGCTCGGCGACCGAGTTCGACGACGCCGCCGGGGTGTTTCGGACCTCGATACCCTTCTGCTTGGCGTACTCGACATCGACATTGTCGAGACCGACGCCGGCACGGACGATCAGCTTCAGATTCGTCCCGGCGTCGATGATCTCCGGGCGAACCTTCGTCGCGCTGCGGACGACGATCGCATCGTATGCACCGATCTCCGCCTTCAGTTCGTCGACCGACAGCTCCGTCTTCTCATCGACTTCGAGCCCCGCGCCACGCATCGCCGCGACCGATTCTGCGGCGAGCGGATCGGAAGCCAGTATCCTGAACGGCATCTTTCCCTCCTACAGACCGAGCACCGAGTCGATCACCCGCAGCAGGCCCTCGATCTCGTCGACCTGCGCGTCCCCCATGTGGGCGATCCGGAATGTTGCCCCCTTGATGTCGCCGTATCCGTTCGAGATCCGAAGGTTGTGCTCGTCGGCAAGCGTCTGGATCAATCCGGCGACGTCGATCTCCTTCGTGTTCTTCACGGTCGTCAACGTCGGGGACCAGTACCCTTCCTCGGGGTAGATGTCGAAGTGCTTCTTGGCCCACGCCTGGACGATCCCCGCCATCTTCGCGTGCCGAGCGAAACGACGTTCCATCCCCTCGGCAAGCATGTCGTTAAGCTGCGCGTTCAGCGCGTACATGTGCGGGATCGCCGGTGTCGACGGCGTCTGGTTCTTCAGATGGTACTTGTGCATCAGCGGCAGGCTGAAGTAGTAGCTTCGCGGCGGGACGTTCTTCGCACGTTCGAGCGCTCGATCGCTGACGGCGGCCACCGCCAGACCCGCCGGCAACGCGAATGCCTTTTGCACGCCGGCGAGGACGAAGTCGATCTTCCACACGTCGGTCTCGATCTTGGCGCCGGCCATGCCGCTGACCGCGTCGACGAGCAAGAAGACGTCCGGGTGGCGCGCGACCACCTCGGCGATCTCCGGAAGCGGGTTCAGCATCCCGGTGGACGTTTCATTGAACACGAGCGTGACCGCGTCGTATTTCCCGGTGGCCAGCTGCTCGTCGACCATCTCCGGCTTGATTGCGACATCCCACGGCAACTCGAACGCGTCGCACGGCACGCCGTTGCCGGCGGTGATCTGATGCCAACGCTTGGAGAACGCCCCGTTGACCAGGTTCAGGCAGCGCTTCGCGACGAGGTTCGTCACCGCCGACTCCATCGCCCCGGTCGAAGACGACGTATACAGCAAGACCGGATGTTCGGTGAACAGCACCTGCTGGAGCTTCGGCTGGATCTCCGCGTACAGCTCCCCAAACTCCGGCGCTCGGTGGTGAATCTGCGGCGTCGCCAGCTCCTTCAGAATCTCGGCACGAACCTGCGTCGGCCCGGGTGTGAACAATCGTTTGTGCATACTGACCTCCTGAACTGCTCGAGTTGCCCTCGCGGCGCCGGGAGGATATCACTCCCCATCGAGCATCGCAATGGGAAAACGGACGCTTGTCTGTCTGCCTGGCTGACTGGCCGCTTCGGCGCGCCGTCGCGAGTATCATCTGACCGCGGCAAAGGGGGACACCATGAATGCGATCGGCTATGTCATCATCATCGGAGGAGGGCTCCTCCTGTGGGGAGCGCTCACCTACAACCGTCTCGTCCGACTCCGGGTTCGCTCGGAGGAGGCGTGGCGCGACATCGACACCCAATTGAAGCGCCGATGGGATCTGATCCCGAACCTCGTCGAAACGGTCAAGGGCTACGCGTCGCATGAGTCCGACGTGTTCGAGCAGGTCACGGCCGCTCGGTCCCGGGCGATCGATGCCTCGGGACCGCGCGACCAGGCCCAAGCGGAGGTCGGCTTGCGTGGCGCGCTGAAATCTCTGTTCGCCGTCGTCGAGGCGTATCCGGATCTGAAGGCGAACCAGAGCTTCCTCGAGTTACAGCAGACGTTGGAGCAGGTCGAGGACGCGGTCCAACGTTCGCGCCGGTACTACAACGCCGTCGTCCGGGATCTGAATACGATGATCCAGGTCTTCCCGCGGAACCTCATCGCCAACCTCTTCGGCTTCCGCGAACGTGAGTTCTACGCGCTGCCCGGAGAGGAGGAGCGGGAGGCGCCCCGCGTGGGGTTCTGATGCGCACGATCAGGATCGCCGTCATTACCCTGCTCGGCCTTGCCGCCGTGGCGATCACCGCGTCCGCGTCGCTGCGAATCGATCAATTCGACGCGGCGGTCTCAATCGATGAGCAAGGCACCCTCCACGTCACGGAGACGATCGCCGTCGTCTTCTACAGCGCACACCATGGGATCGAACGCGAGATCCCGGTATCGTATCGAACCCCGTTCGGCTCGCGGGTCACGATCGATCTCGACCTCGTCGGAATCACGATGGACGGCGGCACGGTCCCGTACACCCGCAAGCGTGCCGGAAGCGACCTCGTCTTCCGCATCGGCGACCCCGATCGAACGATCGCCGGGACGCACGTCTACCGGCTCTCCTACACCGTCGCCCGAGCCGTCCTGTTCCATGATGACTACCTCCAGCTGTACTGGAACGTCACCGGAAACGACTGGAGGATCCCGATCGATGCCGCGACCGCCGTGTTTCGACTTCCCGCCGGGGTCGACCCCGGCGCGGTCTCGTCGATCTCATACGCCGGCTACTACGGACAGGCAACGCGCGGACCGACAGGAACCCTGACCGAGGATGGCGGGCTGCTGTTCGAAACGTCGTACCTCAGTCCCGGAGAGGGATTGACGATCGACGTCTCGATCCCCCGCACGCTGCTGCCGCTCGAACCGCCGTCGTTCGTCCGACGGGCTGTCTGGTTCCTCGATGCGAACAAGTGGGCCGCCCTGCCGCTCGTTTTCCTCGTCGGCATGATCCTGCTGTGGGCCCGTCTCGGGCGCGACCCGCGCAAAGGAACGATCGCCCCCGCATTCGAACCGCCTCAGGGGATGCATCCGGGGGAGGCCGGCGTGCTGATCGACGACCGCGCCGACCTGCGTGACATCAGCGCGATGGTCATCGGCCTCGCGGTCAAGGGTCACCTGACGATCGAGGAGATCGGCGAGGATGTCGGCGAAGGGCTCGCGGACCGCGCCGCACGGCTGTTCAAACGCCCGACGCCGGAGGACTACCGATTCCACCGACAGCCCGGCGCAACCGCTCCGTTGTCCGATGTCGAGCAGGTCCTCCTCGACGCGATCTTCGACAAGAAGCACGCCGAGGAGCGGACGCTATCCTCGCTCGAGCACGAGTTCTACCGGGTCCTGCCAAACCTCAAGTCGAAGCTGTACGGCGGCCTGATCGAGCAGCGACTCTATCCCCACAACCCGGAGCGGACACGGCGTTTCTACACGACCCTCGGGGTCGCAGGGCTCGCCCTCGGCGGCGCCGTCGGCGTCGTCTACAGCTCGCTGTACCTCGGGGTCGCCGTCGCCCTCTGCGGGCTGATCGTCCTCGCGTTCTCGCCGATCATGCCGCGAAAGACAAAGCAGGGCGTTCGAGCCCTCGAAGACGTGCTCGGCCTGGCCGAGTACATCCGTCGCGCCGAGCTCGATCGGATGGAGTACCACGACGCGCCGGAGAAGAGCCCCTCGGTATTCGAGAAGCTCCTTCCGTACGCCATCGCGTTGAACCTGACGTCGATCTGGACGAAACAGTTCGAGGGGCTACTCGACGAACCGCCCACCTGGTACGCCAGTCGAACCCCGGTCTTTCACGCCCATCTGTTCACCGCATCGATGCTCCACCTGACCTCCGGCATGGAACGGACATTCGTCTCTGCACCGCGAACGACAAGTGGCGGGCACTCGGCATGGGGCGGCGGAAGTTCGTTTGGGGGCGGGTTTTCCGGCGGAGGTTTCGGCGGGGGCGGGGGCGGAGGCTGGTAGGCTCCGTTCGCTCCTGCTATTATCGAACGGAAGGGGGGGACGCGTGAGGCCAACCATTCCAAGATCGTGGACGCACACGACCGCAGCGTCCCTCATCGTCTGCCTTGTCAGTCTGGTTCTCTACGGCGCCTCGTCGGGCGCAGCCGTCCCGTCGGTTCCATGGTGCGCAACGTCACCGATCGGATGGCATCTGTTCCAGTGCACGCCGCCGTCGGACGCCGTGCATCGAAGCGAAGCCGCGGCGATCCACATGACGATCGACTGGCACGCCAAGTACTCCCTCTCCTCCAACGGAGGCGATTGGACCGGGCAGGTCTCGTCGGTCACCGTCACCAACACGATGCAGCCGGCGCTGTCCTGGGTCGTCCCCGGGAAGGGCACAACGAGCGTGCTCTCGCACGAGCAAACGCACTTCGATCTGAATGAGGTGTACCGGAGGAAGCTCGAAGCGGTGCTGCCGTGCCTCCAGGCACGACACGCGACGAAGCAGGGCGTCATCGACGCGCTCAACGCCGCGATCCACCGGCGCGCCAACGAGATCCTCGCCCAGCTCGAGGCCGCGCAGGCGCGCTACGACGCAGAGACCCGACACGGGCAGAGCGCCTCGGCGCAAGCCCGCTGGGAGTCCCAGATCGCCGGGTGGTTGTCGAACCCGACCGCCGCACCGTAGTCCGCGCCTCCTCCGCCCGCGAAACCGGACCGCCGTTTTCGGGTAGATCGGTCGAAGCACACCACGTACCTCCTTGCCAGCCGAACGAGTACGACACGGGGGACGGCCGACCGGTCGCCCCCCGTGCTCTATGGGCCGTTGTCGATCGACGGGTGGCCTTGCCCACACGTCCCAGCGGCGTACAATGCCCACCATGACTCGATGGGTTCTCTCTCTCGTACTGCTCGGGGTTCTGTTGCTCGCGGCCGCCGGATGCTGTATCGGCCCGGTCTGCTTCTAGCGACTACCGTTCCCGGATCTCGATCCCACGACCGGCATAGGCCGCTTGTCCGAACGAGACGCCGCCGTCTCCGCACGGCACCCGCTCGTTCGTGTGATAGCGCAGGTTCGCCGACTCGACACCGTTCCGAATCGCCGTCGCGATTGCATCGTTATAGGCGACACCGCCGCTGAAGCAGATGTCGCGAATCCCCCGAGCGGTCGCGACGTCCACGGCAGCTTGAACCATGCCGGCCGCCAACGCGTCCTGCGCCGTGGCCGCGACATCCTCCGGCCGATACGCCCTCGCCAGTTCGATCAACCGCACGAACAGGGCGACTCCGTCGACGGCGAGTGTCTCCCCGTTTCGACCGACCTCCACCTCGAGCGGCACCGCCGTCCCCCGTGCCGCGGCGGCCTCGAGCCGCATCGCCGGCTCTCCCTCGTACGTCCGGCCGTGGCAAAGGCCGAGCCACGCCGACACGGCGTCGAGGAATCGCCCGGCGCTCGTCGTCCACGGCGCGTGGATACCTCGTTCGATCTGGGTCAGAAGCAGGTCCGCGTGGCCCCTCTCCATGCCCCGCGCAACAATCCCGTCGACGATCTCCGTTCGGCCCATCCCCGCGGCGTGCAGGTAGGCCGCAGCCATCCGCAATGGCTCACGAGCGGCCCGGTCGCCACCCGGCAATCGCACGTGCTGCAGACATCCGCCCCGTTCGATCTCTCCGTCTGAGCAGATCAGGATCTCTCCGCCCCACGCCTCGCCGTCCCACCCGTAGCCGTACCCGTCGAGGATCAGCCCGACCGCCTCGTCCAGGCCCTTTTCGGCCATCACCGAGAGGAGATGCGCCGCATGATGCTGCACCGGCACGACGCGCGCGTCGCCGGCGCGGTCTGCCAGTTCGGCGGCAAGCTGCGTCGTCGCGAACGCCGGGTGCAGGTCGCAGGCGACGATTCGCGGTTCCTTCGCTCCGACGAGCCGCCTCAGGTGATCGATCGCCTCGCGAAGAAACGCGAGCGTCTCGAGATCGTCGACCGTTCCGATGTGCTGCGACGGCGTCGCCCTACCCTCGTCGTACAGGGTGAACGTCAGGTCCGACTCGGGGCCGAGCGCAAGGACCGGCTCTTCTCCCATCGCTGCGGCAATCGGCGTGGGGACCCAACCACGCGATCGGCGCAGGAAGACGAGACGCCCGCCGACCCGTCGTCGGACCGAGTCATCGCACCGGGCCACGATCCGTCGATCATGGAGCAGCCGGTGGTCCGCGATCCCGTCCACGCGCGCCTCGATCTCCTCGTTGTCGATCCACATCGGTCGGCCGGGCAGGTTCGCGCTCGTCATCACAATCGGCCAATCGAGCCGGGCGAAGAGGAGGTGATGCAGCCCGGTGTACGGAAGCATCACCCCGACGGTGTGCAGGCCGGGCGCCACCGCCGCGGCGAGCCGTTCTCCGCGAACGCGAAGCACGACGATCGGACGCTCCGGACCGCGAAGCGCCGCCCACTCCCCGTCGTCGGGATCGGCGAACGACCGGATCATCCCCTCCGTCGCCATCACCGCGTACGGCTGTCCCGGACGCCGGACCCGCTCGCGCAGCCGGGTGACGACCGCTTCGTCCGTCGCATCGCAGGCGAGGTGGGTCCCGCCGATCCCCTTCACGGCGACGATCTCGCCCCGGCGCAGTGCGGCGACCGTCCGCTCGATCGCTTCCGCACCCTCGATCTTCCCGTCGAAGTGCAACGCCGGGCCGCAGGCGGCACAGGCGGTCGTCTGCGCGTGGTATCTCCGATCGAGCGGGTCGCGGTACTCAGCCTCACAGGCCGGGCACATCGGGAAGTCGCGCATCGACGTACGCGGCCGGTCGTACGGAATCGACTCGATCACGGTGAACCGCGGCCCACAGTCGGTGCAGCTGGTCGCCCAATAGCCTGAGAAACGGGACGTTCCGAGGATCTCGGTGACGCACGCATCACAGGTCGCGACGTCCGGCGGCAGGATGCCACCCCCGCCGCCCTCGTCGGTCGACGGAAGGATCGCAAACGCCGCCTCCCCGATCGGTTCAAGCAGCTCGGTGTCAATCGCGTCGACATGCGCCAGCGGCGGCAGCTCCGCCGCGAACCGCCGGCGGAACTCGGCGATCGCGCCGGCCGATCCCTCGACGAGGATCTCGACCCCCGCGTCGCCCCGGTTTCGCACCGAGCCGACCAGGCCAGCGTCGACCGCGATTCGATAGACGAACGGCCGGAACCCGACCCCTTGCACGATCCCCCGAACGAGGAGGCGCAGTCGCTCGCTGCTCATGAGTCGCCCGCCGCCGCCTCCGTGTCGATCGTCACGCGATCCACGTACAGCTCGCGGCCGGCCACGATGTCAACCTCGCCGCCACAGGACGGGCAGGAGAGGATCGGGATCGCGAAGTGAAACGCTTCTTCGCGAAACGACTCGGCCACCCCCTCGTAGCCGCATGCGTCGCAATGTACGCGCGCCTCAACCGGTTCGATGACGAGTTCGGATCCATCGAGCCGCGTGCCGCGAGACAGCACCTCGAACGCATTGCGTAGCGCCGTGTCGGAGAGGATCCGCAGCTCGCCCTTGACGAGGATGACGGCACGGACCCGCCCGGGATGCGAATCGATCTTCGGCAACAGCGCCGAGATCAGCTCGCTGGCGACGGAGTACTCGTGCATTCGATCCCCAGCGCGTCGAGCAGCCGGTCGAGTCCTTGCTCGTGCCGCGCATCGGTTAGCACGACCGTGCCGTGCGGGTTCAATCGCTCGAAATCGGAGACGATGCGCTGGGGGTCGACCCCGACCGCGTCGGCCAGGTCGATCTTGTTGACGACCATGACGTCGGTCTGCGCGAAGATCTTCGGGTGCTTGCGCACCATGTCATCGCCCTCGGTCACCGAGATCACGACCATCTCGCGGTCGACGCCAAGCGGGAAGTCCGCCGGACAGATCAGGTTCCCGATATTCTCCACGAACAGGACGTCAAGCCCTTCGAGCCCGAGGTGATCCATTGCGTGATCGACTCGGTGCGCATCGAGATGACAGTCGTCCTGCGTATTCAGGTTGACCGAACGCGCGCCGCGCGCGACAAACCGCCGATGGTCGTCGTCTCCGGCCGAATCGGCGGCGATCGTGCCGATCGTCTTCCCGTCCGCCACCAGCCGATCGATCAGGCGCTCGATCAGCGTCGTCTTGCCGCTTCCGATCGCCCCGAGCACCGAGATCGACTGAACCCCGACCGCCTGCAACCGCCGACGATTGCCGTCGGCCAGCTCGAGCTGTCGCTTCAGAACATCCTCTCCGCTGAACCGGACATCATGCATGATTTCGCTCCTTCGGGTCGGGATGATACGGGCCGTCCCACCGGGGCGCAAAAGCCGTCATGCAACCTCGCGCACGTCACGGGGTAGATGGGCCGAATCGCCCTCTCGTGGAGAGGACGGGACGGGACGTTGTCGGTACAATGCCCCGAAACGATCAGAGGGAGGAAAGCTGATGAAGAAGGCGCCAGTCATCGTCGTCCTTGCATGCCTCGCGTTTGCCGCCGTCGTGTCCGCGGCACCGAGCCTTTACGTAGAAGAGACCACCTACGACTTCGGGAAGGTGTTGGAGGGGTTCGTGGTTACGCATACCTACGTCCTCGAGAACGTCGGAGACGAGGTCCTCGAGATCGAGCGGGTCGCCGTCTCGTGCGGATGTACGACCACCGCGCTCGCGACCGACCGACTCGCCCCAGGCGAATCGGTGGACCTCGAGGTCATCCTCGACACGTCCGGGTTCGGCGGACACAGCGTCTCCAAGTCGGTCTACGTCTACTCGAACGATCCGGCGTATGCCGACTCGTACTCGTCGGACCGACCCCGGTTCGTTCTCCGCATCGTCGGCGCGGTCCTCCAAGCGCAGCCGTATCACACCACGATCAGCGACATGAACTACCTGTTCACCCTTCTCGTCGATCTGCGCGATCCCGCCGCATTCGAGACGGGGCATCTGATCGGCGCGGTCAACGTGCCCGCGGCCGAGCTTCTCGAGTGGACCGATCGGCTCCCGTCCGATGCGCTGATCGTCCTGCTCGATCAGGACGGTCAGACGAGCCCACAGGCCGCGGCCGATCTCCGGTCCGCAGGGTACACGACCGTCTTCTACGCCCTCGGAGGGATGAACGAGTGGCTCTACTGGTACGAGTCGCTCCTGCTGGAAAACGCCGACGTCGAGCCGATCGAGCACGATGATCGTTCGCGCCTCGTCTGCCCGGATCGAGGCGTCGATCCTCAGTGCCTCGACATCACCGAGATCCGGTACCTGACGTACGTACTGATCGATGTCCGCGACGAGGAAGCGTACGCTGCATCCCATCTGTTCGGGGCGATCAACATCCCGTATGACCAGATTTCCCGTCGCATCGGCGATCTGCCGAAGGACGTCCTGACGATCGTCTACGATCAAGCGACCGAGCAGAGCGACGCGATCGCGCAGTTTCTGATTCATGCCGGCTTCTCGCAGGCCCGAAGCCTCCTCGGCGGCCTCGATGAATGGGTCCGGCAGTTCGGCGACCGGTTCGTCCTCATCGCAGAGTAGCCGAGATACCGTGCGAAGGAGCTTCCGAGTGACCAAGCCGTGCTTGCTCGCGATCCTCGCGCTCGTGCTGCTGCCCGCATTCGCCGCGGCCGCCGACACGACGACGCTGATCATCTTCCACGAGACCGGCTGCACGCACTGCGCCCGGACCGAGGCCTTTCTCGACTCGATCCATCCGAAGTATCCCGACCTCGAGATCCTCGACTACGAGATCCACGAGGCCGACGCGATCGACCTGCTGACGAAGCTGCTGAGCGCATACGGCATCGCCGAAGCGGCTGTGCCGATCATCTTTGTCGGCGATGTCGCCGTCGCAGGCGGGGTCTTCTACGGTCTGGAAGAGGAGCCGTACGCCCCGTCCGGCCGTTCCGAAGACATCGCGTTGGAACGCGCGATTCAACTCGCAGTCGAGACGTCGGTGGCATCCCCGCTCGAACGGATCGACGGTGCGGACGGCTCCTCCCTCGCGGAGAGTCTGACCATTCCAGCGGTCGTCCTCGCCGCCGCGGCCGACTCGGTGAATCCGTGCACGTTCGCCGTGCTGGTCCTCCTCCTCGGCACGCTTCTCGTCGCGCAACGACAAGGGGACAAGACGCTCGTGCTGCGGGCCGGTTTCGCGTTCACCGGTGCGATCTACGTCTCGTACTTCCTGATGGGGATCGGCATCTTCTCGGCCATCCAGGCCGCCGGAGTCCAGCGACCGTTCATCATGGCGGTTTCCGGCCTCGCGATCCTTCTTGGACTCTGGAACATGAAGGACTTCTTCGCCTACGGGAAGTGGTTCACGATCGAGGTGCCGCAACGCTGGCGACCGACGGTGAAGCGGCTGACGTCGTCGGTCGTCTCCGTTCCCGGCGCCTTTCTCGTCGGCGTTCTCGATTCGCTGTTTCTGCTGCCGTGCTCGTCCGGTCCGTATATCGCGATCCTTGCGCTGCTGAGCAAGACGACGACCCGTTCGCAGGGAATCCTCTACCTGTTGCTGTACAACTTCATCTTCGTGTTGCCGCTCATCGCGATTACCCTGGCCGTCCACTTCGGTTTCACGACGACCGCGCGTGCCGAGCGCTGGCGATCGGCTCGACTCGGCAAGCTGCACCTGGTCTCGGGAATCGTGATGGTCTTGCTCGGCGTCGGGATGCTCGTCGCCGTCCTCGCGGGGTGGATGTAACGATGCGTCGAGCTGCGACGATCCTCCTTCCGGTCCTCGCCCTCACGCTGGTTGCCGTCGGGACGTTCGCCGCGGCCGAACCGGAGCCGTGGATCGTCGTCTTCTACGAGGAGGGCTGCCCCGATTGCGCCGAGATCGAGGCGCTGCTCGAGGGGTTGGCCATCGATCTGCCCGAATCCGCGATCGTTCGCTACGACATCTCCGAGCCGGAAGCGCTCGACCTGATGATGGAGTTGGTGAAAGCGTACGATCTCGAGACCTCGAGCGTTCCGGTCGTCTTCGTCGGCGCCGAGATCGCCGTCCTCGGCGCCGGCCGTGCCCAGGAATTCGAGCTTCGCAACGCGATCGGCGAATGCACGATCCAAGGCTGCTCGTCTCCTTTGGCACGTGCGCCGTCTCGGGTCTTTCGCTCGTCCGTACTCCGGCTGACCCTGTTCGCCGTGTTGTTTGCCCTTCTTCTCTGGTGGCAGACGTCCTAGAAATCAGGGCCGTAGATCATCCCAACCCGGTCGCTCCTCCTGCACACTGTCGTAGGTAACAGAGCCTACGAAGGGGCAAGCGGATATGGGCGAACCGAAAAACAGACCGCTCTCGTCGCTGACGAACGAGGAGCTGATCGAGCGGCTCCAGCACGCGATCGACGAGGGGAAGGGCGGCAGTAGCGAACTCAAGGAGGAGATCGTTCGCCGCAACGTCGGCCTCGTGAAGTCGGTCGCCCTCAAGTTCCTCGGCTCGGGCGAGCCGCTCGACGATCTGATCCAGGCCGGCTACATCGGGCTGCTGAACGCGGTGACGAACTTCGATCTCGCTCGAAACACCCGCTTCAGCACGTACGCCAGCTACTTGATCCAGGGCGAGATTCGCCATCACATCCGCGACAAGCATGCGACCATCCGTATCCCTCAGTGGGTTCAGACGATGAACCGTCGCGTGAAGGAAGCCGAAGAGGCGTTCTTCCAGAAGGCGGGTCGGCCGCCGACGCTGTCCGAGCTCGCATCCCGGCTCGACCTGACCGAGAGACAGGTCACCGCCTTGTTGCGCGGACGGGAGACGATGACGTACGTCTCGATCGACCAGCAGCGCCGGGCCACGGATCCCAATCCCGGCCCGCCGACGGTCGAGCGTCTGATGCCGACCGGCGAGGACCTGCCGTTTGACGTCAGACTCCGGGTCCTCGTCGCGATCGAGCAGCTGACCGAGCTTCAGCAGCAGGTCGTCGCCGGCCTGTTCTACGAGGGGAAGAGCCAGTCGGAGGTCGGGGACGAACTCGGCATGTCGCAACGGCAGATCTCTCGCCTGAAGGCGCGGATCCTCGACGAGATGAAGGAGACGCTGGAGCATGGACCGGAGAACTAGGACTCGCCCTGATGAGGAATACTCGGGGCATGGGAGAACGATCGAGATGAACCAACCAGACGGAGCGGTCGACCTCCTGAGCCTGATCGGCCGTGCGATCGGACAGCTTCATCGCAGCATTCAGCACTTCGAGGAGTCAGACGAGGGAAGCGGCCTCGGCTGTCTGTCGACGGTCATCACCGACATCGACGGGTACCTCGACCGACTCGGCGATGACCCGCTGATCCCGTTGTCGCACGTCGATCCGGCCCGGCTGCGTGAGAGCCTCGAGCATGTGCAGAGCGACCTTTCCACGGTGATCGATGAGGTTCAGCGACCTCCCGCCGCATCGTAGCGATGCCCGTTGATCGTCTGGCCCTGATCACCGGCAGCAGTCGAAACATCGGTCTTGCCATCGCTCTCCGGCTCGCCGCCGACGGGTTCGTGCCCATCCTGAACTACGCCCACGACGACCGACAAGCGAACGAAGCCCTCGCCGCGGTCCGCGCGGTCCGGCCGGAAGCGATCTGCATCCGTGCCGACGTCACCCATGCGTCCGATGTCGAGCGGATGGCCGAGCGCGCCGCCGAACTGGGAGCGATCGACGTCCTCGTCAACAACGTCGGTGCCTTCACTTGGAGGCCCGTCCTCGAGACCTCCCCTCAAGAGTGGGACCGAATCCTCTCGGCCAATCTGACCTCGGCGTTCCTCTGCTGTCGAGCGATCCTTCCGGCGATGCGCGCCCGCCGCCGCGGCGCGATCGTCAACGTCGCGTCGATGCACGCCGATCGCCCCCGTGCGACGCCGAACACGCTGCCGTATGCCATCGCCAAAGCGGGCGTCGCCCGGCTGACCCGTACGCTGGCCGAGACCGAAGGACCGTACGGCGTCCGAGTCAACGCGGTGTCCCCCGGCTTCGTCCGTACCGGAGCGAACCTCCCGCACGACGCGCCGTCGAAGGTCCCTCTCGGGCGAATCGCCGAGCCGGACGAGATCGCCGCGGTCGTGTCGTTTCTCGCGTCCGACGACGCATCGTACGTGACGGGAGCGATTCTCGACGTCCACGGCGGGGCCTTGCTCTGACGATCTAAAAGAGACATCCGGGCCGGCGTCGGCCGGCCCGGATGCATCGTATCCCGTGGGGACTTGGCGCGTCTAGTCGTCGATCTCTGCGCGGAACCCGCCGTTCTCCTGCTCCACCGTGATCAGCGTGGTCGCCTGATCTTGAACGACGACGTTACTCAGCGTGATCGGCGGCTTCGAATCGATGACCACCGTGTAGGTACCGGCCGGCAGGGACGGCCCGTCCTGTCCGATCCGCCCTTCGAAGACGACGTTGCCCTCCTCGTCGTACACCGTATAGCTGAACGGTGCGACAAGCGACAGCGCCTGGCGCAGCTCGGCACTGTTGTCGGCGTCGAAGTACAGCCCCCCGGTCGACTGCGCGATCGCGATCAGCTGGTCGCGCGCGGGGACGTTCCGGCTGATGTCGAAACCGACGACGTGGATTCGAAGGTCGAGGCCCGCATCGACGAACGCCTGCGCCGCTGCCACCGGATCTCCCTTGCACGTCTCGATACCGTCGCTGACCAGGAGGATCAGCTTCGGTCCGCTGACCTCCGCGAGGTCTACATGCGCCTCATCGAGCGCCAGCGCGATCGGCGTCGCGCCCCGCGGAACCATCTTCAGGATCTCCGGGCGGAGGACGGCCGTCTCGAGCGGAGCCACGGGCGACAGCAGGTTGGTCGAGCAGTTGCCGCCGAACGTCCGGACGGCAACGAGCGCCCCATCCGGCAGGTTGTCGAGAAGGTCGGTGATGACGTCCTTGGCGATGTCGAGCTTCACCTCACCATCGATGACCTCGCCCATACTCGAGGACGAGTCGAGGATGATGTAGTACGTCGTCGGCGCGTAGTCGAACGCGAACGCGAGGTCGCCGACAGGCTGCAGAGACAGGCTCCCAAACGCCTCGCCCTCTGCGGTCTGCACAGCCGGTCCCATCGCGCCGATCGCGTCGATGCTCGGTCCCGGACATTCGGAGTGATCCTCGTCCGCGGGGACATCGCTCAGCCGGACGAATCGGTAGGATTCGCCCTGACCGACATACGGGCCGATATCGATCGCCCCGGGGTACCCCACCGTCTCGCCAACATCGACGTAGTTGAATCCGTCGGTGCTGATCTCCACGATCGCCGGCTGACCGTTCGTGATATAAACGAACAGATCCGCTCCGGCGACGTCGGTCAGCACGTTGTCGACGAATTCGACGACCAAATAGCCGCGGTTGTCGAGAACGGAGAGCCGGAATCCGAGGGACACGGCGTTCGTATCGCATCCTTCGCATCCCTCGCACCCGCCGCCGCACCGTGCATCGGGCGGGCCGAGTGCCTCCTCGGGATCGTCGTACGCATCCCGTACGCAGCTCGCCGCCAGGTAGTCCACGACGCGATCGGCAAACGCGACATCGCCATTCGGGAATGTCACACCGAAATACGTCGCGGACTCGGAAAACGCCGCGAAACTCGCTGCGAAAACCAAAACGCAAACCAAGAATCCACGTGAACCCAAGCCTGTGAACGCCCTGCCATTCATCCCGTCACCTCCGCCCTTTGGGATGCAGCGCCTCACGTGAGCAGTAGAAGTCATCATAGGGCGGTTTGCTATAGAAGGCAAGTTCCGCTTCTATCTCGGCTGATCACCCCCACCGACCGCTCGCCTCTGCAGCGATGTCGGTTGACCCCCTCCAGGCGGTCCGCTACCATTGCCCGTGTTGCCGAGGTGGCGGAATTGGCAGACGCGCATGGTTGAGGGCCATGTGGACTTCAAACGTCCGTGCGGGTTCAAGTCCCGCCCTCGGCACCATTTCTTTCGGAGGAGTAGGCAGCGATGCGAATCCTTCTCGACGTAATGGGCGGCGATCTGCCGAGCCGAGAACTCGTACGCGGCGGCGTCGCCGCCGGACGCCGGCACTCCGTCGACATCCTGTTCGCCGGCGATCCCCGTGAAATCGACCCCGCGCTCGCCTCGCTCGGCGAGCGAAGCGGCGGCCGTTTCGACACGCTCCCGAGTTCGCAAACAATCGCGATGGACGACCCACCCGTGAAGTCGGTCCGTGAGAAGCCCGACTCGTCACTCGTCCTCGGCCTGAAGACGCTCAAGGCCGGCGACGCCGATGCATTCGTCTCTCCGGGCAACACCGGTGCGGTCGTCGCCGGGTCGATCTTCATCCTCGAACGGATTCCCGGGATTCCGCGGCCCGGCATCCTCGCGTCTCTGCCCACGCTGACCGGCGAGGACATCCTCGTTATCGACGTCGGGGCGAACAGCGACTGTACCGCCGAGCAGATGACTCACTTCGCGCTGATGGGCACATCATACGCGCGCGATGTGCTCCGAATCGAAGACGCGACGTGCGGCCTGCTCAACATCGGCGCCGAGAGGGGCAAGGGCAATCGGCTGATCGCCGACACGTTCGCCCGTCTCGAGGAGGGGCCGTTGCCCTTCACCGGGAACGTCGAGGCGCATTCGCTATTGATCGATCGACCGGTCGATGTCGTCGTCTGCGACGGATTCGTCGGCAACGTCTTTCTGAAGGCCGTCGAGGGTGGTATCTCCGCCGTGACCAGTCTGCTCAAGCGGACGATTCGCGGCCGCGCGCTCGCGATGGTCGGTGCGTTGCTGATGAGCGGTTCGTTTTCGCGCGTGCGCCGCGCCATGTCGTACCAGGAACGGGGTGGAGCCCCGCTTCTCGGCGTCGGAGGTGTCGTCGTGATCGCCCACGGCCGTTCGGACGCGGTCGCGATCGGTTCGGCGATCGAAGTCGCGAAGCGCGAGGTCGAGGTCGGACTTCTCGATCACCTCTCCGCCGGGATGGCCGGCTGGGGTACCCATGGGAGCTAGGATCCTCGGCACCGGCCGCAGCGTACCGGGAAAGACGGTCACGAACGCCGAGCTCGAGCGGCTCGTCAAGACGTCGGACGAGTGGATCGTCCAGCGAACCGGAATCCGAACCCGCCACCTGCTCGACGACGGGGATGTTCCGTCCGATATGGGTGTCGAAGCGGGCCTCCGCGCGATCGAAGCGGCCGCTCTGGAGCCATCGGCGGTCGACCTGCTGGTTGTCGCGACGACCTTCCCGGACATGATCTGCCCCGGTACGGCGGCGTTCGTGGCCCAGGGGCTCGGCCTCGGCGACGTTCCATTCTTCGACCTGAAGGCCGGCTGCACCGGGTTCGTGTACGCCCTCGGCGTCGCCGATGCCCTGGTTCGCGCCGGCCTCTGCCGGCACCCGCTCGTGCTCGGCTTCGAGGCACTCTCCCGCGTGACCGACTGGGCCGACCGCCAGACCTGCGTGCTGTTCGGCGACGGCGCCGGCGCCGTCGTCCTCGCCGCCGGAGACGACCGTTCCGGCGTGCTCGGCACCGCCCTGTACGGTGATGCGGAGAAGTCCCTCCTGCTGCACATGCCGAGCGGCGGCACCCGTGCGCCCGCCAGCGTCGAGACCGTCGAAGCGCGAGAGCATTTCATCAAAATGGAGGGCTCCGGCGTGTTCCGTAGCGCGGCCCCGATGATGGAGAAGGCCACCCGGAACGCCCTTTCCTCCGCCAGTCTCGCACTCGAGGACGTCGATTGGATCATTCCCCATCAAGCGAACGTCCGGATCATCGATGCGCTGATCCGCCGCCTCGGCGTCGATCCGGACCGCGTGATCACCAACCTCGATCGGGTCGCGAACACGTCGGCCGCCTCGATCCCGATCGCGTTGGACGAGGCGGTACGAGACGGGACGATTCAAGCGGGAGACGTCGTCGCGCTGACCGGCTTCGGCGCCGGCGTGACGTACGGCGCCGTCATCGTGCGTATCTAGCTCCAAGGACGGTTTGGATGGTCCCATCGATCGCCTTTCTGTTCCCCGGCCAGGGGAGGGTTCCCGAGGCTGCTCCGCCTCCGTCCGAGCAGCTCGACCGCCTGTTCGCGCTCGCCGAGGCGCGCGGTCTTCCGTTGCGGGACTGGATTCGCGACCGACAGGAGGACCTTCTAGCTCGGACCGTTCATGCGCAGCCCGCATTGCTCATCGATTCGCTCGCCCGTGAGGCATCGCTGCGAACGGCCGGCTGGTCGGCCGATGTCGTGGCCGGTCACAGCCTCGGCGAGTATGCGGCTCTGGTCAGCGCGGGCGTCCTGGACGATCTGGATGCCCTTGGCGCGGTAATCGAGCGGGGGCGTGCGATGGACGGCATCGACGGAGCGATGGCTGCGATCCTGAAGCTCGACCTCGGCACGGTCGAGTCGCTCTGCGACAAAGCCGAGGGGGATGTCTGCGTCGCGAACCACAACGCGGCGTCCCAAATCGTCGTGTCCGGCGACGCGACCGCGGTCTCCGAGGTCGCACGGAAGGCGACGGACCGCGGAGGTCGGGCCATCCCCCTTCGGGTCTCCGGGCCGTTTCACTCGCCGGCGATGCGCCCGGCAGAGCAGGCGCTCGAGCCGTTGCTCCGGTCGCTGCCGTTCCGGCCGCCGGGGCTCTCGTTCGTCTCCTCCGTCACCGGCACGATCCAGACCGACCCCGCCCAACTCCGCGACACGCTCTGTCGGCAGATTACGGCTCGCGTCCGCTGGGTCGATGTCGTCTCCCGTCTGGAGGAGCTGGGCGTGGAGACGGCCGTGGAGGTCGGCTCGGGCGACGTCCTGACGCGTCTCGGCCGCCGGAGCTCGACACGCATCCGATTCGTCACGTACAAGGAGGCCTTCGATGAGCGAGCATGAGGGACGCATCAGCCTGATTACCGGGGCGACCGGCGGAATCGGCCGTGCGATCGCCGAGCACCTTGTCGCGGAGGGTGCCACGGTCGTCGGTCTCGGCCGCAACGAGACGCTCGGCGCGGCGCTCGAAGACGAACTCGACCGCTTCCGCTTCCGCGCGTGCGACGTTACCGACGCCGAACGGGTCCGCCATGTCGTCCGCACAACGATCGATGAGCACGGCGCGATCGATCAGCTCGTCTGTAGCGCCGGAATCACCGCCGACCGGCTCGCGTTGAAAATGTCCGAGGAGATCTGGAATCGCGTCCTCGACGTGAACCTGACCGGCACGTTCCATTGCATCCAAGCCGTCCTGCGGCCGATGCTGAAGCGGCGCGCAGGCGCGATCGTCGCCCTCTCCTCCGTGGTCGGCGCCACCGGGAACGTCGGGCAGGCCAACTACGCCGCATCGAAAGCGGGGATCGTCGCCCTCTGCCGGTCGGTGGCCAAGGAGGTCGGGGGACGCGGCCTGCGAGTCAACGCGGTGGCTCCCGGCTTCGTCGAGACGGAGATGACCGCCGTCCTCCCGGACGAGGTCCGGGCGGAGTACCTTGCGCGTATCCCCCTCGGAAGACCTTGCGAACCGGCGGAAGTCGCGCGGGTCGTGGGGTTCTTGCTTTCCGATCGGGCTTCCTATATAACTGGGCAAGTGGTCGGGGTGAACGGGGGTCTTCATCCCTGAACAATGCAACCGTAGGGAGGTTCATCGAGTATGAGCGAGATCTCGGACAAGATCAAGGCGATCATCTGCGATCAGTTGATGGTCGACCCGGAGGAGGTCAACGACGAGTCTTCGTTCGTCGAGGATCTCGGCGCGGACTCTCTGGACACCGTGGAATTGATCATGGAGTTCGAGGACGAATTCGGCATCGAGATATCCGATGAGCAGGCCGAGCAGATTTCGACCGTCGGGGAGGCGATCTCCTATCTCGAGAAGCTGCTGGCCGACAAGGCCGAATAGCAAACGAAGAGCCGGCGGATGCGGGACAGCGTAAAGCTCGTTGTCCCGTTTTCGTTTCCGGGCGGTCCACCGAGCATCAGACAGGGGGATGGGGATGACAGAAGGCGAGAAGAGAGGACGGATCGGAGGGCGGAGCTCGAACCCGTACCATGAGGATCGGAAGTACCCCGAGCCGACCCTGTGCCCGCGCTGCAGCCTCGTGTATCGAAACGGGCGTTGGCAGGACGCCGAACCGCCCGCGGCGGACGAGTCCTCTCACAGCAGCCACTGCCCTGCATGCCGACGAGAGATCGATCGGATGCCGGCCGGCCTTCTCTTCCTCGCCGGCGACTACCTTGGGAAACACCGCGAGGAGATTCTGAACATCGTCCGAAACCAAGCCGAGTCCGCCGCAGTCCATCGCCCGCTCCAGCGAATCATGTGGATCGAGGAGAAGAACGGCACGTCCGAGATCGCGACGACGCAGAGCCATCTCGCGACACGCCTCGGCAAGGCCATCGAGTCCGCCTGCAAGGGATCGCTCGAGATCAAGCACGGCGACGAGGCCCAGTTGGTCAGGGTCTATTGGCGGCGGGACGCGTGATCGTCCGCGAAAGATGACGAACGCCGAACCGGCACTCTCCGTGGCAGTCGAGGCCGCTCTTGCCGCGGGCGAGGTCATTCGTCGCGGCCTTGCGGCCGACGAGAAGGGCGCGCAGGCCAAGAGCCATCCGAATGACCCGGTGACGGTCTTCGACCGCCAAGCGGAGGATGCGATCGTCCGCCTCCTCGTGGCGTCGTTCCCCGAAGATGGGATCCTCTCTGAGGAATCGGCCGCGTCCGACGGATCGTCCGGGTTCCGTTGGATCGTCGATCCGATCGACGGGACAAACAACTTCCTCGCCGGCGTGCCGCATGTCGCCGTGTCGATCGCTCGAGCCGATCGCCACGGCTCAGTCGTCGCCTGCATCCACGATCCGATCCGCCGGGAAACGTTTACCGCAGTGCGTGGCGGTGGTGCGCGGCTCGGCGACGATCGGCTCCGCGTCAGCGAACGTGCCACGCTCGACGGGGCGGTCCTCGGCATCGGCCTCTCCCACCACCCGACCCGTCGTGCGCGGATGCTCGCCCAGCTTCCCGCGTTGGCCCACCGCGCCGGGGTTCTGCGTACTCTCGGATCGGCCGCGCTCGACCTCGCCTACGTCGCGGCAGGCCGCTTCGATGCCGCTTGGTATGCCGGGCTGAGCCCGTGGGACGTCGCCGCGGCGGCCCTGCTCGTCGAAGAAGCGGGCGGGCGCATCACGGACCTCGAGGGCAACCCGTCCCGCGATCCCGAAGAAGGCATCGCCGCGTCCAACGGCCGGATTCATGATGGACTCCTCCATGCGCTCGCCGGCTAGGCCACCCGAGCCGGCGGACATCTTGCCGCGGTACCGCGACGTCATCCCCGATTGGAACCGATTCGTCGACGCCTGCCGTCGTCCGCTCCCGACCGTCGTCCGCGCCAATACGCTCCGAATCGATCCCGCCCGGCTCCGCGAGCGCCTCGTCGAGCGCGGCCTCGCCGTCGAGCCGATTCCCTGGGAGCCGACCCTGTTCCGTGTCGACCGTCCCGTCGGAAGCACGATCGAGCACTGGTTGGGGCTGCTGTACGTGCAGGAGGCCGTGCAGGCCTTACCGGTGGTCGCCCTCGCCCCTCTTTCGGGAGAGGCCGTGCTCGATCTGTGCGCGTCGCCCGGCGGCAAGACGACGGACATCGCCGCGCGGATGCGCGGCATCGGCCCGCTCGTCGCCAACGAGCCGAGCGGCCGCCGCCAACCGGCCCTGCTCGCCAACGTGAACCGACTCGGGGTCCTCAATGTGACGCAGACGCGGTATCGAGGCGAATCCTTTCCCGGGACGAGCCGCTTCGATCGCGTGCTCGTCGATGCGCCCTGCTCGGCCGAGGGCACGCTTCGGAAGGAGCCGTCGCTCGCCGTCGGCGCAGCGCCCGCGACGATCGCACGGCTCGCTCGCCTCCAGAAACGGCTGATCGTGCGGGCCTACGACCTTCTGCGACCCGGCGGCGTCCTCGTCTACTCGACCTGCACGTTCGCCCCGGAGGAGAACGAAGCGGTCGCCGCGCACCTGCTCGCCATGCGGGATGCGCGGCTGACGCCGCTCTCGTTGCCGGTCGATACCGCCCCCGGCTTGTCGTCGTGGAACGGGGAGACGTATCCGGAGGAGATCCGCGGCTGCGCCCGCACCTATCCCCATCAGCTCGACAGCGGAGGTGGATTCGTTGCCCGATTCGAACGCCCCTAGCCACGAAGCGATCGCCTTCTTCGAGTCCCGTTTCGGCGTCGCAGGCGACTGGCTGGCCGGAATTGCCTTCGTCGCGCGGCGCGACGAGATCTGGGCCTGCCGCTCCGCTCCTCCTGCCGGCCTCGATTTCGATCGTCCATCCGGGCTTCGTGCTCTGCGCCGACAGGGCGCCGGACTGAAACCGACGAGCACCTTTCTGGCTGCCCTCGGCGATCGAATCACCGCATCCCGTATCGATCTCGATCGGGAATCCCTTCGTCAGCTGCTGCTCGGACAGCGACTCACGTGGCCGTCCGACCTCGCGGACGGCCCTGTCGCGCTGTGCTTCCGTGGCGACGTCCTCGGCTGCGGCCGACTCGGACACGGTCGGCTGCAAGCCCTGATCCCGACCGGTCGGCGCCGAGAACTCCTCGCGGCACTCGATGTCGATCCGCACTCCCGAATTGGGAATCTGTAATCCAGATCACAGATTCCGACCCCTCCGATCGGCTAGAATCCACTTGGAAGTTGGATCGATCGACAAGGAGGTATAGGATGCGAACCCGAAGCCTGTTGCTCGCGGCGATCCTGGTCTGTTCTGCTGTCGTCGCCGCGAGCGGGATAACGGAGAACGTCGCCCTGATTCTCGATGCATCGAACAGCATGAACAAGCCGTTTGGCGCGGAGTCGAGGCTCGATGCTGCAAAGGGCGCACTGATCGAACTACTGGAAGTGGTGGAATCCATCGAGCGTACTGGCCTCTACGTGTACGGCCATCGCATCGACAAGGATGATGAGGTTGAGAGCTGTCAGGACATCGAGGCGCTCTTCCCGGTCCTTCCGGGAGATGCAGCCGGCAATACTCAAGTGCTCAATGCCATCGACGGGCTGGAAGCTCGTGGCAAGACGCCGATTGCCGAGGCGTTGGTCACCGTATCCAATGATCTGTTGGCCTACGGCGGCGAGAGCGTCATCGTCCTTATCACCGATGGCGAGGAAACGTGCGGCGGCGATCCGCTCGTCGTTGCCGAGATGCTCGCCACCCTCGAGCCGCCGATGACATTGCACATCATCGGGCTCGACATCGGCGAAGACGTCCGCGCGGTGCTGACCGGAATCGCCTCCGCCACGGGCGGGAACTACTACGGCGTCGACGGTGCAGACGGTCTGTACGAGGCGCTCTACACGGCTGCGTTGGATGAGCCGGTCGAAGAGCCGGTGGAAACCGGTGTCCCGTCACAGTTTGCATGCCTCGGCGTGACGAACGTGATCTACGGGACCGAAGGCGATGACGTCATCTACGGAACCTCGGAAGGCGACCTGATTCTCGGTCTCGGCGGCGATGATTTCCTGATCGGACTCGACGGAAACGACGTCCTGTGTGGAGGCCCCGGCAACGACATCCTCGAGGGCGGCGACGGACACGATCTCCTCGACGGAAGCGACGGGGATGACCTGCTGTTCGGTGGCCCGGACAACGACCACATCTGTGGTGGAGCCGGCAACGACTCGCTGGAGGGCGACCTCGGCGATGACATCCTCGACGGCGGTGCGGGCTGCGATACGCTGCTCGGCGGCCATGGCTGCGACGTCCTGTACGCCGGCGACCAGCTCGACACGCTGCTGGAAGGGACGATCATGGCCGGCTCGTACAACCGCTGCCCGGTCTGCGAGTACACCTGCCCTCCGATCGTCGAGTGCCCGCCGGTCCCGCCGGTCTGCCCGGTGCCGTGCCCGCCCACGTGCCCGACACCCGCGGTCGTTCAACCCGTCTGCCCGACCCCGCTGGACATCAAGACGTTGAACGAAGGGGAATCGATCCAGCTGCACGGGACGGTCAGCGATGCGGACTGCAACGTCGTCACGTCGGCATGGCAAGCAAGCGCCGGCTCGTTCGACGACGCCTGCTCCCTGCATCCCGTCTACACCGCCCCGATGATCAGCGGCTGTGACGACCTCGATGTCGAGGTGATCCTGACCGCGGTCGACAGCTGTGGCGCGTCGGCAAGCGACGCGTTCATGCTGCGCGTCCTCAACGTCAACCACATGCCGTTCGCGGACGCCTGCAGCCCGGTCTCCGTCGATGAAGGAAGCTCGATCGTCCTGTCGGCCACCGCATCCGACCCGGATTGCGAGGGTCTGATGGTCGAGTGGACGCTCCAAGGCTGCATCGGATCGTTCGAGGACCCGTACGTCCTGCAGCCGGTGTTCGTCGCGCCATCGATCAGTGCCTGTGACGGCATCGATGTCCTCGCAACGCTGACCGTCACCGATCCGTGTGGCGCGACGGCCTGCGACACCGTGCTGATCCACATCAACAACGTGAATAGCGCGCCGACGGTGGACCTCGGTCCGGGCTTTGCCGTGGACGAGGGGCTGAGTATTCAGCTCACACCGGCCGTGGCTGACGCAGAAGGCGATGCCCTGCGCTACTGCTGGACGACAACCGGCGGAGTACTGGACAACGTCCTCTCCGCCTGCCCGATGCTGACGATCCCGATGACCGCCTGCTGCGACGGCGAGAGCTTCGTCGTGACCGTGACGGTGACCGACCCCTGCGGACTCTCCGCAAGCGACTCGGTGACCATCCACGTCAACGACGTCAACAGCGCGCCGACCGTCGATCTCGGTCCGGACCTCTGCCTGCTCGAGTGCGATTCCGTGCTCCTGACGCCGCAGGTCCACGACCCCGATGGCGACCCGCTGACGGTCGTCTGGAGCGCGAGTGGCGGTGCCTTCGCCAACCTCGCCGCGGCGACGACGATCTACACCGCGCCGCCGACCGACAATTGTGAGGGAATCGAGGTCGTGATCACGCTGACCGTGACCGATCCGTGCGGCCTGTCCGCAACCGATTCGATCCGTGTCCGCGTCGAGAACGTGAACCAGCCTCCGACGGTCCACGCCGATCCGTAAGCGATCGACCGCACGTCGGTCG